>Ga0316628_100002987_pt1 | contig 12835 bp, 9 predicted proteins | sample OWC_Aug_M2_C1_D5_FD_207648 | JGI IMG/M metagenome (GOLD analysis project Ga0316628, IMG submission 207648) | Wetland soil microbial communities from Old Woman Creek delta, Ohio, United States - OWC_Aug_M2_C1_D5_C | ecosystem: Environmental > Terrestrial > Soil > Wetlands | place: USA: Ohio...
CTACTTCTTGCGGTCCTTTCACGTAAGGCAGGCGCACCCGAGATCCTCGGGTCTTTCGCGGCAGGAATAGCCCTCGCAAGGAGGTTCTTCCTCCCCCTGGGCCTGACCGTAGAGCATTACAGCCATCACCTGTCCGAAAAGATCGAGGAGAATATGAAGCCGATCATCGACCTTTTTGTCCCTATTTTCTTTGTGATAGTCGGCGCCTCGATCAACCTTAAGGGCATAGACTTCTCATCCCTCCTCTTTTGGCAGATGGCCGGCCTCCTGACGATCGCCGCCGTGGCGGGAAAACTCGTGAGCGGGGTCTGGGTAAAAGGAAATTTCAGGTCAAAGGTCTCAACAGGGGTGGCGATGGTCCCAAGGGGAGAGGTCGGTCTGATATTCGCCGAAGTCGGGAGGAGAAACGGCGTCTTCGACGACATGATTTATGCCGTCATCGTATTCGTTGTCGCACTGACAACACTCTTCGCCCCTGTAGCATTGAGGGTGATAATGCGGGGTGAGGAATAAGCAGGCTATCGCAGGACAAAACTGTGCCTCACTTTTTGCATATGACTGTTTCACCCTTCTTTTTATTTTTGTAATGCTGCAGCTTGCGGCACTTCGGACATCTGATGTATTAATTCAGGATGGCCGACCAAAAAGCGCTGAAGTAAAGCATATCTTATGCTACCATGAACCATATGGAATCTGAATTTCTAACCACTCTTGTTATCATCCTCGGAGTTTCCACTCTTGTGGCATTCTTGCTCCATAAGGTAAAAATCCCTTCGGTTGTCGGTTTTCTTGTTGCAGGCGTTATCATGGGGCCTTATGGTATAGGCCTGGTTAAGAATACCCGTGTCGTTGAGGTAATGGCTGAAATCGGCGTCGTACTCCTTCTCTTTACGGTAGGTCTCGAGTTTTCGCTGGCAGCGCTCGCCAGAATGAAAAAGGCGGTAATTGCAGGGGGCGGAATTCAGGTGCTGCTCACAATAGCAGTATCCGCTCTTGTGTCATACCTTGTCACCGGAAACAGTCACAGGTCGATCTTCTTCGGTTTTCTCATTGCACTGAGCAGCACCGCCATAGTCCTGAAGATTCTTTCCGAAAAGGGGGAGACTGATTCCCCCCACGGGCGCATCATAACAGGCATACTGATCTTCCAGGACCTCTGCGTCGTGCCTCTTATGCTGCTGACGCCGGTCCTGTCCGGAGAGGCAATAAATGCCGCGGACGTGGGTATAAAAATGGGGAAGGCGATGCTGATCATAGCCGGGGTATTGTTCAGTGCCAAGTGGGTCGTGCCCGGGCTGCTCCATCAGGTCGTAAGTACTCGAAGCAGGGAGCTTTTTATTACGACGATCATACTCCTTTGTCTCGGGATCGCACTTCTTACTTCACAGTTCGGCCTGTCTCTTGCTCTGGGAGCATTTTTGGCGGGTCTTGTCATATCGGAATCCGAGTATGCACATCAGGCGACGTCGGACATACTGCCTTTCAAAGACAGCTTTATCGGACTCTTCTTCGTTTCCGTCGGAATGTTGATGAATATCGGTTATATGACAGCCAATTGCCTGAAGATAGCTATTGCCGTTTCACTTATATTCGGACTTAAGACGATCACTGGAACTGTCTCGGCACTCGCGGCGGGGAGTCCTCTAAGGGCCTCTCTTCACACCGGACTCGGGCTTGCACAGATCGGCGAGTTTTCATTCGTGCTCGCAGTTGCAGGTAAAGAATCCGGTATCATAACGGAAGACTTCTACCAGGTCTTTCTTTCATCGTCCGTTGTAACAATGATAATGACGCCGTTTGCCCTGGGCAGCGCGGCTTCCGTGTCGGCATGGATAACGTCGCGACGCCTTATAAAGCGGCTGGGCGGACGCAAAAAGCTTGCAGGAGGAGAAGGGGTTCCAAGGAAAAAAGAAGGGCACGTAGTGATCATCGGTTTTGGCCTGAACGGCAGAAACCTGGCAAGGGTAATGAGAGAGGCCGAAATACCCTATGTCGTTCTTGAGATGAACGGAGATACCGTGAGGGAAATGAAGAAGAAGGGGGAACCGATATACTACGGTGACGGAACAAGCATAGAAATACTCCATCGACTCAGCATCGAAAAGGCAAGACTCCTCGTTGTGGCCATTTCAGATCCCGCTTCCACAAGAAGAATAGTCTCCATTGCGAGGCATGAAAATCCCGATCTTTATATCATCGTCAGAACCAGATATCTCGCTGAAGTCGACGATTTAAAAGCGCTCGGCGCAAATGAGGTGATACCTGAGGAGTTCGAGACCTCTGTTGAGATATTCTCCAGGGTCCTCTATCAATATAATTTTCCTCCCAATATCGTAATCGACATGACGGAAAAGATAAGAAGCAACAGTTACACGGCACTGAGAGGCGTGGAGGTTCCCAGGAGACACCTCTTCGAGAAAGTTGAATGGCTTCCTGAAATAGACCTCGATGGTTTTAGAGTGCCGGAGAACTCTCACCTCGCGGGGAAAAGTATTGCAGAACTCCAGATCAGGAAAAAGATGGGGGTGACCGTTATAGCGGTGAGGAGGGGCCCTGAAGTGTTTACAAACCCCGAGGCGAATTTCGAGCTCCAAACCGGGGACATAATACTGTTTACCGGGGACAGAAAGAGCATGAATAAGGCATTAAACTATTTCAAGGCAGGAATGTAGGCCTTTTTCATACACCGAATAAAATTAAGTAATACACCCCCATCAGCACCAGGCCCACAGGGACTCCAATAACTGCCCAGGCCCTGCTCGAAATCCGGAGTTTTGAAGCCGCAATGATATTGGGGATGTTTCCGGGAATCAGCATGCCGCCGGAAATGACTACCCCCATAAGAATCCCCTCTAATTGAGCAGCGCTCATCTGGGGGCCGAGCTCTGCTGCTGCGAGAGTTGCGTTATCAAGAATCGCCGACGACATATTTATCCAGTAGAGAAGTCCGGCAGGCCTGGGCGCGATGTATGCGTCCATAACGGGCTTGAAACCTCTTCCCAGGAGTATCAGGGCCATAACAAATATATATACCTTCCACGTCCTGAACACTACCGTCTTGACGGATTCAGGATAATCCTCAGTCAGGCTCTCCCCGGCGGACACCTCGACTCCTCTGAGCAATGCACCCATAGCAGAAAGAAGAAGCATTCCGGGGATGATATAAGTGCCGACAAGTTTCAAAAGAAAAAGGGAGTCCACTGTATGGGGGCCCCCACGCAATTTGGCTATCGCTATAGTGGAAAGCGGTTCACCGATAGGAGTAAGGGCCGCGCCCATGCCGATCGAAAAACAGGCAAGGACCGTAAAGACCGTCTCGTATTTTTTGTCGAGATTGAGTGCGCTTATGATCTCACAAAGAATCAAGGCGGCGATGATAGCCGTGATGACACTGGAAAGCAGGCCAAGAGAAAAAATTATAACGGCGGCGAAAAACCTCGGCCCCAACGCAATCTCCCAGGCCACGATCTTTTTTTTCAGGGGATCTCTTCCCAGTCTGAAGACAATGCCGAACAAGAATGTCGCCAAAGTAAGTTTGATCGGCTCGATGAGTGATGACTCTATAAGGGCAGGGGTCCAGACGGCTTCGGGGCCTAAAAAGTGTGAAGATGTAACGGCGATAACGGCCATAGCAAAGAGAAAAAGCTCAAGATTTTCTTCCACCTTCTTTGTAGTAAAAGGAAGAAAAATAATAAACCCGAATATCGACCCTAAGATACCTGTGAGCATGGCTCCTCGATAAGGGAGACGGGTCTGTCCGTCTCCCTGCGTGACTATTCAAATAGCCGTCTCGCCGGTCTCGCCGGTCCTAATCCTGACGACCTGCTCCATCGAATAGACGAATATCTTGCCGTCGCCTATCTTCCCGGTTTTGGCCTTCTCCTGTATGGTGGAGACCGCCTTATCGACCATACCCTCGGCTACCACCGCCTCTATCTTAACCTTGGGGATGAAAGATATGTCATATTCAGCCCCACGGTAGAGTTCGATATGCCCTTTCTGTCTTCCGAACCCCTTCACTTCAGTTACAGTCATGCCCTGTACACCCATCGCGTTCAGTGCGTCCTTCACCTCGTCCAGTTTAAAAGGCTTTATTATCGCTTCTATCTTTCTCATATGTTCCTCCATTCCTTACCTGTGGCTCCTGCGGATACTGAAGTCGGGATAGGCAGTTACAGCCACTTCAGCCTGGTCCAGCCCTTCAACTTCCAGCTCCGGATCGACCCTGAGCGGCACTATTAAATTAAGAACCTTGAAGAACACGTACATGATGATAAACACGAAGATCATGTTCGTGGCCGTCCCTATAACCTGAGCGATAAACTGGGAAGCGTCTCCATGCAAGAGACCCTTGACCGTGCCTGCAACGCCGTTGAGCCCGTCACCGTAAGTTCCGTCAGCAAAAAGTCCGAGAGAAAGTGCGCCCCATGCCCCGTTGATCCCGTGGACCGATATAGCACCGACAGGATCGTCGACCTTAAGGACGCGCTCCACAAAGAAAACACCCGCACAGACAAGGATTCCGGCAACCGCACCTATAAAAACCGCAGAAACGGAATTCACAAAGGCACACGGGGCTGTAATAGCTACAAGGCCCGCAAGCATTCCGTTGGCCGTCATCGAGATGTCCGGCTTCCCGTATCTCATCCACATATAGATCATGGATGAGAATGCAGCGGCAGCTCCGGCCAGCATAGTGTTAGTGGCCACGACACCTATCCTGAGGTCTCCGCCGGCGAGAGAGGACCCGGCGTTGAAGCCGAACCAGCCGAATGCAAGAATGAAACACCCCACTATTGCCATAGGGATATGATGGCCCGGAATAGCATTAGGGGTCCCATCAGCTTTATACTTGCCCAGCCTCGGCCCGAGGACCATTGCGCCCGCAAGAGCCGCGACACCTCCTGTGAGATGGACCACAGAGGAACCTGCGAAATCCACGTGGCCGTGCCCGAGACCAAAGTTTTTTCCTAATTGAGAAAGCCATCCGCCCCCCCATACCCAGTTTGCATAGAGCGGATATACGAGAGCAGAGATAAAGAATCCATACACCACAAAGGATTTGAACGTCCACCTCTCTGCCATCGATCCCGTAGGGATAGTTGCAGTAGTGTCCATAAATACCATCTGGAAAAGAAAGATGGCAAATATCGCCGCATCATAGGTGACCCCTGAGAGAAAAAATCCCTTTGTCCCAAACAGTCCGAAGTCCTTTCCGAAGAGATGGACGACAAACTCGCCATCGAGAAGACCCGTTCCTCCGCTCAGGCTCGCTATATTACCGACACCACCCATCTGTATCGCAAACCCGCAAAGCCAATATCCAAGCAACCCCAGGGCATAAACCATAAAATTCATTGCCATGGTATGGCCGGCGTTTTTTGCCTGGGTAAATCCTGTTTCAGCCATCGCAAACCCAGCCTGCATGAACATAACGAGAAAACCGCAGACCAACGTCCAGACGATGTTTATCGCGATCCTGTTATGGCCTATCACGTCGGCCAATTTTGAAGCGAGGGGTTCTTTCGGCCCCAGGTTTTTCAGATCATCAGTCGTCGGCGCGTTGGCGCTTGCGCCAACAACGTCCGCCGCGCCGCCGGTATTCGCTCCCGAGGGGTCGGGCTTAAGTTCCGGAGCAGGCGCGGGGAGTGCAGTAGGTGCAGGCTGAGCAGGCGCAACTTGCTCAGCCTGAGAAGGAGGGTTGGCCTTCTGCACCTGGTCCTCGGCAAACAAAAGGCCTGCCGAAAGCATAAATACCATAAAGAATCCTAAGCTCAATAATCGTTTCATCTCGTTATCTCCTCATCGTGGTAAATCGCTTACCATGTATACATCACGCCGAGCGCAATGGTATCCTGGCTTTTTCTGCTGCCCGAATCGAAAGACTGCTGGTCCGACCAGTCATGTCTGTATTCAGGTCTTACTATGATCGACTTGGCCACCCTGAATTCGGGTGTAATCGTGATCTCTTTAATTTTCTGTGCGGTGCCGGTCCTCAGGCCGTCCTCGTCATTAAAATATTCGGCCCTTATCGTTCCGCTGAAGAGGTCGCTAAAATCGTACTTTGCGTATCCGCCGATCCCGTACCATTTTGCGGTGCCGCCGTCCGCGGCCGAATGTTCTTCTGTCGCATAATCCGTGTTCGCCACCAATGTCAGGTTCTTAACCGGCTTAAAGGTGCCGACCCAGTCAAAGAGGAATCTGTTGTCGGAGTTGTTGTCGTCCTTCTCGGGCCCGTACATAAGATTAAAGGTCAGGCCGATCTGCTCCATCGGGTTATATCCCAGCGTCAGCCCTAAGGTTTTCCCCTTATTGTTGTCATCGGTGTTGTCCCAGCCGTTGACAACGTAGAAATTCGCGTATATCTGGTCTGAGAAGACATACCCTGCCAACAAACCTGTATGCGTAAAGGGGATGGCATAGTTAAAGAGCAGGCCGCGCGAATAATTGAAATCGTCCTTCGCCTCGATAACCTCCGCCCCGTGCATAGTGACGAATTTACCGAACCGGAGCTTAAGACCCCGGCCCAATGGTGCAAGATAATCTATATAAGCCTCCGTAAGGTCAAAGGGGTCATCGCCTTCGCCGAGCCCCTTTGAATGGATGAACTTAGCCGTCTCACCGGCTGATAATTTCAGTCTGTAGCCCACGCCTCCAAGCGGGGCATCTTTTGTAAATAATATCTGCGCCAGGTCAAACGAAAAACTGTTCGACTTGTGGTCGAATACCCTCAGGTCGTTCTCGCCGGAATCCGGGTTCTTGAAATTATAGGTATACCCGCCCTGGAGATAGATGCTCAGACCCAGCGCCTTCTTGATCTCATCGACGTTCAGGCCTGTCGGCTTGGCGTCTTCGGCGTGGGCCTTTGAAACAAACAAAATTAACAACAGGAACATTGCTGCCTTCAAAATTTCTTTCTTCATTTCTTCCTCCGCATTAAGTTATATCTGTACGGAGTATTACCAGATTCATGCCAGATTGCAACGCATTGTTTTACATAGAAAAGCTTCTGCCATTCAGTACATAATTGTCATACTGATACAATTTTGTACTGGGTTTTGCCTCTGCTTTAGATCGGCGCTCCTAACCGATTGACAAAACTCGTACGGAGTTTTATTCTTAAAAATAATTTGTAGCCTAAATCCGCCGAAGGCGGATGCGGGGGAACCGATAGTAGGGGCGTGTTCTCCGGAAGCCGGAGATAGGGGACTTCCAATCCCGAGCCCGTCAGCTAACCTCGCAGGCATTTGGAAGGGCAATGGACAGAGATTAAGACCGCTGCGTTGCCGGCGGTCTTTTATTTTCCCTCCGTTTTGCCCCCGATTTAGATAATGCCGGTTAACGGTCACAATGAAATGGGATACACTTTTATCAATCGCACTCTCACTGTGCGGGAACAATTTATTACGGGGTGAAAGCAATGAATAAACTATCGTTCGCGGCGATTGTCATGGGTGTGATCATGTTTCTGGGTCCCGGGAGAGAAGTGTCCGCAGTTTCTCCCCAGCCTTATGAGATAGAGAAAGAGCTGGAAAGAAAGGCCGTCGAAAAGGTCAAACCCGGTGAGGGAGATATTGTGTGCACGGTGATGATCAGATACAAGAGCGACCCGAAGACCGGCAGGAATGTCAGGGAGGACTATTCTATGCCTGTTGTCGTCAAAAATACCGCAAACAAAAAAGATGCAGTCGAAGAAGCCGTGGCCTTGATTGAAGATAAGTTGAATGACGAGAGCATCACGGAAGTCGTAATCGACTGCAGATTTCCAAAGACAAATTAAAAGGGAAGAGACATGTCTATAAAGAGTTTTCTTATCGGAAGTCCGATCGAGACGATCAAGGAAAAACATGAGCGTCTCACAAAGATCGCCGGCCTCGCGATCTTCTCGTCCGACGCCATGTCCTCTGTGGCTTATGCAACAGAGGAGATACTTTTTGCCCTTGTCCTGGCGGGCACCGCCATGCTCCATTTCTCCATGCCTGTGGCCTTAGCGATCTCGACGCTGATAGCAATTGTGGCGATATCTTATTTCCAGACCATCCACGCATACCCCAACGGCGGCGGGGCATACATAGTCGCAAAAGAGAACCTCGGGACCTATCCCGGACTCGTAGCGGGGTCCGCTTTGCTGATCGACTATGTACTGACGGTGACGGTCAGTGTATCTGCCGGAATAGCCGCGATAACCTCCGCCTTCCCGGCCCTTCATGAACATAACGTCGCGCTTTGTATTGCCGCCATTCTGCTCATAATGACAGGTAATCTCAGGGGCGTCAGGGAATCCGGAAAGATATTTTCCGTCCCGGCATATATTTTTATCGGCGTCTTGTATCTGCTTATGGTTTTCGGCGTAAAGAAATTTCTCATGCTGCCGCACCCTCCCGTGCCGGCATTCAAGGAGGCGTCAACAAACATTCTGCCCATCTTCATCATCTTAAGGGCCTTTGCCTCCGGCTGCGCAGCACTTACAGGGATTGAAGCGGTCGCAAACGGCGTGCAGGCATTTAAGCCGCCTGAATCAAGAAATGCGGGCATTACCCTCATATGGATGGCGCTCATACTCGCTTCTCTCTTTATGGGCATAACCTTTCTTGCCGACCACTACGGAATTCTGCCCAATGAAAAAGAAACGGTGCTCTCCCAGGTTGCCAAAGCAGTATTCTCAAAGGGGATCATATATTATGTGATCCAGTTTTCGACGGCGCTGATCCTTATACTCGCAGCAAACACTTCTTTCGCTGACTTCCCGAGGCTCTCATCTATCATGGCAACCGACCGGTATCTGCCGAGACAGCTGGGAAACAGGGGCGACAAGCTCGTTTTCTCAAACGGCATCCTCATCCTCGGCTTTTTTTCGATCCTGCTGATAGTCCTGTTTAGGGGAGATACGCACGCACTTATACCGCTCTATGCGGTAGGTGTTTTCTGCGCCTTCACCCTTTCCCAGGCCGGTATGGTCAGACACTGGATCGCCTACAAGGGAAAAGGTTGGATCAAAAGCGCGGTGATAAACGGGGTTGGCGCCGTGACCACGGCGGTAGTCCTTATAATAATAGCGTCTACAAAATTTCTACACGGCGCCTGGATAGTACTCATAGCCATACCGGGCCTTGTATATCTGACCACCCGGATACATGTCCACTACCTTTCCGTGGCCGAACAACTGACTGTCTGTCTCGATAAAGCGGGCATATTTAAACACCATACTGTCATCATACCCATCTCGGGCATACAGATGGCCGTGCTCAATGCGATAAAGTATGCAAAGGCCTTGTCGGACGATGTGGCGGCTGTCTACGTATGTCTCGACCCTGTCGAGACGGAGAAGGTAAGGACAAAATGGGACCGGCATTGTATGGGGGTGCCTCTTGTTATCCTGGAATCACCCTACCGCTCTATCATCGAGCCTCTTCTCGATTATATTGAAGAAGTCCGGGGTGAATTTCCTGACGGCGTGATCACGGTCGTGCTTCCGGAATTCGTCCCGAGCAGATGGTGGCACCACCTCCTCCACAACCAGACCGCCCTGCTTATAAAAGGCATTCTCCTTTTCAAGAAAGGCGTGGTATCGACGAGCGTTCCTTTCCACCTTGTTAAGTGAAATTAGTGGTGCCACCTTAATAAATATTTGCTATAATGGGCCTATCTTGGCCCATTTAGAGGACGCCGGCATATCATGTCTATAAAGATAAAACTCATTACCGCCTTTCTTTCATTTACCATCGTCCCCATGGTACTGCTGGGGGTACTGGTTTTCGGGAATGCGAAGGATCAACTGCAGACCGTCCGGCTTGCGCAGCTCGAAAACATCGCGGACCTGAAAAAGGACAAGATCGAGACATTCTTCAGAGAGAGAAAGGGTGATATAAATTCCGCCCAGAGTTTCAGGAATATCAAAATCAATCTGCCTACATTAATTAAGTTTTCCAATGACCGGGAAAGCGTGGCGTACATTAATGCGGAAGAAGAACTGGACAGCCAGATCAGTTCATTCCAGGAGGGTTACGAATATCTGGATATCATGCTCACTGATTCAAGGGGAAACATTGTTTATGTGAGTAACAAGGCGCACAAAGAAAGGCAACTGGGTGATATTCTTCCAAACAGCAATGTTTTTGAGGAGGGCAAGAAGGGAATTTATTTCAGCGATGTGTTCAAAAGCAAGAACGGCGGTCGTTTCGAAATGGTCGGGATCGCCCCGTTGTACGGTTTCAACAGGAAATTTCTGGGAGAGCTGCTCATCGAAATTGACATGGAGCCGATTTATAAATTCATTCAGGACTCAACCGGCCTCGGAAAAACAGGAGAAGCGCTAATCGTCAAGGAGGAAGACAATAATGCCTTGTTTCTGAGCCCCCTGCGTCGCGATCCTGATGCCGCACTGAAGAAAAAAGCCCCCTTCAATCAGGCAAGGGCCTTCGCAGCCCAAATGGCTGCCCAAGGCAAAACCGGCTCAGGTCTCGCAACCGATTACAGCGGCGTCGAGATACTGGCAGCATGGCGGTATATCCCTTCCTTGAGGTGGGGTGTCGTTACAAAGATCGATACGTCAGAGGCATTTGCACCGGCTGTCCGTCTGAAAAACATTACACTCGGTATCGGAGCGATGATCCTTTTCCTTGGTGTAGCCGCGGCGTTACTCATCTCAAAATCCATCTCTGCCCCGGTTTTGGCTTTACAAAAGGGTGCGGAAATAGTCGGCGGTGGGGATCTCAGTTACAGGGTGGGAACGGCCTCAAGGGATGAAATAGGACAACTCTCGATGGCGTTTGACCGCATGACCGATGCGTTGGCCCGGACGAATACGGAATTAAAGCAAAAGGCCGCCGACTTGGAGGCCGCAAACAAGGAACTTGAAAGCTTCAGCTATTCGGTCTCGCACGACCTTCGCGCCCCCCTCAGGCATATTACGGGATTTGTCGAACTTCTCCGGACAGAGGCAGGGGAGCCTATGGATGAAAAAAGCCGCCGCTACATGACTACGATCGCGAGGTCGGCAAAAAAAATGGGCCTGCTCATAGATGACTTGCTCGCTTTTTCCCGCATCGGGCGGTCCGAGATGAAGATGAGGAAGGTAAATACCGAAAAACTCGTCAAGGACGCCATCGCCGAGTTGGGCCCGGAGATAAAGGACCGGGACATCTCATGGAAAATCGGTTCACTGCCGGAGGTGTACGGAGACCCTTCCCTGCTCAGGCTCGTGCTTGTTAATCTCATCGCAAATGCAGTAAAATTTACCAAGGTCCGGGCAAAGGCGCTGATCGAAATAGGATGTACGATGCGCGATAACGAAAACGTGTTTTTCATCGGAGACAACGGGGTGGGGTTCGACATGAAGTATCAGGAAAAACTCTTCGGAGTATTTCAGCGCCTCCACCGCCAGGAGGAATTCGAAGGCACAGGCATAGGGCTGGCCAATGTAAGGCGTATCATAACGCGCCACGGCGGAAGGACCTGGGCCGAGGGTTCCATAGATAAGGGCGCTACCTTTTACTTTGCTTTCCCCGTGAAAAAGGAGGAACAAAATGGAGATGAAACGCATATTACTGGTTGAAGACGACCCTAATGATGTTGAACTTACCCTGAAAGGCCTCGACGAATACAATCTCGCTAATGAGGTCGTCGTGGCGCGCGATGGCGAAGAGGCGCTCGATTACCTCTTACACCGGGGGAAATTCGCCGACAGGTCGAACGGTAACCCTGTCGTGGTGCTCCTCGATCTTAAACTTCCCAAGGTGGACGGCCTGGAGGTCCTCCGCAGAATGAAGAGCGACGAGTCATTGAAAATTGTCCCGGTGGTCATCCTCACGTCTTCCCGTGAGGAAAAGGACATGGTTGAGGGGTACAGGCTCGGCACAAACGCCTATGTCGTCAAGCCCGTTGATTTTCACCAGTTCGTCGATGCCATCAAAAATCTGGGGGCCTTCTGGTCTGTCATCAACGAGCCGCCTCCGGGCAGCGCCGGGAGGACGCGATAGAGCGGCAAAAACCCTTATGACCGTATGAAATTAAAACTGCGGGTACTCCATCTCGAAGACGACCCTGACGATGCAGACCTGATTGTGGCGGCCCTCGATGCAGAAGGGATTGAGTGCGATGCCATCCGGGTGGAGACCCGAGAGGATTTTATTAAGTCCATGACCTGCACGGCCTTCGATATGATCTTCGCCGACTATTCCCTCCCTGCCTTCGACGGACTCGAAGCGCTCGAAATAGCCAAGAAGATGTGCCCTGACACCCCTTTTATATTCGTCTCCGGGAAGATGGGGGAGGAGCTCGCGATAGACACCCTCAAAAGCGGCGCAACGGATTACGTCGTCAAGCAGCGGTTGTCGCGCCTTGCGCCCTCTGTACGCAGGGCGCTCAAGGAGATGGAGGAGCGTGCCAAGCTCCGGGAAGCCGAAGAGGAAGTGAGGAGACATCAGGAGCACCTCGAAGAACTCGTAAGGGAACGCACAGTCGAACTTGAAAAAGTGAATGATGAATTGCTGGCCTCTTACCAGGATATGGAAAGCTTCAGCTACTCGGCATCCCACGACCTCAGGTCACCGCTGATAGTGATCGACGGTTTTTCACGAATACTCCTGGAGGATTACGGAGACAAGCTTGACGACAGCGGCAGGCAGCTTCTCAACTCAATCAGGGAGAATACTGGGAAGATGGCGCAGCTTATCGAAGACCTGCTCGCCTTTTCCCGCGTCAGCACAAAGGAACTCAAAAAAACCGTAATAGATATGAAGGCCCTGGCGGAAAGGACCTTCGGAGAGGTCAAGGCTGATCATGGCGGCAGACAGATCGAACTCAGGGTCGACGATATCCTTCCCGCCTGTGGCGA
>Ga0316628_100002988_pt1 | contig 12834 bp, 12 predicted proteins | sample OWC_Aug_M2_C1_D5_FD_207648 | JGI IMG/M metagenome (GOLD analysis project Ga0316628, IMG submission 207648) | Wetland soil microbial communities from Old Woman Creek delta, Ohio, United States - OWC_Aug_M2_C1_D5_C | ecosystem: Environmental > Terrestrial > Soil > Wetlands | place: USA: Ohio...
GGATCCCGACGCCGACATCGTCGGCGTGTGCGGCATGGGCGTGCAGTTCCAGCGCCAGCGCGAATTGCTCGCGCACTTTCGCAGCCGCGGCTATTACACCGTCGCCGGTGGCAGCTATACCTCGCTTTGCAATGAAAAATACGCGCCGCTCGCCGACACCGTCGTGGCGGGAGAGGCCGAGTACATCTGGAAGGAATTCTGCGTCGACTTTCTGTGCGGCGCGCCGAAGCCGCTCTATCACGAGACCGGAACCGTCGCCCTCACCGATTCGCCGACGCCTCGTTTCGACCTCCTGCAGCTCGACCGCTATTCGAATGCCACACTGCAGTTTTCGCGCGGCTGCCCGTTTCGCTGCGAGTTCTGCGACATCATCGTGATGTTCGGGCGCAAGCCGCGCGTGAAAAGCCACGAGCAGATCGGCCGCGAGCTGGACGCTTTGCGCGCCGCCGGCATGCGCAGCGTGTTCTTCGTCGACGACAATTTGATCGGCAACGTTCCCCAGGCCAAGTCGCTGCTGCGCTTTCTTGCAGACTACCAGAAGGAACACGACTACACCTTCAGCTTCGGCACCGAGGCGTCGCTCAACCTGGCGCAGAACCGCGAGCTGCTCGAGCTGTTCCGCGCCGCCAATTTCGGCTGGGTATTCATCGGCATCGAATCGACCGACCCGGAAAGCCTGAAGGAAACGCTGAAGACGCAGAACCTCGCCGAAGACACCCTCACTTCGATCCGGCGCATCTACGCCCACGACATCGACGTGCTCGCCGGCTTCATCATCGGCTTCGACAACGACACGCTGAAGACCTTCGAGACCCAGTACCGGTTCATCACCGATGCCGGCATCCAGTCGGCCATGATCGGCATGCTGACCGCGATGCCGCGCACCCCGCTTTACGAGCGGCTGCAGAAGGAAGGCCGCATCGACGAAAGCGAAGATTCTGCCGAGAACACGCGCGGCAGGACCAACGTCGTACCGAAGAACATGACGCTCGAAGCGATGACCGAGGGCTATCGCGCGCTTTACGCCCGGCTGCTCACGGACGCCGAAATTGCCCGGCGCATCCGCAACAAGGTGCGCTACCTGCGCGCGCCCAGTTACCGCAGCGGCTATTCCGCAGCGGACCGGATGGGCATCCTTGCGCGGCTGATCTTCAAGGGCATCCTGCCGGGTGGCGCATCGCGCACCCTGCACTTCCTGCGCACGCTGCCGGTGTTTGCGCCCGCGCGCATTCCGCTGGTCATTTCCGACTGGATCATCGGTTTGTCGATGCGCGACTATGCCGAGCGCAATTTGCCGGTGATGAGCGGGCTGGACGCAGACGCTTCCTTGCAGGGCGCGTCGCCTGCAGCGGCGAAGCCGGCCTTCGCCATCGAGGCCGCCATGCTGCCTCCCGTGCGGCTGGATATCCGGCCGCCCCAGCGTGCGGAAACGATTGCTCGACGCCGTGTTCACAACCCGCTGAATGCTGGCGATTGATTTTAGCCGTAGCGGCGGCGCGGACGCGCACTTGCTCCCGCGTATCGCATAACCGAATGGGGGTGCATTGATGCAGCACAGACACACGATCCCGTCGTACCATCCGGACGACTCACTGCCATTCCATCCGCTATCCCGCCTGTCTCAACTTTTTCAGGACGGCCTGAGCAATCTCCTGGCCGGATTCGTGCCGGCGTCCCGTTTCGCCGAGCCGGCACCGGGCGCGCACACGGCGCAGATCCGCCCGGCGATTTCCAAGTCATTGCTCAAGGCCGAGATGGAGTCGCTGCCCGCGGAACAGCATCTGGTCACGAGCGGGCAGTTCTCGGTGCACTATGCTCGCGCCGAGCAGTTTCCCTGGTGCCTGCAGGAAATCGGCCGGCTGCGCGAACTGACTTTCCGCGCGGCAGGCGAGGGCACGGGCAAGGCGTCGGACGTGGATCTGTTCGATGCCTACTACCTGCACCTTTTCGTCTGGGATACGCGGGCCGAGGCCATCGTGGGGGCTTACCGCATGGGACTCGCCGACGAGATCGTCGCGCGCTACGGCAAGAGCGGCTTGTACACCCAGTCTTTGTTCAGGTATGCAGATCGTGTGCTGGAGGCGATGAACCCGGCGATCGAACTCGGCCGGTCGTTCGTTCGCGCGGAGTACCAGCGCAGCTTCGCGCCGCTCATGCTCCTGTGGCGCGGCATCGGGCAATTCATCGTGCAGCATCCCCAGTACGCGATGCTGTTCGGGGCGGTGAGCATCAGCAACGACTACGAGCCGGCCTCGCGCCGCCTGATCGTCGATTTCCTGAGCGCGAACAACATCGAGGAAAATCTCGCGCCCCATGTCAAGCCGCGACGGCCGTTCCGCAGCCGCGCGGCAGCGGCCTACGACCGTGCAGAGTTCGCGGCACTCAACGACATCGAAGACGTCTCGCGCATGGTCAAGCAGATCGAACGCGACAGCAAGGGTGTGCCGATCCTTCTCAAGCAATACCTGAAGCTTGGCGGCCGCCTGCTCGCATTCAGCGCCGACAAGCAGTTCAACGACGCGCTCGACGGATTGATCATGGTCGACCTGCGCGCCTCCGATCCGCGCGTGCTCGCCCGCTACATGGGCGAGGACGGAGCGGCCGCCTTCCTCGGCCGCCACGGCAACGGCCCGGACACCCTGCGCCGGGCTTCGTAACCGGCTTGGCCTTATCGAGCGAAGATCCTCGCCGCCATCGATCGGCGCATGTCAATACAAAACGGGCGCCGCGTGGCGCCCGTTGTTCATTGGCGCGCGCGAGGACCGTGCTGCCTGCAGCGACCTACTTGTCGTGACTGCGTCCGACGAGCGACGCCGCCTCGCTGCCGGTCAGCATGAAGGAAGTCGCGCCCAGAGCGAAAGGACGCGACAGGATCTGGCCGATCTGCCGGCGCAGCAGGTCTTTCGCGGGCGACTTGATCATTACGGAATACATCGGCGGCTTGCCGTGAAGGGGAATGACATCCACGCGAAACGGCACATTGGAGGTATCGCCCGCCACGTTCGCGATGTTCGTCAGGCAGCTCAGGAGTTCGGATTGAGTCGGATATTCGTTCATGGGCCGAGGTTGGGTCTATGTAACAGCAGCCGGACGGTCGACGCGGATGCAGACGACCGTTGGAAGACTACTACGGAATATTGGACATGATACCCCGACTTTAGTGCGGCGCAGTAGGCGTCGGAAGATGGGGCGGGTTGCCGGACAGGAAATCCGGCTCGATCGGGTGTAGGATTGGCCGGGGTTATCGTTTGCGTCCAATCGACAGATGCCTTTTTCAAGCGGAGGAGCGTGTCATGGCCAAGAAAAACGCGGCAGAGCCCATTTACAAGATAGTCGAAGTGATCGGCACGAGCACAAAATCCTGGGAAGACGCCGCCATGAACGCAGTGCAGGTCGCCGCAAAATCCCTGCGCGACCTGCGCATCGCGGAAGTCGTGAAAATGGACATGAAGGTCGATAACGGCAAAGTGGTCGCGTATCGCACGCGGGTGCTGCTGTCGTTCAAGTACGAAAATTAAGCGGTTCCGGTCGTGGCGGCATCGCGACGCAAAGGCGCAGCCTCGGCACGCCGAAGCCTGGTATTTCCTCGATGACTCGCGTGGCAGCGACTTGCCCACGCTAGTGCGACGCTGAATCGCCGCGCGGCAGCACCTCGCAGAACACGGGTTGCTTTTTCCAGCCTGGCACGGGAGGCACATGCCCCTCGGCCGGCGCATGGACTGCGCCCGTTGAGCGCAACAACAAGTCGGGAATCGAATAATGAAACGCGGCAGCTGGTTCAACGCTTTCAGCGCCAACGAAAACAGCGCCCAGGGTCTGGCGCCGCAGGCACGCGAGGAAATCGCCAGGCTCGACGACGCGCTCTACTCTCTCTGGAACCTTGGCGACAACGTCATCATCGCCTGGACCTTCAAGGGCCAGGAATTGCGCTTTCTTTCGGTGCGCCACTACGCGATTCCCGAGGCCATTCACGCCGACATCCCGCACCGGGAAGCCACGATGGATGCCGCAAAATTCATCAACGGCGTGCTGTCCGGGCCGAAGTTCCTGGTTCCGGAAATGTTCGAGCGGGTATGCCGCGTCTTCGACGCCAGCCCGGAGATCATCAATGTCAATTTCCGCGTCGAGTACGACCTGGACATCGAGTTGATCAGCAGCCTGGTCCGCCGCTATAGCGTATCCCTGGTGCGCAGACGGGCAGTAGTGCTGCTCGACGCCGTGGAGTTCACGCTGCGCTCGCCGCTGGACCAGGTGGCCATGCTCAACAGTCTGGCCTATTCGGTGAATTCCGCCTATGGTCAGCTCCTGCAGAAAGATATCAAGATCAATTTCGCCCGCACCACCACCGGCGACGGCTTTTACATATGGAACCGGGCGACGACGCCCGAGGCGAACATCGAGTTGTACAAGCTGATGATGATGGTGCTGGCCGATAATGCCGTCGCGCAACGCAAGGCCCGCAGCTCCTGGGTGCCGAAACTGCGTGCAGCGTTTCACATCGGCGAACACTACGAATTCCACCAGGTCGAGGGCCTGAACCCGACGACTTTCAGTTACATCGTCGGCCAGGTCACCATCGACCTTTCGCGCATGATCGAGAGGGCATTGCCCGGCCAGATCCTTCTCGGCGACTTCCGCATCGAGACGACCGAGGACAAAACCCACCGCAGGATTCGTTACGATACCCTGGACTTCGTGGAGAACACCGCGGCGACCCTCGACCAGTTGCACGGCATGGACATTTCGGGCGGAAGAATCGACAACATCCGCTGCTATCTCACCGGAAAGAGCCTCGGTGGCGGCCGCTACATGGTCAATCGCTACCATATCGTCGACAAGCACGGCACCACCCGTACCGTCTACAACGCCAAGATCAACATCCACCGCGAAAGTGCGGAACCCATTTTGCTCGGCATCCAGAGCGAAGACCTGCAGGCCTTCTCCACGGCCAGGGTCGAATCGCTGAGCCGCGACGGGGAACAGACCGGCTCGTACTACGTAAGACCGTGAAAAAACGAGGTGAAAGGTGAAAGGCAGAGCAAACCAAGCGTATTCCAGGCTGTCGCCCTTACTTTAACCTTTCGCCTTTCCCCTTTTCGCTGAATTTTCATTTCGCCGGTGCGAGCGATCGGATGAAGTTGAGCAGATCCCAGATTTCGTTTTCACTCAACGTCGCTTTGAAGGCGGGCATCATCTTCACGCCGTTGATGATCCGGTAGGCCACGACGCCATCCGGAAATATCGGCGGCGGCGCAATCCTGCTCAAATCGTCGGGACGTTGCGGCAGCGCTGCGGCCGCTACGCCATCGCCCCGTCCCTCGGGTCCGTGGCACACGGCGCAAGTCTTCTGGAACAGCTGCCGCCCCCTGGCGACGGACTCCGCCGAACGCGGAATCGGATTGCGCAGAAAGGCCGATCGCAACAGATCGGCATAGTAGATCCCCGTTCCGATGCCGAGCGCCGCCACGGCGGCCAGCAGCCACCTGCTCTTGGGACGGTTCCACACAGGCAAGCCCCCATTCCGGAAAATCGGACGCAGGCAAGCTATCACGCGTGTCCGCCGGCGGCAACGCCGTTCACGAGCCGCCGCCACCGACGAGGGAAAAGCAACTTATCCCGGAACAGGCTCCGCCTTGCCCTACGGAAACCCCTCTTTGACTCATCTGCGCTTAATATGTTTGAACGGGTGCGCGGGCTGTGCCTCCGGCGCCCTTCCGGGAGACTGGTTTGATCGAATCGCTGTTGCTGGCCGTGACCCGCGTCACGACGCTTCTGAACGAGGAAGTGCAGACCAATGCCACCGGTTTCTTTTTCGAGCGCGACCGCCGGTTATACCTGGTGACCGCACGCCACGTATTGAGGGACGAGGCCGGTGGCCACCATCCGGACAGCCTCCTGATCGAACTGCACGTGGACCCGGACAACGCCGTCCAGGTGACGAGATTGATGATTCCGCTTTTCAGGGACGGGAAACCGGTGTGGCGCGAGGGCACCGACTCGGCCGGCGAAGTCGATGTCGCGGTCGTGGAACTGGACCGGTCGGCATTGCCTGCGACACTATTGTTGCAGGCGTTTACGCCCGATCACCTGGTCAGGCAGTTCGACGAAATCGAGGTCGGGACCTCGATCCTCATCGTCGGTTTTCCGCTGGGATTCCAGGACACACTGCATCGCCTGCCGGTGGCACGGCAGGCCATCGTCGCCACCTCCTTCGGCCTTCGCTTCCAGGGCGAGGGCTATTTCCTGACGGATGCGAGAATGCATCGAGGCGCGAGCGGTGCGCCGGTGGTCGCTCGGGCGGCGTCGCGGCAATCCGGCCGCGAAGACCTGCCGTGGCGGCTGCTCGGTGTTCACACATCGCAGATGGACGTCAACGATCGCAATGTCGCGGAAGACGAACGGCTCAACCTGAATTGCGCCTGGTACGCCGACATCCTCATGAAGTTGACTGAAGACCCCTCGTAAACCTGCAGCGTGGAAGGCGCGTTATGGCTCTCTCGGAAGCGCTGCGGGGCTTCGGTCGAAGCCCCGCAGCTTTTTGTTTTTTGCGGAGCGCAAGAAAAAGATGAAGACCGTCACGCTGCCATCCGGGGAAAAAGTCCCGGCACTCGGCCAGGGCACCTGGTACATGGGCGATAAGCGCGAGACGCGCGCCGAAGAGGTTGCCACGCTGCAGCTCGGTCTCGATCTGGGCCTCAAACTGATCGATACGGCCGAGATGTATGGCGAAGGCAAAGCCGAAGAACTGATCGGCCAGGCCATCGCCGGCCGGCGCGAGCAGGCTTTCCTCGTCAGCAAGGTCTACCCGCACAACGCCTCGCGCAAAGGCGCCATTGCCGCCTGCGAACGCAGTCTCGCCCGCATGCGAACCGACCGCATCGACCTCTATCTGCTCCACTGGCGCGGGAACATTCCTTTCAGCGAAACCATGGAAGCTTTCATGGCGCTGCAGAAAGCGGGAAAGATCCGTTACTACGGCGTCAGCAACATGGACGTCGACGACATGCAGGAATTGTTCTCGTTACCCGGCGGCAAAGCCGTAGCCACGAACCAGCTGCTGTACAACCTGACACGTCGCGGCATCGAGTGGAATTTGCTGCCGTGGCTGCGCGACAAGCGCATCCCGGTGATGGCGTATTCGCCGATCGAGCAGTCGCGACTGTTGGGCAATCCAAAGCTCGTGGATTTCACCAAGCGCCACGGCATGACACCCGCGCAGGCGGCGCTGGCCTGGCTGATCGCCAAGGGTGACGTCATCGCGATTCCGAAAACGGGCCGCCGCGAGCGGATGAAAGAAAACCTCGGCGCTCTGGACCATGAATTGTCTGCCGGTCAGCTTGCCGAGCTCGACAAACTCTTCCCGCCGCCAAGGGGACCGTCCGCGCTCGAAATGCTCTGAGCGGTTGGTCCGGAGACAATACGCGGCCCTCAGCGGCTTGGTGCGGCCTAGCGTAATGCGTCGCACCGGCCTCATTTCTCCCATGATGCGGCCGGCGTGTCAGCCGGAGTGAAAAGGTGGAGGAGGAATGCAACCACCTGACGCCTTTCGCCACATCCCGCGCGTGGCACCCGCCTTTACCTTTGTCCTTTCACCTGCCCTGGCGCCGACGGCCTTGCCGCCCGCGCCCGACTATGGCCCAATCGCGCTTTCGCCAAAGCGCGCATCTTTCGCCGACCTAGTCATGCCAGTCCATTGGAGCCAGGAATTGCACGCGTTGCTCAGGCAACAGAACGTGCGCCAGGTAAGCTTTGTTCCCGACGCCGGTCATACAGCGCTGATCCGGCTGTGCGAAGCCGACGGCGGTATGCGAGCCGTGCGGCTCACGACCGAGGAAGAAGGCGTCGCGCTTGCGGTGGGCGCGTGGCTGGGCGGGGACAAGAGCGTGCTGCTGATGCAATCGAGCGGCGTGGGCAATTGCATCAACATGCTGTCGATGTTGTCCGTTTGCCAGATACCGCTGACGATGCTCGTGACCATGCGCGGTGACTGGGCGGAATTCAATCCGTGGCAGGTACCGATGGGTCACGCGGCACAGGCCGTGCTGGAGGAAATGGGCGTGTTGGTGAATCGCGCCGATCGGGAAGAAGACATTCTGCCGCTCGCCGAGGGCGCACTGCGCATCTCATACAACACGCTGCGCCCGACGGCCGTGCTCATAGGCCAGCGTTTGCTCGGCGCCAAAACCTTCGATCAATGACCAGAATCCTCGACCGGTAATCATGGCAACCGCAGCGAACACGACGCCAAAACTGGAACGCCGCGCCGTCGTCAGGACCTTGCTGGCCGAGCGCGGCACATTACTCGTCATCGCCGGGCTCGGCGCGCCAGCCTGGGATGCGACCGAGGCTGGCGATCATCCGCTGAATTTCCCCCTGTGGGGCGGCATGGGTGGGGCGGCGGCCATGGGCTTGGGGCTTGCCCTCGCGCAGCCGGATCGCCGCGTGCTGGTGCTCACCGGCGACGGCGAGTTGCTGATGGGAATGGGATCGCTGGCGACGATCGGCGTGCAACGCCCGCACAATCTTTCGGTCGTAGTGCTCGACAACGAGCATTACGGCGAAACCGGCATGCAGCCCTCACACACGAAGTTTGGCATCGACCTCGCGGCGAGCGCGAAGGCCTGCGGCTTCGCCGCGGCGAGCGTGGTGACCTCGATGCAGCAGGTCACCGCACTACGTGACGACATTCACCGCGCCGCGGGCCCGCTGTTCGCGCAGGTGAAGATTGCCGCCGACAAGCTTGCACTGGTGTTGCCGCCGCGTGACGGCACGCACCTGAAGAACCGCTTCAGGGAAGCGTTGCTCGGGCCGGACGCCCACTTCCGGCGCTAGCAACCATTGCACTTCTGGGCCGGCGGCGATGCCGGGCGGCATGCGGAGGTTTGCGGGCCGCGCGCAGCGCCGCACGATTCGCGGCCGCCGCGACCGTTCTGATGAAGCGTGAGCCGCGATCTGTTGTCGTAACGCGGCTTGCCCGGAGCCCCGCTGCGCAATGCCGGCGATTTTCCGCCGCCGCGGTCACAACCGGGCCGCCTCTGCCGTTGCCGCATCACCCGTCGACTCATCCTGCCGGGACGCACGAATGATTTCATCGACAAGATCGGGAAGCAGGGCGACGCAAGTGGTGTAGTGATCCTTCGGAAAGGCTTCGACGGCGCGCGCTATTGCTTCGCATATCAGTCGGCCATCGGGCCACATGGTCTGCATGATGAAGATGCCGGCCGCATCCTGTGACACGGAGATGACATGAAACGCAGGCCGTGCAATGCCGGCGCGCTGCGCAAGAATCCGGATCGCGTCTTCCAGTAATGCCCGCCTGTCCATTTTTCTGCCCCCCGAAGTTCGCAGGTGTGACAGGACGAACGACGGCGAAGTTCCGGGGCACGTGCGACAGTTGCATGTCGCCCGTGGACGACACCGCTCACTGCGTGACGGTAACGATTCCGCTCAGCCGCCGCTGAGCGCGGCAACGATCATGACTTCGTCTGCGGGTTTCTCGCGCAGCGTCGCCGTGATCGATGAACGCGTCCTTGCGCGTGCCTGCCAGCAGGGTTACCGGCTCGTTTCGGCCCGCATTCACGTTGTCACGCCGTTTACGCCCGGACCGAGCTTCACAGGGGCGTCACGGCCTTACTCGAAACTGAATCCCGGTGTGCGCGTGTAGTGATGCAAGCCTTCGTCCTGGATGACGAAGGAGCGCATGCGCTGGGTGCCGCGGCTGTGATGCGAGTGCAGCAGCGTGGCCGGCGTGATCTGCGCAGCACCCGTGGACCAGTCCACGCGTTTGCCGTCGATCATCGAGTGAATGCCTTCACCCTGGATCGCCAGCGTCACGGCGGCGCCATTGTGGCGATGCGGGCGTTGATCGCAACCCGGCTCCAGCGTGTTGATGGCGGTATTGATGGTGGGAATGGTGTTGGTACTCGGCTCCAGCGAAGTGGTTGAAAACTGCACCGAGTTGCCCGTGGTATTCGGGCCGACCGGACGGCGCCAGACTTCCTGGAATTGACGCTCGATCTGCGTCGCCGGCCAGTGCGTGGCCTCGACCACGGCCTGTCCCGGCAGCGGCGCGCGCAGCCGCTCGAACGCCAGCAGCGGCTCATTGGTGACCGCGAACAGCAGGCAGTTCGCGCTGCCTGCGCGATGTAAAGTTTCACCGCCGCCCGGAAAACAGAACACGTCGCCGCTCGCCCAGCCGATGGCGTCGTTGCCGTTGCGGCTTTCTCCGCTGCCCGACAGGACGTAGTAGATTTCACCCGACGCGGCAAAGGCGGTGCGCAACTGCTCCGCGGCACGGATCTTCACATAGCGGCACAACAGCGTCGGCGTGGTGGCGGAGTAGTTCGTACAAAGCTCGGTGGAAATATCGAGCGCGATCAATCCAGTCGGCGACCCGGCATCGAATGCGCGATCGCGCTCGGCGAGAAATTGGCGAATCGGCACCGCAGGCCAGGAGAATGCGAAGCCGTTTTCGTTGGTCAGATAACGGGCGCGGCGGGCGTAGGGTGTTTCCCGTCCGGTTTCGGCGCGCACGGCAGTGGCGGTCATGGCGGCTCTCCTCGTGTTTGCCGCCTAATATACCGCTATCGACGCGGCCGCGTCCCTGGCCGGCTCCCTGCCCTGTAATGTCGACACGGAGAAACCCGCCTCCTGAAACGGCAATTTGCCGGAACCGCGCGGCTCGTTATGGCAAAACCGGCGGGTGATAGGTCAATGTCGACGCGAGGATCCATAGCAGGAATAGCACGAGCGGCACGTGCACGATGAATTGCGTGAACGTGTAGCCCACGAGATCCCGTGCCTTGAGCCCCAGAACCCCGAGCAGCGGCAGCATCCAGAAAGGATTGATCAGGTTCGGCAGCGCCTCGGCGGCATTGTAGATCTGGACGGCCCAACCGAGATGGACCTTCAGGTCGATGGCCGCCTGCATCACGTAGGGCACCTCGATGACCCACTTGCCGCCGCCCGAGGGCACGAAGAAACCGAGGATCGCCGAATAGATGCCGATGAATACCGGGAAAGATTCCGTCGAGGCGACGCCGACGAACAGCGACGCAAGGTAGTGCGAGAGCGAGAAGCCGTCGATGTTCTTCGCTTCCGTGAGCAGGCTCGCGATGCCGCCGTACAGGGGGAATTGCACCAGGATGCCGGCGGTAGCGGGCACCGCTTTCATCACGGCGTTGAGGAATCGCCGCGGGCGCCAGTGCAGCAGCAGGCCCAGCATGAAGAACAGAAAATTGTAGCTGTTCAGGTTCGAGATGCCGACGATGAAACTCTTGCTGCTGAATTCATTCCAGAGCCAGCCGATGCCGAGGGCTGCGATGAGCACGGAGAGGATCGGGCTATATTCCAGCCATTCGCCGGGGCGCTTGCGCTCGGGCAGCGTGTCGCTTTCGGCACTGATATCGATGCCGAGATCGCTTGCCGTCAGTGATCGCGCTTGCGATGGCGCCGAGAGGTAGGCGATCGCGAGCGACACCAGCAGCAGGATGAGAGCCATCAGCATGGACTGCCAGGTGAAAATGGTCTCGCTGAAGGGAATCACGCCGGTAATGGCGAGGATCGGTTTCGGCAGGCTCGTGGCGTTTGCCTGCAGTTGCGCGGCCGACGAGCTGATGCCCAGCGCCCAGACCGAGCCGAGCCCCAGATACCCGGCGGCACCTGCAGCGCGGTAGTCCATCTTGAGGTCGCGCCGGCGCGCCAGAGAGCGGACCAGCAGCCCGGCGAATACCAGACTCAGCGCCCAGTTGAGCAGCGAGGTGACCATGCTGACGAGAGCCACGTAGGCGATGGCGCCGCGTCCGGTCCGGGGCACCGCGGCCAGCGCGTCGATGAGCTTCTTCACGGGTGGGGAGGTCGCCACCACGTAGCCGATGATCACGATGATCGCCATCTGCATCGTGAAGTTCACCAGGCTCCAGAAGCCGGTGCCGAAGGACACCACCACGTTCTTCGGGCTTGCGCCGATCGACAGCGCCCCGGCGGCCACGACCAGCACGGCGAGGGCAGTGAAGACGAAGGCATCCGGAAACCAGCGTTCGCTCCACTCTGTAACTGCGAGCGCGACGCGCTGGAGCAGCCCCTCGCGGGATCCGCCGCCTGGCGACGCATCGCCCCCTCCTGGGTTCTGTGCACGCGAGGTCGATTCGTCAGACTGTTTCATCGCATTTCCTGTTCAAAGCTTGTTGGAATCGGAGTGCCGGCTTCAGGTACGCAATAACTCTCCGACGGTAAGCTGAGATGTCTCACTACCGCGAAGCCTGAACTCTGCACGACGCAATAGCCGCAAGTCGACAATACCCTGTTCGGATCCGCAGCTACTTTGCAGTCCACGCTGCCGCCATTCGTCTGGACAGATGGGCGGCATCGGCCCTGGGCATGATGAACGGCTGCGTCTGTTCGTAGGCACGCGCAGCGCGCAGAACCAGTTTGTCGGCGAATTTATTGCCCACCAATTGCAACGCGACCGGCAAGCCGTCCCGGGTAAATCCGCAGGGCACAGCTGCCGCCGGCTGCTGCGAGAGGTTGAACGGATAGGTAAACGGCGACCATTCCCACCAGCGCTTCCGATCGGTACCCGGCGGCACTTCATGCCCGGCCTCGAATGCGGTCACCGCGAGCTGCGGCGTGAGCAACAGATCGTAAGCCCGGTGCAGCAGGCACATGCGCCTGGCGAATGCTTCGCGCGCGCGCTCGAGCTTGCGATACGCGAGCGCATCGAGGCTGAATCCGGGCTCGGCCAGCGCGAGCAACGGCGGGTCGAGCAACGAGCGTTGGTCCGCGCTCATCGGCGCGATCGCCAGCGCAAGCGCCACTGCCCACAGCGGTTGCATG
>Ga0316628_100002989_pt1 | contig 12833 bp, 10 predicted proteins | sample OWC_Aug_M2_C1_D5_FD_207648 | JGI IMG/M metagenome (GOLD analysis project Ga0316628, IMG submission 207648) | Wetland soil microbial communities from Old Woman Creek delta, Ohio, United States - OWC_Aug_M2_C1_D5_C | ecosystem: Environmental > Terrestrial > Soil > Wetlands | place: USA: Ohio...
TCTGGGCGGTCGCCGCGGTCAGGTGGGGCAGCGCCTCCGCGAACCTTCCGAGCTCCACGAGCGCTTCGGCCGTCAGGACCTCCGCCCGCCCTCCCAGAGCGCTGCCCGACGGCAGCAACGCGCGCCCCCGTTGCGCCGCACGCAGCATCTCACCGAAGGCGTTCCCCCGCCTTCCGAGAGCCGAGCCCCAGGCGATCTGGCGAAGCCCCTCGGCACGCTCCAGCCAGCACTCGGCGCACCGCTCGCCCCCGCGCGCGGCCCACGAAACCGCTGCGCCTGCACGGTGCAGCCTCAGCGCCGCCTGTGCGGCGATGAGGAACGCCGCGTCCCCTGCACGGGTCGCCGCCCGCAGGGCGGCCTCGGGCCGGTCAGCGTCGAGCCACGCCTGCGCGTTGGCCGCCCACTCGCCTCGCGTGAACGTCGCCTCCGCCCGGTCCAGCCCTCGACCGGGAAAGACGTCGGTGAACACCAGGGGGAACTCGACCGCGAGGTGGCGTCCGGCCGAGGCTCCCTCCGGTTCAGGGGAGGACGCGATCACGGCCAGGGCGCGGCCCAGCTCCTCGTGGCGCAACGTCGACAGATCGGGGAGAAAACCGATCGCGGAAGGCGTGTCTGCGCGCGACGCGAGCACCTCCGCTCCCCGCAGCCGCAGCCTCACGCGGTCTTCGCCGGACAGCCATGGGGCGGCAACGGCAGCCCGCCACGCTGCCGCGGTGGAACCCGAGACCTCGAGAGCCTCCTCGAGGCGGCGGGCGGCCAGATGCGCCAGACCGGCCTGGGGGCGGGCCAGATTGAAGCCCGTCAGGGCCCCCACCGGCGCGTGCGCATCGCAGGCGTACAGCCCCCAGAGCATCGCCGCCCGCGTCCGCTCCGAGACCCTGCCGCCAATGGCGACGTTGGCGAACGCCGTGGCACGGGCGGCCGCGGTGCCCCTGACGGCGAGCGCTTGGGCGAGGGTCGGAGGAGTCGCTGCCCGACAGGAGAGGATGACCGGCAGGAGGAGGGTGATCGCCGCCCGGCGCCCGGCCCGCTTACATGCCGAGGGCGTCCGGTTCTCCATCCGCGAGGATGCGCACCATCTCGTCCCGGAAGTAGTTGCTTGTGGACCGCACGTCGGCCGACACGCGCTGCTCGTACATCTCACGCGAACGGTCGATGTCGTCCTTGAGGCGGTGGTAGATGTCGCGTGCGATCTTGCCGGCCTGAACCGCCTGTTCGTTGTACAGCCTGATCTCGGACACGAGCAGGCGTGCGAAGCGCTTGGCCTCCTCGTGCTTGCGCTCCTCTTCGGGAGCGCGGGCGGGCGCCGGCGCGGCCGCGGCGGGCGCCGGGGCAGGAGGGGGTGGAGGAGGCGTCGGGGCCAGCGGAACCTTGAGGTGGACCGTCGCGGAGGCGTCTTCGACCGGTTCGGCGACTTCGTGCGGGATCGGCCGCGGCGCCATCGGCGGCGGCGCGGGCGGGCGTCCGGGTGCGGCCGGCTCGGCCTCGAGCTCGAACAGCTCGGGCGTCGGCGCTGGCTGGGCGACCGGCGCCTGGGCCGGCGCGCCGCTCATGTCCTCGGGGTCGAGCAGCGCGGCCGTCGGCACGACCGTCCGCCCGCTCAGGGTTTCCAGCATGAGGCCAACCGTGTACGTGAGCTGCTGCACGACCGAGGTGTCGAGGCCGGCCTCACCCTCGACGGCGAGCAGGATCCCGACGACCTTGCCGCGCAGCGACATCGGGACCAGCAGCAACGTCGCGCCACCGCCGCCGAACCAGCTGCCCAGCACCGGGTCCGCGTTCGCGCGGGTGACGACCGGCTTCCCCTCCGCCGCTCTCGCGATCGCGGGGGAGTCGGCCAGGGCGCCCTTCCAACCGCGCGCGGGGTCTCCCTGCGGGAACCCGGAGCTCGCCCAACCCTGGACCATGCCCTCGCGCAGCACCACGATGGCGCGCGGACCGGACCACGGGCCGATCTGGCGAAGCAGCTCCTGGAGCACCTCCGACTGGGCACGGCCGGCGTCCAGGCGTCGCAGGACGTCCAGCCCCACCGCGGGCGCGGCCACCGGGGCCGCGAGCTCCTGCAGGCGCTCCGACAGCCCCGCCACCGGGAGGAGTTGCTCGGGATCGGCCGGTACCACCGCCTCCAGGTCCCCTGCCGCGCGCGCCGCCGACTCTTGGATCCGGCTCGCCGCCTCCCTGAGCTGCCCGGCCACGGCGTCCAGCTTGGCGCGCATCTGCGCCACTGCACTTTCCCGCAGTTGCTCGATCTCGGCGAGAATTGCCTCGTACTTCTCCATGGCGCCTCCGTGCTGCCCGGTCAAGCAAGCATTATCGGGGTGGCGCGCAAACCGTGTCAAGAAAACGTCGTGTTTGCCGCGCCCCCCCGCCTCTGCTAGCGTGCGGCTCGCGGGGGGACGATGCGCGGGATGCTTCAAAACCTGGCGGTTGCGGGGGCGCTGGCGCTCGCGTGCTGCGGACCGCAATCGGGCGGCCGGCCTGGCCAGGATCTTGCGGCGCAGTTCGCGAGCGTGAGGTTGGCGCGGGCGGAACTCCTCGCTGCGCGCGCAACCCTCGAGCGTGCCCAGGCCGGAAGCGGAGGCGCGCCGCCCGACGCCGGCGCGCTGCACCGCGCCCAGGCGGCGTTCGAGGCCGCCTACGCCCGGGAGCAGAAGCTCCTGGCGGCGTTCCTGAACGTTGCCCTCAACGAGCATCCCGACCGCCCCGAGACGCGGGAAGCGCTCGCCATGTACACCGAGAGCGCCGTCGAAAACGCGCGCTACCTCCTCGGCCCGGCCGGTGACGGGCGCAGGGCGGTCGAGGTCCTGGAGGCGGCCGAGCGCTGCTACCGGGCGCTCGGGCTTCCGGCTCCCGACGCGCTGGCCAACACCCTCGCCCAGGCGCGCCGGTTCCAGGCAGCCCCGCCCGCACCCTCACCCGCAGGGGAGCCGCGCGCGAAGGCGCGCTCGCGGCGGTGACGTCCAAGGGCGTTTGACCGGGCGGAGGGCTTTTGCTACACTTCTCTCCCTTTGACTCGCGCGCTCGCGCCCACGGTCCGTGGCGCGGCAAGTCCAGCGCAGAGGGGGGGTGAGATCGCGCGATGCCGACGATGGTTCATGTTCGGGACAATGAGTCGTTTGAGCAGGCTCTGCGCCGCTTCAAGCGGAAGTGTGAGAAGGCCGGTATCCTCTCCGAAATCAAGAAGCGCCAGCACTACGAGAAGCCGAGTGTGAGGCGCAAGCGCAAGCTTATCCAAGCGCGCAAGAAGCTCCTCCGCAAGCTGGCTCAGCAGCGGAAGGCGGGTCTGCTCTAAAACCCGCTGGATGGACCTTGAGCTTCGTTTCGCTGGAGTTTGACCGCGTACTCGAGTTGGTCGCCACCTTCGCACGCAGCGAACGGGGGCAACAGGCAGTGACCGCGACCCTTCCCCGCTTTACGCCCGGGGAGGGGTCGCTGGCTTTTCGCCTCTCGCGCGAGATGGCAGTGCTGCTCGCCGGAAGCGGCGCGCTCTCCTTCGATGGCCTCGATGCGGCGAGCCTGCTGCACGGGGCGACGCTCACCCCCGCCGACGGGGCGGCCCTCGCCCGTCTGGTCACGCTGGTCCGGCGCATCGTCGAAGTCCGCGCTGCGCTGGCGGTGGCCGGGACCGGCCCCGAGCTCTCCCGCTACGCAAACGCCTTGCCCCACCTCGAGGCGTTCCTCTCCTTCTGCGAAATCCGCCTCGGGCCCACCGGCGAAGTCCTCGACAGCGCATCCCCGGCGCTGGGGCAGGCGCGGGCCTCCCGCGAGCGCCACCGGGCCGCTATCGTGGCCGCAATGGAACAGGTCCGCCGCCGCCACGCCAACCTCTCGGGGCCGTTCACCGTCCGGCGCGAGCGCTACTGCGTGCCCGTTCCCGCGGGCGAGCGGCACAGCGTGCCCGGTCTCGTGCTGGACGTCTCGTCCTCGGGTGTCACGGTGTTCATCGAGCCGTTCACGGTCGTGGAGCCGAACAACGCCCTCGCCGAGGCCACCGCCCTGGCGCGCGCCGAGGAAGAACGCGTCCTCGCCGAGCTGGCCACCGGGTTCCACAGGTACCGTGAGGAGCTGCTGCGCGCGACCTCCCTGTTGGCCGAACTGGACGCCGTCCAGGCACGCATCCTGTTCGGGCAGGCCTGCAACGGCACCCTCCTCGAGCCCGGCGCCGGGAGCTCGCCCTCGTTGAAGGGCGCACGCCACCCGCTCCTCGACCCCGCGCTTGCCCCGCTGCGCCAGCAGGCGCTCGGGGAGGCCGGAAGCACCAGGCCGGTGGTTCCGCTCGACCTGGAGTTCCCGGAGGGTTCCAGGCTCGTGCTCCTCTCGGGACCCAACGCGGGCGGCAAGACCGTCGCCCTCAAGACCGTCGGTCTCGTCACCCTCATGGCGCAGGCGGGAATCCCGGTGCTTGCGGAGCGTGGCAGCGCGCTACCGGCGTTCAGCCGCCTGTGGTGCCACCTGGGGGACGAGCAAAACCTCTTCTCGGACCTCTCGACGTTCACCGGGGCGATGCGCGCGACCGCGGCGCTCCTCGGCGAGGCGGATGCGGATACGCTCGTGCTGTACGACGAGCTCGGCTCCGGTACCGACCCCGAAGAGGGCGCGGCGCTGGCGGCCGCCCTGCTCGAGGAGCTGGCGCGGCGACGGTGCTGGACGTTGGCCACCGCCCACCTCGTCACCGTGTCCGCCCACTTGGAGAGCGTGCCCGGGGCGATCAACGCGGCCATGGGCTTCGACGACAGCAGCGGTCGCCCCACCTTCAAGCTCCACCTCGGGGTTCCCGGCCGCTCGCGCGGCCTGGCGATCGCCAGCTCGTGCGGGGTCCCTCCGGGGGTGCTCGCGCGCGCCCGGGAGATGCTGTCGCGGGCGTTCCTGGCGATCGACTCCTACCTCGCGGCGCTCAACCAGGAGCGCGAGCGCCTGCACCGCCAGCGCGACGCGCTGGTCGGAGCCGAGAGGGAGGCCGGGGAGGCGCGCGAGCGCGCCGAGGAGGAGCGCCGGCGCCTGGCGGCCGAGCAGGAGAAGGTGCGGCAGCGTCTGGCCGAGGAGCGCGAGGCGTTGCGCCGACGCGCGCGCGAGCGCCTGGACCAGGCCCTCGCCGAGCTCGAGCAGGCGCGCGCCCGGGGCGAGTTTCCCGGCAAGCGCCGCCTGGCGGCCGTCCGTAGCGCCGCCTTGCACCTCGAGCAGGACGAGAACGCGGCGGCTTCTCCCGCCGAACCGCTGACGGCAGGCGCGACGGTGAGGGTGCGTGGCACCGGCGCCACCGGGCAGGTCGCCCGCGTGGTCGGCGACCGCGTCGAGCTGCTGGTCGGGGACAAGCGGGTGTGGGTGGAGAGCTCCGGGTGCGAACCGGTGGCCGCCGCCCCGGCGGGCAGGGCACCCGAGGTGGAGATCGCGACCGGCGAGGCGCCACCCGCCGAGATCAAGCTGATCGGCCTCACCCAGGAGGTTGCCCGCGAGCAGCTCGAGCGCTTTCTGGATCGCGCCGCCCTGTCGGGCATCGGCCATGTCCGGGTGGTGCACGGGCATGGTACCGGCACCTTGCGCCGGATGGTCGGAGAGGTGCTGGCCAACCACCCGGCGGTGGCAAGCTTCTCCCACCCGCCGCAGTTCCGCGGCGGGACCGGCGTGACCGAGGCGGAGCTGGAATGAGAGAACACGCGGCACAGCGAACAGGGCACAGGGGAAACCCTCCGGGGTGTGGCGTTCCTGCGCCAAGCTCCCGGTGCCCCGAACCCTCCGAAGGCGGGGCGGCATGAGCCAGTACGACCTCTCGCGGCGGGTGCTCGACCAGGTGCGGGAAGCCACCGACATCGTGGCGGTGATCGGCGAGCACATCACGCTCCGCAAGACCGGCCGCAACTACGTCGGCCTCTGCCCTTTCCACGGGGAGAAGACCCCCTCGTTCAACGTCTCGCGCGAGAAGGGGACCTACTACTGCTTCGGGTGCAAGCGCGGCGGCGACGCGATCGACTTCGTGATGGAATTGGAACGAGTCTCATTCGCGGAGGCCGTCGAGCGCCTGGCCGAACGCTTCGGCGTGCACCTCCCCCCCGCGACCCCGGAGGCACGCCGGCGCAAGGACGAGCACGATCAGATCACCGAGGTGCTGGAGGCCGCCCAGGCGGCGTTCGTGCGCCACGTCGGGGAGGACCGCCCGCGGGCGTTCCTCGAGCGCCGAGGCGTCTCCCTCGAGCAGGCCGCCGAGTTCGGCCTCGGGTACGCCAAGGGGGAGTGGCGTGCGCTCTACGACGAGCTGCGCCGCCGCTTTCCGGAGCGCACCATGGTCGCCGCCGGTCTCGTGGTCGAGGGGGACACGGGCCGGGTGTGGGACCGCTTCCGTGACCGCGTGACGATCCCGATCCGCAACACCCGCGGCCGGGTCATTGCGTTCGGCGGACGGACGCTGGGCGACGACCCCGCTAAGTACCTCAACTCCCCAGAAACCGCCCTCTTCTCCAAGAGCCACGTGCTGTTCGCGCTCGACCGTGCCATTCACGCGTTCCCGCACGCCAACCGGGCCATCGTCGTGGAGGGGTACTTCGACTGCCTGGCCCTCCACAGCGCCGGGTTCAAAGAGACCGTGGCCACGCTCGGAACGGCGCTCTCCGAGCACCACGCCAAGGAGCTCGCCCGCCGGGTCCCCCAGGTGGTCGTGTGCTTCGACGGGGACGCCGCCGGCCGCCAGGCCGCGGTCGCCGCCCTGCGCACCCTGCTGATGGCCGCGCTCGAGGTTCGGGTGCTCCTCCTCCCCCACGACCAGGACCCCGACGACACCGTGCGCCGCGAGGGGGGCGACGCGTTCCGCGGGCGCGTGGATGGGGCGCTGTCCGCGACCGACTTCCTGCTCGAGACGATGGGCCCCACGCGCGAGGAGCGCAGACGTAAGCTTCTGGAGACATTGGAGATCATCGATGCATCTCCGGACCCGGTACGGCGCTACGCCATGCGGGAGGCGGTGGCGCGCGGCGCCGGCGTCCCGCTCGAGCAACTGGGAGGCACGGTTTCCGCCAGGGTCGTCGCAAGAACGATCGAGGCGGGGCAGCTGCCTTCTCCGGGCGAAATGGCGCTGCTTCGGTCGTTGTTGGTGGACGTGCAGATCGACCGGCGGGCCGAGCTCCTGGGGCTGGTGCCGGTGGCGGCGGTCGACCACCCCGCGACGCGCACGATCCTCAACGCGATGTTGGAGATGGCCGCAGGGGGCCGGCCCCTTGAAATTTCCGGCATCACGTCCGACATTGACGATCGTGAGGTGCGGCGGGTGCTGGCGGCCCTCGAGCATGAGGTGCCGCAAACCGACGAGGAACGCCTCAGGCTTGTCATACTGAGGGAACTTTGCGACAAACAGCGAAAAACAAGGCTCGCGGATCTCAGTCTCGAGATCGCGCGCGCCGAACAACAGGGAAACAAAGAAAAGCTCGCGGAACTCCAGCGCGAGAAGCACGTCCTGTTAAGGAAAAAGAACGCCCCCTGAGGGTTAGCAGGCCCGCCGCGGCGCCCGTCACGCGCCGCTCGGCCCGGAAAAAGGATCGTCCCCTGAAGAAAAAGCCAGCATCGCCAGCGCGGGCGAAACGCCCGCCCAAGAAGATCGCGGCCCTCCCGAAGAAGAAGACGCTGCCCCCGTCCCGGAACGCCCACCGCTCCGGTGCGGTGAAGAACCACCCCGTCAAGAAACGGCCCGCGGCCGGCACGCCGCCCTCGCGGCGGATCGCCGGGGGAGGGCGCGCGCTCAAGAAGAAGGCAGCCACCGCAACCCCGGCGAGGCGTCCGGCCGGGAGAGACACCCGGCCCGCGAAGAAGACGCCGGCTCCCCCCTCGCGGGCCACCCACGCCCCAAGGAAGCCGACGAGCCAGGCGAAGAAGGTTCCGGCTGCACCCGGGCGGACGGTGCGAGCGGCCGGAAGGAAAGACATCCTCGTGAGCAAGATGCCGATTCCGTCCGGGCGCGACAGGCGACCGGGCCAGAAGAACGATCGCACCGTCAAGATCGCACCGTTCGCGGCGACCCGTGAGGAGCGCCTGCACCCGAAGAGCTCGGGTCCTGCGAAGAGTGCTCTCCCACCCTCATCGCGCGACCGATTCACTCACCGGAGGAGGGAGCGCTCCGGCAAGGACGCTCTGGCCTCGTCCACCCCGCGCGACCGTGACGCCCTGGCCCTGACCGTCGAGGAGAAGTACGTCGAGCTCGGAAGGCTTCTCGGCCTCGGCCGGGAGCGCGGCTACGTCCTGGTGGACGAGATTCTCGAGGTGCTGCCCGAGGAGGTCGCGTCCGCGGCCGACGAGCTCGACGAGATCTACCTGCGCTTCACGGAAAACGACATCGAGATCGTCGAGAGCATCGAGAAGCTGGCGGTTCTGGAGGAGGAGGCGACACCGGGCGAAAGGCCGGAGAGCCCCGAGGCGGTCCCGGGCGCCACCCTGGTGGATCCCGCGCTCCTCGAAAAGACCAACGATCCGGTCCGCATGTACCTGCGGGAGATGGGCACCGTCAAGCTCCTCGATCGCGACGGCGAGGTGTCCATCGCGATGCGCATCGAGTCCGGTGAGGCGCAGGTCTTCGCCGCTCTCGCCTCCAGCCCGCGCGTCCGCGAGCTCTTCCTGCGGGCCAACGAGATGGCGCGCCGCGACCGCCGAATGATGCGGGACATCCTCTCGGGGCTCAACGGTGACCTGGACGAGCGCGGCCTACAGAGGGTCGCGGAGACGATGAAGCTCTTCGACCGGATCTTCGAGCTGGACAAGCAGTCCAAGCAGCTCAAGGAGAGGCTGCGCCGCTGCAAGCGGGGCACCCGCCGCGCCGACGAGCTCATCCGGAGGATCGACGCGCTCGCCGGGGACATCTCGGTCCTGGTGCGCTCCACCGACTTCACCACCACGACCCGCAACCGCCTGGTGCGGTTCCTGAGCGAGATCGAACGCCAGTTCTCCATCCCCATCAACACGATCCGCAAGGATGACGCCCGGCTGAAGACCGAGCGCAACGCCGAGCGGCGCGCATTTTACAAGGACCGGATGAAGCGCTACCGGGCGGAGCTGCGCTCCCTCGAGCACCGCTTCGGCGTGCCCTACGAGGAGCTCCGGCGCGTGGTGGCCGAGGTCCGGCAGGGGGAGCAGGAGACCGACGGCGCCAAGCAGGAGCTCATCGTCGCCAACCTCCGTCTGGTGGTTTCGATCGCAAAGAAGTACACCAACCGCGGGCTGCAGTTCCTCGATCTCATCCAGGAGGGGAACATCGGGCTCATGAAGGCGGTGGACAAGTTCGAGTACCGCCGGGGCTACAAGTTCTCGACCTACGCGACGTGGTGGATCCGTCAGGCGATCACGCGTGCGATTGCCGACCAGGCGCGCACCATCCGCATCCCAGTGCACATGATCGAGACGATCAACAAGCTCACCCGCACCCAGCGCCAGCTCGTCCAGGAGCTGGGGCGCGAGCCTACCGCCGAGGAGGTCGCCGAAAAGATGGAGATCCCGGTGACCAAGGTCCGCAAGATCATGAAGATAGCCCAGGAACCCATCTCCCTCGAGACGCCCATCGGGGAGGAGGAGGACTCCCACCTGGGGGACTTCGTGGAGGACCGCTCGGCGGTTTCCCCGATCGACGCGGTGATCGCGGCCAGCCTCAAGACCCAGGCCGAGGGGGTGCTGCGCACCCTCACGCCGCGCGAAGCCGAGGTGCTGCGGCGCCGGTTCGGGATCGGGGACGGCACCGAGCACACCCTCGAGGAGGTCGGCAAGGCGTTCAACGTGACCCGCGAACGCATCCGCCAGATCGAATCGAAGGCGCTGCGCAAGCTGCGCCACCCGACCCGCGCCAAGCTGCTGAAGCCCTACCTGGACATGATCGGCTGAGCGGCCGCAGTCCGGGTGTCGGGGTCGCCTCGCTTGCCAGCCGTCCTCGCGAAACCTACAATGCCCACTCGCTGGGTCCATAGCTCAGCGGTCAGAGCCGCCGGCTCATAACCGGTTGGTCCCAGGTTCGAATCCTGGTGGACCCACCAAACACGGCAGGGGCTCGCGGCCCGGCGCCGGCGGCCAGGCCTGGGTTCGTGGTGCCCGTGGATGCGGGAGGTGCGTTGAAGGTCCGGGAACAGCTCGCAGGGTACATCACGCTTCAACGACTCTTGGATCGTCGCGCCATCCTGAGGCGGGAGCGCGACGCTCCGCCCGAGGCCCTCACCGCGCTGCGGACACAGTTCGCGGAGCGCCACGAGAAGCTGGACGCCGCCCGCGTGCGCCGCGATGCCCTCCACGCCGAGCAGGCCACCCTCCAGAAGGAGGCCGAGGTGCTGCGCGAGGAGCGCGAGCACTTTCGCAAGCAGAAGAGCCAGGTCACCAACATGAAGCAGCTCTCCGCGGTGGTCAGCGAGCTCGACCACGTTGAGAGCCAGCTCAAGGGGAAGGAAGACCGCCTGCTCGCCATCTGGCAGGAGCTCGAGGCGGCCGAGGTCGACGTCTCATCGCTCGGCGAGGAGAGCGACGAGGAGAGGACGCTGCGCGAGCAGGCGGAAGCTGCTTGGGCCGAGCGTCGCACGACGGCCGAGGCCGAGCTCTCCGAGGTCGAGCGGGATCTGCGCATCACTCAGCAGCAGCTCGGCGAGGCGGCGATGAATCGCTTCAAGAAGCTGTGGACGTCGCGCAAGCCAAACGCCGTGGTCCCCGTCGAGGGAAACGCCTGCTCGGCCTGCCACGCCGACCTGCGCCCCTCCCTCGTGCAGTTGGTGCGCACCAACGAGGACCTCCAGTTCTGCGACCACTGCCGGCGCCTCCTGTACGACCCCGAGCAGTTCTCCGCCACGGCATGAAGCCGCCGCGCACCGGCCGGGCCGCGATCGACGGGGGCGCCCGCGGCAACCCCGGCGAAGCCGGGTGCGGCATCGTCCTGGACGCCGGCGGCCACCGCGAGGAGCACGCCATCTACCTCGGCAGGGCAACCAACAACGTGGCCGAGTACGCCGCCCTGCTGGGGGCGCTCGAGCGCGCACACGCGCTCGGGCTCGAGGAGCTGGCCGTCCGCTCCGATTCCCAGCTCCTCGTCGAGCAGATGAACGGCGGTTACCGCGTCAAGGCGCACCACCTCAAACCGCTCTGGCTGCGCGCGCACACCCTCGCGGCCGCACTGCGGCGCTTCTCCATCCAGCACGTGCCGCGCGAGTCCAACCACGCGGCGGACGCGCTCGCCAACCGTGCGATCGACACCCGCTCCTCCACCCTGCCTCGCCCCGAGGGCGTGTGAACACCGGGAACCGCGATCACAGCCCGGCGACCCGGAAGGGCACGCCGTGACCGTCGCGGAGAACCTCGCGCGGGTGCGTGAGCGCGTCGCGGCGGCGAGCGCCAGGGTGGGCCGCAGCCCCGGCGAAATCCGCATCGTTGCGGTGAGCAAGACGCAGCCACCCTCCGCCGTGGTGGAGGCGATCGCCGCCGGCGTGGACGCCATCGGCGAGAACCGGGTCCAGGAGGGCGCCGCCAAGCGCCCGCTCGCCCCCGGCGCGGTCCCCTGGCACCTCGTCGGCCCGTTGCAGCGCAACAAGGCGAGGCAGGCGCTCGTTCACTTCGACCTCATCGAGACGGTGGATCGGCCTGAGCTCGCCGACCGGATCGAGAGCCTGCTGGCCCCGCTCGCCCGGGTGCTGCCGGTCTTCATCGAGGTCAACATCGGCGGTGAGGCGCAGAAGAGCGGCGCGGCGCCCGCGTCCTCCGCGGCCCTGGTCGAGCACCTGCTCGCACGGTGCCCGCACCTCCGCCTCGAGGGGCTCATGACGGTGCCGCCGTACGACCCGGACCCGGAGCGCTCCCGCCCCCACTTTGCCGCGCTGCGCCGCCTGGCGGCGGAACTCGCGTCCCGCTTCGACGCAGGACCGCTCGCGCTTTCCATGGGCATGAGCGAGGACTTCGAGGTCGCCGTCGAGGAGGGCGCCGCCTGGATCCGGCTCGGCCGTGTCCTCTTCGGGGAGCGCCGCGCCCCGGCGTGAGCATTGCCGCAGCCGTGGGACGCGATCTGGGTTAAGCTTGTTCCAGCAGGAGGTTCGCCCCATGAACCGGCTCACGCCACTGGAGATCCAGCGCACCACCTTCCCGCGCAAGGTGCGCGGGCTCGACCCCGACGCCGTGCGCGAGTTCCTCGGGCAGCTCGCCGAGCAGCTCGAGGACGAGGCCCGGGCGCGCGGGGAGCTGCGCACCCAACTCGCGCGCCTGACCCAGGAGGTCGAGGAGTACCGCCAGCGCGCAGACGCCCTCAACGAGGCCATGGTGGCGGCGCAGCGCACCGCCGAGGCGACCGTTGCACGGGCGGAGGCCGAGGCCCAGCGCATCGTCGCCGAGTCCGAGGCGCTCGCCGACCGGGTCGTTGACGATGCCGCCCGGCGGGCGGAGAACGTCGAGCTCGTCATCGGCCACCTGCGGGGACGGCGCCGCGCAGCACGCTCCGACCTCAAGCGCCTGGTCGAGCTTCTCCAGGGCGCAGTGCGCGACGACGAGGCGGCCGAGCAGCGCGAGAGCGAGGCACCTTCCGTGAGCTTCCTGCGCCGCCGCCACCCCGACGCCAAGGGCGAGCGGTGATCCCCACCGGTCGTGCCGCAGGAGGGTGCGAGCTCTCCCGACGCGCTCGCGACGCCGCCCGGAGCCCGGCGCCTTGAGCCTGCTGATCACCGGCGCCGTCGTCGTGGCCACCCCGCGCGGCACCGCCGCTCTCGCCGGAGCGCGCCAGGGCGCGCTCGACCTGCTGCCCGCCGCGGTGGTCCGCTGCGAGGGACGGGAGATCGTCTACGTGGGCGACCGTCGCGAGCACGACCGCCGGTTCGGCCGCCCCGAGGAGATCCTGGACGCCGGTGGCTGCA
>Ga0316628_100002990_pt1 | contig 12826 bp, 11 predicted proteins | sample OWC_Aug_M2_C1_D5_FD_207648 | JGI IMG/M metagenome (GOLD analysis project Ga0316628, IMG submission 207648) | Wetland soil microbial communities from Old Woman Creek delta, Ohio, United States - OWC_Aug_M2_C1_D5_C | ecosystem: Environmental > Terrestrial > Soil > Wetlands | place: USA: Ohio...
AAGACAGTAGACTTCCGGCTCACCAGGGAGAGCATCACCGGGTACCTCACGGGCAAGAAGGCCTACCTCAGGACCAGGTACTACGTCTTCAACAACGGGAACGACTGGGCGGTCGCATCCGTCGAGAAGGACGAGGTGAACGGGATCCTCCAGCCGATAAAGATGATAAGCGTCCTATCGCTGCCTTCCGAAACCTCCTTCGTCGAGGACGCCTCGCTCGAGGTCCTGTCGGCGAGCAGGATGGGGCGCCTAAGGGAGATCATGCACTCCAGGTGCGTCGTCGTCAGAGGGAAGGCTGAGCACATATCGTTCTTCATCGAGGAAGCGCCACTCAGGTTCACGGTCTTCGACGTCGTCCCGCCGCGCCCATCGAAGCTTGTCGGCCTGGTCGAATCCGTCCTCGAGAGCGACCTCCAGGGCACGTACGCCACGTTCGATGTCGTCGAGGTCGACCTCAACGAGCTGGCCGGGTCAACCGGCCGCCCGGACATCATGTTCCCGTGCCGTGCATCGGGGCTCAAGGCGGAGGGTAGGACGCTCTACCTGGACGAGACGCCGCAGCTCCAGAAGGCCGAGGTCTCCGGGGTCGCCCTCATCGGCTGCTCCCTGTCTGGAAGGATCTTCAAGGCGGTGTACGGAACCGAGCCGCGGCTCGTGAACATGTGCCCCCAGGACCTCCTCCGCGCGAGGGGCGTGAAGGGACCAGCGCTCGTCAAGTGCTGCAAGGTCAAGGAGGGCTTCGAGCTGAAGGGCGACATGGCAGTCGTGCCTTGGGGTGCGAGGACCTCCGATGTCTCCGCCGCCCTCGAGGCGCTCTTCGCTCAGATGTCGAGGTCGTCCTCCCTGAAGGAGACGACCGGGCACGGGCCCAGGCACTGACCGCAGTGGGTGCAGGTCGATTCTTCTATGACGACCCTGCCGTCCAGTCTCAAGGCCTTCCTCTCGCACCGGGCGACGCAAATCCCGCAGCCCGCGCAGTTCATCGCCCTCAGGACGACCTCCTTGAGCTTCGCTGCCTTCGCCCTGAGTTCGGCCTCGTCCTTGGCCCTCACCATCACCGGTCCCTCGGCGAAGACCGTGATGCCTCGCACCTCGGCTATGTTCCCATCCGGGGAGCGGGCGACTGGGCCTATGACGGACAGCAGGTTCGAGACCCTGCCCATGTCCAGTGGTTTCGAGAAGACGCCTTCCATGCTCAGCCCCTCGACGCACGGGCCGTACCCCTGCGTGCTCCTGAATTCGAGCGGGCCTGAGGCCGGCAGCCTGGCCGCATCCATCGGCAGGTCGACCCCGCCCAGGCGCAGCTCCTCGGTGACGGAGGGCGGGAGCCGCTTCCATCTCCAGATGTCGTACCTCAGCCATGTGTCTGGAAGTCCCCTCTCCTTGGCGTATCGTCCGAGGACCTCTTGCCATCGGGGATAGTCCTCCCCGAGCTCCCTCGCGCGCTCGAGCTCCGCGAGGTCCGCGGCCGGGCACATGAAGCAGCCTATCCTTTCGAATCCCTGGGAGTAGAGCGGGTTCACGCGCGCGCCTTTGCCGAGCAGGTAGAGCCAGACGTGCATCGCGGTCCACTTCTGGATCGGAGATGCTGCAAGCTGTCCGGGCGTCCACGGGTTCCTCCACACGCGCCCTTTGCTGGCCCGCTGCTCGGACTCGTACGCCCTCTGCCCTATGAACGAGAGCACGCCTCCGGGGAACTCTCTCTGTATGAGCCTGGTCGCGGGCCCGAGCTTGCACGTCTTGCAGCACCACCTGAAGTCCCTCGCCGGCGGCCCGAAGAGCCCGACGTTCTTCCAGAACGAGTCGCCTGCCGCTTCCGACACCAGCTCCAGCCCGAAGTCCTGCGCGACCTGCGAGACATTCTCCCGCGTCTCCGCGAACTCCAGGCCCGTGTCGACGAACATGAGCTTCGGCCTGACGCCGCTGTCCAGCACCAGCAAGAGCGTCGCGAGGCTGTCCTTCCCGCCGCTGTAGGAGACGGCGACTGGGAGGTCGTTCTCCGAGACGACCTGCTTCACGAAACGCCTCGCCTCCTCCTCCCTTCGCGCCATCGTCTCGCGGCTCGCCGAGATCGCGTCTCCCCACATCGCCGCCTTTGGCACCCTTGCGCGTGCTTCGCCGTCGACGACCCACCTGGTCTTCACGGCCGTACCCCTGTCTCCGCGCCTCATCTGCTCCGAGGACATCTTGGCCAGGCCGACGGACACGGGCGCTCCCTCGGGCGAGAGCACGATGATCTCGTCGCCCGGGGCTATCCCGTCGTCGCATCTGAGGACCCCGACGGCCAACGTGCTCGCCTTCTTGGTCCTGATCGGAACGATGGCGCCGGGGTCTACGATGACGCGCCCCTTCGAGGCGGTCCCGGCGATGGCCAGCGCGCCCAAAGGCCTCGGGAGGAACTTCTCCCCAGTCACGAGGTTGAACCTGACGGCGCCCACGACGTCCCCGCCGACGATGACCTCGTCCATGCGGTCGATGTCCGGCGCCTTGTTGAGAAGAACGATGACTCCTGGTGGGACGACCTTCTCGCCCGTGCCCTCTCCGAACTGCGAGTCCACGAGCGCCTTGACCCGTCCGATGTCACGGTCGAAGGCAGGCCTCGCGTCGCCCGGAGGGGTGACCTTGACCTCCCTGGTCTGGCCGCCGCACCTTCCGCAGGACGCCTGCTCCATCACGGGGACGTCGCACTGGTCGCACCACCTGAGGTGGATCTTGCCGTGTCTGATCTCGCCCACGGTGGGCTGAGCGGATGGCCGTATTATAGACTTTGCACCCGGGCCCCGCTCACTTCAAGGCCTTGAGCTGCTTGACGACCGACTCGACCGCGTCCTTCGCCTTCTCGATGCGGTCCTCCGCCTGGAGCCTGCTCATGCCGGGCCCGGATATGCCCAGGCCGACCGGCTTCTCGTACTCCACCGCGAGGTCGGTCATCTTCCTGGCCGCCTGGCCGATGACGATCTTGTCGTGCTCGGTCTCGCCCTCGATCACGGCGCCGACTGTGACGACCGCGTCTATGTTCTTGTCCTTCACGAGGGTCTTGATCGCCAGGGGCATGTCGAAAACGCCCGGCACCATGACGACCCTCGCCACTTCCACGTCCAAGAACTTCGCGTGCTCCTTCGCCCTCTCGAGCATCATCTGCGTGATGTCGTAGTTGAACTCGCTGCAGACGATGCCTATCCTGTACTTTCCTGCCATTCCAATCATCTCCGTCCTATAGATCCTCACATGATGGGTCCAGCGTCGTCGAACCCCTGCCTCAGCCCCTTGCCCGCGTTCCTCTGCAGGCGCTCGGGCCTGAAGAGCAGGTCGTACGCGTTGACCGCGTGCTCCCTGCTCCTCCTCTCCGCGAGGAATGCCAACTCCTTGGCGTTCGAGGCCTCGTCCTCGTGTACGAAGACCTCTATGACATGTCGGTTGGTCATGAGCTGCACCTGGATGAGCCCCGTCGAAGCCTCGTGGGCGCAGGTCTTGTCGATCGCCTGCGCACCCGGCATCCCGAGGGCGATCACGATCTCGCACCCGCGCTCCTCGATGAGCTTCTTGGCTGCGACGGGGAGGTCCTTCACGCCAGGGACCGTGCAGCGCTCGACCTTGAAACCGGTACCCGTGGCCTTAAGCTGGTCGACGGCGAACCCGCCCATGTCGACCCTCGCGAAGGTGGTGTCCGCGACTCCTATCTTCGCGGTCACTTCTCCACCGCCTTGAGCCTCTTGCTCATCTCGTGGAACTCGATGACCTTGTGTATGATCTTGCGCGTGCCGTCCAGGTCGTGGTCCAGGTGCGGCATCCTCACGACGCTGACCTTCAGCCCACGCGCCGCGAGCTCCCCCTCGAGAGCGCCCTCGTCGAAGGACTGGTCGTAGCCGATCGTGATTATATCCGGCCGGACCTCCTTGACGATGTCGAAGATGTCCCCGGTGTCCCTTCCCAGGACCGCCTTGTCGACCGGCTTGAGCGATTGGACCATCTCCAGCCGCATCTTCTCGGGCGTGATCGGTTCGTGCTTCCTCGTCCTCACGGTCCGGTCCGTCGCGACGATGACGACGAGTTCGTCGCCGAGCTTCTTGGACTCCTCGAGGTAGTGCAGGTGTCCCAGATGGAGAATGTCGAAGACGCCGGTCGCCATGACCCTGACCATATGGACTACCTCCGGGTGTGCTCTTTCCAGGCCTGGACGATCTCGGCCCCGTCTAGGTGGACCAGCCCGTGCCTAGCGGCGTAAGCCTTCGCCTCGGGCTTGGACAGCGCGTCGCCGTCGTCGCCCATCATCTCGCAGACCGTCGCCGACGGCGTGAGCCCGCTCATGATGACGAGTGCGGTCGCCAGCTCGGTGTGGCCGAAGCGAGTCTCGAGTATCTTGCTGCTCGTGTTGAGAAGATGGATGTGGCCCGGTGCGCGGAACAGCTTCCCGAACTCCTCCCTGCCCCAGCCGTCCTCGGTTCCCATTGCGCTCTTCGCCAGCTTGGCGAACTCGCTGACGGTGAGTGCCCGGTCCTTGTCCGTTATGCCGGTGAAGGTCTTTCTGTGGTTGATCGTGATTCCGAATGCGGACTTCGCGTCGTAGGGGATGTCGTTCGGGACCAGGCCGCTCATCACGGGGTACCTCGGGCCCATGCCCTGGTACAGCTCCGTCAGGAACGGGAGGCCGAGCTTCTCCTGGATGCGCACGTCCGCGGTGGTGCAGATGAGCCCGCCAGCATCCTTCCTGAGGGTCCGGATGGTCTCCGGAGTAACGAGCTCGGAGGCTACGACCATGTCCGTTTCCTCCTCGCGGCCGTCCGCGTCGTAGACCAGGACGAACCTCCCTTCTCTGAGCGCCTTGAGCGCGCTGGATACGCTGGCCGATGCCATCGTCGCGTTGATGATGCTTACGGATATTATGGGCTGTTGTAGCTACTATCCCGAAAGTATCAGTCTATCCTTCTTAAAGCCTCGGCGGGGGCCAGTCTGGCAGCCTTCCGCGACGGCGGCAGAGTCGAGAGCAGCGTCGCTGCGAACGCTATCCCGACTATGGTGATGACCTCGAACCACGGGATGACGAAGGGCGCGGTCTCGTTGAACCCTCCCCACTCCCACAGCCTGTATGAGAGGCCCAGGCCCATGACCAGTCCGAGCACGATTCCCAGGAGCGCGACGAACGCAGTCTCTATCATGAAGACGTTGAGGATCATCTCCCTCTGGTAGCCGATGGCCCGCATGACACCTATCTCCTGCCGGCGCTCCGCGATGTTCCTGATGGTGATGATGCCCAGTCCGGCTATGCCCACTATCAGGCCTACGCCCAGGAATATCTCCATGAGCTGCATGATGGATGAGGACATCTGCATGACCTCCTCGATGGTGTCCTTGACCACGATGGTGATCATTCCGTACTCGATGAAGGTCCTCTCCAGTTGTTCGGCCACGTCGGCGACGGTGTAGCCCGCGGGCGGGTCGATGGAGAAGTAGAACAGGTTCGTGGTGACATCGGGTGAGAACTCCGCGACGAAGGACGAGGACATGAAGATCCCCCGGACGAACATCTGGTCCATGATCCCTATGATCGTCACGTTCTTCGTCGCACCGTCCAGCGAGGTGAGCATGACCTCGTCGCCGATGTTCACGGAGGATCCTCCGGCGACCATGCTGAACATGCTCGACAGGACCGACCCGTCGATCATCGCGACGGAATCGTTGGTGAGCAGCGCCCTCCAGGCGGATTCGTCAGAGTCGTACCAGGTGGACCTCTCCGCGAGCGAGAACTGGTTGCCGAGGAGCATCGAACCGCTGTATCCGACCAGAGTGACGGTCTCCGTCTCGTTTCCCCCTTCCGGGAGCATCATCGCGGTCGCCGTCGTGGAGTACTCCGCCCGTTCGATGGCATCGTCGGCCCCCACGGCCTGCTCGACCGCCGCCATGCCTGCAGTGAGGTTCTCCTCCGGCATGTCCCTGAACGTGTAGCCTATGACGTCGAAGCCGCCCGAGTATGACTCGGTGAGCGTCTCCACGCTCTCTCTCTGGAACGATGCGATCATCATGACCACGACGACTGTGAACATGATGAGCGAGAAGATGAACAGCGTGAGCGCGGTCCTGAACTTCTTGTTCATCGGGTAGCTTATGGCCGCCTTGAACACTGGAAGGAGCGACTTCCTGCGCCCGAAGACCCTCATGAGCCCTTCGAGGAGCAGGTCGCTGTTGAACATGATGACCATCACCCCGCCGGTCACGAGCACCACGCCCGTGACGATGAACATCTCCATCCCGCCGCCCGTGTCACCGAACAACCTGCCGGGTAGGTCGACCGAGAACGGGTCGAGGACCCAGAATATCATGAACAGGCCTACAAGGCTGAACGCCACGCGCGGGCTCACGAACCTGACCGCGATCAACGCGAGGCCGAAGGCAATCAATGACGGCCCCGCCAGTATTCCGGACGCCTGGTCGGATGCATCGCCCATGAGCGTCAGGATGACGCCGAACACGACGGCTAGGACCCCCGTCGCGAAGTGCTTCTTCTCAGACTTGGTCAGCATCGGCTCAGGTATGTCCCTGATGGCCCGGACGATGTTCAGCTTGCTCACGCGCCACGAAGCCACCGAGACCGTCAGCACCGTCAGGAGGAACCCCGCGCAGGCCGCGACCAGGAGGCTGCCCCACTCGAAGCTGAGCGTGACCGTCATTGCGGTCGTGGACATGATCGCCGAGAACATGAGGACCATGAATGCGGCAATCAAGAGGCCTACGAACGCACCCACCGCGGAGGCCATGAGTGCGTAGACGACCCCCTCGAAGAGGAAGGTCTGGGTCAGGTCACCGCGCTGCATCCCGACCGCCCTGGAGATGCCCATCTCGGGCTTCCTCTCCTCGGCGAGCATGACGAATATGTTGATGATGAGCGCGACGCCCGCGATTATGGCGAACGAGCTCATTATGATGAAGATCTGCGAGATCTGGTCCGAGACCTGCTCGGCCTGCTCGATCCCGTCCTTCTTGATCGTATCGTAGAAGTACGTCGGACCCTCGGGGATGACCGACAGGACCTCCGCCATCGCCTCGTCAGTGACGAGGTATCCGTCCTCGGCACTTCCCGCCGCTGACAGGTCCACCCTGTTGATCATCCCTGGGGCGAAGAGCACCGAGTCCTGGACGTACGACAGGTCCACGAACACGGTGGATGTCCCGTCGAACCTGGCCATCCCCTCGTCCTTGGCTATGGCAGAGACGGTCAGCATCGATGGGATGCCGGTGTCCGGCACGACCATGAGCGTGTCCCCGACGACGGCGTCGAGCTCGTCGGCGAGGTCCGCGTTGATGACGCACTTGCCATCGGTGACCATGTCAGAGGGGACTTCGGAACCGTCATCCAGGAGCAGCTCGTTGACGGTCTCGGATGGATCGTACCCGAAGAGCGTCGCCGTCGGAGACGATGAGCTCAGCCTGGGGTTGACGGCCGACACCCGTTCCCGGATGGCCGGGGCGATGTCGTCGACGTGCGGGAGGTCGCCTGCCTCGAGCGAAGCGACGAGGGAATCCGCCACGCTCTGGTTGAAGTATACCCATTCCCCGACCTCGTCCTCGACAGTGATGACGATGTCGACGGCCCCGGTCGATGTATAGACCTCCTGTCTCACCAGGTGGTCCATGGTGTCGCCGACGACGAGCGAGCCAGAAATCATGGATGTCGCGATCATCAGGCCGACGACCACGATGACGGTGTACCTCTTCCTCCTCACGATGTTCCTCAGTGACATCCTGGCGAACACCGGCCGTCGGAGCATGAGCAGCCCGACGACCGCCAGGACCAAGAAGACCAATAGCAGCAGTTGCATCGACCCGGTCAAAGCCACCACCTCAGTATGGCGCTGGGACGAACTCCTTCTCGACCAGGCCGTCCTTCATCATGACGATCCTGTCGGCCATCTTGCCGATGTTGTAGTCGTGGGTGACGATGATGAACGTCTGGCGGTTCTCCTTGTTCAGCTTCCTCAGCAACTGCATGATGTCCTTGGACGACTCGCTGTCGAGGTTGCCGGTCGGCTCGTCCCCGAACACTATCTCGGGCCTGTTGACGAGCGAGCGGGCGATGGTGACACGCTGCTGCTGACCGCCGGAGAGCTCCGCGGGCTTGTGGTCCTTCCACTCCTCGAGCCCCACCGCCTTCAGCGCCTCTATGGCCTTCAACCTGGCGTCCTTCGGTTTCATTCCGCCGAGCAGGAGCGGCATCTCCACGTTCTCCGCTGCCGTGAGCACGGGCAGCAGGTTGTATGCCTGGAATATGAAACCGATCTTCTCCGCCCGGTACCTGGTGCGCTCGCGGTCGGACATCTTGGAGAGGGACCTGCCCCTGATCATGACGTCGCCCGCGCTTATGTCGTCGAGCCCGGAGATGCAGTTCAGGAGCGTGGTCTTCCCGCAGCCGGATGGTCCCATGACTGCGACCATCTCCCCCTCTTTGACCTTGAATTCGAGGCCCTTGAGCGCGTCGACCTTCACCTTGCCCGAATCATAGGTCTTCTTGAGGCCGATTGCGACTATGATCCCATCCTTGCCAGCATCGCTTGGCGATGGCTCCACTTTGAGGCTCCTCTTCTTGGCATCCTTCACGGTGTCTCCCCCGTGGTCCGCAGGGACGGTCTCCCCGGACTCCGAGAGTCCGAGACCAGGGACGTTATTAGAAGGTTTCTGTGGACGACCATCAAGTCGATGGCCCTGCGAGGGTCGAGCTTTTTGTACACGCACTGCCTATTGGGACCCCGTTCTCATGTTAGACTCCCCGGACGCTATCCGTTCCCTCGACAGCAGGGACATGCTCGGGACAATCGAGCAGATGTCCAGGCACCTGGCGGAGGGCGTCAAGCGCGGCAGGATGGCCGGGATACCGAGGTATCGCCCCTCGAACATAGTCGTGTGCGGGATGGGGGGCTCCGCGATTGGCGGTGACCTCCTCGCGGAGTGGCTGAGGCATACATCCGACATCCCGTGCTTCGTCCGGAGGTCCTACAGCGCCTCCAACATGGTCGGGAAGGATTCACTGGTCATAGTCTCCAGCTATTCCGGGAACACGGAAGAGACCATGAGCATGCTCGAGGATGCCAGGAGGAGGGGCGCGAAGATTGTCGCCATATCCTCCGGCGGCCGCATCGCCGAGATGGGTTCAGCGGCGGGCATCCCCGTCGCACGCGTGCCCAACGGCTTCGTGCCACGAGCCTCGCTCGGCTTCCTACTGGGAGCCATGATCGGGATACTGGAGAAGTCCGGCGTCGTCGATCCCACGCAGGAGCTGGAGGAGGCCGCGAAGGTGCTCGATGAGACGGCGGCCTCGTGCGCCCCTGACATCGCAACGCAGAGGAACCCTGCCAAGAGGCTCGCGCACGAGATCTTCGGCACGATCCCTGTGGTGGCGGGGCACGGACTGTCGGCCCCAGTCGCCAGACGATGGGCGAACCAGTTGAACGAGAACGGCAAGATCCTTGCTTTCAGCACCGAGATCCCCGAGATGAACCACAACGAGATAGTCGGGTGGATGAGGGATGGCCGGTGCCAGGGATTCTCGGTCATAGTCCTCGAGCACGACGAGCGTCACGCGCCCATGCACAGGCGTGTGAACGCGACGAAGGCGATGATCGCCAGGAGGACAGGGGTCTTCTCGGTCCACGGGAGCGGAACACTACCTCTGACGCAGATGCTCTCCCTCGTCATGGTGGGGGACTACGTGAGCGCGTATCTCGGCATCCTGAGGAAGGAGGACCCGTCCTCGACGGAGCCCATAAACGAGCTCAAGTCGATTCTATCAGAAAAGTGAGCTTCGTCCCGCAGCAGTACGACCGGCACAACGCATGATTTAAGTGAAAAAGTGATGAGAGGGCCCATCGCCCTCCCGAGCGTCACATCCCTTCTGACCTGTCGGCCAGCCCTTCCTTCCCTTTTGTTCGTTCGGACGCGGGCGAGAGAGTCCCCCGCGACGAAACTAGGCGTCGTTGGTTACGAGTGCATCATTGGATCCGCATGTTGTCCGCAGCACGTCCCATCCCTTTCCTCGTGCTGCGCTCCTCGACCGCCTGCGCGACCTTCTGGCGCAACGCCTCCCTTCCTTCGAGGTAGTAACGCTTCTTCTCCTCGACCCATCCTGAAAGGGCCATCGTCACGGCCTGCGACACATCGCTGGCGTCGCCGCTCTCTATGAACATCTCGACGTCCTCCATCAGCGCGTTGGGCACTATCGTGCTCACCTTCGCGGAGTTCCAGGTCCCAGCCTCGTCGTGTAGGTATGCGGCTATGGCCTGGCGGACGACATCGGAGACGGTCTGAAGGCCGGCGCGCTCGCGTATCGCCTCGAGCTCCCTGAGGTCTTCCTCAGGCAGTCGTACGTTGATGCGGGCAGTTTGTGTGGACATTGTGATCGCGGCGCCTTGTACGACAAATTGTCGTACACTCTATAAATAGCTATCTAGTAATCCGTGCACCTACGTTTCCTGTGGAGCCGGTGGAGCCGGTCGACCGGTCCGTGTCCGCCGGCCTCCTCCGCCCGGGTGACGATGTCGGGAATGCGGACAATCCTGACGAACACGTTTTCCTTTCCCGAGGATACGTTTTTAATCTCTCAGAGGTTCCCCGAATATGTGCCATCTTCTAGGGAGATCGCGCAGTCCGTGCGCGACCTGACTCGCAGACACAACGCCTGGTTCAAGGACTGCATCCCTCTCATCGCGTCTGAGAACGTCCTCAGCCCTGCAAGCAGGGAGGTCATGAACTCCGACCTGCACAACAGGTACGCCGAGGGGCTGCCTGGCAAGAGGTACTACCAGGGCAACATAGTGTTCGACGAGATAGAGAGCCTCTGCGAGAAGCTCGCGAAGGAGGTCTTCGACACCGAGTTCGCGGACGTCAGGCCGACATCGGGAACGGTCGCGAACCTGGCCGTCCTGCAGGCGATAGCCAAGCCCAGGGAGAAGCTCACCGCCGTCTCCGTCTCGGACGGAGGGCACATATCCCACGCCAAGATCGGCGCGGCGGGGATGCGCGGGGCCAAGATATTCAATTACCCGTTCAACGAGAAGGACATGAACATCGATGTCGAGGGCGCCAAGAGGCTGATCCGCGAGGTCAAGCCCAAGGTGGCCCTCTTCGGTCAGTCGGTCTACCTGTTCCCGACGCCCCTTGATGAGATCAAGGAGGCGGTCGAGGAGGTCGGCGCGACGGCTTGGTACGACGCGGCACATGTCCTCGGCCTGATTGCAGGCAAGAGGTTCCAGGACCCGCTCAGGCAGGGGATGGACGTCGTGTCGGGCAGTACCCACAAGACACTCCCGGGGCCTCAGCACGGGATGATCATCGCCAACCTGCGCAAGGAAGGACTGGAGGCGAACATCAGGCGCGGGGTCTTCCCCGGCGCCACGAGCAACCACCACCTCCACGCCGTTGCGGCCTTGGCTGTGACCCTGGCCGAGACCAAGGAGTTCGGCGAGGCCTACGCCTCCCAGACGGTCTCCAACGCCAAGGCGCTCGGACAGGCCATGCACGAGAGGGACATGGAGGTCCTCTGTGAGCACCTGGGGTTCACCGAGTCGCACACCATCGTCGTCGACGTTCAGGAGCACGGCGGCGGCAAGAAGGTCGCGCTCGACCTCGAGAAGGCGAACATCATACTCAACAAGAACATGCTGCCATGGGACTCGGACCCCGTCCGGCCCTCAGGCATCAGGATTGGCGTCCAGGAACTCACGAGGCTGGGCATGAAGGAGGCCCAGATGGTCGACGTCGCGGAGCTGATCCACCGCGTCGCGGTCAAGCAGGAGGACCCGCTCAAGGTCAAGGAGGACGTCGTCGCGTTCAAGCATGGCTACACCAAGGTCCACTACTGCTTCTTCGAGGGGGAGGAGGCCTACGACTACCCCACGTACGACGGGGACCTGTGAGAACGGCTTCCGATAGCCTCATCTGCACAGTTTATTAGCGCGCAACATAATCCTCTATGTGCGAGCTTCAGATGGTCGCACGTGTCAGGGTTCTCCAGATAGCTGTCGGTGTTGTCAACTTCGCCATCTTCACTCTGGCGCTGACCAGCATCTACCCGTTCCCGAGCGGGGAGTTCAGCGTCGACCTCCCCTCCCCGAACGATGTGGAGTGGTACTACCAGGACGGGCTTGTGACGGTCACCGCTCCGTATTCGATAGACAACGGGGGCTTCTACGATGTGGTCGACCTGCGCCTCGACTACTCGGTCACGAACTCGACCAGTGCGGAACTCGCCTCTGACGTGATATCCATAGGCACCATCCCGGCCGGGACGGTGCGCTCGGACGAGATCGAGTTCGGGTTCGACATCCTGGACCTGTACGAGCGCGGGTTCACGTCGATGGTATTCAACGACGACCTGATCTACATGAGCATAGGCGTCTCGTGCTACTACACGATGGAGCTCATCCATTTCAGCGCGGAGTACGAAGTGACCCTCCAGTGGGACGCGCTCATCCAGGAGTTCGAGGTCGATGGGTTCCAGGTCAGCGGGACCGAGCTCCTGGTCGACTACCACCTCACCACCTCGCCCATGCTCAGCGGCCTGGCCCATGTCCACGCGTCCCTGCTGGATGACGGAGTCGTCGTCTCCGAGGATGACCAGACCCTCGAGCTGGGGACCACCTCGGAGGGGACCCTCGCCTTCGCGGTCCCGCTCGGCAGCACGCCCGACTCCGTGCTGCTCGAGGTCACAGTCATGGACTTCGAGACCCAGACGGAGATACCCATACCGTCGGAGGTGCCATTGTGAGCTCGAAGGGCAGGCTCTCCGACGCGGTCTGGACCGCTTTCACAGAGTCGCTCAGGTTCATCATAGTCCCGCTGG
>Ga0316628_100002991_pt1 | contig 12825 bp, 8 predicted proteins | sample OWC_Aug_M2_C1_D5_FD_207648 | JGI IMG/M metagenome (GOLD analysis project Ga0316628, IMG submission 207648) | Wetland soil microbial communities from Old Woman Creek delta, Ohio, United States - OWC_Aug_M2_C1_D5_C | ecosystem: Environmental > Terrestrial > Soil > Wetlands | place: USA: Ohio...
CGGATGCCCTAATCCGCTGATTTCCGAACGATTCGAGGAGGAGTGGCGCGCCCTGCAGGACTCGAACCTGCGGCCTCCTGGTTCGTAGCCAGACGCTCTATCCAGCTGAGCTAAGGGCGCGCACCGAGGGTGCCTGGCGAGGAAGATCGCCTCGCAGGAATTTTCCATTATAGCATGCGGCTCGGCGGTGGGCAGGCGGACGTACCGCACCCGCCCGAGGGCCGCCTCCTGAAAGCGGTTCGTCCTTCGACAAGCTCGGGACGAACGGAGTCGAGGGAAGGTGTATGCTGCCTGCGATTTCCGCGCCCTCGAAGGAGATTCGACGTGGCTTCGCGCAGAATCCGACGCCTGATCTACACCGCGATACCTCTCGCAATCGCCTGCGCCGCCCTGCTTCTATTCGGCGCCTGTCGAAAGCAGGCATCCAGTTCGGTCGAGTCGGCCGTCCGCCTGGCCGGTGACTGGGACTACTACCGCACGCTCGGCGCTGCGCCCAACGGCGGCTTCGAGGCAAGCCGCCGATTCGGATTCGCGCATTTCGACGGGCCGTCCGCCGATGGCGCGTGGTTGAAGCGGCGCAGCGGCGACCCGCTCGAGTCCATCAAGGGCGTCACGCTGACCGGCAACGAGCTCGTCATCTCGCTCGACAACAACCGCACGATCCGGGCTGAGGTCAACACCGACACGATCACCGGCCGCATCTTCCGCGGAGAGCAGCCGCTCGACCGCGTCTGGCTGGCGCGGCGGACCAAGCCGCCCGCCTGGGAGCCGAACTACACGCTGTGGCCTGGCGAGGTCTCGCAGGCAAAGTACAAGGTCGCGATCGACCCGGCCGTCCCGATGACTGCGCGCGACGGCACGACGCTCATGAACTTCGTCGCGCGCCCCGTTGGTAACGGGCCATTCGGCGTGGTCCTCGAGCGCACCCCGTACCTGCGCGCCGACCGGGCGGCCGGGGAGTTCTGGGGGTCGCGCGGCTACATCTACGTGAAGCAGGACGTGCGCGGCCGCGGCGGGTCGGGCGGCGTCCTCGACATGAACGCGATGCAGGAGCAGGACGGGTACGACGCCGTCGAGTGGGCGGCGGCGCTGCCGGGCAGCAACGGGAAGGTCGGCATGATCGGCCGTTCGAACCCCGGCCTCTACTGCTGGTACGCGGCCATCGCGCAGCCTCCGCACCTGGCGACGATCGCACCGGCGGTGGCGACGGCGGATCCGCTCCGTCTCGTGCCCTACATCGACATGGTGTTCTCGCCCACCATCATCCCGTGGCTCTGCCTCACCGGCGTCAAGGAAACGATGTCGGACGTGAGCAACGTCGACGAGGTTCGGGCGTTCAACCACCTGCCGGTGATCGAAAGCGCGGAACTCGCAGGCTGCCCGCGCCCGCGCTTCTGGGACGACTGGTTCGATCACCAGAAAGATGACGCCTACTGGGCCGCGCTGAGCATCGAGAGGCGGCTGGACCGGGTGAAGGTGCCGGTGCTCGGCATCGCGGGGTGGTACGACGATGCGCGGGGCACGATCCGGAACTACGAGGCGATGAACCGGCTGCCGCGCCACCCCGTGCACCACATCGTGATGGACCCGGGCGCGCACAAGGGCATCGACTACGTGAACGGCAACTTCGGACCGCAAGGCCGCGTCGACTCGCGGATGCTGCAGCTCCGCTGGTTCGACCACTACCTGAAGGGCGTCGAGAACGGCGTCGACAAGGAGGAGCCGCTGCACCTGTTCATCATGGGCGACAACACGTGGCGGCGGGAGCACGAGTGGCCGCTCGCTCGCACGGTGTGGACCGATTTCTACCTGCGGCAAGGCGGCGTCCTCGACACGTCGACTCCCGGCAACGAGAGCGCCGACGAGTACACGTACGACCCGGGCGACCCGACCCCGTACCTCGTAGACGCGCGCGAGCTCGAGTTGAACATCAACGAGGACTACCAGGCAGTTCACGCGCAGCGAAAAGACATCGTGACGTACACCACTGCGCCGTTGACGAAGGCCACCGAGATCACCGGGCCGATGAAGGCGACGTTGTGGGCTGCGACAGACGCGCGGGACACCGATTGGAACGTGATGATCCTGGACGTGTACCCCAACGGGCGGGCCATGCGCATCCAGGACGGCGTGGCGCGGGCGCGTTTCCGGAACGGGTTCGACAAGCCGTCGCTGCTCACACCCGGGCAGATCTACCGGTACGACATCGACCTGTGGTTCACCGGGCTGGTGATCCCCGCGGGGCACCGGATCCGCGTGGCGGTCGCATCGGCAGGATTCCCCAAGTACGACAGGAACCTGAACACGGGCGGGGACAACGAGCGCGACACGAAGTACGTCGTGGCGCATCAGCGGATCCTGCACCACGGCGCACATCCGTCACACGTGAGGTTGCCGATTATTCCGAGGTGAATGGGGCGGCTAGGGCAGGGTGGGCTGGTGGGACAGGTTGGGCGGGGTAGGGCTGGTGGGGCGGGTAGGGCTGGTGGGACGAGTAGGACAGGCGGGGCCGGTGGGGCAGGTCGGGCTGGTGGGGTGGGTTCGAACACGCGCCAGACGGGCCCCGAACCGAGTTTCGGGGCCTGGACCCGAGTGTGTTCGGCGGGCTTGAGGGCCGCCCTACTGCGCGGTGCTCGTCGAGCGCACGGGGCGGTCGAGGCCGTGACCGAACGGAAAGAGGCCGGGCAGCGTGATGGGCAGCTTCCCGCCGATCGGCGTCTCTCCCGCAACCGCGCGCACCGCGGCGACTTCCATCGAGTCGATGAACTCGTAGGCAAGGAGGATCGCAGGCATCTTCGCAATCGCAGAGACGCTGTACGGATTCCCGAACGCAACGGCGACCACCGGCTTGTCCAGGGTGGCGAGGAAGTCGACGAGCGCGATCTGCGAGGCCGACAGGTCCATGCGGCCGCTGTAAGAGGCGATCCGCACGAAGGTGCCGACGACCACGGCGTCGGAACGCCGCGCGAGTTCGCGCACCAGGTCCATCTCGTCGGGCGTCGTGCGATCGGTGATTTCGATCGCGGAGGTGTTCGGCCAGCGCGCTTTCAGCGCCGGGATGAACGCCCGGCTCGGCGCGCCCTCCCGCCAGCCGCTCGCGTAGTCGATGACCGACAGGTACAGCACCTTCGCCTCTTTCGGCAGCGCCAGCGGCACCTGGTTCCTCTCGTCCTTCACCAGCGTGATCGCCTTGGAGCAGATCTCGTCCGACACCGCCGCGTTCGCGCGGGTGCCCACCTTCATGTCGATCGCGGCGATGTCGGCCTGCCGATTCTTGTGCAGTCCCAGGCGCGCCTTCACGCGCAGGCTCCGCTCGACCGACTGTGTGACCTGCAGCTCGGAGATCTCGCCAGCCTGCACCGCGGCCTTGATGCCGTTGAATGCCACGTCGTCGTCCGGCGCGTGCAGCACGAAGTCGACGCCGGCCTTGACGGCCATCACCGCCGCCTTCTCGTTCGGGAAGTTGCGCGATATCGCGTACATCGACATCGAGTCGGTGAAGATCAAGCCGCGGAACCTCATCTCGCCGCGCAGCAGGTCCGTGAGAATCGGGCGGCTGAGCGTGGCCGGGATTCCCTCGGCGGGGTCGAGCGCCGGCAGGATGATGTGCGTGGACATCACCGCGTCGATGCCCGCGTCGACCATCGCCTTGAACGGCTTGAGCTCGATCTCGTCCAGCCGGCTGCGCGGGTGATCGATGCGGGCGAGGCCCAGGTGGGTGTCGACCGCGGTGTCGCCGTGTCCGGGAAAGTGTTTCGCCGTGGCGAGCATGCCGCCCGCCTGGATGCCGCGCATGTAGGCCTGCCCCATCTCGATCACGAGGTTCGGGTCCTCGCCGAACGAACGGATGTTGATGATCGGGTTGCGCGGGTTGTTGTTGACGTCCACCACCGGATAGAAATCCACCGTCACGCCCAGGGCGCGGCCCTCGGTCGCCGACACCTGACCCGCCTTGAACGCGAGCTGGGGATCGCGGGTGGCGGCGATGGCCATCGCGCGCGGCAGGCGCGTGGTTCCGTTCAGGATGTAACCGGGACCCCCCTCGAAATCGGCCGTCGTGAGCAGCGGGATCGCCGACTCGCGCTGCAGCCGGTTCAGAAGCACGGCAGCCGCGAAGGGATCTCCCTTGCGCGCCGCGCTCGCGCCGGAGTAGTTCGCGTTCAGCAGCACGGCGGGCGTCGCCTCCCCGGAACCGAACACGTGGATGGCGCCGACGTGAAGGTCGCGCACGAGGTGAAGCGCCTTCTCGTAGACGTCGCTGTCGGTGCTCGTGAAGGCGGCGTTGATCGACGGCGCGAGCAGCTGCCCGACCTTCTCGTCGAGCGTCATCTTCTTGAGCGTCTGCTGCACCCACTTCTCGGCCGCCTTGTCGAGCGGCGGGGCCGCCTGCTGCGACAGGAGTGGTGTCATCGCCAGCAGCGAGGCGGCTACGACGAGTCCAAGAATCAGGCGGTCACGCATGACGGGTCCTGTCGTTGCGGCGTCGGATCGTCCGGCGACGCGGGGACTGACGTCCGAGCGTCCCGAAACGTCACGCAAGCAGTGAATACGAGAATAGGCCTGGCCCATTCTCAGAAGATCGGGGGGCTCCAGGTGACCGCGCCCGTGCGGACGTTCGCGGAGAACTCCGAGGGGTCGTTGTCGGGAGCAGTATTGCCGGGAGGACGCTGAAACGCAATCCGCACCGCCTGCGCGTCCCACCCGTTCGGCTCCAGGCGCGCGGACGAGTTCATCACCGACTGCCGCGCCGTCACGTGGTTGTAGCCGAGCGCGTGCCCCAGTTCGTGGATGCGCAGGCAGCGCCGGAACTGAGGGTAGGCGCTCGACGGGCAGTCGAAGTCGTAGTCGACCATCACGTTGCCGCCGACCACCGCACCGGCGGAAGTCGTCGCCCAGCGGCCGTAGCCCCAGTAGTGCTCGGGCGTTCCCGCCGTCAGCCCCTTCGAGCGCGCAACGAGGACGACACCCGTCCGCATGACGTTGACGCGGCTGCCCGGCGCGGGAGATTCGAACGTCACCGACGAGAACCCGCCCAGCCGGCGGTCGGTGAGCATCGCGAAGCCGTCGGAGAAATCGCGCTGCAACTGCTCGCGCTCCGCGTCGGTCATCTCCTCGTCCAGCACCACCGGATTGTTCGCGTAATTCCCCTCGTACTGGACCGCCCGCGTGAGGATGACCAGCGCCGGCGCGGCCGTCCACCGCTGCAGGCGCTGGGAAGGCCGGAACATCTGGTTGAAGGCCGCCATGTCGAAGGCCGCCGGGATGAGCGAAATCGACGTTTCCCCGGCGGGAATCTTCAGCGACGTCGTCCGCGTGACGACCGGCGACCCGCTGAAGGTCGCCTCGTGCTGCCCGGCATACTGCGCCCACAGCACCGCGTACCCGTTGGCGTCGGACGCGGCCATCACCTGGGAATGGACCGTCGCACTGACGCCCGCAATGGGCGCCGCCCCGGTCGCATCGGACATCCTCACGGCGGTGGACAGCGTCCCGTCTGGCCGCGGAGTCACGGGCGACGACGGGGGGGTTGGCGCCGTCGGCGCAGGACCACCGCAGGCAACGAATGTCAGGGATATGGCAAGCAGGAAACCGGCGCGCGGCATGTGTGCGCCGCATTATAGGACGGACGCAGGCTCATGGCTTAACTTAAGGCTAGGGGGCTCAGGGCTTAGGCCGGCTCAAGCATAAGGGAAGCGCCCGACGGCCTGTGCGAGGTGCTTTGGTGCCGAGTGCGAGTGCGTTCACGCCGCTGCACACAGCACTTCTCGCTCGCACCCTGCACTCTGCACATAGCACCTTGCACGTATAATTCGACACATGGGTCACGTCGAACACCGCGCCGACGCACCGACCTCCGTCCGCGTGTACGTGCTGACGATCAGCGACACGCGAACTCGCGAGACCGACACCGGCGGCACGGCGATCACCACGCTTCTCCAGGAAGCCGGGCACACGGTGGTGGCGCACGACATCGTCCGCGACGAACCGGCCGACGTCCGCGCGAAGGTCGCCGGGCGCCTGGACGATGGCGCGGTCCAGGCAGTCATCGCGACAGGGGGCACGGGCATCAGCGCCCGCGACAGCTCGTACGAGGCAATCGCAGGCCTGCTCGAGAAGCGCCTCGACGGCTTCGGCGAGTTGTTCAGGATGCTGAGCTACGAGCAGATCGGCCCCGCGGCGATGTTGAGCCGCGCGTGTGCCGGCCTGGCGAAACGGAAGATCGTGATCTCGCTGCCCGGTTCCGAGCATGCGGTCAGGCTGGCGATGACCAGGCTGGTGCTGCCCGAACTCGGGCATCTGGTGAGGGAAGCGAGTCGATGACCACCATGCGTCCCATTCGCGAGACGATTCCTCTCGAGGAAGCGCAGCAGACGATCGCACAGGCCGTGACGCCCGTCGATCGCACCGAGCGCGTGAACCTGGCCGCGGCCAATCACCGCGTGCTCGCGGTGGACGTCGTGTCCCCGATGGACGTCCCGCCGTTCACGCGGGCCGCAATGGACGGTTACGCCGTGCGGGCCGCCGACACGTTCGGCGCGGGCCAGTTCGATCCGAGAATCCTGCGCCTGGTCGAAACAGTCTACACGGGCCAGGTGCCAAGCCGTGCGATCGACGCCGGCGAATGCACCGAGATCGCGACCGGCGCGCCGCTGCCACACGGGGCGGACGCGGTGGTGATGGTCGAAGAGACCGAAAAGCCACCGGGCGGCGGCGAGGTGCGCATCTTCAGCCCGGTGTACCCCGCTCAAAACGTGGGGCGGCAGGGCGCGGACATCAAGGGCGGGCAAGTGGTGCTCCGCCGCGGCGACGTGCTCAACCCCGCCCGCCTCGGCGCGATCGCGGCGATCGGCATCGCCGAGATCGATGTCCTCGCAAGACCGCGCGTGGCGATCCTCTCGACGGGCAACGAGATCGTGGACGCGGGCGAGCCGCTCGAGCCCGGCCAGATCTACGACATCAACAAGTTCACCCTCACCGCGATCATCGTCGAGCACGGCGGCGTCGCCGTGCCGCACGCGACCGCCGCCGACACCGTGGACGACCTGGAACGCGCCCTCGAGCGGGCGGCCGACGCGGATCTGATCGTCTTCTCGGGCGGGAGTTCGGTCGGCGAGCGCGACCTCATCCTCGACGTGCTGAAACGCAGAGGCGAGGTGCTGTTCCACGGCATCGCGGTGAAGCCCGGTAAGCCCACGCTGTTCGGCCTGCTGCCTGGGCCGGGCGCCGGACCGCGCTCGTCGGTGCCCGTGCTCGGCATGCCCGGCTACCCCACCTCGTGCCTCTCGAACGGCTACATGCTGCTGGCGCCCCTGCTTCGCCGCCTGGCGCAACTGCCGCCGCTCGAACCCCGCACGGTCACGCTGCCTCTCGGCCAGCGCGTCGTCTCGACGACGGGACGTCACCAGTTCTACACGGTGCGGATCGTGAACGGCACGGCGATGCCGGCCTTCAAGGCGTCGGGCGACATCACCAGCATGTCGCAAGCGGACGGCTACATCGAGATCCCCGCGCAGACGGACATCGTCGAAAAGGGAGAGATGGTCGAGGTGCGATTGTTCTAACGCACGCTGCTCAACCCCGCAGCCTCTCGTTCACTTCGTCCCAGTTGACCACGTTCCACCACGCCTGGACGTAGTCGGCCCGGCGGTTCTGGTATTTCAGGTAGTAGGCGTGCTCCCACACGTCGACGACCAGCAACGGCCATTTTCCTTCCATCAGCGGGCACCCTTCGTTCGACATCGCCTCGATGGCGACGTTGCCTGCCGCGTCGCGCAGCAGCCACGCCCAGCCGCTCCCGAACTGGCCCACGGCGGCCTGGCTGAACTTCGTCTTGAAGGTCTCGAAGTCGCCGAACGTCTTGTTGATGACGTCGGCGATCGCGCCCTTCGGGGCCCCGCCCGCGTTGGGCGCCATGACGCTCCAGTACATCGTGTGGTTAAAGGTCTGGCCGCCGTTCCTGCGGACCGCCGTGCGGATGTCTTCCGGCACGGTGTGCAGGTGCCGCAGCAGATCCTCCAGCGTCTTGTTGGACAGCTCGGGGTGCTTCTCGAGCGCCGCGTTCAAGTTGTTCACGTACGCCGCATGATGCTTGTCATGGTGCACGTGCAGCGTCGTCTCGTCGATGTACGGTTCGAGCGCGTTGTAGGGGTATGGGAGGGGAGGTAATTGGTGCGCCACGGCAGTCCTCCTGGTCAAATGAGAGCAGTCCGAAAGTCCCGCCTTCGCTCGCCTGGCGAGCAACGGCGGGCAAGCCACGACTCCGAAGATCTGGCGTCCGAGGATGCGGATTCCAGAGTCCAGGGTCCGAGGTCCACAGGCCCAAGGCCCGAACGGTCGGGTCCCGCGAAGGAGCAAGCCCAGCAATATGTGACTGTACCAGAAAAGAAGGGACCAGGGATCAGGGATCAAGGGCCAGGGGTCGGGGGTCTAGTAACGCGCGCGAAGCGCGCGTTACAGTGCGAGCATGCGCTCCAGCGCCAGGCGAGCGGGGGGTTTTCGCGCGGCCGGCACCTGGATGCAGTTGCGAACCTGGCCGGCCACGAGGCCCTCGAGGACCCACAGGAGGTGGTTGGGCGACACGCGGAACATCGTCGAACACAGGCAGCCGAAGCGATCGAGCGTGAGAACGGTACGAACGGGATGCTGCGCGCGGGCGAGGCGGCTGACGAGGTGGATCTCGGTGCCGACGGCCCACACCGAACCGGCCGGACCGTTCGACACACGGTCGATGATGAACTCGGTCGATCCGGTTTCGTCCGACGCCTGCACGACTTCCCACGTGCACTCGGGGTGCACGATCACGCGGACGCCCGGGTGCTCGGCGCGCACGTGCTCGATCTGGGCGACCGAGAACCGCGTGTGCACCGAACAGTAGCCCTTCCACAGGATGATGCGCGCGCGCCGCAGGTCGTCCGCGGCGAGGCCGCCGTTCATCTGCTCGGGATCCCAGACCGCCATGCGATCGAGCGGGACACCCATCCGGTACGCCGTGTTGCGGCCCAGGTGCTCGTCGGGGAGGCAGAGGATCGCGTCGCCGCGCTGCCACGCCCACTCGAAGACCTTCGCGGCGTTCGCGGACGTGCAGGTGATGCCGCCGCGTTCTCCGCAGAACGCCTTGATGTCGGCCGCGGAATTGATGTAGGTGACGGGCACCGGCTCGATGCCGGCGTGCGCCAGTTCCTCCCAGCACCGCTCCACCTGATCGAGGGCGGCCATGTCGGCCATGGAACAGCCGGCAGCGAGGTCGGGCAGGATGACCTGCTGCGACGGGTCGCACAACAGGTTCGCGCTTTCCGCCATGAAGTGGACGCCGCAAAAGACGATGAACTCGGCGTTCCCCCGGGCGGCGGCGTAGCGCGACAGCTTGAGCGAATCGCCGGTCGCGTCGGCGAAGCGGATGATCTCGTCGCGCTGGTAGTGATGGCCGAGGACGAGCAGGCGCTGGCCGAGCGCGTCGCGCGCCGCCTGGATCCGCTCGTTCATCTCGCCAGGATGCAGGCCCACGTACCGGTCGGGAAGCGGCTGCCGCTCGTGCAGGTGCGCGTCGTGATAAGCGTTCAGCGCGCTCACGTGACTCATTCTGGTCCCCGGTCCGTGGTCTTCAGGGACTGGTCGGATCCCCGATCGCCTCGGACGGACGCATGTTGGGAATCGTGCGGAACGCTACAGGATACCCCAAACCTGCGCCCGAAGGGTGCGGGCGCGGGGGCCGTCGAGTTCCGCCATCAGGATGCGCTGCCACTGCCCCAGGACGAGGTCGCCGCCGCTGATCTGCAGCGTGAGGCTGTGCCCGAGGAGCATCGTGCGCAGGTGTGAGTCGGCGTTCATGCGGTCGCAGTCCGAATGTGCCGGATCGTTGTGCATCCACTGGGCGTCGCGCGCGACCAGCTGCTCCAGGAACCGCTTGATGTCGGAGATCAGCGCGCTCTGGTACTCGTTGATGAAGACCGCGCACGTGGTGTGCAGCGACCACACGCTGACCAGTCCCTCACGGACGCCGACCTCGTGCACGACCTGCGCGATCCGATCGGTCAAGTCGATCAGTTCGACCCGCTGGCTCGTCTGAACCAGCACGCTCTCGCCGCGAACCTTCAGGCCGCCTGCCGACGCGGATGCCACGTCCTGCACGGGCGCCTCCCGCTCGGTGACGGCCGAACTCTTGGTCATGCTCCCCCCGAACGACCCGGAACCCTGGGACCCACGCGCCGGTCGCCCCCGGCAACGCGCGCGATTGCGCCAACAATCAATGGTACGCAAAACGGCTCTGGCAAGGCAAGAAACCGGGCAGGCGCGCGCGTGTGCGCCCGCGCCGTGCCGCATGGGCGGAGCCTGCTCCGTCCTGGCGCAAACTCGTCAGCTCTGCCGCGTGCTATACTCCAAGCCAGTTCGTGACCTTGCCCGGCGACCGAGGGAAGTGGGTGCGAAACCCACACGGTCCCGCCACTGTAAGCGGGGAGCGAACGCTGGCCGACATCGCGAGATGTGCCAGTGCACGGTGCAGAGTGGAACTCGCGCGCACCTCGCACGCTGCACTCAGCACTTGCACGTCTCTCGCCTCGGAAGCGCCACTGTGCGCGACGGCGCATGGGAAGGCGACAGCGTTCGTCGCGATCCGCGAGTCAGGAAACCTGGTCGCCCGGTCCGTCCATTCACTGTCGAGGTCCGACCCCGTGGGCCTCGGGAGCCGGCGCGTGAGACGCCGGGGAGGACACATGGTTTCCCGCCTTTCCCAACCGTCCGTCCATCTGTTTGCCGTCCTGTTCATAGCCGCTTCGATCGCAGTCCCGTCAGCCGCCTTCGCAGGACACAAGCCCTCCGCCACGATCAATGACGGACACGGGCTTGCCGACTCGGGAGGTTCGATCGTCGGCGTCGTTACCGATCCCGACGGCCGCCCGGTTGCCGAAGCCGAGGTGCTGATCACGCAGGCGGCCGCTATCGCCGCCCGCGCGCGAACCGACGCCGCGGGCCGGTTCCACGTGGCGCCGCTTCCCGCCGGACGGTACCAGGTGCTGGTGGCGCTCGAAGGGTTCCGCGCCGACTCGCGGCCGGTCGCCGTAGCCGACGGCGAAACGCGCGCGATCGACATCCGCCTGTCGCTCAGCGCCATCTCGGAATCCGTCGTCGTCTCGGCAGCGCAGGTGGACGTCCCGCTGTCGCTCGTCGCCGAGAGCGCCTCGGTCGTGACGCGCCGCGACATCGCGCTCAGGCAACTGGAGACCGTCGCAGACGCCCTGCGGCTGGTGCCCGGCCTCGAGGTGGCGCAGAACGGCGGGCGCGGAACGGTGACGTCGCTGTTCGCGCGCGGCGGCGAGTCGGACTACTCGCTCGTGCTCGTCAACGGCGTCCGCGCGAACGCGTTCGGCGGCGGGTTCGATTTCTCGCAGCTTCCGGCCTCGAACATCGAGCGCATCGAGATCGTCCGCGGACCGGGCAGCGCGCTGTTCGGGTCCGACGCCATCGGTTCGGTCGTGCAGGTCGTGACACGGCAGGGGGGCAAGCCCCGGGCCGACGCGTCGTTCGAAGCGGGCAGCCTCGGCACGACGCGAATGACGGCGTCGGCGTCCGGGTCGCGGGGCCGCTGGAGCTGGGGCGGCTCGGCCGAACGCGTGACGAGCGACGGGTTCACCGGGACGGCTCCGGCCAACGGCGAGCGGGTATCGAACGACGACTACCGCGGCCGCCAGGTGATGGCAACGGTCGGATGGCGCGCCGCGGGCGGGACCGACGTGGCATTGAACGGCGGCTGGACATGGAGCGACCGGGGCTTCCCCGGTGCATTCGGCTCGAACCCCGTCGGGCTCTTCACCGGCGTCGATCGCGTGTCGCGCGGCATCACCGACACGCGCCAGGCGGGCGCGTCGGTCGTGACGCCCATCGCCGGCGGCCGTGTGCGGCAGCACCTGCAGGCGTCCTGGTTCGACCTGACGAGCGACTTCACGAGCCTGTTCGGCCTGTCCTCGTCCGGCACGCGGCGCGTGACCGGCCGTTCGCAGACCGATGTCACGATCCGCGGTGACACCACCCTGTCCGCCGGCATCGATCTGCAGCACGAACGCGCGGACAACAACTTCATCACCGCGGGCAACGCCTCGTCTCCCGTTCCCATCCTGCGCGACCTGGTCGGCCTGTTCGCGGAGGTCCGTCACCAGCGCGGCTCGCGTCTCACGCTCTCTGGCGGGCTGAGGGCGGAGCGCGTGGAGCGCTCGGCGCTCGAAGGCAGCCCGGACCCGTTTGCGCCACGCCCGCCATTCCCCGCCGATACGGTGGGGGCGGTCAATCCGAAAGCGTCGGCGTCCTACCTCTTGTACGCGGGTTCGTCGCGCGCATCGGGCTCGTCGCCCTTCAGGCTTGCGTGGCTGCGTCTTCGCGGCTCGGCTGGAACGGGCATGCGAGCGCCCGACGCGCTGGAGATCGCCTTCACCGACAATCCTCATTTGAAGCCGGAACGAAGCCGCAGCGGCGAGGCGGGCGTCGAAGCGGCCTTCGCAGACGGGCTGGCCGTTGTCGAGGCGACCGCGTTCGCCAACCGTTACGACGACCTGATCGTCGCCGTCGGCCCGGCGATCAGCAACGCCAGCCAATATCGCACCGACAACGTGGCCAACGCCCGATCGCGGGGGTTCGAAATCGGCGGGCGCCTGCGCACCGCGTGGGGGCTGGACGCGCACGCGGCCTACACCTGGCTCGACACCGCGGTGCTCGCGGTCGATCGCGTCGAGAACGGGGCGCCGGCTCCGTTCCACGTCGGCGACTACCTGCTCCGCCGCCCGCGGCACCGGGGTTCGATCGACCTGGTCTTCACGCGGGGACGGCTGGCCGCAT
>Ga0316628_100002992_pt1 | contig 12819 bp, 16 predicted proteins | sample OWC_Aug_M2_C1_D5_FD_207648 | JGI IMG/M metagenome (GOLD analysis project Ga0316628, IMG submission 207648) | Wetland soil microbial communities from Old Woman Creek delta, Ohio, United States - OWC_Aug_M2_C1_D5_C | ecosystem: Environmental > Terrestrial > Soil > Wetlands | place: USA: Ohio...
GGATGTCACGGGCCTCGAAGAGCGCCTTTGCCTGGAGAGGCTGGCGGCAGGCCAGCCGGCCAGCGTGAAATATGATCCGTCGAATCCCAGCAATTCCATTCTCGTGGCTGATGATTGGTCCGGCATCACCTAGGTTGCATGTCTTGTGACGGAATTCTGAATAGCTCATGGGATCGGGTGAAAACGAATTGTTTGGCAAACTTCGCAAACCGCTATGCGGGATGACCTTTCTACACGCGGCGAAAAATCCCCGGGTCTGAAGACCCGGGCTACAACACTTCCCCGAACGAGAATTCGACACCTGCGGCCGGAAATTGCTGTAGCCCGCCTTTTCAGAGGCGGGGTTTTGCCAGATTGCGGTGAGAAATTCGCGCTGCACTCTAGCGCTGTCTCCCGTTTCGCGCTTCGCAATGCCGGCAATGACGGCCTGGGAGCCGCCCTATGATCGGGAAAATTGTTGCCGGGGTGATCGCCGTGTTGTGCGCTGCCGCGCTCACGCTGGCCACGATGATCGCATTGGTGCAGGGCACGATTGTGGCTGTGTCCCTGGCCGATTGGCGGGTGCGCATTCTGGCCGTCACTGTGGACTTTGTGATCGGAACCGTTCTGCTTCTGGGCTGCATCTATCTGGCGACGCATCTGGCCGTTCGCGTTCTTGGCGTGGAAAACGCCGAATTTCCGCCGCTCCCCGACAACTCGCCCCTCACCGATTCGCATTCCGGCGATCCCTCAAAAAATTAGTGGCATCCCAGTTCGTCCCTGTGCGAAAGTCACGAGGGCCTCGCGCCGGGAACACATGCCATGACTAACGATCCTAAATCCTCGGAACTCATAGCCGGCCTGCGCCGCCGCAGCGCCGCCGCGGAATCCGGCGGCGGCGAGGAACGCCGCAAGCGCGAGCACAAGGCCGGAAAACTCACGGCGCGCGAACGCGTCGCGCTCCTGCTCGATGAAGGCACGTTTGAAGAACTCGACAAATTTGTCACCCACCGCTCGGATGAGTTCGGGATGCAGGAACAGCGTCCGCCGGGCGACGGCTTCGTCACCGGATACGGGCGCGTGGACGGGCGGCTCGTGTATGTTTTCGCCCAGGATTTCACCGTGTTTGGCGGCTCGCTTTCGGAAACGAACGCGCTGAAAATCTGCAAAATCATGGACCTGGCCATGCGCAACGGCGCGCCGGTAATCGGCCTGAACGATTCCGGCGGGGCGCGTATTCAGGAGGGCGTGCGGTCGCTCGCGGGGTACGCGGATATTTTTCTGCGCAATACCCTGGCGAGCGGCGTCGTGCCGCAAATCAGCGCGATCATGGGGCCTTGCGCCGGCGGCGCCGTCTATTCGCCCGCCATCACCGATTTCATTTTCATGACCCGCGACACCTCGTACATGTTCATCACCGGACCGGACGTCATCAAGACCGTGACGCACGAGGATGTATCGAAGCACGACCTCGGCGGCGCCATGACGCACAACGCCACAAGCGGCGTGGCCCATTTTGTGGCCAAGGACGACGCCGAATGCCTGGCCATGATCCGCGAGCTGATGAGTTTTCTTCCGCTTAACAATGTGGATGACGCGCCGCGCCGCGCTACCTCCGATCCCGTCGATCGTGCCGACGCGGCTCTCGACTCACTGGTCCCCGCCGATCCCATGCAGCCCTATGACATCAAGGACGTGATCCACCGGGTGGCGGACGACAATTATTTTTTCGAAGTGCACGAGCATTTCGCGAAAAATATAGTCGTGGGTTTCGCGCGGCTGGGCGGGCAGCCCGTGGGCGTGGTTGCCAATCAACCGGCGTTTCTGGCGGGCGTGCTGGATATTAACGCCTCCGTTAAAGGCGCTCGGTTCGTGCGCTTCTGCGACGCGTTCAATATTCCCCTGGTGACCTTCGAGGATGTGCCCGGGTTTTTGCCCGGCACGCAGCAGGAGTGGAACGGAATCATCAAGCACGGCGCGAAGCTGCTGTATGCGTTTGCCGAGGCGACCGTCCCCAAGCTGACCGTCATCACGCGCAAGGCCTATGGCGGAGCGTACTGCGTCATGTCCAGCAAGCATATCCGCACGGACGCAAACTTCGCCTGGCCCACCGCTGAAATCGCGGTCATGGGTCCGGAGGGCGCCGTGAACATCGTCTATAAGCGGGAACTCGACCGCGCGCCGGAAGCCGACCGCGAGCGCCTGCGCACCGAAAAAATCGCGGAGTTCCGCGAGCGTTTTGCCAATCCCTATGTCGCTGCCGAGCGCGGCTATATCGACGCTGTCATCGAACCTTCCGAAACTCGCGCGAAACTCATTACCGCCCTGCGTTCGCTCGAAACCAAGCGCGACACCAACCCCAGGAAAAAACACGGCAATATCCCGCTGTAAATAAGAGGAGTAATATGGGGGTAGTTTCGTTAGCGGGAGGGTTCTATGAAGAAGCTGGTATTCGCGATGGCTTTATTCCTGGTGGTTCCTGCCGTGCGCGCGCAGCAAACCGAAACGAAGGACAATCCGCCCGAAGCGGAAGCGCAGACTGCGCCGCAGGCGGCCGCGCAGAATCCGAATGCGCAAGATAATTTGCCTGCTTCGATCCGGCCGGGCCATCCTCTGGATCCTGCCGATGTCGATATCCTGACCGGAAAAAGGGACCGCGAAATGGAAGCGTCTCGCAGGGCGGCGGCGCCCATGACGGTGGGAATGTACGGAACCTACGGAGACGTTTATGGGATGCAGGGACGGTACGGCGCGGGGCTGAATGTTCCGCTGCTTCCGCTGACGCGCTTCAGCAATCCGTTTTTTTTCGGCTTGTTAACGCCGGGCGGATTCGGACGCGGGTATGGCCGCGGAGGGTTTCGCGGCCGCCGCTGAGTGGCCGCTCGTTCTTTCGCGCGCCCGTGTTACTGGACTACCGTCTTGGCCTCGTCGCCGATCTTGAATCCCGTGCCGGTGACGATCTTGCAGACGGCGGAAATATCATCCACGTCGGTAACTTCCAGTTCGCCCAGCTTCGTGGTCATCTTGCGAAGTACCGCGCCGGTGGCCGGGTCCTTGATGGTGCTGGTCACGCGTTCCACGGACAAATGATCGCCCACCTTGATTCCCGTTTTCGCGCCCACGTTCAGCACCACCTGCCCGCCATCCACGGCCGCCACCAGGCCCTCGACCTTGACCAGGCGCGCCTGCAGCTTGGGCGCGTCCGCGATCACGCCTGCGGTCATCTGATCGACGGCGGCCTTCACGGCTTCGCCAATGATCGTCTGCTGGAAATCGCTGGACCCGAAATCCACCGCGCCGGCGCCAAATCCATGCCAGTTTCCTCCGCCGCCCAGCAGCGACGTGCTGCCGCGCTTGGATTCGCCCTTGCCTTCCGCCACGCCCAGAATTTCCGCTGTATCAATGTCCACTAAGCGCGCATCGATCTGGACATTGGCCTTGGAATCTTTCTTGCCGATCCCGCCGATCCCGAAGCCGCCAAAGCCGCCTCCGGCTCCGCCGATCTTCATATTCTTGGTCTCATTCCCAAACTGGGTGATGCTGCCAACAATGATGGCGTCCACGCCGAGGAGCTTGCCCAGCTTCGCCGCCGACGCCGGGTTGGCGCGGTCGCTGTTGGAAAAATTCTGTTCGGCGAGAATTTTGTCCAGCGCCTTCCGCTCGATCACGCTGTAGGTTCCATCCGTCACCAGATTTTTTACCAGAAGATCGGCGATTCCCTTGCCCACGTCGATGTCCGATCCGAACAACGCCGCCGTGTTGGTCCTCACCGTCGCATAGTCAAAGTCGAAGACAGCCACGCGCTTCTTGCGCGCTTGGGCGGGCGCCGATGTGCTCTGCGCCTGCATGGCCAGAGGCGCGCAAAGAACAGCTAATAGAAAGAGGGCGGCAAGACGTTTCATGGCAGTCTCCTGTTACGAAGTGGGGCAGCTTGAAAAAGCACGGTAGTGCGTTTCATTTGCCTGATTTTAGTGATTGGCAAAACCATCTGTCAACCATGGCTTTGGAAAAGTGCGGACAGGGAGGCACTTCCGGCACAATCAGGCTCGCGCCTTCCTTCGGGCCAGAATGCGGCTCGCGGCCCACGATCCTGGAATCAAGGAAAAAACGAGGAACAAGAGCGCGGTCAGCACCAGATCCTTGAATCCCGGCGCGAAATGCCCACCGTGCTGAACCGCGAGGACCGCGATGTAATAAGCGGTCGGCGCGGCCAGCAGGATTTCCGAAAGCAGATAGGTTTTCAGGAAATTGCCGCGAAAAAAAATCATCGCCGCCAGGAAAACCAGCCACGTCGCCGTGATCCACTCCACCGGATAAATGATTTTGTTGTCGAAGGAAAAATGATTGATCAGCAGGACGGGAATTCCCGCGCGCGGATCGAGAATGAACGGCGGGCCGCCCGGCCAGCGGTAGATTCCGATTTGATAGAGGCAGAGAGCGAATAAATATCCGCCCAGAAGGTGCTCTTGCCCGGCTTCTTGTCGTCTTTTTCCTGAGATTAGCGCCATACTCGGAATTATTGACCGCCGCCTCATGTCGTGTCCACGCTCGCGCATCCGGGCGTTTCACTGAACGGGTGTGATAAACTCACGATATCAGGTAAACCCTATGGAACGACAGTTCACCGCAGTGATTGAAAAGCGAGGAAAGTGGTACGTCGCGACCGTCGTGGAAATTCCCGGCGTGAACACGCAAGGCCGCACTCTTGCCGAGGCTCGCCGCAACTTGAAGGAAGCAATCCGGCTCGTAGTAGAGGCCAGCCGTGAACTGGGCGCGCGCGAGAGATCCCGCGATGCGAAGCGCGAATTGATCACCGTGCAGGTCTGAGCGCAATGAAACGAAACGGCGCCAACTCTTGCGCCACCTTCTCGATCGTGGCTGCCTTCTACTGCGGGAAGGTTCGAGGCATTCTGTCTTCTACAATCCCGCCGGCGGGAACGTATTGACGGTTCCCCGTCACACGGAAGTGAACGACTTCCTGGCGCGCAAGATCTGCCGCGACCTTGGAATTCCCCCAATTTCCTGAGTCAGGACACGCCGCGTAATTGCCGTGCTAGAATTCAGCGCGATATTGTATCGCGTTAAAAATGTTCAAAAAAATCCTCATCGCCAATCGCGGAGAAATCGCTGTACGAATCGCGCGTGCTTGCCGCGAAATGGGCATCGGTTCCGTTGCCGTCTATAGCGATGCAGACCGCGCGTCTCTTCACGTTCGCGTGGCGGACGAAGCTTACGCCGTCGGACCAGCGCCCTCGCGCGAAAGTTATTTGCGGATTGACAAGCTGATGGACATAGCGCGGCGCGCCGGGTGCGACGCGCTGCATCCCGGATACGGTTTTCTCGCCGAAAATCCCGAACTGCCTCGCGCCTGCGCAGCACATCACGTCACTTTCATCGGGCCTTCCCCGGAAGCGATGGAGCTTCTCGGGTCGAAAACCGCGGCGCGGCAGCTTGCCGCCCGGGCCGGCGTCCCCATGGTGCCCGGCGTGCAAGATGCCATCGAAAATCTGCAGGACGCCGAGCGCATTGCGCGGGATCTCGGCTATCCCGTGCTGCTGAAAGCGGTGGCCGGGGGCGGCGGAAAGGGCATGCGTCTGGTCAGCGCCGCAAACGAAATGCCTGCGGCATGGCGAGATGCTTCTTCGGAAGCGCTCAACGCGTTCGGCGACGCCCGCGTTTATCTGGAACGGTATCTCGATCGCCCGCGCCACATCGAGATCCAGATTTTTGCCGACCAGCGCGGCGGCATTGTCTATCTCGGCGAGCGCGAGTGCTCGGTACAGCGGCGCCACCAGAAGGTGATCGAGGAGTCGCCCTCGCCTTTCCTGACGCCCGATCTGCGGCGCTCCATGGGGGAAGCCGCCGTGCGATTGGCGCGCGAAGCGCACTATACCAACGCGGGAACTGTTGAATTTCTGGTGGACGCCGCGCGCAATTTTTATTTTCTGGAAGTGAACACGCGTCTGCAGGTGGAGCATCCCGTAACGGAAATGGTTACGGGACTCGACCTCGTGAAGTTGCAAATTCGCGTGGCGGGCGGAGACCCGCTTCCCTTCACGCAGGAAAATATCGCGCTCACGGGGCACGCCATCGAGTGCCGTCTTTATGCCGAGGATCCCGCGAACAATTTCTTTCCCTCGCCGGGAACCATACTTTCATTTCGCGCGCCTTCCGGTCCCGGAATACGTCTCGATGAAGGCGTCTACGAGGGCTTCACGGTCCCCACGGAATACGATCCGATGCTGGGAAAACTGATCGCGTGCGGACAGGATCGCGCCGAGGCCGTCGCCCGCCTGGTGCGCGCGCTCGAGGAATTCCGCGTCACCGGGATCAAAACCAACGCGGCGCTCTTCCTGCGCATTCTCCGCGATCCGGAATTCCTGCGCGGCGAAATCTACACCCGCTGGCTTGACGAGCGCCTGGCACATCTCTTGAGCGGCGAGAAAGAAACGGCCGACAACAAAGCTGCGGAAGACGCCGCGATTTTTGCCGGCCTGCTCCATCATTTTTACGAGGCCCGTGCGGCCCTTGCCGACGGTGCCGCGGGAGAAACGCAATCCGCCTGGAAACGCGACGCGCGGCGGGAACAGCTGGATTGCATCCCGGGGCCCCGCCGATGAAAACCGAAATTCGGGTCAATGGCGTGAAGCGCAGCGTCGAATTCGATCTGTCCCGGCGCGAGGCGGCCATCGACGGCCGAAAAATCGCCGCCGACGCGGCTGAGATTTCGCCCGGCGTGTATTCAATCCTTCTCGGCGGCCAATCCTTCGAGGTCATCGTTGAAAAATCCGGCGAGGGTCTGCTGCTGCGAACGGCGGGGCGCGAGTATCAAATGGAAATTGCCGATACGCGCTCCTGGAGGCGCGGCCGCGCGGGAAGTATCGAGCTGGAAGGGCGGCAAGAGGTGCGCGCGCCGATGCCCGGGAAAATTGTTCGCGCGCTGTCCGCCCCGGGCGAAAAAGTGGAGGCGGGCCAGGGCTTGCTGGTCATTGAAGCGATGAAAATGCAGAATGAAATCCGCTCGCCCAAATCCGGAACGCTAGAGCGGCTGGCGCGGGAAGGGCAAACCGTCAAAGCCGGGGAAATTGTTGCCATCGTGACGTAGCGCGTATTTTTTCGCACGCTGTGACTGAAAGTATTTTTTTGCCGCTGAGAGGGAGGAAGAAAACGGCGCGGAGCGGCTTCTGGTGGCACAGGCTTCAGAGTCTGTGTGACAACGTCAGAATCTTTTTGGGTCGTGGCTTTAGCCACGACATAACCGCAGCGCAATCAGTGCGGTTTTAGAGGTTGCGGAAAAAGTCCCATTTGCCGTCATTCCGAGCGAAGCGAGGAATCCCTCTGGGGCTTAGAGTCAAAAGAATGAGGGATTCCTCGGCAAAGAACATGCCTCGGAAGGACGGTGTTTTTAGTTTTTCCGCAGCCTGTTTAGCCGCTGACGCCTTGGAATTGTGGTTCTCACACAGACTCTTCAGCCTGTGCGCTTATTCGACCCGTCAAGAATCAAAACCCCATAGGCTGAAGCCTGTGCTACCGAGGGCGCGCCGGGTTAGCGGCTTATTTCTGCGGAGAAGCGGGCGCCGAACTTGCCGCGGCGGACTTTGCCGGCACAACGAGGGGAAGTTTGCCGGCCGATTCCACAATTTGCTGCGCGAGATAGTTGGTGATCTTTGCGGCGTTCCGCGCCACAGCCAGATACGCCGCGCGCAGGAGTTGTTCCTTGCGGTTGTGAATGTTGTCGCGCACCGATTGCTGCACGGAGGGATCGGAAAGTTCGCGTTGTCCCGGCGCTTCCCTGGCCACCAGTTTCAGGATGCGGTAGGAGTCGCGCAGGGCAATGACGGGGCTGATCTGTCCGGGCTTCAGTGACAATACCGCCTTCTTTAAAGCGGGATCGCTTTGCGAAAGCGAGGATTCCGGGACGTATCCCAGATCGCCGCCCGATCCGGAGGTCGCCGGATCCTCGGAATAATCCATGGCAATTTGAGAGAAGTCCGCGCCGGTGCTGAGCTGCTGTTCCAGGGCCTGGGTCTTGCGCCTGGCTTCGGCGTCGGTGGTGGCGTCGTCATTCTTGCGATTGCGCAGGCCGGGATCCTTGTGCGGGGTGACGACAATCTGCGCGAGCCGGTATTGCGGTTCGGCCACGTTGAATTGCGCGCGATTCTGATTGTAAAAATCCTGAACGTCCTGATCTGTGACGGCAATCTTGGCCACGACTTCGTGATTGATAACCTTCTGGATGGAAAGCTGCTGCCGGATATCGGCGCGAAGGTCGTCCACGGTATAGCCGCGCGCCTTCAACTGGCGCTGAAATTCGTCCTCGGTGTAGGGGCTCTTGAACTCGGTGAATTTGTCCTCGACCTCGCCGTCGGCGGCTTCGAGTCCCAATTTCTTTGCCTGCTGCAGCAGAATCTGATTGTTGATCAATTCGTCGAGGATATTCAGCTTGAGCGAGAGCGCTTCATCCTGGGAAGGCTGGGGAGCATCCGGATTCAACTGCGTGCGGTAATATTTGTCGACTTCGGCGCTGGTAATATCCTTGCCGTTCACTGTGGCCCACACGCCCGCCGCGGGTTGCGACGGTTTCTGGCAGCCGGACAACACCGCCAGGGCAGCGGCCAGTAGAAGCGTTCCTCGCCTGCAAATGTTCACGCAATCTCCTCGGTATGGCGGGCTCGATTGCGAGCCCGGTTTCCACGCGCGGCGGGCTCCCGGAAGGGCACGCGCGCACTCAAATGTTCGGATGCGAAAAAGTGCCGGTCAGGCCGCTTTCGTGACGCGGCCCGAGCGGATGCAGGAAGTGCATACACGAATATGCGCGCGCACGCCATCGACGACGGCGTGAACGCGCTGCAGGTTCGGATTCCAGCGGCGGCGGCGCGTGTTGTTCGCGTGGCTGACCACATTGCCGAACGACGGCCCTTTGCCGCAAAGCTTGCATTTCTGTGCCATGACTGCTCCTCACAAAATCTTCCAAAGATGAACAAAGCGAATAGTTTAGCAGAGATTGCGGCGTTCCGCATCATTTCATTGTTGGAGCCGTCTTTGCTTTAAGTCTGCTTTCTCCTCTTCCAGCCAAATCGGCGATTCAATATCACCGACGATTTTCATCCTTCCAGCGAGGGCTCCGAAAAATCTCTTTCGAGAGACTCGGTAAGGAATCAATTTAACGAGGATTGTTTTCCCCTCGCGGATCAATACTGGTTTGCGAGTTTTTCGGACCTCATGCAAAATCTTGGCGCAATTCGTTGTGAATCTCTTCACGGTCAGCATCTTCATGGATTTCTCCTTGCATGCCTTCGGGTATCCCTAATGCGGCCGGGCCACTTCCACCGGGAGGCTCGCGACCGCCGGCTTCACGCGGCGAAGCACTTCGCTGGTCCAAAGTTTTTCTGTAAGCAGCGTCAGAAACCCATTTTCAAAATCGCAGACGGCGCAGTAGAAGTAATTTTTAAACGTGGTGTGATAGGCGTCCACGCCGCGCCGCGCCAATTCGTTTTCGACGGCGGCATCACCCGCGGCCGTTGGCGGTCCCGCGCGCGCGCCAAACGTTTCTCCGGCGAATCGCTCGACCAGGCCGGTGAGCGCGGTCTGTGACGGCGCGGGGATGACCAGGGAATGGCCGGAAGATTTTTCCTCGAAGGCGATGTTGTGCAGGCGGCAATACTCGCGCACGCGCTCGAGGTGGGCGAAGAAATCCAGCGCCCAGGGTTCCGTGCCGGGGAGCGCTGTGAGCGTGGCGGCCCAGATGCGCGCGGCGTCGCTGCCCTGGGCGGGTTCGCGGCTCTCGACTTCCATCAAGTCGAGGCCCACCGCCTTCACGTCCGTGCCCAGGTCGAGCGGCTCGACTTCCATCACGTAATGCAGGTCCGCCACGTCGCGCTCAGTCATCCGCCGACATGCTCTTGGCGAAGCGCCTCTGGAAATCCGGGGACGATTTGCGCACTTCGAGCCAGTCGAAAAACGCGTCGGGAGTATCGAGCCACACCTTGAACCACTGCATGATTTCTTCTTTTTCGGCGCGCTTATCCGGATCAACTTTGTGGTTGCGCGCGATCATCTCCGCGCGGCGGCGTCCCAGGCGCGCCACTTCGAAGACGCGCTCCACGGCGGCGCGCTCTTCTTCCTGCTTGAATTTCCGGTACAACTCGTCCAGGCGGATGATGCACATTTCCGCGTCCTCCAGCGTCGCGAAGTGCAGCAGGTCCTGGAATTCCTCCTCGTATTGCCCCTCGGTATCCGCTTTGGTGGACCAGACGATGCGCATTCCCGCGGTTTCCAGCACGCCGGCGATGTAATCGGGGGAAGTTTTTCCTCCCGGGCCAAGACGCGCCACCAGTTGGCGGCGGATCTGCTCGACTTCGGCGGGCGTGAACCGCGGCACGGCAAGCTCGCGCGCGATTTCCAGGATCGTTTGTTTTTTCGTCGGGTGATCCGGATGTGTCATCGCATCCTCGCGGGCTTGACTTGTTTCGCCACCGGCGCAGGAAAGGAACCGTCGGCCGGCGCTTTCTGCTCCTGCTGCAGCAGGTGGCGGTAACGCGCGACGTTTTGATTATGCTCCTTCAGGGTCTTGCTGAAAAAGTGGCCGCCCTCGGTATTAGCGACAAAGTAAAGATCGTCGGTGGGCGGTGGATCGAGCGCGGCGCGCAGAGCCGCTTCTCCGGGATTGGCGATGGGTCCCGGCGGCAGGCCCTTGTTGCGGTAAGTGTTGTAAGGAGACGGAAAGTAGAGATCGCCCACGTTCAATTTTCCGCTGTACGCGTCGGCAAGAGAAAGCGCATACGCAACCGTCGGGTCGCATTGCAGAGGCTGGCCGATGCGCAGCCGGTTGGCAAATACTCCGGCCACGTGAGGGCGCTCTTCCGGAAGCGGCGTTTCCCGTTCCACGAGCGACGCAAGAGTCACAATGTCCTGCAGCCGACGTTGCGCGGGCGGGTCCGCCGATTGCAGCGCGGCCCATTCCTGGCGGAACTTTTTCACCATGGCCGCGGTCATGTCCTTGCCCGTCATGTGGCGCGGGAATTCATAGGTGGCGGGAAACAGAAAGCCTTCCAGTGACGGCGCGCCGGACGCGAGATCGCGGATCGGCGAGGGGTCGCGGGCCGCGGCCAAAAACTCTTCGCGCGACACGAATCCTTCGTGCGCGGCAAGATTCGCGATATCAAACATCGTGAAGCCCTCGGGAACCACGAATGGCTTGACGTAGACGCGTCCATTGGCGATGGCGGCATAGACGTCAAACGCGGTCGCCGGACCGTCGAAAAAATATTCGCCGGCCTCCAGTGTGCCCCCCTTCCGCCGCCGGCACAACAACTCAAAGGCGAGTTGGCTGCGCACCACGCCATTTTCCTCGAGCAGCCTGGCAATGGTCCGCTGCGAGGCTCCGCGCGGAATGGTCACGAACACACCACCCTGGGGAAATCCCTGATAAGGCCGGTACAAGGACACGTAAAGATAGCCCGCGGCAAGCGTCACCAAAAGGAGGAAAAACAGGAAAGCGCGGCGCATGTCAGTCTCGCGCTCCGTCCTGGCGGCGCGCCCGTTCCAGATAATCCCGCAGGATGATCGACGCGGCGACATCGTCGAGCGGAGTCTTCTGCTTTCTTTCGATACGCGCCTGCGAGCCGCGCAGCGCCTGCTTGCGAGGTTCCATGGAGGAAACGGTCTGCTTGGCTTCCCACGAACTCAGCCGCTCATCCATCAACTCGACGCGAATGCCAAGGGCTTTTCGTAGGCGCTCGGAAAAACTTTTTACTTCTTCCGACATTTCGCTAGGCGTTCCATCCAGATGCAGCGGCAGCCCGACGACGATGCGGCGCACATTCTCATCCCGCACCAGATCGCGCAGGCGGCCAAGGTCGCGCCGCCGGTTGGTTCTCGCCCAGACGGCGAAGGGGCGGGAGGTGACGCCAAATTCGTCGGAGAGAGCCAGCCCCAGCCGCTTTTTTCCGTAGTCGATCGCGAGAATCACTCCTGTAGCTTCGGGAGTTCCAGGCGATGGCGACGCGCGAAACCGAATGGACATGTAGTTATTATAACGTGGAAGGAAGGCTTCCCTGTGGTTAGGTCCGGCCTGTTGCTACCCTCGTGGTTAACCCTTCCTGTGTCAGGGCAAGCCCTTAATCCCTCAGGGTAGGCGGCCGCGCTGGCCGGATTCCCAGAGCGGCCACAGGCCCGCGATTCTCATCTGCTCGCCGAGGCTCGTGGATTTCAATATCGTCTCAATTTCGGCGCGGGATTGCCGCGGCCCCAGCGGCTTGGCGCGCTCCGCGATGCCGAACGCGGTTACTGCGGCGATGGCCGTATTTTTCTTGAGGTCCGCGATGTCAATCTTTTCGGGTGCGTTTGCATTGAGAGAGGAATTGGATATATCGCTGTTCGTCACTTGAACTGTAGTAAGTGCGGGTATGCCTTCCAGCAAAAAATCAAAATTGTCGGTCCCAAGGCCTGCGTCAAAAAGGAAGTTTACGGTCCCCAGTGATTCGACCGGTTTCATGGCTTCCCGTACGCCGGATGCAATGTCATGCCTTCCACCCAGGTTGTATCCGGCTATATGGGAGCATCCGGGACCCAATATTATTGAAGCCCGCGCTAGATCCATCTCCGCGCGGTGCGAGCGAACATACGCCCAGGAACCGGACATGCCCTCCTCGCTGCCGGTAAATAGGACGAAACGAATGGAGCGGCGCGGATGGATTCCGGTGCGGAAAATATCGCGTGCTACTTCCACCACCATCGCCGCGCCGCAGTGGGAGTTAACCGCGCGAGGTCCGTTCGCCAATGAGTCAAGATGCGCGCCAACGAGCACCCACTCCTCCGGCTTTTCCCGGCCACGGATTT
>Ga0316628_100002993_pt1 | contig 12818 bp, 12 predicted proteins | sample OWC_Aug_M2_C1_D5_FD_207648 | JGI IMG/M metagenome (GOLD analysis project Ga0316628, IMG submission 207648) | Wetland soil microbial communities from Old Woman Creek delta, Ohio, United States - OWC_Aug_M2_C1_D5_C | ecosystem: Environmental > Terrestrial > Soil > Wetlands | place: USA: Ohio...
GCGATTGGGCGAAAAGGATTGGGAAAGTCCTTACCGTTGAGGAGAATGTTCTCCAGGGAGGTTTCGGCAGTTCGGTGCTCGAACTTTTTCAAGAAAGAGGTTTAATCTCCGTTCAAGTGAAGCGCTTGGGGATTCCTGACGTCTTCGTAGAACATGGGCCACAGGCTCTGCTTAGAGAGAAGTATGGAATCGATGAGAATGGAATTGTTGAGGGGGTGAAGAGGATGTTTGAGGAAGGGCAGGAATCGTTATCCGGGTCCTCCCTGGGGGATAATGAGAAAAGAACGGTTTGACAAACTCTTGGTAGAAAAAGGGGTGGTACAAAGCCGTGAGAGGGCAAGGGCCTTGATCATGGCAGGGAAAGTTGCTATCGGAGGGCAGAGAGTTGATAAACCCGGGATTCAAGTGAATATCGACGCACCGCTCAAGCTCCAAGACCGGGATTCGCCCTATGTGAGCCGAGGGGGCGAAAAAATGGAAGGGGCTCTCAAGGTATTTCGCATTGATCCCAAGGGGACGGTCGTCATGGATGTAGGGGCTTCTACAGGAGGGTTCACCGATTGTATTCTTCAAAAAGGGGCCAAAAAAGTCTATGCCGTAGATGTTGGATATGGACAGCTGGCGTGGAGACTTCAAAAAGATCCGAGGGTCGTGAACCTGGAGAGAAGAAACATTCGTTACCTACAAAGGGAAGAGGTCTCTGAGGAAATGGATTTGATCCTTATTGATACCTCTTTCATATCCATCGAAAAATTTCTTTCTCATCTTCTCGCGTTTCTAAAAAAAGGAGGCGTTATTCTCAGCCTCATCAAACCCCAATTTGAGGTGGGGAAGGGAGAGGTGGGCAAAGGAGGGGTGGTCAGGGACAAGGCATTGCATGAAAGAGTGGTTGAAAGGCTTTCAAACTTCAGCCGAGGACTGGGGCTGAAAGTGCTGGGTGTCACGGAGTCTCCACTGCTCGGGCCTAAAGGGAATAAGGAGTTTTTCATTTACCTGAAAAAAGAGAATGAAGAGGATGGGCAAAACCAAGGAACCCAAACCGGCTAAACTTTTTATGAGTCTCATTGCCTTAGAAGACGACACGTTTCATCAGGGAGTGAAAGACCTCCGTACAGCCTTTGGCGAGACCGATCGTATCAGTGAAAGGCTCCCCTTTGATTTTACCGATTATTACTCCAAAGAGATGGGAAAACCTCTATTCCGGCACTTCGTCACTTTCGAACGCCTTATACCGATTCCCATCCTTCCAGATATTAAACGGACTACCAATCACCTTGAAGAAACCTATATGACTCCCCATGGGGATCGCCGACTCAACATCGACCCGGGATATATCTGTTTAGAGCATGTGATCCTTGCCACGACCAAGGGCTATACCCATCGGCCCTATCTCAGGGATGGCATTTATGCCGATTTAACCTTATTCTATCGAAATAAATCCTTTCAACCCTTGGAGTGGACCTATCCCGATTATCGGGAAGAGGCAGTCATCATGCTCTTTAACCAATTTCGAAGAAAATATTTGGATGATCTAAAGGGGGGAGAATATCGTCCATGTTGAAGTCGATGACAGGCTTTGGGAGGGCAGAAGGGGATACGAGCTTAGGGAAGGTGGTCGTGGAGTCTCGCTCTGTGAACCACCGGTATTGTGACATCAGCATCAAACTCCCTAAACGTCTGAGCCTTTTTGAGAACCGTGTCAAAGAGATCACCCGATCTCAACTGTCGAGGGGGAAGATCGATGTTACACTCAGGCTGGACAGCCTCGGGGAGCAAAAGGTTCAGCTCAGCGTGGATCTTGAACTTGCCCAGCAATACTATCGACTCCTTCGTGGCCTGAAAGAGAAGCTTCATCTGAAAGATGACGTTACGTTAGATTTGTTGGCCGGGGCGAAGGACTTGATCACGGCAAAAGAAGAATCGTCGGATGTCGAGCCTTACTGGCAGGAGGTCCTCCCGATTTTGAAGCAATCTCTTAAAGGCATGGATGAGATGAAGCGGTTGGAAGGTGAGTCCCTTGCGAGAGATCTCCAACAACGATTGGAGCACATTGCTAACCAGCTGCAAATGATCAAGCAGCAATTCCCCTCCCGACTCAAGGACACCCTCTCGCGGCTTCATGACAGGCTTCGATCTCTTTTGGAAGGGATGGAAGTCGAGCCCTCACGTTTTCAACAGGAAATCGTCTTCTTGGCAGAGCGGACGGACATCACTGAAGAGATTGTCCGGGCAGAAAGTCATTTGGTTCAATTCAACACCCTGTTAGGGGGGAATGAACCGGTGGGCAGGAAAATGGATTTTCTGCTGCAGGAGATTCATCGGGAGATGAACACCATCAGCGCCAAGATTAATGATGCCGAGATCTCCCAGAAAGTGGTGGAGATGAAGTCTGAGCTGGAAAAGATTCGAGAACAGGTGCAGAACATCGAATGAGCCTTGTATACGAAAAGGGATTCGGGTTCGAAAATGGGATGAAAGAAAAGGGAGTGGGATTGATTTTTATTATTTCTGCGCCCTCAGGCACGGGGAAAACCACCTTGGTCAAGGAGGTGATCCAGCAGTTGCCAGGCCTTCAATTCTCTGTTTCCTTTACCACCCGTTTGCCTCGACCCAACGAGAAGGAGGGGGAAGACTATCATTTTGTTTCCCACTCCGCCTTTCAGGAGATGGTGGAAAAAAACGGTTTTTTGGAATGGGCGGAGGTATTGGGCAACCGTTATGGGACGCCTCGGCCTGATTTAAAAAAATTGGAGTCAGATGGGACCGACCTTATCCTCGATATCGATACGCAGGGAGCGAAGAAGGTCATGAAGGAGATTGGCCAACCCGTTTTGATCTACCTTCTGCCGCCTTCACTAAAGGTTCTGAAGGAACGGCTTGTCAATAGGGGAGGGGACTCCCTTGAGATGGTCAAGTTTCGGTTATCCAATGCCAGGAGAGATATCGAAGAGGCCCATGTGTATCATTACGTGATCGTCAATGATAGAATGGAGGAAGCCGTTAAGAAATTGAAATCGATCATCATTGCAGAAAGGTGTCGAAAACAGAAGGATTTGACCCTCGAAGAAAATATAAAAGAATGGGAGGAAAAGGATGGCTAGAATCACTGTAGAAGATTGTCTGAGAAGGGTAGGAAGCCGGTTTGAACTGGTGATCTTGGCAGCCAGAAGAGCGAAGATGATCATGAAGGGGGCCAAACCATTAGTCGACGCAGATAACCGACCCATTGTAACGGCCCTTCGGGAGGTGGCTGTTGGAAAGGTTCAGTTTAAACATTCCGAAGGTAAGGAAAAAGGGAGTGAACTTTCTGGCAATGACTCATGAAAAAAGGTCTCAAGGACACGAGGAAGGGAGAGGGCACTCAGGGAACAGGATTGATTGCGGACCCGGTCTATCATTACATGGTGATGACCGACCGAATCGAAGGGGAGAAGACAGAAAGAGATGTGATCGACAACCCCTGGGTCCAACGCCTTCGGCGCATCTTTCAACTGCAAAGCGCCCGCTGGGTATTCCCAACGGCAGAACACACTCGCTTCCAACACTCCCTTGGGACCATGTACGTCGCAGGGACTTTCTCTGAACAGCTCTATCCTTCGCTCCTCAAGATTTTCAAAACAGAACTCCCCTCTTTTCCTTATTTAGATGAGCTTCTTCGCCTGGCTGGGCTTCTCCATGACACCGGACACGGCCCCTTCTGCCATTTCTTTGATGAGCAATATCTTTCTCGGTTCAAAACCAATCATGAGGAGATCAGTCAACAGATCATCCGAGAAAAAATGTCACCTCTCTTAAGGGACATCCGGCGAAGTCCCCACGGTCCATTCGAAAGAGCAGAAGTCGTTGATCCCGAACAAATTGCCTTCCTGGTTAAGAGGCCCCAGAAGAAGGAGGGACGAAAGCATCCAAAGTGGTTGAACTTCCTCCAGCAACTCTTTCGGGGGATCTTCACCTTCGATAATATCGATTACGTGCTGCGAGATGCCTATATGACCGGTGTCTCCATCGGTCCAGTGGATTGGAGGCGACTCCTTTACTACACCTCTTTTTGCAAAGCGGGCTTGATTTTGGATAAGAGAGGAATGGATGCCTTAGCCATGTTTCTCAATGCCCGTCTCTATCTCTATTCGAATGTTTATTATCATCGCACCACCCGTTCCATTGATCTTCAGTTGCAGGAAATATTTAAGGAGACGATGGAGATTCTCTGTCCGTTTCATCCTTTGAAGGAGATCGACCGATACCTCTCGCTGACTGATTGGTTTGTGATGGAAAAGGTTTTGGAATGGAAAGAGTCTTTGTCGCCTCGGGAAAGAAAACTGGGGAAAAAGTGGGCGGAGGTACTTTCAAGGAGGTTGAAGTGGAGTAGCGTCTTTGAAGAGAGACTTACTCTAAGAGAGACGGAGATGGGACGACCGATCTTCTTGAAACCCGCAGAGGTGAAGCAGAGAATCAAGACCTTTTTGCCGAAACGCCTAAAAGAGATAGAATTCCACGTGGATATGGCTCACCATGACCCGAGGCCCCTCAACCCCTGGCATGAATCAGAGGGGGGAACGCTACTGATTTTCGACCCAGGGTCGCAAAAAATATCGAGGGAACCCCTCCGAAGATTGTTTCAATATATTCCGGCCAAGGTGGCCATCTGCAGAGTCTATGCCCCGACTCATCGTTTCGATCAGGAATTAGGCCGGGCTGCTAAGCGTGCCCTTGCTGCAGACGGAAATCCGGAAAACGATGAGACAAATTTATAAAAAGAATGGGGCCGGCCTTTGAAGATAAGACTTCTGAAACGAAAAGCTATCCAGAGGGCCGCTTTCTTCTTACTGATCTCTTCCTCCCATCCATTTTCCTTAAGGGAAGTTGAGAGGATGGAGGGAGCGCCTCACACGGTCGCCACAGGAAAAAAGAGGTTTCCCTGTCCTACCGGATTCTTGTCTTGAGGGATAGGTCGTGTTAAAATAAGTCTGCGTATTGCGATCCATTGGTGATTCATTTTCAAGTCTGCTACCAAGAATGAGATAAGAGGAAAGAGGAAAAAATCGTGGGCGTGGGAAAAAACGGATATCAGAAACAAGCGATGCGGGTTTACCGATTGATCAGTGAACACCTTTACTTTAACCGTCCAGACATAGAGATTAAAGGGGAGCGTTTTAATTCGGTGATCCTGCTGAGTCTTCTCACTGGGTTGAAGAAAGGAAAGGAATTGATCATTGGAGAACCGGGCCTGGGGAAGACGACCTCGGCAGAATATGTCTGCTCGTTGATCTATCAATTTCCGTTGGGCGTGATTTGGGGAAGCGAGGTTTCAGGACATCCGGAACAAACGGAGGAGAAAATTATTGGCAGGCCGGATTTGGGCAAATTGAACCGAGGCGAGGAGGATGTGGTGTGGACCAATTTTTCCCAAATCTCAGTAAAAATTGTGGATGAGATCAACCGCCTTCCCGAAACCAAACAAAGTATGATCTTGGATGGGGTGGATCGGGGAAACTGGGAATACCTTAACGAGATGATCATTAACGAAGAATACTGTCTCTTTGCTACAGCCAATTATCAGGACGGAGGGACCAATAGCATCATCGCTCCTCTGGTGGATCGATTCGATGTCATGGTGGAATCGAGATACCCCGGAGCCAATCTCTCTTTTCTGATCGGGAAGGATAAGCGAAAAGATCACACCCTAAGGCATCCTAAATATGAAAAGGAACTATATCTTGTTCTGAAATCCAAGATCGCCTACGAGAAGAAGATTCCTAAAATTGAAGAGATTTGTAATGCCTACGGAGAATATCTTGAGGGAGCATTAGAGGTGAAGCCCTTTCAGAGACAGGATCGTGATCGAATCCGTACGGAAATGGAAAGTCTAGAACTGGACCTCGATGCCAGCGCCTTCACTCGCATGCTTCTCGCTGAATTGTCTTTCTGTGAGCGGTATGGGCAGAAACGGGTTGTTGAAAACTGTGAAGATGGATGTCACTATACAGGGTATCTTTGCCACCAAATCAAGAATTGTGCCTCCAACCGACTCCCTTCGTCCATTAGGCAATATGCACAGGGATTGGCGTGGCTGCTGGAAGACCCTGAGATCGATATTGAGCATATCAAGGCAGTTGTCCCCTATACCTTGGCTCACCGAATCCAGTGGAAGGATGAGATCCTTTCGCAGAAGGAGAGATCGAAAAGGGATGACCCCTTCCCCATTTTTCTTGCAAAGGAAGCAGTGAAAGCAATGTCTCAGAGATACCGGGAGCAGAGCGAGCATCTGAAAGATGCATTGGCTGCGGGATCAAAGATCTTTCAGGGAGAAGATTTGGAGCCAGTGGAAGGGGATCACCCCATCTACACGGAAGTCAAAAAAGACATCGATGCTCGAAAGAGGTAAGGCGGGAGCATTTCTTCTGTCCTGTTCTTGAGAGGTTAGATTTAAAGATGAAATACTCCAGGCCGCCTAAGAAGAGTTCGATCCTTCCCCCGGACAAAGAGAACTGGATCGCCAAGAATCCTTTCGAAGAATTTGAGACCTTTGCAGCCTCCTCCCCTCACCTTCCCATGGATCGGATTGTTCAGGTCACCGAGGCGGTCATGGATCGGATTCGGTCGGGGTACGAGAAGCTTTTAGAAGAGGAGGCCAAGGAACTTGTCTGGATGGTCCAATACAACACGATCATCAAGGCCTACGAGGTGGCAGAGAAATATGTAAAGGAAATCGACTATGCCGCTGAGGATATTGAGGACTTCTGCTTTGCCTTAGAGAACACTCAAAGGGCTCCGTATCTCATCCCGGGCCCAGCCGGTATCTACATTTCTGCTTTGTGTAACTACACGAAGGAAGAAGAGATTGTCCTCAAACTTTCTGAACTGAAGACGGAGATCAATCTCATTGGATTTCGGCTCCCGAAAGGAAAACGGCTGATGATCGAAGGTGATGCCGGTGATTTCACAGGTATTGGGCTCGAAGGTGGAGAATTAGTCATCGAGGGAAATGCAAAAAACTGGACAGGGGCGGGGATGAGAGGGGGAAAGGTTTTGATCAAGAAGAATATCGGACTTCACACGGGTGAATGGATGATGGGAGGAGAGATCTATGTGGGGGGAAGAATAAGAGGGCTGGGAAACATTGTCGACGGGAAGGTCTACGAGAGGGATAAACTCGTTTATCCTGGGAAGGTTCGGTATCCCAATCTCTATTATTAAAAAAGGAAGAGGATTTTCAACTAGGTTCATCGATTAGGGATGGAAGAGAAGAGTTTACAATCGATCATTGAAGAGGTTTGGCCCAAGCTGAAGAAAAAGCACCTCTACCCCGAAATCCCTATGCCCAAGGTCCGGGAAACCTCCGAGCTGGAACAGGGTGAAGCTGAAGCCGATGAAGGCGTCGGGTTGGAGATGAAACAGAAACAGATGACCATCCGTGGCGCTTTTGTGTCGCAGATGGAGGGCAAGATGTCGAAGGAAAGAGTCGTCGAAGCACTTCTTGATCATGGAATCACCCATTACACCTTCTGCCCGTGGGATTTCCACACCCATCTCATGCTCTACGCGGAGGCCAAGAAGGTGGTGGGCGATAGAGATTTGGCCAAACAGGTGTCGAGCCGCTTTATGGATGTTATTGCAGATACGCATTGTGTGAACAAGAGGTTTACGGAGATTCCAGAATTGCATCGAAACCTGGGCAAAGGGAAAGTCGAGCAAGTCATCGCCAACCTTTACCAAAAGATCTGGGGCATCGATTTGGGAATTCCACCCTCCAAAATGAATGTGAAAGAACACGCGGATATCGTCCGGAGACTTGCGCGAATTCCCTATTTGGACCGGTCAAGGTGGGGAGAGAGTATTAAGAAGTTTGCTCGCTCTCTCAAACCCCTGCTCGTACAAGAACAGAAACAACAAGGGGCCCAGGGAGGGCATGGGGAACATAATCCTCAGGGGGATCACGATTTGAACCATTACTCGAACGAAGAGATCGATCAGGGTTTGAGAGATTATGCCAGAAAAACCATGGCGTTGTCCGAATTCAAAGATGTCGTGGAAGACTTTTCTGATGAACTGAAAGAAGCAGGTTATGGAACGGAAGGCGGGATGGGAAGAGGTCAAGGGAATCCCATCGACGCAGACGTCCTTTTCTACACGAAGTTAGCGGAAAATTATTCGATCCCTTTGAAGAAATTCCTCTTGGAGACAAAAGGACCCCTCCATCCCTATTCCCATTCCCCCTGGGAAATAGGATCCCCTTTCCAAGATGTAGATATTTGGACGAGTTTTGGAAAGATTATGCCGGGCATCACTCAGATCTGGACGAAGAGGGAAGGGAAGGGGAGAGGAAAAAAAGAAGGTACTCCTGACTGCCTCATCGCCATCGATTCTTCAGGAAGTATGATCAATCCTCGAAAAAGCCTCTCCTATGCTGTCCTGGGAGCAGCCTGTGCCGCCAACGCCTATCTTCAAAATGATTCAAAGGTGGCGGTCTACAATTTCAGCGATGCCCCTATGGGGGGAAAGGATATTTTGAATTATACGGACCAGCGAGAAGAGATTTATCGTGTCCTTTGTAAATATTTTGGCGGTGGAACAGCATTAGACTTAGACGATTTGTTGCCGTTAATCCGGGGGAGGAAAGCCTTGGATCTTTTCATCATTACCGACATGAAAATCACCAATCTGGAATCGTTGATCGGATTTTTTGGACAGATTCAAAACCGGGTGACAGCTGTTCACATTGGGGATAATCCTTATGCCGCCCGGTTTGAAAAGGCGGTGGAAAAGAAGGAAAATATCAGCATCTATACGGTTAAACGAAAGGAGGATATTCCTCACATTGTTCTCGGAAGGATAAGGGACTATTTCGATCCAACTCGTGTGAAGTAAAGAGTTATTGAAAAAGTCCAGAAACTTTTCATTACAAGGATCATGAAACGATTACACCGATAGGAAATGCAATAGACATGAAGAGAATCTGTGGAATCATTTTTTTTAATCATTGTAGTCAAGAGTGCGTAGAGTCATTTTTCAGAGTTCTCACAAATAATTCTTGACTCTTCTCCCGAAAATCCTGTAATTTAATTCAGACCATTGTCCCAAGCGGGAAGAAGAGCAGGATAAACCCTGTCGTATGGATCACAGGAGCCTGTCCATGGAACAAGAGATCTTAGAGGCAAGGTACACACATCAAGAGATTATTCGGAAATATAATTGGATCGCACCGATCTATGATTTGTTTGGAATTTTGATGGAGTCGAAAGCTCGTCGACGGGCGTTGGAGATCGCAGCGATTAGGAATGGAGAAAAAATTTTGGAAGTCGCCCTTGGAACTGGGCTCAATTTTGTCGAAATACTGAAGAGGAATCCGAATGGGTGGGTAGACGGGATCGATGTCTCCTTGAAGATGGTGGAGAAGGCGAGAAAAAGGATTTACAGGACAGGGCAAAAGAATTATACACTTTATCTTTGCGATTGTCGCCATCTTCCTTTCGACGACGAAACATTCGATGTCATCACGAATCAATACCTCTTGGATATCCTTCCGGTGAAGGATTTCATTCCCATTCTCTTGGAATTTAAGAGAGTTCTCAAGAAGGGAGGCAGAATTGTTTTAGTCAATATGACAAAAGGGGAGAGATGGTTGAATCAAATTTATGAAGAGATTTATAAACTAAAGCCTCCCCTCTTAGCTGGATGCAGGGGGGTGATGGCCCAGCCTTTTCTCGAAAAGATTGGATTTGGTGATTTTCACAGGGAATTTGTATCCCAACTTGGATTTCCTTCAGAGGTCGTGAGAGGAGTGAAGAAAAACGGTTTGAGTCGAGAATGACCAGTACCCTCCAAATAATTCGGAGTTGTATTGATTATCGGAGTTGTATTGATTAAAGGTTAGGCATTTTGCTAATGAATTGTAGAATAGGCCATTTTTGGCTAAAAGATTATGGTTTTCAACAGAGTATTCACAAAAAATGTGGGAATTAAATGTAAGCTCTTGTTTTACTTAATAAATTCAAAAGGGATCAGTTAGAGGAGGGCCATAACTGATCCCGGCCGGCATATCAAATGGGGGTGAAACAAGGAGGTGATATGGTTTGATACACCGACTAAAATAATGTTAATACATTACGTAAAGAAAATCAATAATGGGAAACTATTTGGCATAAGAATTGCTGGAGGAACGGCTATGAAACAGATTTTGGCTGTTATTCTGTTCATTTTTCTCGCCTTCGACACGTCTTTTGCAGAGGTATACAAATGGGTCGATGAAAAAGGTGTGTCACACTTCACGGATGATATGACGCAAATTCCGGAAAAAAATAGAGCTAAGACGGAAATAATTGAATCGGCTGAAGAGCCTGTCAAGGAAGAACCCGAAGGGGGCGGGGAAGCAACACTTAAGGGAAAAGAAGAATCCCAGGGGGATCGATTGGGCAGGGGAGAGAGCTATTGGAAGGGGCGTGTAGAAGAATGGAAAAAGAAATTAAGAGAGCGGCAGGGTCGATGGGAGACATTGCGAAATAAATACAGTGAGTTGACATTGAAGCATAACGAATCAAAAAGTGCGGCAGAGAGAGGGAATTTGCGGAAAGAAAGAGACCAGGTCAAGAATGAAATGGATCAATGTAAGGTTCAAATTGAAGAAGCAAAGGAGATGCTGGAAAAAAAGATTCCAGAGGAAGCTGAACTCTATAAAGCAAGGCCAGAATGGGTAAAGTAGTGAAAATATTTCATAGGCGTTAGAAAAAGTATCCATTAGCTATTAGTCGATTGAAAAAATCGTAACTTCGTTTTGTCAAAGAGAAATTGGATTTGCCCCAGTTTTAATACCATTGACCCAATAACAAAAGTTTGACAATTTGTGAAAAGACTTAGAACAGAGTTGAGTTGGTACTATTCTTGCTTCTAAGAATTAGTCTACAGGTGTTAATTAAACATGATAAAATATTGGCCAGAATCGAAGTTAAAAGGGGCTCTCAGCACAGAAAGGGTGATATGGCATTAAAAATGCAATTCTAATAGGAAATGGAGACTCTGGACAAAAATGGACAAGATGAAACAACATCAATCTAATTCACACAGCAAAATAGGAGTCCTCGCTATCGAGAAGAGGAAATACCCAAGGTTTAGCGTGGAACTGCCTCTCAATTATTCCCGCGCTGACGTCAAAGAGACATTTGGAGGAATGGTTGCGAACGCAAGCGAGGGGGGTCTCCTGGTCTACCTGCCGGAGAGGATTGAGATAGGAGCTCTATTGAAAATTGAGATTCTGTATGTGAAGGGTTTAGAATTGGACACCATCAGAGCGGTGACGAAAGTAGTCTGGTGCGATTTGGCTGCTAGAGAAAGTTGGGGCGAGCACCGATATGGACTGCAGTTCAAAAATATCGATCAAAAAGACTTTGGTCAGTTGACGAATTTATTGAAAGAGGTCGGGAAATAAGAATTTTGCGGGGGCAAGAAGATATCTCTTTTCTATTGTTATTGAGCTTGAAAAAAATTTGTTGAACTATTCAAAAAATTGTATAAAATAAGGAGAGAAAAGATGAACCGGTCTCGTTCGGGCATTGCTAAGAGGGGGCCTTAACTATTTGCTACATAAGGCCACGGAAAATCTCCCTTGAAGTAGTTTAAGACATACCTGCTCGACCAAAAAGGAATATCATGGTTAGACTAGATAGGGAAGAAGGGAGATATAGAGTCCTCCTCCTTGGTATTGGGAATAACACCGAAGAAGAAAAAAGCTCCTTTTGCCAAAACATTTCTAAACACTACAGTATTCCCTCCCCACTGTTAGAAAAGATCGTGGATCGTTGTCCCGTTATCCTAAAAAAAAATATCTCCTTAATAAAAGCTGAAATTCTTGCGAAGAGCTTTAAATCCTTCGGGGCATCGGTCTCTATAGAAGAAAGAAAACATTTTCCACCTATCTCTCTCGAATTTCAAGAATTGGTTCCCCATCGGTTGGCCTTGGAGTCCTCCGACCTCAGGAAGACACAAAGGGGAACATGGAGCGTCATCGGAAGGGCAAGAAATATATCTGATGAGGCACTAAGCGATACGTGGGTGCTGACTCAGCTTTTTGAAGATCTTGAAGAGTTCATTGCATTTGAAGAAACTCCGCTTCCCATTAATCCTCTGCCTCCAGGAGAAACCTCTCCCTTTAGAGTAATCTTCGAAGGGGATCTTTCTATCAAAAGAATTTCCATCGCCTTTAAGAATGCTTCGGGACAACCCATCCCAGCTGTAGATGAAAGGAAGAAGAGGGAGTGGGTGGAGGTGGCAATGGAAGGGGAAGGATTCCTTTCATCTCCACGGACCATGACAGAATTTAAGAGGAAAACGCAGGTCCTTGATTTGACAAGACCTGCAGAAAAAATAGTCATCTCAAAGAAGAAAACGATCGCAAAAGAGGCCCCTCTCTCCCTGGAGCAGGTAGCGGACGTCCGGCTTGGAAAAGAGATCAGAGAAGAAAAGGGAGAAGATGAGGAAAGAATCTCCGAGGATTCCCTTTCAGTAACCCCTGAACCTTTAGAAAAAGTCTTAGAATCCTCCTTGGGTTTGTTCGAGGAGGATAGCTACCCAAGAGCAGAGGAACCGGGGAAAGCTTTCGGACAGGAAGCCTTTGAGGAATCTACTTCAACAGCATCGGAAGAAATGGAAGAGAAGAAAGAAGAAGCGGATTTGCATGAATTAGAGAGGCCTTCCGTTGAGGTGAAAGAAGGTGAGGAGTCACGCCCCGAAGCTTCCGTATTGGCGGAACCTGGCCAATTGCTGAGGGATTTCCCTGAGAGACCAGGGGGGGGAAAGAGAGAAGGAGAGCCGGAGGAAAGAATTGC
>Ga0316628_100002994_pt1 | contig 12818 bp, 11 predicted proteins | sample OWC_Aug_M2_C1_D5_FD_207648 | JGI IMG/M metagenome (GOLD analysis project Ga0316628, IMG submission 207648) | Wetland soil microbial communities from Old Woman Creek delta, Ohio, United States - OWC_Aug_M2_C1_D5_C | ecosystem: Environmental > Terrestrial > Soil > Wetlands | place: USA: Ohio...
TGCACGCCAGGCATCGCATCGGCTACGTCCCCGGCCCCGGGGACGAGGTACCCGAGGCCCTGCGTCAGGCCGGGTACGAGGTCACGCCGCTGTCCCTCGCCGATCTGCGGGAGAGCGCCCTGGGCCGCTTCGACGCCGTGGTGTTCGGCATCCGCGCGTTCAACGTCGAGCCGCAGCTGGAGGCGCTCCACGGCAAGCTCATGGAATACGTCGCCTCGGGCGGGACGGTGCTGGTGCAGTACGTGACCAGCAACTGGATCTCCTCGGCGCCGCCCGACCTCGGGCCCTTCCCCTTCCAGATCGGCCGGGGACGGGTCACCGACGAGACGGCGGCGGTCGAGGCGGCGGCGCATCCGGTGCTCACCGGCCCCAACCGCATCGGACCCGACGACTGGGCGGGCTGGGTGCAGGAGCGCGGGCTGTACTTCGCCGAGTCGTGGGATCCGCGCTACGCCGCGCCGCTGGCGATGCACGACCCCGGTGAGCCGGCGTTGAAGGGCTCGGTCCTGATCGCCCGGTCCGGGAAGGGCGCCTTCGTCTACACCGGGCTGTCGTTCTTCCGGCAGCTGCCCGCCGGGGTGCCGGGCGCGTTCCGGCTGTTCGCCAACCTGGTGGACGCGGGTGGCTGAGGCCGAGCCTCCCGCACCAGGAGGACGCCCGCCCGGCGGCCCAGAGGCGCCGGATGCCGAGGCTCGGCCCGAGCGCTGGGGCCGGCTCTACGCGCTGGTTCTCGGGGTGCTGGCGCTGGAGATCACCTTCCTCTGGGCGCTGGCCCGGGTCTTTCAGTGAGCGCCCTCGACTGGGCGGTCCTGGTCCTCACTCTCGTGGGCATCGTCGCCTTCGGGTCCTGGCGCAGCCGGGGAGTGCACACCACCGACTCCTACCTGAGAGCGGGGAAGGACATCCGCTGGTGGACCATCGGCCTGTCGGTCATCGCCACGCAGGCCAGCGCCATCACCTTTCTCTCGGTGCCGGGGCAGGCGTACCAGGACGGGTTGGGGTTCGTGCAGTTCTACTTCGGGTTGCCGATCGCCATGGTGCTGCTCTCGGCGATCATCCTTCCGGTCTACCACCGGCTGAGCGTCTACACCGCCTACGAATACCTGGAGCGCCGGTTCGATCGGCGGACGCGGCAGTTCACCGCCCTGCTCTTCCTGGTGTCGCGAGGGCTCGCCTCGGGGCTCGCCATCTACGCGCCGGCGCTGGTGCTCTCGGCGGTGCTGGGCTGGCCGGTGCTCTGGACCAACTTCTTCCTCGGCGCCGTGACCATCATCTACACCGTCGCAGGCGGAAGCCGGGCGGTGAGCCGGACCCAGACCGCGCAGATGGCGGTGATCCTCGTCGGTCTGGTGGCGGCGCTCGGGGTGGCCATCACCCAGCTCCCGCCCGGGTTCTCCTTCGGGCAGGGCGTGGCGCTCGCCGGCGCGCTCGGCAAGCTCCAGGGGGTCGACACCTCCCTGCGCCTGGACACGCGCTACACCCTCTGGTCCGGCCTCCTGGGCGGCCTGTTCGTGCAGCTGGCCTACTTCGGCACCGACCAGTCGCAGGTCCAGCGCTACCTCGCCGGGGGTCCGCTGGCCGAGAGCCGGCGCGGCCTCCTGATGAACGGGCTGCTCAAGGTCCCGATGCAGCTCTTCATCCTCTTCATCGGGGTGATGGTCTTCGTCGTCTACCAGCTCACCCCTCCGCCGCTGTTCTTCAACCGGGCGGAGCTGGAGCGGGTGCGGGCGACGCATCCCGCGGAGGTGGCACGGCTGGAGGTAACCCAGGCCCGGCTCTTCGCCGAGAAGCGCGAGGCCATCGACACCTGGCTCGCGGGCGGAGGGAACACCGACGCGCTGCGCGCCGCCGAGGACCGGGTCCAGGCGCTGCGGAAGGAGACCGGGGCGCTGGTGGCGCGGGCCCACCCCGGGGCCGACCCGAAGGACGCGGACTTCATCTTCCTGCGCTTCGTCCTGGACCACTTCCCACGCGGGCTCATCGGGCTCCTGGTGGCGGTCATCCTCTCGGCGGCGATGTCCGCCAACTCGGCGGCGCTCTCGTCGCTGGGTGCCACGACGGTGGTCGACTTCTACCGTCCGCGCCGCCCCGATGCGCCCGATGCGACCACGCTGGCGGTGGCGCGCTGGTCGACCGCGGCCTGGGGGGTGGTGGCGGTGGGGTTCGCCAGCTTTGCCTCGCTGCTCGACAACCTCATCCAGGCGGTCAACATCCTGGGCTCGCTCTTCTACGGACCCATGCTGGGCGTGTTCCTGGTGGGCTTCTTCCTCGCGCGGGTCGGGGGCCGGGCGGCGTTCTGGGCGACGGTGGCGGGGGAGATCGCGGTGCTCGCTGCAGCGACGTTCGGCAGCATGGGGTTCCTCTGGTACAACGTGCTCGGATGCGCCGTGGTGGTGGGCCTTGCCCCGCTGCTGCAGCGCGTCTGGTCCCGCCCCACGCCGCTCTGAACCGGAGAGCCTACATGCCATTGACGCGCAAGTTGCTCCTGACGTCCTGTCTCGCCCTGTCGCTTCCCGCCTTCGCCCAGGGTGCGGCCCCGGCCGCTCCGGCGCCTGCGGCGGCGCCGGCGGCGACCTTCCAGTCCGACGTGGTCGCCGTCCTCGGACACGTGCAGGACGAGATGGTCTCGCTCGAGCAGGCCATGCCGCAGGGCAAGTTCAACTGGCGCCCGGGAAAGGGCGTGCGCTCGGTGGCCGAGGTCTACCTGCACGCGGCCGGTGCGGGCTACTTCTTCGGCAAGCAGCTCGGCTTCGAGATCCCGGCGGAGGTCGCGGCGGAGATGAAGAACTTCGAGAAGCAGACCACCGACAAGGCGAAGATCCACAAGGCCCTCATCGACTCGTTCGCCTGGTTCGGCGCCCAGGTGAGGCAGATGCCGGACGCCGAGCTGGGCAAGACGGTGAACCTCTTCGGCCACGACATGACCAAGCGCGCGATCGTGATGATCACCCTCGGCCACTTCCAGGAGCACCTCGGCCAGTCGATCGCCTACGCCCGGTCCAATGGCGTCGTGCCCCCCTGGAGCAAGGGCGAGAAGTAGAGGCGGGCGGCGCCAGACCACCGAGAAGGAGCCCTTCAGCCGCCACTCGATGGCGACCGGCCCGTGGGCCGCCATGACGGTAGGGTCCGGCCCTCCGACGTCCAGCCCACGGAGGGACTGCCCATGTCGTTGTCGAGAAGAGCGCTGCTGGGAACCGGAGTCGCACTGGCCGCCGCCCGGGTGGAGGCCGCGGGAAAGGACGGAGGGACCGCGGCTCCTCCGCCCGAGGCATGCGGCGACCGCATGCCGGAGATCCCGGCCGCCCGGCAGACCGAGGCGCAGAGAAAGGCCTCGGCCGAGTTCCTCGCCGGGCGCATCGTGCCGGTGTTCGGCCCCTTCGTCCCCCTGCTCCGAAGCCCCGAGGTGATGCTGCGGGCGAAGGCCATGGGGGACTACCTGCGGTACCAGAGCAGCCTCCCGCCCAGGCTGAACGAGCTCGCCATCCTGCTCACCGCCCGGCACTGGACGCAGCGCTACGAGTGGGCGGTGCACCAGCCCATCGCGCTCAAGGCGGGGCTCTCGTCCGAGGTCGCCGCCGCCGTCGCCGAGGGCCGCCGCCCGGCGAAGCTCGACGCCGACGAGCAGCTGGTCCTCGACTTCGCGCACGAGCTCCTGCACAACCAGGCCGTCTCGGACCCGACCTACGCGGCGGCGGTGCGCCGCTTCGGAGAGCAGGGAGTCATCGACCTGGTGGGCGTCTGCGGCTACTACACCTTCCTGGCCATGGTGCTGAACGTGGCGCGGACGGCGCTCCCCGCGAACGCCAGCAGCACCCTGAGCGCCTTCGCCTGCGGGCGCTAACTTAGCTAGCGCTCACCGGGAGCCCGAGCAGGCCGTGAGCTGAGGTAGCTTGCCGGGCTCTCCGACGCCGCACTCCCCGGGGGCCCGATGAAGCACTGGTCGACCATCGCCCCGCTGCTCGCCGCCGCCCTGCTCGGGGTGGCCGCCGCGTTTCCTCCAGGAGGAGCGCTCGCCGCGGTGTGCGGCCTGGCGCTGGTGGGCGCGGTGCTCGCCGCCGTCCACCACGCAGAGGTGGTGGCTCACAAGCTCGGCGAGCCGCTGGGGACGCTGATCCTCGCCCTGGCGGTGACGGTCATCGAGACCTCTCTCATCGTCTCGATGATGCTCGCCGGCGGACCGGCCAAGGCCGCCCTGGCCCGCGACACCATCTACGCGGCGGTGATGATCATCTGCAACGGGGTCATCGGGCTCTGCATCCTGATCGGGGGCATTCACCACCGCGAGCAGTCGTTCCGCATCGAGGGCGCCGGCCCGGCGTTTGCCGGGCTGGTGGCGCTCTCCACCCTGGCGCTGGTGCTCCCCGGCTTCACCACCAGCGCGCCCGGCCCGGCTTACACCCCCGCGCAGCTGCGCTTCGCCGGGCTCGCCTCGCTCGTCCTCTGGGGCGTCTTCGTCTTCGTGCAGACCGTCCGGCACCGCGACTACTTCCTCCCGACCAGCGCGGCCACGGGCGACGACGTCCACCTTCCGCCCCCCACGGTGCTGGCGGCCTGGACGAGCCTCGGGCTCCTGCTGGTGTCGCTGGTCGGAGTGGTGGGCCTGGCAAAGGTGCTCTCCCCACGCATCGAGGCGCTGGTCCGAGCGGCGGGGGCCCCGGACGCGGTCATTGGCATCGCCATCGCCATGCTGGTGTTGCTCCCCGAGACGGTGGCCGCGGTGCGTGCGGCCCGGGCCGACCGGCTCCAGACCAGCATGAACCTCGCTCTCGGCTCGGCGCTGGCCACCATCGGCCTCACCATCCCCGCGGTGGTCGTCGCCTCGGAGCTGTTCCACCTCCCGGTCGTCCTGGGGCTGGAGCCGAAGGACCTGGTCCTGCTCCTGCTGACCTTCCTCGTCGGTGCGGTCACGCTCGGCCCGGGGCGAACCAGCATCATGCAGGGCGCGGTGCAGCTGGTGGTGTTCGCCGCCTTCCTCTTCCTCTCCATGGTGCCCTGACCTGCGCGCCACCGCAGCCGGACGCTTCAGCCCAGCGGAGACACCGCGCGCGGCGTCGCGACGGCGGCCACGCTCCGGGCTGGATCGAGCCAGTCGTGCACCACGACGGTGCCGGCGATCCGGTCGTGCAGCCCGCGCCGCTGCCTCGAGGCCGCCACCATCAAGAAGCCGATCCCGAAGGTGAAGAGGCAGGCGACGTAGCCGAGCACCCGCCGCAGCGCGACCCCGAGCCGTACCGGACGTCCATCCGCGCGCAGGACCCTCAGCCCGAACAGCGCCATCCCCGGGGTCTGCCCCGTCACGGTCCAGAACGCGACCCGGTAGATGGGCGGGAAGCTGAACGCCGCCACCGGGCCGACCCATGGCAGGCCACGGCAGAGCCAGGTGCGGATTCGCCACCACTCCGTGGCCCTCGAGCAGTCCCCCGGATCGAGGAACGACCCGGCGAGGATCTGCCGGCCGATCTGCTGGATCACCCACTGCGTCAGCGCGATGAGGACCGCCAGGACGACCACATCGGCGAGCAGGGCCCCGGTCCGGCTCACCAGTCCGGCGTAGCGAGGCGTCAAGGCCGCCTCAGAAGGCGGCGGACCAAGGCGTCGACCGCGTCGTCGGCCGCGAGCGCCCGCTCGCGCAGCCCATCGGTCAGCTCGCGGGCCGCGCTCCGGCTCTGGCCCTGCACCAGCCCACGGATCCGCTCCGGATGCTCCTCGAGGTGCGCGAGGTACCTCGAGGCCTGCTCCTGCACCAGCGCGGCCACCACGTCGCTCTTCTCCAGGGCGCGCAGCACGCGCTCCACCTGCCGGTCGACGAGCGCGTCGACGGCGGGGCTTCGCTCGAGCTCGGTCACCACGTGCGTCGCGAGCTGCTCCAGCGCCGCGCTCCGGACCAGCGCCTGCAGCACCCGCTCGATGAGCGCCTCCGCCAGCGGCGAGTCCAGGAGCCGGGCGGCGATCCGGTCGGCGAGCTGGGCCTGGAAACCCGTCGGCACGCGAGCGACCGTAACACGCCGCCTCCGCGGCTTTCCCGTTTCGCCAATTGACTTCGAGCGGCGATCCGACGACGGATCCGTGGTCCAGGAGGGCGTGGGGCGTGGCCAGCGACAGCGCGAGCGTCTCGGATCCAGCGCCGCCGTCCCCACCTCCCGGGCGCCAGCAGCCCGCCGATCTCCGGAGGCGCCTGATCGACCTCGTGCGGCGCCGGCGGCGGTTGCTGATCGTCCTGGCGTCGCTCCTGGTCCTCTACACGCTCCTCGGATTCCTGCTGCTGCCCTGGGTGCTCCGCCGGCAGCTCGAGAAGCGCCTCACCGCGGCCCTGCACCGCGAGACCACCATCGCCCGAGTCCGGACCAACCCCTACGCCCTCTCGGTCACCATCGACGGCCTCCTGGTGAAGGGGCAGGACGGCAGCACGTTCGTCTCCTGGGACCGGCTGTACGTGAACCTGTCGCTGTGGCGCATCATCCTGCGGGAGCTCACGCTGAAAGAGATCCAGCTGGTGCGCTTCCACGCCCGCGTCTCGATGGACGCGCGCGGCCGGCTCAACTTCCAGGACCTTCTCGACGAGAGCCCGTCCTCCGTGCCCGCGACGCCGGAGCCCCAGAAGAAGCCGCCGCTGGTCTTCGCGGTCCAGCGGCTGGACATCCAGCAGGCCCAGCTCGACTTCGCGGACCGCTCGCGCCGCCGGCCCTTCGACACCACGGTCGGCCCGTTCGACATCCGGCTCCAGGGATTCCGGGCGGTGCCCGATTCGACCAGCCCGTACTCCTTCACCGGCACGACCGAGTCGGGCGAGACCTTCTCCTGGGAGGGCACTCTCCTGACCGAGCCGCTCCGCTCCTCCGGGACCGTCTCCTTCGACGGGCTCCGGCTGGCCAAGTACAGCCCGTACTACGAGCAGGAGGTCGGCTTCGAGATCCGAGACGGGCGTCTGGGGCTCAAGACCGGCTACACGCTGGAGTGGGGGGCCGAGCGCCACGTTCTGCGCCTCTCGGACGGGTCGGTCGCGGTCCGGACCCTGGTGCTGGGCTTGCCGGGCACGCCACAGCCCAAGGTCGAGCTGCCGGAGGCGGACCTCACCGGCATCTCGGTCGACGCGCTCGGCCGCACGGCCCGGGTCGAGTCGGTGGCGCTGAGGAACGGCGTGGTCCGGTCGCACCGGAACGCCGAGGGACTCTTCGACCTCGAGCGGATGGGCCCACCGAAGAAGAGCGGGACTCCGCCGGGGACGAAGAGCGGGCCTCCGGCCAAGACGAAGAGCGAGCCCTTCCACTGGGCGGTCGGGAAGGTGGAGCTCGCCGGATGGCGGCTGGAGCTCCAGGACGAGATGCCCGCCCGGCCCGCCAGCCTCGCGCTCGCGCCGGTCGACCTCAGGCTCGAGGACCTCGCCGATTCGCGCGAGCAGGCCTCGCGCCTGTCGGCCACCATCGGCTGGGACGGCAAGGGCAAGGTGGAGGTGGAGGGCACGGTGAAGGTCAACCGGCCGGCCGCGGACGTGTCGATCTCCGTGGAGGCGCTGGAGCTCCCGCAGCTCGACCCCTACCTCGACCTGTACGCAGACCTCGCGGCACGGCTCGGCAGCGGACGGCTCGGCCTGAAGGGCCACGCCCGCTTCGACGGCGGCGCCGAGCCCGCGTCCTGGAGCTTCGAGGGCGACACGCGCGTGGACGGGCTCAGCCTCCTCGACGCCGAGCGCAACCAGGAGCTCGCCCGGTGGAAGGAGCTGCAGATCTCTGGGATCAAGACGTCCTCCAGCCCGCTCGGCCTCTCGGTCCGCTCGGTGCGCTGGGTCCAGCCGCGCTTCCGCGTGGCGCTCGCCGAGGACCGCTCCTCGAACCTCAGCCGTCTCCTCAAGGCGCCGCCGCCACCGCCCGCCGGTGCGGAGGCAAAGCCGCAGGAGGCGAAGCCGGCGCCAGCGCCGAAGCCGGACCGGCCGCAGCCCCCGGTGTCCATCGCCAGCTTCCAGATCGTCCGCGGAACGGCAACCTTCGTCGACCGCTCGGTGACGCCCCCGGTCACCGTGTCGATGACCGATCTCGACGTGCGGCTCCGCGGACTCTCCAACGCGCTCAACGCCCGCTCGCAGGTGGCGATCAAGGGCCTGGTCGCCGGCGGACCGCTGGAGGTCACCGGCACGCTCAGCCCGCGCCTGGTGAACGACGCGACGGACGTGAAGGTCACCTCGAAGGGGATCGACCTCACTCCGCTCGGCCCCTACTGCGGGAAGTACGCCGGATATGTCCTGGAGAAGGGCAAGCTCGACCTCGCCCTCGAGTACAAGGTCGTCAAGCGCAAGCTCGAGTCGACCAACCTCATCAAGGTGGATCAGTTCACCTTCGGCGAGGCCACCAACAGCAAGGACGCCACCAAGCTGCCGGTGAAGCTCGGGCTGGCCGTGCTCCAGGACCCCAGCGGCCTCATCGAGCTGGACGTCCCGGTGGAAGGCAACGTGGACGACCCCGACTTCCGGCTCAGCCGGGTGGTCTGGCGGGCCGTCGGGAACGTGCTGCTCAAGGCGGTCATCTCCCCCTTCGCCCTGCTGGGGAAGCTGTTCGGCGGTGGGGCCGAGAGGCTGGACGTCATCGACTTCCAGGCCGGCGCGCCGGACCTCACTCCGAGCGCGGAGAAGTCGCTCCAGGGCCTCTCCAAGGCGCTGACCAGCCGGCCCGCGCTCCGGGTGGACATCGAGGGCACGACGGATCCGGCCACCGACGTGAAGACGCTCAAGCTCCATGAGCTGAAGCGGCAGGCGGCAGCGGCGAAGGGGGGGCGGGCTCCAGCGGGGAAGACCGAGCTCACCGACGAGGAGTACCTCCGTTTCCTCGAGAAGCGATACCGGACGCTGGCCACGGCCGCGCCCGCCGGAGCGCCACCGGACGCGGCGACGAAGGAGGACGCGGTGCTCGCCGCGCTGCAGCTCCCGCCCGAGACGCTCGGGGCGCTGCGGCAGGAACGCGCGGAGGCGGCACGCACCAGGCTGGTGGCGCTCGGGGTCGACGCGAGCCGCCTCTTCCTGACCGAGGGCGGCGAGCGGGCGAAGAAGGAGGCGGGGGCGCGGGTGTACTTCACGCTCAAGTAGCGAGGTGAGCCTCGCGCCGGGTGGGCGGGGCGGTCCGGAGGGTGGCCGTCGGGCCGGTGCGCCGCCGACCTCCCCCTGACCGCAACGGTGCATCTCGCCCCGGGCGGAGCTTCGGCTGCTGAGCCGTCCGCGCCTGTGTCAGGCTCGCTTCCGGTGAGCCCGAGACGACCGTCACCGGCACGTCGGCACCCGCCCTGGGGGCCGGGGCTCGTGGCGGGCGTCCTGCTGCTCTCGCTCACCCGTCCCGCGAGCGCCGCGCCGAAGACGGACGTCATCATTCTCCTCAACGGCGACCATCTCACCGGGGAGATCAAGGGAATGAGCCGGGGGCGGTTGGACTTCAAGACCGACGACGCCGACCGGCCGCAGATCGAGTGGACGAAGCTCGCCTCGGTGAGCAGCGTTCACCTCTTCCAGGTCGAGCTCGGCTCCGGCGAGAAGCTGCACGGCGTGCTCGGTCCGGGGACCGAGGCCGGGACGATGCTCGTCGGCACGGAGCCGGGGACGGAGGTCCGCATCTCGGAGGTGGTGTTCCTCGCGCCGGTGGACGAGGCGTTCCTCCGGCGCCTCCGGGCGTACCTGGACCTCGGGTTCTCCTTCGCCAAGTCCAACTCGGTGCTCGAGTTCTCCACCGACGGGGAGATCGCTTACCGCGGCCGCACGCTCGGGTCGGCCCTCTACGTCGAGTCCTACTTCCAGAAGACGGCGAACACCACCAGCGTCGGCAAGTACAGCGTCCAGCCAAGCGGGTTCTACGACTTCGGGATCTTGCGCGCCGTCCTGATCGGGAGCATCGACCACAACGACGAGCTCGATCTGTCGCTGCGCCTCTCCGTCGCGGCCGGCCCCTCCTTCCCAGTGGTCCGGAACTCATGGACCGAGCTCTGGCTCACCGCCGGGCTGGGGTACGACCGCGAGCAGTACACGGGGAGCGACCCGAGCGACAACGCCACCGGGTACCTGGCCGCGAACTGGGAGGCCTTCCGCTTCGACACCCCCACCCTGGACCTCGATATCCGGGTCGTCATCCAGCCGCTCCTCACGGACCTGGGACGGGTGCGCGGGAACAGCTCGATCAGCGTGAAGTACGAGCTCTTCAAGGACTTCAAGGTGGGCCTGAGCTTCACCCACCAGTTCGACAACCGGCCGCCCCTCGATGCCCCGCACCACGACTACGTCCTGAGCTTCACCATCGGCTGGTCCTACCGGCGCTGACGCCGGCGCTCAGCCCGGGAAGGGGGGCCAGGGCCGGGTGAAGCTCCAGGCCCAGGCGACCAGCACCGCCTGGAGCGGGAGCCGGGCCCAGAGCATCCAGGTCGGGACGGGGCGACGCCCGAGCGGGAGACGGTTGACCGCCATGTTCACGTTGGCCGGGAACACCGCGACCAGGAGCGCGACCAGTCCCCAGGCCGCCCAGCGCCGCGTCCCGGGGACCAGGAGCCCCACCCCGCCGAGGATCTCGCAGGCCCCGCTGATCGCCACCAGCGCGGCCGGGGCCGGGAGCCAGTCGGGGACGATGCGGATGAAGGCCCCCGGAGCCACGAAGTGCATCACGCCCGCGTAGGCCATCAGCCCAGCGAGGAGGACGAGGAGGGCGGTCTGCATCCCGGGCGGCGATGGTACGCGATCCCGGGGAGGCCGGGAGCCGCTGCCAGCTCGGACGCCAGGCGCGGGAAGCTCTGGCAGCGTGGTGTCGTGCGCGAGGGCGCCGCGACGAGCAAGAGACGCCCGCGCGCGGTGGGGGGGCGGATGCACCATGGCGGGCGTCGCGACGGAGGATGCCTTCCGACCGTCTGCACCCGGGCAACACCGGCCGTGGCCGGCGGTTAACGCCTCGCCCGAGGCGACGAACACCGGAGCCGCCGCCAGGTTGCGCCGGCGCTGGCGCATCGGTCCCGGAGGGATTAGGTCCGACCGGTCGATGCACCGAGCGCTCCGAGTCGTCGCCTCCGGCTGTGTCCTCGCCCTGCTCTGGCGTCCCCCGCCCGCCCGGGCCTGAGGCGTGGCGCCGCCCGTGGGTCTCACGGGCACCTGCGGTGCGGCGCTCGACGAGGAGCGGCGGTTCCAGCTCGCGCTCATCGGCGGCGGCCTGCGCACGGATCTCACATTCGACGGAAACCGGCAGCGGCTGGAGCAAGCCAGCGCGGCCATGGCCTTCACCTACCGGCCCTCTGCCCTCTCCTTCCAGGCCTCGCTCGGGGCGATCGTCGCCGGGAGCCTGGAGGGGCCGCTGGGCAATTACGACCTGAAGCCGGGAGTCGTCGCCAGCGCCTCGGTCGGGTACACCTTCCTCGACGGGACCGGCCCCCGGCCGTACCTCGCGGTCAGCGGGACGCTGAGCATCGCCGTCGCCGGCACGCAGTCGAGGTCGAACCCGGCGGACCGCCCGACGTTCACCGCCTCGGACATCCGGGCGTCCGCCATCCTCGGAAAGCGGCTGTTCGACGTCTGGCTGCCCTACGTCGGGGTGGCCTTCTTCGGTGGGCCGGTCTGGTTCGCGCCCGGCGGCCAGTCGTTCACCGGCAGCGACGTCTACCACTACCGGCTCAGCGCCGGCTCGAGCTTCAGCCTCCCCGCGCACCTCGAGGCCTTCGTCGAGGTCGGCTTCCTCGGCGAGCAGGCGATACTCGGCGGGCTCGGCTACGCCTTCTGAGCGAGGCGTCGACGGGCCGGGACCGGCACCAAGGGACAGGAGCGCCGCGCCCCGGGTGGATCGGCACCAAGGTGCACCATCTCCCCGGGGCCAGGAGGTGTAGGACCTCCCCCGGAAGGCGCCTTCCGAGGAGCGGTTCCCATGGGCAACTCCATCCGGGTGTGGTTCCTCGGTGTCCTCGGGTTCTGTGCGGTCTTCCTCCTCTGCCTCGACCGCCACTGGGGGCTCATCGCTCCCCGGCCAGTGGCAGCGGCCGTCCCGGCGCACACCCCGGGGCCGGCGCAGGTGAGCCTCACCCGGAGCGGCGACGGCATCCTCCTGTCGGGAGTCGTTCGCCCCGGCGAGGAGCACGCGCGGGTGGTGGCCGAGCTGCAGCGGTCCGCCGAAGGAACACGCGTCGTCGATCGGCTGATCGACAGCCCGGAGGTGGGCCCGCTGGCCGACCGGCTCGGCCCCCTGGTCGCGACCTTCTTCCCTTCCGGCCGCGAGCTGCACGTCGGCGCGGGACAGGTGCAGCTGGTGGCCGAGGTGCCCGATGCCGCCAGCAAGGAGACGCTGGAGCGGCGTGTCGAGGTGTCCTCCGGGGGGATGCACGTGGTGACGCAGGTCACCGTCGCCACGAGGCCCGAGCCGCTGCAGCAGGAGGTGGACACCCTGCTCGGCGGGACGGTCATCGAGTTCGCGACCGGGAGCGCGGCGCTCCTGCCCTCGAGCTTCCGGGTGCTGCGGGCGATCGCCGGAATCCTGGAGAAGGACCCGGAGGTTCGGGTACGCATCGAGGGGCACACCGACGCCTCGGGGACGGTCGAGGAGAACCAGGCGCTGAGCGAGCGCCGGGCGGAGACGGTGAAGGCAGCCCTTGTGAGGCGCGGCGTGGCGGCGGCGCGCATCGAGACCACCGGCTTCGGGAGCTCGCGCCCGCTGGTGCCCGAGCGCACCGCGGAGGACCGCGCCTTGAACCGCCGCATCCATCTCACGCTGTTCAGGTAGCAACCCTGGTGGAGGCCGAACGATGCTCGCGCTGATCTCCGAGATCCTCCTCTGTCTGCTGGCCGCGGCGGTGATCGGGTTCCTGATCGCCTGGTTCCTGCG
>Ga0316628_100002995_pt1 | contig 12815 bp, 14 predicted proteins | sample OWC_Aug_M2_C1_D5_FD_207648 | JGI IMG/M metagenome (GOLD analysis project Ga0316628, IMG submission 207648) | Wetland soil microbial communities from Old Woman Creek delta, Ohio, United States - OWC_Aug_M2_C1_D5_C | ecosystem: Environmental > Terrestrial > Soil > Wetlands | place: USA: Ohio...
GGTCAGCAGCGCGGTAAGCCCCATGATGAGGAGAAAGACCACGCCAGCGGCGGAAAGGATGGCGAGCTTCGCGCGTATGGTCAAGTTCAGGTTCTTCAGCTTCATGTAACGCCCCCTTGCCTAAATGTTAATCTTCGTTGCCCGTCAGCGGCCGGCGCCGCAGGCTTGATCAAAAAAAGAATCGTGCTCGAATTCCAGCCAAGGCTTGCCATCCTCGGCGTACGCGGCGGACACGTGGCCCAGCAATGCCTCGGGCAGGGACGGCATCTCCGCCAGCGGCCGCAACGCGGCAAGCGTGCTGGGATAGCTCTCGATCATGATGCCCACGGCCAAGTCGCCCTTGCCCAGGACCAGCGCCATTTTTCCGGGCTGCGCGGCATCGGTGCTCACCCCCAGCAGGACGCGCAAGTCATACAACGGCACAAGGTTGCCGCGCAAGTTCATCAGTCCCAGGAAGCCGGGCGGTGTACCAGGGAGGGGCGACGCCCTCGGCCGTGCCAGTACTTCGCTGCCTGTCCCGGGATCGATCAGCAGCCGCAGCTCTCCGACCTGGAAACCATAGCGATACGCGGCATGCTCGCGCAACCGCTGCGCCGGGGCGTGGACGCCGCCGGCCCCAGGCTCGAACAGCGCGAGCGCGGCACTCGGGTGCAGCCAGTCGGCCTCCGAATGTGGCGAGCCATGCTGTTCCATCGGGCGGCCCGAAGGGTTCAGGTGAGGTTCTTCAACTGGTCGATGATCTGATCGGCCGTATACGGCTTGCTGACATGGCCTTTCGCCCCCTGCAGCTCGCCCCATACCTTGTCGGCCTTCTGGCCCTTGCTGGTGACGAAGACGACCGGAATGGACTTGGTGTCCCCCTGTGCCAGCTGGCGGCAGGCCTCATAGCCGTCCATATCCGGCATCACCACGTCCAGAAATATGATGGCAGGCTTCTCGGCCTTTGCCTTGGCGATGCCCTCGGCGCCGCTGGTTGCGGTACTGACGATGCACCCGGCATCGGTCAGGACGGACTTGATGTTTGCCAGGTCGGCCGCATTATCATCGACCACCAACGCTCTTTTTGCCATTTCTTTCCTCTCCAAAAAATTTTAATTTTATAAATCCTGCTTTTTACCCTAACTCGCAGTTTTGCGCTAGGTACCCGTTTTCACGGGGGCAATGAACTTGCTGACGGTTTCGCGGAAGGCCGTGTAATCAACAGGTTTCGTCAGGTACGCGCTGCACCCGACCAGCGACCCGCGCACCCTGTCGAACGGCGAAGACTTGCTGGTCAGCATGATGACCGGGGTCTGCCGCGTTTCCGCGCGCTTGCGTACGTCCTTGCACACTTGGTACCCGTCCGTTCCCGGCAGCACCACATCGAGAAAAATGATGTCATAGCGGTTGCGTCCCAGCAACTCCAGGCCGCGCTCTCCGCTTTCCGCAATATCGGCCTGGATGTTGAAATTGCGCAACTCTAGCTCCAGTTGCTTGCCTACCGTCGGGCTGTCGTCCACCACCAGTGCCCGCATGGCGGTGGCAGTCGCAGGCGCTGCCGCCGTCTGAGTGAGCGCGGGTTTCTTCCATACCTCGGCGGACTCGTTCAACCGGGCAACTATGCTGTCCAGCAAGGCCAGCAACTTGGCGGGCCCGAACGGGCGCGCCAGATAATACTGCTTGGCGTCCGCGGAAGGCTCGCTGGTATATAGCACCATCACCGGGGGGTGGGGCTTGACCGCCAGCGTGCGCCACTGTATCGCAGCGTCCCGGTCGTCGGCATTGACTATGACAATGTCGCAGTCCTCGTTTGCGGGCTCGGCACTTATGGCATAGCTGCTGTGCGCACGCCCCTTGGTCAGGGTTCCTATGCTCTTCAGCACGTTCGCCTCCGCGGCCGTGAGGCCCAAGGCACCGATGGTGTAGACGTTCCCGGGCTTCATCTGCGCTCCTGGCTCCTGGCTCCTGGCTTCTGATTTCTGCCATTTCGTATACCTTGGCGGCACGCGGCCAAGGGGATAGGGGATAACACTAGAGGATAAGCATAGCCGAGAATCCCGGGGCGGACATCCCCTGCCGACGGGCGGTCAGCAGGGGCGACAAACGGCAGGTCCGTGAATTTATGCGTTTTTCATAGCGCCGCCCTCGTCGAAATGGATGCGGTGCAGATGGGCATACACGCCATTCTGCGCCAACAGCCCGGCGTGGGTGCCGGTTTCCACGATACGCCCTTTTTGCAGCACCACGATGCGGTCGGAATTTTCGATGGTGGACAGGCGGTGTGCGATGACCAGGGTGGTGCGTCCCTGCATCAGCGTTTCCAGCGCGGCCTGCACGTGGCGCTCGGATTCCGAGTCGAGCGCAGAAGTGGCTTCGTCCAGGATGAGGATGGGCGCATCCTTGAGAATGGCGCGCGCGATCGCCAGCCGCTGGCGCTGGCCGCCGGAAAGCCGCACGCCCTTCTCGCCGATCAGGGTGTTGAAGCCGTCTGGCATGGCAAGTATGAATTCCAGGGCATGCGCCGCCTTGGCCGCCGCGATGATTTCCGCTTCGGGCACCTCGCGTTCCTGCCCATAGGCAATGTTGGCCGCCACCGTGTCGTTGAACAGCACCACTTCCTGGCTGACCAGCGAGATGTTGGCACGCAGGCTGGCCAGGGTCAGCTCGGACAAATCATGTCCGTCCAGCGTGATGGTGCCCCCGGTGGGCGAATAAAAGCGCGGCACCATGTTCGCCAGCGTGCTCTTGCCGCTGCCGGAGGCGCCGACCAATGCCACGGTCTGCCCTGCTGGTATCTGCAGGTTGATTCCATGCAGCACGGGGTGTGCATCCGCGCCATAGGAAAATTCCACCTGCTTGAATTCCAGCCCGCCCTTTGCCCGTTCGATCCGGGTCTTGCCCGTGTCCTGCTCGCTTTCCGAATCGAGCAGGCCGAATATGCTTTCCGAGGCAGCGAGTCCGCGCTGCATGTACTCGCTGACACCGGTCAGGCGTTTGATCGGCGCGGTCAGCATCAGCATGGCGGTGACGAAGGACAGGAAGGAGCCTACTGACAGCTCACCGGTTTTAACCTGCTGCATGGCGATGTAGATGATTATGGATAGCGCAATTGCGGCGATGAACTGAACGATGGGCACGTTGGCCGCCGCCGCCGCCGCCTGTTTCACCGCATAACGCCGCACCCAGTTGGCTTGCTCGTGGAAACGCCGTGACTCGTAGGCTTGGCCGCCAAACAGCTTGACCACTTTGTGCGCCTGTACACTTTCCTGGATCACCTGCGTGATCTCGCCCATGGCGCGCTGCTCGTCGCGGCTGGTCGCACGCAATCTGCGGTTGATGGTGACCATCACCACTGCGACCACAGGACCAATCACGAGGGTGAGCATGGTCAGCTTCCAGTTCAAATAGAACAGCCACGCCATCAGAAAGACGACCATGATGATGTCCTTGACCGTGATGGTGACCACGCTGGTGGCTGCCCCCGTCACCTGCGTCACGTCGTAGGTCAGCTTGGAGATCAGGTTGCCGGATACATGGTCGTCATAGTAGCGGCTGGGCAGGGTCAGCAGCTTGCCGAACATCGCGTTGCGCAAGTCCATCACCACCTTGTTGCCGACCCAGTAGATGGCATAGGTGGCGATGAAGGAGGCGACGCCGCGCACCAGAAAAATAAGCAGGATAATCGCCGGTGCCCAGAGGATGACTGCGTCGTTCCTTTCGACGAACGCGCCATTCAGGAACGGCTTGAGCAAGGCGGGCAGGACGGCCTCGGTGGCCGAGGTCACGGCCATGCCGAGTATCGAAGCCAGGAACATCTTCCAATAGGGCTGCACATACCGCATGAGGCGCAGGTAAAGCTGGGTGCTGGTCATTTCTTTCATGGCGCGCACTTTAGCAGAAATGCGGGCGCCGCGCCGCGCCGCCGTCCTGCAACTCTGGACAGTCCCTTTGCGCGCTGCTAGTCTGCCAGCCCAACTAACTTGCAGGGAATCACGTTGCGCGAGTTCACAATATTCCTCAGTGCGGTCCAGTATTTCACGCGCATTCCGGTGCCGGCCTGGGTCGGCCACTCCCCCCAGAACTTGCAGCAGGCTGCGCGTTATCTTCCACTGGTCGGCATCCTTGTGGGCGCAATCGCCGGCGGCGCGCTGTGGCTGGGGGCGCAACTCTGGCCGTTGCCGCTGGCAGTAGTGCTGAGCATGACAGCTGGCATCCTCGTCACTGGCGCCTTCCACGAAGACGGACTGAGCGATTTCGCGGACGGACTGGGGGGTAGCACCAGGGAGAAGGCGCTGGCCATCATGAAGGACTCGCGCGTGGGGGTATACGGCGTGATCGCGATCGTGCTGGTACTGCTGCTGAAATACCAGGCGTTGCTGGCGCTGTGCGGCAAGCAGCGGCTGGCCCAGGCAGCAGCCGCACTCATCGCGGCACATGCGGTCAGCCGCCTGATGGCGGTAAGCATCATGCTTACCCAGCGCTACGTGCGCGAGGACGACAGCGCGCGAGCCAAGCATGCCGCGCAGCCGCTGGGCTACCCGAGCCTGACGATTGCGGCGCTGACCGCAGTCGCCGCGCTCGGCGCATTGCTTGTTGCGGGCGAGCACCTCAAACCCGTCACCGCAGCACTGGCGGCAGCGCTCGTGATGCGCGCCTGCCTGGCGTGGCGGCTGCGGAAAACCCTGGGCGGCTATACCGGCGACTGCCTTGGCGCAGTCCAGCAGCTGTGCGAGCTGGCGTTCTATCTGGGCTTGCTGGCAGCCATTTAACCGTGCACCCCATGACCCACACCCCGTGACGCACACTCTGTACCTGGTCCGCCACACCGCGCCAGACATCGCACCGGGCATCTGTTACGGCCAGCTCGATATCGGGGTCGCCAGCAGCTTTGATGAGGAAGCCAAGATCGTGCGTAACTGGCTGCCGCCCGCGGACATCATCGTGACTTCACCGCTGTTGCGCGCGCGCAAGCTGGCCGAATACCTGGGGCAGGAACTGAAATGCCGGCTGCGGAGTGACGTGCGCTTGATGGAAAAAAGCTTTGGCGCGTGGGAAGGCACAGCCTGGGACGACATCGGGCGCGAGGAAATCGATGCCTGGGCGGCGGATGTCATGAACTACGTTCCGCCCCGCGGCGAGTCGGGGCAGCAGCTGATGCAGCGCGCGCAGGCGGCGCTGCGCGATATCGCTCAGTTGCACCGTGAGACGGTCATCATCGTCACGCATGGCGGCATGATCCGCGCCATGCTGGCGCAGCTCGGCCAGCTGCCGCTGCCCAGTACCCTGCCATGGGAAGTGGCGTATGGCGCGGTGATCGCAGTCCGCTGTCGGCCGAGCTGACCCGTTCCCCTGCTCAGGCCTCCCCTGGAGGCTGGATTTTTTCGGACACCGCCGCTTCGGCAAACGTCGCCATGCCGTTGTGCAGCACACAGGCCAGGCGCAGCAGGGGAAGGGCAACCGCCGCGCCACTGCCCTCACCCAGGCGCATGCCTAGATTGAGCAACGGTCTGGCGTGCAGGGCGTCCAGCACGCGCGCATGTCCGGGCTCGGCCGAGCCGTGCGCGTATATCATCCAGTCCGCGCTCCTTGGGGCGATGCGGACGGCGGCGAGCGCTGCAGCGGTGGAGATGAAGCCATCCACCAGCACCGGCAGCCCGCGTTGCGCGCAGGTGAGGCAGGCGCCGGTAAGTGCAGCGAGCTCAAAGCCGCCCACGCGGCGCAGACACTCCAAGGGATCGTCGAAATGCGCGGCATGCAGCTTGAGGGTGCGCCTCAACACGCCTGTCTTGTGCGTCACGCCGGCGTGATCCAGGCCGGTACCGGGGCCCGCGAGCACCTCGGGCGCAAGGCCGAGCAGGGCGCAACCCAGGGCCGCAGCAGCCGTGGTGTTGGCAATACCCATCTCCCCGCCGATATACATCTGCGCCCCGCTTTCAATCGCGCGCTGGGCGCTGTCGCGTCCCGCACCCAATGCCAGTGCCAGTTGTTCTTGGGACATCGCGGGTTCGACGGCAAAATTGGCGGTCATCGGGGCGATGAAGTTGCGCACCACGTTGGGCAACTCGCCGGGGTCGTTGACCGTGCCCAGGTTCACCACTTCCAGCCTTGTATCGAGCGTCCGCGCCAGTACGCTGATCGCGGCGCCCCCGCGCGCGAAATTCTTCACCATCTCACCCGTGACAGCCTGCGGGAATGCCGAGACATTTTCCGCGGCCACGCCGTGGTCGGCGGCAAATATCGCGATCGTCACGCGATCGACGGAGGGCCGCTCTACTCCTTGCAGCGCCGCCAGCCGCACTGCCAAACCTTCAAGTTGTCCTAGTGCGCCAGGCGGCTTTGTAAGCTGGCCCTGGCGTGCCCAGGCACGCGCCTCCATCTCGGGGTTCAAGGGCTTTGCCGGGTCGGCGATCCAGGCGAGTTTCATCGTGTTCCTTTCAGGGTTAAGGGAAGTCCGGCTACGGTGAGCAAGACATTATCGCAGAGCGCGGCGAGCTCCTGGTGCGCCCAGCCCGCCTCGTCGCAAAAGCGGCGGGAGAGTTCCCCCATAGGCACTATCCCCATGCCGGTCTCATTTCCGACGAGGATGAGCCGCCCGGGTGCGCGTGCCACGACGTTGAGCAGGGCGGCACGTTCGCGGGCAAAAGTTTCGGGCTCCGGGTGCAACAGCAGATTGGTCAGCCACAGGGTGAGGCAATCGACCAGCACGCAGCGGTCTGGCGCGCCATGCATTTCAATTGCGCCCGCCAGCGCCAAGGGCTCCTCGACCACGTTCCAGTGCGCGTGGCGGCGCGCGCGATGTTGCTCGATGCGCCCGGCCATCTCCGGGTCATGCGCCTCGGCGGTGGCAATATAGGTGACCGCCAAGCCGGTGTCGGCGGCCAGTTTTTCGGCCAGGCGGCTCTTTCCCGAGCGCGCGCCGCCGAGGATCAGGGTGCGCATGCGACCTCCTTGGTGAGCTTGAACAGTTCGCCCAAGCGCGCAGTATCGAGATGCCGTTCCACGGTGTCCGCCAGGCGTTCCAGCGTTTCCTCGCGCAATGCCGCGTGGTCCAGGGCCGCCGCCCCGTCCAGCCCGGCCCATCCCAACAGCGCGCCGCAAGCCTGCGCCGAGTCAAACAGCCCGTGCAGGTAGGTGCCCAGTATCTGGTTGTCGGAGCTGATCGCGCCATCCGGGCCATGCTGCAATTGCAGCGCAGCCCGCAGAAGTGCGGGGCCGCTGCTTACCCCGGCGTGAATCTCGTAGCCCTGCACTCCGGCGTCTGCCAACACCAGTTGGCCGCTGTTGTTGCGCAACTGTTTCTCCGGGTGCAGCGCCGTTTCCATATCCAGCCAACCCAGTCCCGGGGAGCTTCCCGGCTCGCCCTCGATGCCGTGCGGATCGTGCAGCCACGCGCCGAGCATCTGGAAGCCGCCGCAGACACCGATCACCTTGCCGCCATAGCGCAGGTGCTGCCGCAGGTATTCCTCCCAGCCGCGGGCGCGCAGGAATTCGAGATCGGCGCGCACGTTCTTGGAGCCGGGAAGGATGACGAGGTCGGCGGCAGGCGGGGCCTCATGTTCGGCAACAAAGTGGAAATCCACTTGCGGATGGGCGCGCAGGGCGTCAAAGTCAGTGTGGTTGCTGATGCGCGGCAAGACGGGAACTGCGATGCGCAGTCTGCGTCCGCCGTGTTCTGCGTTGGCCTGTTCGGCAGGCAGTGCATCCTCGGCATCCAGATGCAGGCCGCGCAGATAGGGCAGCACGCCGAGCACCGGTTTGCCGGTTTCCTTTTCCAGCCAGTCCAGCCCCGGCCGCAGCAGCCCCAGGTCGCCGCGAAACCGATTGATGACAAATCCGGCGATGCGCGCGCGCTCGGTATCGCACAACAACGCCAGCGTACCCACGATGTGGGCGAACACGCCGCCGCGATCTATATCGGCAATCAGTATTACCTTGCAGTCCACGGCCTCGGCAAAGCCCATGTTGGCGATGTCATGCTGGCGCAGATTGATCTCGGCGGGAGAACCGGCACCCTCGGCGACGATGACCTCGTATGCCGCCGCCAGCCGCGCATGCGATTGCAGCACCGCCTCCCGCGCAACGCGTTTGTAGTCGTGATACGCCCCCGCCTCCAGGTTGCCGATGGCGCGCCCGTGGACGATGACCTGCGCGCCGGTATCGCTGTGGGGTTTGAGCAGCACCGGATTCATGTCGGTGTGCGGCGCGATGCGGCACGCCGCGGCCTGCACCGCCTGCGCACGCCCGATCTCGCCGCCGTCTGCCGTCACCGCGCTGTTAAGCGCCATGTTTTGCGGCTTGAAGGGCGCGACACGCACCCCCTGGCGCGCCAGCCAGCGCCCCAGCGCCGTTACCAGCAGGCTCTTTCCCGCATCCGAAGTGGTGCCCTGCACCATCAGCGTGGTGGCATTCATCGGATGTGTTCCTGGTCAAGTGCGTTCCTGAGGCGCTGCCAGTCCGCATCGCATCCGGGCAGGCCGAAGCGCAGGCTGGAGGGTTCCGCAAAGCAGCGCGTGAGTATGCCGCACCGGGCGAGACCCTGGTGCAGCAGCGGTGCCCGTTCGGCTTTCGCCCACTGGAACAGGCCGCATCCGCCGCTGGGCGGCAATGCAGAATCGCGCAATAGCTGCCCGAGGCGCAAGCCATCCTCAGCCAGGCGCAGGCGGGCCGTTGCATGCCATGCGCGGTCGCGCAGCGCCGCTTGCGCCACCAGGCGCGACGGGCCCGCCAGCGTCCACGGGCCCAGCCTCCGCCGCAATGCGGAGCGCACCGCCGCGTGCGCCAGCACAAAGCCGACGCGCGCCCCCGCCAAGCCAAAAAACTTCCCAAGCGAGCGCAACACAATCATGCCTTCCGGCATCTCCGCCTGTGCCAGACTGGTCTCCGCCGTCGCCTCAATGAATGCCTCGTCAACTACCAGCCAGCCGCCGCGCGCTGACAGTTGCCGATGCCACTCACGCAGCTTTCCCTGCGGGAAGATCTTGCCCGTCGGATTGTTCGGGTTCATCAGCACCAGCACGGAGATGCCGGCGAATTGGCGTTCGACGTCGTCTGCCTGGATGGGAACCACCTGGTGGCCTGCACTGCGCCATGCCTGGGCATGCTCGGCATAGCCCGGGTGCAGCACACCCACGCGGCCGGGCGCGCGCAACTGCGGCAGCGCGAGAATCGCCGCCTGCGAACCAGCCACGGGAAGTACATCATGTGTTCCATAGTACGCGGCGGCGGCATCTTCCAGACCATCCCCGTTCTGGGGCAGGCGCGCCCACGCGTCGCCGGAAATCATTGGAGGGGTGTATGGGACGGGATTGATGCCGGTGGAAAGGTCCAGCCACTCGTTCACCGGAATGCCGTATTGCGCGGCAGCAGCCCGCAGTTGCCCCCCGTGCTCAAGCATGGGCGCATATCCCGGCGCCAAGTAGCAGCAAGACCCAAAGCCAGACTCCATTTTCGACCAGCCTTATGGCCCGCCAGATGTCCGCCGCACGCGGTTCACGGCCCGCGCCCAGCAGGGGGCGCACTTCCACCGCTCCGTGATACTGCGCTGCGCCGCCGAGCTGGAGGGAAAGGCTGCCCGCACCGCTCGCCATCACGGGCCCGGCATTGGGGCTGGCCCAGGCGCTCGCCTGCCGCCGCCAGCAGCGCAGCGCGCAGCGTGCATTGCCCAGCAGGGCGTAACTCAGTGCGGTGAGGCGCGCCGGGACCAGGTTCAGCAGGTCATCGAAGCGCGCCGCCGCCCACCCAAAATACACGTAACGCAGGGTGCGATAGCCCCACATGGCATCCAGCGTGTTCGCCAGCCGATAAAGCAGCGCACCGGGCGCGCCTGCCAAGATAAACCAGAACAGCGCGCCGAACACGGCATCGTTGCCGTTCTCCAGCACCGATTCCACCCCGGCGCGCGCCACGTCCTGCGGCTGCATGGCATTGGTATCGCGGCTCACGATCTCGCCGACCCGCTGCCGCGCCAAGGGCAGGTCGCCGCCCTGCAAGGCATGCGCGATGCGGGCGGCGTGTTCCCGCAGGCTCTGCAAGCCGAGGGCGAAATACAGAACAGCCACGTCGACCCAGGGCCGCAATGCCGGTTGCAGCCACAGCAGCGTGATTACCGCCAGAACCGGGGCGAAGGCGAGGCAACATGCGGCCACACCGGAAAGGCGGGGGGCGCGCCCGCCATTCAATTTGGTTTCCAGCCACGACGCATAGCGCCCGAAGCCCACCAGCGGATGCCAGCGCCGTGGCTCCCCCAGAAGGCGATCCAGCAGCAGCGCACCCCCCATCAGCAGGGCGGTACTCAGCATGTCTCACCCCAGCCGTCCTGCATCACTTTCAGGGGCTTGCCCTGGCGCCAGTTCAGCTCTTCCAGCATCGGGCGCGGATAGAATTCCGGCACGGGTCCCAGGCACAACAGCGCAAGCGGCTTGGCACCGGGAGGACAGTTCATCAACTGCGCCAGGCGTGCGGGGTCGAACAGCGACACCCAGCCCATTCCGAGATTTTCCACGCGCGCAGCGAGCCACCGGTTTTCGATGGCGCAGGCAGCCGAGCACAGGGCCATCTCTTCCGGCATGGTGCGCCGCCCGAAGATGGTCCCGTCATCAGGCGCCAGCACCACTGCCAGCAGCTCAGCGCACTCGCGCAGGCCTTCCACCTTCAGGCGCATGAATTCCGCCTCGCGCTCGTTTAGTGCCCTGGCGGTCAGGATGCGTTCTTCTTCGACCAGGGAGGCGATTCGGGCGCGCAATGCGGCATCGCGAATGCGGATGAAGCGCCACGGCTGCATCAGCCCGACGCTGGGCGCGCTGTGCGCCGCCTGCAGCAGGCGCTGCAGCACCGCCTCGTCGATTGCCGTGCCGGGCAAAAAGTGCCGCATGTCGCGGCGCGAGTGGATGGCCTGATAGACCGCCGCACGCTCCGCTTCGTTGAACAAGGAGTTGGTCATCGGGGCTGTCCCCTACAGTTCGACCCCCGCTTGGGCCTGAATGCCGCTGCGGAAAGCATGCTTGATGTCGCGCATTTCGGTGACGGTGTCGGCATACTCGATGAGTTCCTGCGGGGCGCCGCGTCCCGTCAGCACCACATGCTGCATCGGCGGGCGCGCTTTCAGCGCGCCCAGCACCACGTGCAACTCCAAGTAATGCAGCTTCAGCGCGATGTTGATTTCGTCGAGGACCACGAGGCCGGTCCCGGGGTCGGTGAGAAACGCCATGGCTTGCTGCCAGGCGCGGGCGGCCGCGGCAAGGTCGCGGTCTCGGTCCTGCGTCTCCCAGGTGAAGCCATCGCCCATCACGTGGTAGCTGACCTCGGGAAAGCGCCGGAAGAAGGTCTCTTCCCCGGTGGAAGAGGCACCCTTGATAAACTGCACCACCCCCACGCGCATGCCGTGCCCCAAGGCCCGGGCAACGAGGCCGAACGCAGCCGAGCTTTTGCCCTTGCCGTTTCCGGTATTGACCAGAACCACGCCGCGTTTCACGGTAGCGCGGGCAATGCCGGCATCAACCACGGCCTTTGCGCGCGCCATTTGCTGCCTATGGCGCTCCTCGTCTCCTGCTTCCGACGTCATCGGGAGGCGGGAGAGGCCGGCAGTTTGTGGCTTGCAATCAAGGTGTGAATCAGTGCGGCGCAGCCCAGGTACAAGGCGATGCTGCCCATATTGGCCGGGAAGTACTGCGCCAGCCGCGAGGCGAATTCAAGAACGCTGGTTTCACTGAAGCGCCCGCCAAGGAAATAGAAGCTGCCGCTGGAAATCAACTCGCACACAAACGCGCCTGCCGTGGCAGAGGCCGCAAACAAGGGCAAGCTGCGCACGTGTAACTGGTACCGGGCAGCGTACCAGTGACCGGCCGCCCACAATGCGGAATATGCAGGCAGCAGGAACGCATATGCGCCGGTTACGCAGAAATCATCGACACCGAAATGCGTGATGGACAGGTAGTCGATCAGCGCGGCCTGCGCAAGAAACACGGGCAGCATCACGCGCTGCCGGAAATAGAAACCGAGCAAAAAGAATATTGCCCACGAGGCATCCGGCAGATGGGTGAGCGAGGCAACATGGTGTCCGCGCGTTATCCACATCATGGCGGACAGAACAAGCGCGAGCGCAAAGGCGCTGGATTTGGATAGAAGGATAGGCATGATGGCTCCTTTAAATCGGGTCAGGAGGGGCTTGCGCCCCTCGCTGCCATTCTACTACTTATTGCTGATAATTAACGCTGACGAAGAGTCTGCGTCCTAACGGATTATACCCATAAACGCTGGTATCGTTCCGGTTGGTCAGGTTGTCCGCGCGCATCGACAGCTTCAGCGTCTTGCTGATGGCATAGGCGGCCGTGAGGTTGAGCACGTTGTAACTGTTGAGCGTTTGCAGCGAAGGAATACCCGTGACCGGATCGCTGAAATTGTCGTAGCGCACCCCGCTGTACTGCCACTCGCCGCCCAACTGCAATGCGCCGAATTGCTGGGTCACGCCCAGGCTGCTGTGGAACCTGGCGCGGCGTGTCAGCAACTGCCCGGTCGTTGCGTCATGCGGATTCTGCGAGGTCAGGGCCGCACGCACGCCGGTATCGCCAAGACGGGCCGCATAGCTCAATTCGAACCCGTCTGTCCGCGCCTCGCTCAGGTTAACCGGAAGGAAGGCGGCGTTGAAGGTGATCAGGTCGCGGATACGGTTGTTGAAGTACACCGCGTCGAACTGCTGGCTGCCCTGCAGATAATGCACACCTGCCTCGATATTGCGCGAGCGTTCCGGTTTGAGCGCGGGATTGCTGCTTACCCCGGTGGGCGGATAGTACAGGTCGTCGAAGGTGGGGGCACGGAACGCCGTGCTGTAGCTGGCCGCC
>Ga0316628_100002996_pt1 | contig 12811 bp, 9 predicted proteins | sample OWC_Aug_M2_C1_D5_FD_207648 | JGI IMG/M metagenome (GOLD analysis project Ga0316628, IMG submission 207648) | Wetland soil microbial communities from Old Woman Creek delta, Ohio, United States - OWC_Aug_M2_C1_D5_C | ecosystem: Environmental > Terrestrial > Soil > Wetlands | place: USA: Ohio...
GACGGGGTACCGGACCCCCGCCTCGGAGAGGGACTCGATGTCGAGCGCCCCCGTGCGGTCGCCCCTGATCACGAAGTGGGGCGGACGGCGGATGCCGTACTGCTCCAGCAGGTCCTTCGCGTTGTCCTCGTCCATCATCATGTGCTCAACCTCCTCCTGACGTCGAAGCCCTGTCACGCCGTGAATGGTAGCTCGCGAGCGCGCCCGCTACCGTCGACGCGCGGTGCACGCTCGGGTATGCGGGCACGCCGGCGCCGCTGAGGAACCTCGCCATCGCGGAGCCCTCGCCGTTGCCCTTGCAGTAGGCGACGACCGGCACGCCGTGGCGCCTCGAGAGGTCCGCGACGCCCTCGACGAGCGCGCCGGTGAGCCGCTCGTTGGCGGTGACGCCGATCACGTAGATGTCGGCCACGTCGTGCTTTATTGCGAGCCGGAGCGCCTTCACGTACTCGCGGTCCGTCGCGCGCGAGCTCAGGTCCAGCGGGTTGCCGGGGGAGATGAAGTCGGGCAGCAGGCCGCCAAGCTCCTCGCGGAACGCGTCGGGCAGCTCGGCCATGCAAAGCACGCCGGGCCACTCGCCCTCGAGGAGGTCGACGGCGACGATGCCGTTCCCGCCGCCGTTGGTGATGACGAGCACGCGGCCGCCCCTGGGCTCGGGCAGGGAGGCGAGCCCGCGGGCGAGGTCGATGAGCTCGACCTCGTCGCGTGCCTCGATGACGCCGAGCTGGTCCATCACGCCCTTGAGGACGGAGTACCGGCCGCCCATCCTGCCCGTGTGCAGGGCGGTCGCCCTGCCGCCGCCGCGGCTCCGGCCGCCCTTGAGGAGGACGAGGGGCTTCCTCTCCACGACGCGCTGGCACGCCTCCAGGAAGCGCGGCCCGTCGGTGACGCTCTCGATGTAGAGTGCGATGGACCTGGTGTCGTCATCCCCTGCGAGCTGCCCGAGGACGTCGCACTCGTCGACGTCGAGCTTGTTCCCGAGCCCGAGGAACATGGAGATGCCTGAGCCCGCCGATGACAGCTCGAACATGAAGTCCACGCCCAGCGAGCCGCTCTGGGAGACTATCCCGATGTGGCCCGCGGGGGGCCTCGGGAACGTCCCCTTCTCGAGGAAGACGACATCCAGGTCCTGTGAGGGTACGTAGTAACCAAGCGTGTTCGGTCCCAGAAGGCGGGTGCGGGTGCCCGCGATGGCGGAGGCGATGCGACGCTCGAGCTCGCGCCCCTCGGGGCCGGACTCGGAGAAGCCAGAGGAGACCACGAGCACCGCTCCGACCCCGCAGGCCACGCACTCCTCGACGGCCTCGGGGACGGCGGGGGCGGGCAGCGCGACGACCGCGAGGTCGATCGCGCCGGGCACGTCGGACACGGAGGGGTAGCACGTGAGGCCCTCGATCTGCCCGTGCCTGTTGTTTATGGGATAGAGGCGCTCGACGCAAGCGGCGGCCCTGAGGTTGCGCAACAGAACGTTGCCGACCTTCGTCTGGTCGACCGAGGCCCCGATCACCGCGACCGTGCGAGGCGCGAGGAAGGCCTTGAGGTCCCCTCCGTCAGGTGAGGACTGGGCCGTCACGGCCCCATGCGGCAATCCGGCCGCCCTCTGGACATCGAATGCCATGTGGAACACCACGTTGTGGGGAGGGGCGGATTCAGTGGTGGTGAACGGACGCCCCTCCCCGGTGGTGGTTGAGCAGTGTCAGCCCCAGTAGCCGCACTCGTAGTGGATGTCGAGCTGCTTGAGGATCTCGAGGAGCCTTGCGCGGGTCCCCTCGTCGTAGTCCCTGGGGTAGATCACGATGCGCTCGAGGTCGAGGCTCTTGAGCGGGCTTCTTGCGGTGGTCATGGCGGACATCTCCGCTGACTATTTATGTATGCAACATATTTAGGGATTTGTCAATCCTGAATGTAACGGATGGTCCAATCATGGCTGAGAAAGAGGCAATCGGTGACGAAAATGAGTTCGACAAGCGGTTCCTGAAGAGGCTGTTCGATGACCCCACCAGGAGCGTGCGCGCGCTCGCCTCCGACCTCAAGAGCTACCGCCAGAAGGTCTGGCGGCACAAGCGGAGGCTCGAGGAGGACCACGTCGTGTGGGGCTACACCGCCGTCGTCGACGAGGCCGCCCTGGGCGACGTCATGTACCTGGTGCTGATGAAGATGAAGCCCCTGGACAGGCAGCTCGCAGAGCTCATCATCAGGAGGCAGACGATGGGCGAGTTCCACAGGCAGCGCGTGAGGCTGCTCAACGTGCTCTACGTCAACGGCGAGTACGACTGGCTTGTGATGTTCTCCGCCCAGGACCACGCTACGGCGAGGAGATACTACGATTCGCTGCGCGTGTCCTACTCGGACTTCCTCCTCGACAAGCCCGTCATCATCGACGTGAACTTCCCCCTCATCAGGGAGGGCAAGGTCAACCCCGAGCTCAAGCGGCTCTACGAGTTCGTGCCCGTGTGAGATGACATGGGGTGGGAAGGACCGTCGGTACGTCGATCTCATAGAGGGAAGGTGTCCTCCAAACGGAGAATGCAGTCCCGTTCCACAACACTTATCATGTGAAGATGTCATTGTATAGGTGATGAGGTCCGCTTGTGTCATCCTATCGCTCCTGCTGATAGCGACCTGCATGCCAATCGTGGCTGATGCGACGACCCCCGGTCAGGGATGGATGGAGAATCTCTATGCGTGCCTGACCTATCCACCGGGGACTTATGGCGTAGGCGATAGGATTCCCATCACGGTGCACGTCCTCTTGGACGAGGAGTACACGAGCGTCGACGATGTAAAGGTGGAAATCGCTTCCCAGACCGCCAACTCGAGAGAGGGCTCGGTCGAGGAGGTCGAGATGGGCAGATGGCGCGGAGAGATCACCGTCCGCGAAAGCGATTCTGAGGATGGCGTCGCCGTCGATGGCCCCGGGAGCTACATCAGGATTGGGATCGATGTCGTAATCGGGACCCGGTACAAGGCGTTCATCAACCTGATATTTTTAGAACACAAGGACATCGACCAGCTCGTGCTGGTGCCATCCATGGAGCGTGCGACAAGGTATGTCCGGCCCGAAGAGACCCGAACGATCACATGGCTGTCCTACTACAAGGGCGAGCTCATCGACATGGAAAAGAGATACCTGGACATCAGGTACGCCGATGTCCACCTCCGAGACCTCGAGACCGAACGCGTGTCAAAGGGCACCTACCGTTATACATTCAAGGCGCCGTCATCGAACGAGAGCCTCGTCATCGATATCAGCTTCTCCGGTGTCTACACGACTGTAGACAACGAGACTGTCTACGACGAGAGCATCACCGAGTTCAACCTCTTTCTGAACTTCTTCCACGTCTGGGCCCACACGGTCGGGGAGGTCACGGGGGGCCGAGCCGTATTCGACCTATTTGTGTCCGATGTCTGGGGGAATCCCATTGAACTGGCCGATGTGCTGCTTGAATTCAGCTACAACGGTGACGGTGGGAGAAGGGTCAGCAGGAGCACTGGGGCCGTCTCGGACGGCGATGGCGTTGCGAGGGTGACTCTCGACTACGCCGACTTGCACCCGGCCCACTACATAGTATGGGTCGAGGGGACGGTCGCTGCCCAGTGCCGGACACAGCACCTCGAGTTCGAATTCACAGCGAGATTGCCGACTGGATTCACCCAGGACATGGGCGGTCCCGATTTCGGTGTCATGTGCACGAGCCCGATGCCCGTCTCATTCGGTAGGGAATGCACCTATGAGGGGCGGGTCTACTGGAATGGGACCCCCCTCCCTGGCCAGCACATCTTCTACGATGTGAGGACCCCGTACGATCTCGTCGCCCATGGTACATTGGTGGCGAGCCCCGTGGGCGACATATCGTTCAAGTTCCGGACCCCCGAGAAGCCCCCGTACCCGTTCATGCGGTTGGGGATCAGGTTTTGGACGATGCTCGAGATGATCGCTGAACCGGACTACTCGTTCTACGAAGTGGAGATGTTCGTGACGGAGAAGGGGACCACGTACCCTGGAGGTCTGATGGACCTATCGATATTGGCCTCCTCAGTGGATCCCGAGATGAGGGTGGACGTGGGCGTCCTCAAGGAGGGCTCGTCGACCGGCGTGGACATCGTGCATCCGGACGCCGACCAGTGCTGGAGCGGGACCGTGAGCATCACGGGAGGCTCCGATGGGCCAGTGCAACCATTGGTGCCGACTTGGTCCTATTGGACAATGGGCCCAAGGGTTGGTACGTACACAGACGCAGCGGTCTACGATGAGGGCAAGTTCAACGGCTCGGTCTTCATCCCCAAGGGCCTGCCATCGGAGGACTGGACCGTCATCGCCATGCTGAACGACGAGGCCCACATGCAGTACGGCGTCATCGACTACGCGGAGTGCTTGAAGTTCCAGATGGTCACCGGCCTGAAGGTGGGCAGTGGCGGCAGCGCGGGCGGGGAGGAGGAGGACGCCGGAGATGGTTTCGAGGACCAAATGAACATCATGGTCTCATCCATCATCGTCCTGGTGGTCATCGGCATCCTCTTCCGCTCCTGGGAGCGAGCCACGCGTCGGAAATGAAAGGCCTCGCGCATGGCTCGAGCGTGGGAGCCAGGTGGTCAGGCGATGATGCCCACGGTCAATCCCGCGGACGACAGATAGGCGTAGCACACGCCCTCGTCCGACAGGCGGAGGGGGCCGATGGGCACCGCGGAGAGCACCGGGTCCAGCACCCACTTGTTCGCGGGGTGCGCGATGTGGTAGGTCATCGTCATGTTGGTCCAGTCGTAGGTCGCGACCGCGGCCGCCTTGGAATGAGCGGACAGCATGGGGTAGGAGTAGTCGCCCGCGCCGAGGCTCACGGGGCCGACGCCCGTCCGGAAGAGCATGGCCTCGGTCCCCTTGCCCGCGCCCCTGTCGACGAGGTAGATGGAGCCGCGCGAGGCGCTCCACATGCCCCGGAACACCGTGCCGCCGTCCACGCGCTTGAGCCCGCTCGTCGAGAGTGCCCAGAGGTCCACGCCCGCCGCGCCCTGCGAGGCGAACATCCCACTCGCGTTGGAGTAGACCGACCCTATCGTGGGGGAGGACTTCGTGGTGGCGAAGAGCGCCCGAAGGTCGTGGTGGGCGACGAGCTTGCCGCCCTCGAGCGGGAACGACGCGATGCACTCCTCGACGAGCTGGCCCTTCTCGTCGAAGAACGCGCCCCAGTTGTAGAAGCTGCCGTTGGCGATGGAGCTCGCGGCCCCGAACATGTAGCCGGCCTTGCCAGCGTTGATGGGGGTCTCGACGAGCTTGGAGACCGTGCCGTCGATGAGGCCCACCTCGAGCAGCAGCGTGCCCGAGTCCGCGACGACCACCGCAGCCCTCATGTTCTCGGTCGGGACGACGCTGATTACGTCGATGACCGGCAGCGGGATGCGGTCCACCTTGGTGTTCTTGCCGACCCCTCCTGAGGCGACCACGAGGGACCAGGCCTTGCCGACCGCCAGCTTGGTCGCATCCGTCTCCCTGTCGAGCATGATCACCGTGCCGTTGTCCATGACGGCCACGAGCGACGCGTCACCCAGCCCCAGGGAGGCTATCATGGTCGGGTCCAAGCTCCACCGTTCCCCGCTGGCCATGCCCGAGGAGGCCTCGCGCGCCGTGCGCGAGAGGCCCACGACGGCCACCTCGGGCAGCGCGGGCCTCGCGCCGCTGAGAGTGGCCATCACGTCGAGCGCGTTTGGGTACCAGTCCCAGAGGAGACGCTGCGTGCGGCCGACCGTGAAGCTCGACCTGTAGTACCTGTGGGCGAGGGATATGGACTTGATGCCCGACTCCGTCAAGGTCTTGGTCTCGCCCCCGTCGGCCACGGCGTTCCCATCCGTGTCCATCCACACGTAGAGACCATCAAGTTCTCCCGACCTCAGCTGACCGTCCTTGTCGAGGTCGCGCCTCGCGAGGTTGGCGAACCCGTCGGACCAGCCGCCGGCGGTGCCGAGGAGGTCGAGGCCGTTCTTGGGGGTGGACGTGGTCGCGAGGAGCCCGTCGTTTGGGCCCACCCACTCGCACAGCTCGGTGCAACCATCCCCATCGATGTCGAAGGGCCGAGGGTCCCCCGTCCACTTGCCTGGATGCGGCAGCCAGTCACCTCCAGATGCGGCGAGCCTGCCGTCCCCGTCCATATCGAGGACGATGGGGGACGTGAAGATGTAGTTGGTGAGCCGCCATGACGAGGACCCGACCGTCGTTCCCTGGAGGTCGACCTCTGTGGCCATCGCCCAAACGGTGTTCCGGCCGTTGTAGGTCGGGCCGTAGGCCATGGCGGCGGAGGCGAACGTCCTGTCAGATGAGAGCGTGCCGGCAGAGGCTGTCTCGGCATTGAGCGCGGCCGCGATCGGGTCCCCCGCATTTGGGGTGTGGTAGAGGACCTCGGAGAAGATGTTCTCGGTGACGTGGGGGTCGCCCCAAATGTGGATGTGCGTGGCATTGTCGCCGCCGAGCCTCTTCGCGACCAGGCTGGCCGCCTCCGGGAACGAGATGTTGAAGAGTTCGGCGACGGCCATTGATTCGGCCGCGAGCCTGGGGTCCCCGACCTCGTCGATGGCGTCGACGATGTCCCCCGTCGGTTTCGGGACCGTGTCGAGGATGTCCTGGGGCGTCTCGCTCTCCTCCTTGTCCGTGATGCACCCTGGCATCGCGAAGACCATCAGGACGACGACGAGGATCGCGGTCACCACGCGCCTCCCACCCATCATTCCTTTGCCTCCCATCGGGGCCATGTAACGTGGTGCAATCTATTACTCTTTGTCGGATGGCAAGGTAGTTCCAGGACGGGCAATCCCCTCATGGCTTGCGTCCAGAGACCAAGACGTAGAGGAGCCCGTCACCGAGCAGGGGCTTCCCCCCGCCCAGCAGCAGGTCGAACACACCCGCTTGTCCTGCCCCGGGTGACGCGCGCCTCCTCGCCTCCCAGACAGGCCTCACGAGGCCGGTGAGGTCCTCGACCTTGGCATCGGCCATCCCGGCCTTCCGCATCCATGAGGTGAAGTCCGTGGGCGACGCATCGCATACATATGACAGGCCGACGCCCCTGAGCGCCTCCCTCGCGCCATGGGGCAGGGGCCTCGGTGCGATGACGTCAGAGAGCGCGAGCCTCCCGCCAGTCCTCAGCACCCTCGCCATCTCCGGCTGCCCGATCTCGGTCGGCTCCGGCGAGGGGAACACGATGGACTCGCTCGCGAGCGCGTCGAAGGACGCGTCGGGAAAGGGCAGGCGGGTCCTCTCGGCCTTCCTGAGGTCGATGCGGTAGTTGACGTTGGACATCGCGGCCCGGTCCCTGGAGATGCGGAGCATGGCCGGGTTGAGCTCGAGGCCCGTCACCCTCCCCCTCACACCGACCCTCTGAGCAAGGTCGAGCACGACGTCGCCGCCCGCGCTGCACAGCACGAGGGCCTGCTTGCCGTCGAGCGGGCCGAGGGCGGCCTGGAGGCGCCCCAGCACGGGCCCAAGCGCCCTCACCTCAGGCTCGCTCCACACCTGCGCCCTCCCCCTCCCGGCTCGACGGCGGGCCGAGGGGTCGGCAATGATATTGCCTGGGGTCGTTAAAATGGATGGTGGTGGTGCGGGATGGGTTGGAGCCGGGACATCCCGACCGATATCACTTCGTCGTCGAAGCCATTCTTTCTACCTATACCATGTGAACGACCATGGGATATTGGTCAGATCCCGGGCTGGATCCCATAGGTTCGATTATTCCGCTTTCGTCCCCTTCACGATGAAGAATGAGCACGATAACCCGAGCCTCGTTTCGGGATCGTGGAGCAACCAGATGAAGTTCTGGACGTCCTCCTCGAACCTCGGATGGCCCCTACAAAGGGTCCAAGCGGGGATCAGGAGGTCCGTTATATCGATAGCGGCAACATCGGTGAAGCCCTCGGACCGAAGGCCTTCTAGGACTTCCTTCGTACCATCCTGATGCAGGTCGAACCCGAGGCTTCCGAACGCCATCTCGACGTCCTTCATCACTGGCTTTTGCGTGACACCGATGAAGTAGAGATAATATCCACCAGGCCGAATGGCGCTGACCATGAGTTCTGACACATCCATTGAGAGCCACATCTCGTTTGTGGAGAAGAGCTCACTTGTATCCAAGAATGCATCAGATTGATCCATCCTGTGGGGGATGTGTTGCATGGGCCATCTTCGCGTATGGACGATCTCAAGCCGGTCCATCAATCCCTCGGCCTTGATCCGTTCTTTCAGTCCCTTCTTGCGATCGCTGTCAGGTGCAATGGCAGTCACATGGCCGTTCCCGATCTTCGCAGCGAGTCGGAAGGCGAGCCCCTCGATTGCGGCCGGCCATATCACGATGCGCTTGCCATTGATGGGTTGGAGTTCCGTCTCGATCCTTTCGAAGAAAGGATCGAGTGCGTGGATGACCTCTGGCGTCAGGAACCTCTTATCCATGGTTGACCGCTCCTTGACGGTGACGTGTTGGGTGTGGGATGGTACAGGGTCACTCCCTCGCTCCCTGTCGCCCATCATCCTCGTTCGACAAGGAGTTCTCCACCGTCTCGATGATGAAACCGCTGAGGGTGTGGTTCCTCTTCCTGGCCGCCCGCTTCCATCTCTCGGCCATCTCGATGCTCGGGAGATAGACGAACACGGCACGCTGCTTGATGGCGGCGGTCTTGCTCCGGGCCATGGGGAGGATATAGGGCGGGTCGCGTTCAAATACTTTCGAAGGTGGGTTGGTGCGGGGGAAGGGATTCGAACCCTCGGACTCCTACGAGACGAGGCACTTGCCCTCGGCAGCGCCTGGGGGGGACACCCCCGAGGTCCTCAACCTCGCGCCTTTGGCCAAGCTCAGCCACCCCCGCACGGGAGCGACAGCACCGGTCAAGGACGAATTGGTATAAGGCCTTTTCGTGCGACTAGGCTACCCATGGGAAGGCAATGTGTCTGACGGTCAGCCGCGGGGGCGCTCCCGCCTTGACCAGAGGAAGCATCCTGCCACGCCGACCAGGATCAGCACCGCGACGCCAATATAGAGTTTCCAGCGTACCTTCGTCGATACGTAATCCGTCCATGTCCTGACCTCCAGGGGTTGGACGGAGCCGTCGGCGCCGCAGACGAGGATGGCATCCCCCCTCGTGGGGTGCGCGCCCATCATCGAGACGGCCACTGGCCATGGCTCCTCCGTCGCCAGCTCCCAGTTGCCCGCGGCGTTCCTCCTGTACGCCCGCACGACGGAGCCGCCCCCCTCGCCAGGTTGTGCGACCACGAGGGTCTGGTTGGACCCGCTCATCGTCCATGCGACGCCTTGCACGCGCCCATCGAGGCGCAGCTCGGACCAGACCTTCATGGGGTAGGCGTCCCACACGACGACCGTGCCGTCCTCGCCGCCGAGGAGCCACATGCCACTGGAGACCCGCCATGAGCTGAACGACCCGTTGACGGCGTGGTACGATAGAGCGACCGTCCAGTCCCTCGTCGATACCACGACGAGCTGCCCCCCCTCGAGGAGGCAGGCGAGCGAGATGCCGTCGGTGCCGAGGTAGTCGACGGATGCGTTCCCAGGGAGGGGGTACGCCTTGAGCTCCAGCATCGGGATCGTCTCGATGAACGCCAGCATGCTGGTCCCGTTGGCGTGCGCGCCCGCCACGACGAGTATGAGGCCCCACGCCATCGAGGCGACGTAATCGACCCTCACCATGTCGATGAGGCCGACAGGGAGGTAGCCCGGGTCGATCTCGAAGGTCGTGAGGTTATAGACGATGACGGTGTCGTTGTCCCCGCTTCTCGCATGGCCCCAGACGAAGGCCCGCACGCCGCCCTCGGAGATGCTCGCCCCCTTGACTTGGAAGCCGAGGGAGGGCAGCGGGAGCACGCCGAGGGTGGTGAGGTTGTCGTCGACGATCCGCAGGTCCCCAGGCCCGTCGTGGCCCCAGACGAGGGAGGTCTCGCCCTCGAAGGCGTGCTCGATCCGCAGGAAGGTACCGTTCCCCGTCGCGGGCATCCCGCCCTCGAGCCTCTCCATCGACCCCCTGGTAACCTGATCGTTCTCGCATGTCGCCACGCCGGCCAGCATCAGCATCGCCAGGATGAGGACGGAGGGGCCTGATCTGGTGATTCCCTCCGTTCGCCCGTTGCCCATGAATTGCCACCCCTGGTGCGCTCGAGCAAGGTCCCTGCGCCCTTAAAACACCTTCTACTCCCCCCGAGCCAGCCCTACCTGGCCCGCCTTCCGCGTGCGAGCACGAGGCCCGCGCAAAGGCACAGGAGGATGAGGAGGATGGCGACAATCGGCCATGACGGCGCATGGGTCCCGTTGTGGGTCTCGGGGATCTCATAGGAGAAGGTCGAGCTGGCCGTCGTCGAGTACTGGGACCCGTCGGAGCATCTTGCCTCGAACAGATGCTGTCCTTCCAGTAGCGCTCCCGCAGGTATGTGGGCGGACCACGTGCCCTTGCCTTGCACGGTCATCCATTCACCGCGATCGATTCGGACCTCGACTAGGGCGATCTCGCCGTCGTCCACCGCCGTCCCCGCCACTGCGATGCGACCCTCGCGGTCCGCGTGGATGGGGAGCGTGCCACTGGGCTGAAGGATGATGACCTGCGGGGGCTGGTCGACCCTGAAGGGGGTCGTCGCCAACATCGACCATTGGATGCCGTCGTAGGCCCTTGCATAGAGGGTATGGTCCCCACGGGCGAGAACGGTCGTGTCGATCTCGGTCGACCATCGCATCGTCTCGGTGGCTGTCCATGCACCGTCGCCGTCGACCCGGAGCTGGACCAGCTCGACCTGGAGGTCGTCAGAGGCCGAGCACTCGACCGCGAGCATCCCGCTCCATGTCAGGCCCGAGCCCGGCTTGATGAAGCTCACGGTCGGGACCTGGTCGACATTGAAGGTGAGGGTTGCGTGCGAGGAGGTCCACCAAGCGTCCCGGCACCTGACCGCGAGGAGGTGCTTGCCAGAGGAGAGACGGGTCGTGTCCAGGGAGTACCGCCATGTCGTGGTCCCCTCGCAGTCGCTCCACGTGCCCCCGTCGACGAGTGACTGGACCGACTGGACCCCCACGTCGTCGAAGGATATTCCCGAGACCACGAGCGTGCCGTTGACGGTATTCCCGTCGGATGGGGAGAAGATTGCGACGATCGGAGGCTGGTCTGTCAGGAAGACCACGCAGGCGATGTCAGAGTAGTGGACGCCGTCGAACGTCCTGGCCTCCATCATGTGGGTGCCAGCGATGAGGGATGTCGTGTCGATCGGGTGGGACCAACCGGTCGAACCCTGGGCGACAGCCCACTCCCCGTGGTCCAGCCTGACCTCGACCCTCGCGACGACGTGATCGTCACCAGCCGTGCCCGAGGCGATGAGTGGGCCCTTGTAGCAGGCGGCAGGGATCGGGAGGTCGATTGCCACGGTCGGAGGCTTCTCGTTGTCGACCGTGAGGTTCCCGGACATTGCGCTCCTCTCGATGGGGATGAGGGGGTCATCATCCTTGGCCGTGACCATGATGCGGTAGGTCCCATCGGGGACCGATGTGGTGTCCCACGACCAGGACCGGGTGCCGACCGATAGGTCGGTCGCGAGCCGTGCCTCTACGGTGCCATGGATGAGGACGAGGTCGAACAGAAGGGCGTCGCCATCGTAGTCGCGCGCGTCCCAGCTGACGTTCACGATGCCGCCGAGGACCGCACCGTCCCTGGGTGAAGAGACCGACACGGTCTGGATGAGGTTGTAGGCGATCTCGACGCCTCCGAGGATGGGCGTCTCGGACGGTCGAGCCGTCCGAAGGAAGGCGCGGTACTGGAGCCACCTGGTCCCATCGTGGGCGCCGGCCAGCGTCGCGCCACTCGCTCTGTAGTGGCTGCCCGCCTCCCCGTCAGGGCCGACGAACGGCGCCTCTAGGAGACCGTCGATGGACGCCGCCGTGCGCACCTGGAGCTCGATCGCTGTGCCAGTCGGCATGTCGGCTGTCCAAGAGACGCTGCCGAAGCAGGCCTCCCCGCCCAGGTCGAAAGGCCTTGAGGTGTAGGAACCCGTCTCCTGGTAGACCTTGGCCTTGAAGACCCAATAATCGCTCCTGTATCCCCCGCAGAGCAGGACAGCATCATTGGCCTTGTCGTAGATGAGGGAGTGACCAGTGCGCGCGGGTGGAGCGACCTCGACGTCGTACTCCTTCCATGCGAGGTTCACAGCGTCGAACTCCCAGGTGTCGCAGTATCCGTTCACATCGATGGGGAACCAGAGAAAACCGCCGAAGAGGAGGACCCTGCCCTCGCGTGGGCTTTGTGCCATCGCGAGTTCGAACCTCTGCGGGGGCGACACGTTGCACCTCACTTCCGTCCATTCGTCCAGCGTGAGATTGTACAACCACGTGTCGTTCAGCACGTCGCCGCTCGAATGCCCGTTGAAGCCTCCCTTGAAGCCTCCGAACAGGACGCTGAGCCCCGTGTTCGGCTCGTACACCATGTCCGACAGGCGACGGGCGGACGGGGAGGTCGATGGCTCCATTCTCGTCCAGTTGTTACTCCTCGCATCGTAGGTCCAGGTGTCGTTCAGATTCTTGCCGGGGCCCATTTCATCATTTACAAGCTCGCCCCCGAACAGGATGACGACGCCGAAGACCTCGTCATACGTCATGGCATGGCCCCACCTCGCGGGAGGCGATGTCGAAGGGTGCATGTTCGTCCAGGTATCGTTCGCCAAGCTATATGTCCAAGTTCCGATCGCATCTTCATGCGATTGGTTGGAGGGGATCTCGTACCAGCCGAAGAGGACGACGACTCGGTTCTGGCTGTCGTAGACCATATCAGATCCACCTTGCGGGGACGGTGCCAGGGT
>Ga0316628_100002997_pt1 | contig 12810 bp, 14 predicted proteins | sample OWC_Aug_M2_C1_D5_FD_207648 | JGI IMG/M metagenome (GOLD analysis project Ga0316628, IMG submission 207648) | Wetland soil microbial communities from Old Woman Creek delta, Ohio, United States - OWC_Aug_M2_C1_D5_C | ecosystem: Environmental > Terrestrial > Soil > Wetlands | place: USA: Ohio...
GCTGGACTTCGCCCGCCAGAGCATGGAGGAGGTCCAGAGGGCTCTGGAGAGGTTCTCCCCCGAGGTCAAGGTGGACATCAAGCTCGAGGGCATCCTGCAGAAGGAGAAGTGGAGCCAGGCATCCCTGACCATCTCAAACTCCGGCAAGGCCACCGCAAAGGACATCGTGGTCCGCTTCTCAGGGGAGCTGGAGGTCCAGGGGGCCGAGAGGGTCCCCATCCTGCGCATGGGGGAGAGCCGCAAGCAACCCGTCAGGGTGCGGCCGGGGAAGGGCGGCGACCTTCCCCTGGGCATGACCGCCACCTGCCTGAGGGAGTTCGATTCCAGGGAGTTTCGGACGCAGGAGACCCGCTGGATAAGGGTAGAGGACGTCACGCCCCTTGCCACCCCCCTTAACCAGTTCGTGACAAAATCCGTCCGTTGCCACATATGCCTTGGGACCATAAAATCGGGGCTGCCGCTGGTGCGCTGCGAGTGCGGGAAGACCTACCACGAGACATGCTCCTCGCGCGTCGGTGAATGCCCCAACTGCGGCCGGGACCTGCGCAATCCGGCGCGGCCGGCGGAGAGGTGAGACCGTGGCTTCAGGACCGTCGGGGCTGTCGGGTTCATCTCAGAAAAGTAAATATAAGGAAAGGGGAATATGGATACCGCCCCGGGGGCGGACCGAAGGTCATAGAGGGAAATTCGGGCCGAAATGCGCTGGGAAAGTGATGTAGATGACCACCAGGGTGACCATAAAGGATGCCGACACCGGCTCAAGAATCGAGATGGACCTCGAGCCTGACAACACCATCGAGGAGACCATCGAGAGCGCCGCCAGCTACTGGGAGAAGGAGGCCGGGGCCTATGTTTTGCGCTGCGGCAAGAGGGTTCTTCGGGGACAGATAACGCTCACGGAGTCGGGAATCCGGGAAGGGGATGTCCTGGAGCTCATCCCCGACCCCGAGGGCGGGCGCCGGTGAGAGTTTGCCGCTGCCCAAGGAGATCCTCCGCAAGAGGCTCCAAAACGAGATAGCCCAGGTCCGCCGCAAGATGATTCACACAATAGTCGTCTCCGACCCGACATTCTCCTCATTCCCGGTCGAGATAAAGGTGACGCTTCGGGGCGTTCCGGGGCCCATCCTCCGCGACGGCAAGGTCAGCCACAAGTTCACCCACAAGTTCACCATGGAGATAACCGAGGACTACCCGTACCACAAGCCCATAATACGCTGGGAGACGCCCTCGTTCCATCCCAACGTGATGCTGCCGGAGGACGGCGGTTACGTATGCACCCGCCTCCTGGACGAGTGGGACTTCAACTCCACCCTGCTCACGTTCTTCAAGGGCATCGAGTCGCTTTTGTCGAACCCCAACCCCTCCAACCCGTACGGCACCGACAGTTGCACCCGGGCCGCCGAGTACTTCAACAGGCATCCCTACAAGCCGCCGGAGATAGTGCAGTCGGCCAAGAAGGCCCCGCGCATCCTCGGGAGCGGCCCTGGCGCCGACATGGAGGATGGCCAGGGGGCGGGAGGTCAGGGCGGCCCGTGACCGAGCGTCCCAAGATAGTGGCGGAGCGCAAGCGCCGCGCGCGGGAGATGAAGCCCCCCCAGGACTTCACCATCCACGAGTGGGGCAAGCCCTACGCCGGGATAGAGGTCTACATATCCCAGACGGCCTTCGACCAGATAATGAGGCAGTGCGCCGTCTTCGCCCGCAGGCACCTCGAGGCCATGGGATACCTCGTCGGCGACTACTGCCGCTGGAAAAACAAGGAGTACACCATAATCGAGGACGCCGTCACCTCCGACCTGGAGACGACATCGGTCAGCGTGCACTTCCAGGCATTCGAGAAGGCCTTCGACCAGCTCGACAAGATAGACTTCGACTATGTCATCGTCGGCTGGTACCACTCGCACCCCGGCCACGGGTGCTTCATGTCCCAGACCGACATTTCGACGCAGAAGCGCATGTTCAACAAGCCCTTCCACAGCGCCATAGTAGTGGACCCGATAAACAAGGAGTTCAAGGTCTACAAGATGAACGGCAACATCCCCGAGGAGAAGGTCTTCGCCATTTACAAGGACCTGGACAGCGAGGGGCCGCCCGTTCCCACAAGCATCGGGGGCAAGGAGGGCGACAACCCCTACGGCGTCGGGGCCTCCGAGCCCGGACCGGAGCCCGTCCCCGACGGAAGGCCCGGCGAGGGAGAGGTCCGGGCAGGGGCGCGCCCCCGGATTCCCAGAAGGCTCAAGACGGACCGCTCGGCCGAGCGGCGGGTGGTCACCACCAGCCTGCTTTTTTTGCTGCCGCTGTTCTTCGCAGCGTTCGGCGGCATCGCCGGCTTCATCCTGTCCCTCCATCGGGACCGGCGGATGGCATGGGTCATCCTCGCGGTGGGCGGACTCATGACAATGCTGTGGGCGCTTATAGGGCCCACCCTCAAGACCTAGCGGAGCCTTCCGGCCACGGCCCTCCCCATTTCCATCGTCGTGGACTTCCCGCCCATGTCGGGCGTTCGGACCTTCCCTTCCTTTATCACATCGGCCACCGCGGCCTCGATGTCCCGTCCCTTCTTCCGCTCTCCAAGCCAGTCCGCCATCATCGCCGCCGACAATATGGCCGCAATCGGGTTTGCGATTCCCTTTCCCGCGATGTCCGGCGCCGAGCCGTGGGCCGGCTCGAACAGCGCCCACTTGCGGCCTATGTTGGCCGAGGGGGCGAACCCCAGGCCGCCGACCAATCCGGCGCACAGGTCCGAGATGATGTCCCCGAAAAGATTGGTGGTGAGTATGATGTCGAACTTGAGGGGGTCCAGCACCAGTTGGAGGCAGCAGTTGTCGATGTACATCTCCTCCAGCCGAATCTTGGGATGCTCCCGCGCCATCTCCCGCACCGCGTCCAGGAAGAGGCCGTCGGTGGCCCTCAGGACGTTGGCCTTGTGGACCGCCCTAATCTTCTTCCGTCCGTGCTTTTCGGCGAACTCGAATGCGGCCTGGGCGATGTTCTGGGAGGCCCTTCTGGTTATCGCGCGCATGGACACCGCCGCATTTGGCGAGACCCTTTCCATCCCCCTGGCGGCGTAAAACTCCTGCGGGACGCGGGGCCATTCCGCCCCGCAGTAGATTCCCTCGGTGTTCTCGCGGAATATGACGATATCTATCCCTTCTTTGAGATTCCCCGGGTTGCCCGGGAACGCCTTGCAGGGCCTCAGGCATGTGAAAAGGTCGAACTGCTGCCTTATCCTTATCAGGGCGCTGGAATATTTTATTCCCTTTCCCCTGAACCGGCGGGGCAGCTCAGCCATTGCATCCGCCGGAGGCTTGGATGTCACTGCTCCGAAGAACGCGCAGTCCGACCTTTTGAGCAGCTCGACCGTCCACTCCGGGAGCGTGTTGCCCTCCGCAAGCCACATGTTCCAACCGATGTCGCCGGGCATGTACTCCGCGTCGAGCCCCGAAGCGTCCAGCACCGTCCTTACGGCATCGAGGACCTCGGGGCCTATGCCATCGCCCGGCAGCCAGGCGATCTTGTAGCGGGCCATCTCATCCCCCGCGCGTCTTTTGTTTGCGTGCTGCGAGTTCGGCCTTCATGTAGGGCACCAGCCCTCCGGCATCCAGGATTCCCATGAGTATGTCCGGAAGCGGCCGCCCCAATATAACATCCATGGTGCGGTTTCTAATCGAGCCCCGACGGATGTCCATCCATATTTCATCACCGTCGCGGACATGGTCCGTTTGGCTGTCGATATTCATCACAGGAAGGCCAATATTGACCGCATTTCGGAAAAATATCCTGCCGAATGAGCGGGCGGCCACCGCCTTCACCCCGGCCGCCTTCAGGGCCAGGGGCGCCTGCTCCCTGCTCGAGCCGCAGCCGAAGTTGCGCCCGGCTATGATGATCGTTCCTCTCCAACTCTTTCTTCCGGAGCAGGTACCTTCGAATATATGGGCGGCCAGAAGCCGCCCCTCGGCCTGCTTGCAGTATTTTCCGGCGATGATCGCATCGGTGCTGATGCCGTCGCCCAACATGACGGCCTTGCCCGCAATCAGGCGGCCCGACTGCCGACCCCGGAGGACCGATGCACGCTTTCCAAGTCCTCCTCGCCTAGAACGAATGCCCCGGCATTCGTTTACGGTCCCGACTTCCGTCCCGACCGCCCGATCGCCCGATCGCCCGACTCCCGCCTTCGTCATCCCTCGACCACCTTCCGCGGGTCCGCTATCTCGCCCTTGAGGGCCGAGGCGGCCACCGTCGCCGGCGATGCGAGATAGATACTGGCGCCGGGACTGCCCATCCTGCCCTGGAAGTTGCGGCTTGTGGTCGAAATGCAGGTCTCGCCGGGCGCCAGTATTCCCTGGTGGGCGCCCAGGCACGGGCCGCAGCCCGGGTTCTCAATGACGGCACCCTCTTTAATAAGTGTTTTAAGGGTGCCGTCTTTTATTGCTGCAAGGAGGACTGCGCGCGATGCCGGCACGATAATGAGCCTCACGCCGGGATTGACTTTTTTGCCCTTCAGGATGCGCGCGGCCGCGCGCAAATCTTCCAGTCTGCCGTTGGTGCACGAGCCGATGACAGCCTGCTGTATCGAGGTTCCCGCCACATCATCGATGTCCTTGACATTGTCGACGCCGTGGGGACAGGCGACCATGGGCCTTATCCTTTCCAAATCGACTTCCAGTTCCGATTCGTATTTTGCGTCGGCATCCGCCCGGACGATGTTGCCCTTGCTTGCGTGGCCTGTTCCCCCCAGGAAGCGCATCGTCACCGAGTCCGGCTCGACGATGGCCGCCTTGGCGCCCATCTCCACCGACATGTTGCAAATGGTCATTCTCGGGCCGATGCCCAACCCCCGGATTCCCTTCCCGCCGTACTCGATGGCCTTGTACTCGGCTCCGTAGGCGCCCAGGAGCCCGACGAGAAAGAGGGAAAGGTCCATTGCGCCCGAAGAATGCTGGAGCCGTCCTTTCAGCCCGATGCGGACGGTCTCCGGGACCCTGAGCCATATCTTTCCTGTGGCCCAGACCGCTGCCAGTTCGGTCGCCCCGATACCGGTTGCGAAGGCTCCGAATGCTCCGGCCGTCACGGTGTGCGAGTCGGCGCCGACGATAAGTGCTCCCGGCCGGACATGGCCTTTTTCGGCAAGGAGCTGGTGGCAGACGCCCTCGCCCACGTCGTATAGGTTCCTTATGCGCTGCCGGCGCGCAAACTCGCGAATCTGCCGATGGACGCCGGCCGTCTCCTCGCAATCGGCGGGAGCCCGGTGGTCCAGGGCGATGACGATTCTTTGCGGCGCCCATACACGAGGAACGGGGGTGTAGGGTTTAGGGTATAGGGTATTGGGGGCTGGGGGTTGGCTCCGTCCATCGAGAACCGATATGTATCGGCTCCGTCCGCGTTTCCCCCCCGCCTCCAATACCCTATACCCTTTACCCTTTACCCCTTCGAACATCGCATAGAAGCTTTTTATCGCCAGCCTGCTGCTCTCGTGGGAGAGGGCCAAATCGACCTTCGCATCTATGATGTCGCCAGGCTCGACATTTGCGAGGCCTGCCGCCCGGGCCAGAATCTTTTGGGAGATAGTGCCTTTCATCGGTTTTCCGTCCACCCCAAAGAGATAGGTGGGATATTTGTATTGCTTCGGGACCGGCAAGGGCAATGGTGCTGCCGCCGGGGGAGGCCCTATTTTCTTTCAATAAGCTCTATCAGCGTCCCGTCCGGGTCCTCGATGAACGCTATCTTGCTGGTGCCGAGCATGTACGGTTCGTCGGTGACGACCACCTTCTCCGCCTTAAACTGGCGCATCGTCTTGTCCATGTCCTGGATGACGAACGCCATGTGGTCGAATACCCTGTTTTCGTACTCGGCCTGCTCGAACCTCTTTTGGTTCTTGTACCAAGTGAGCTCGAGCCTGAAGGGAACGCCCTCGCTCTCCAGGAACGCTATCTCGGCGTTGTTGGACTGTATGGGCCTGCGGTTGGCCAGCTTCATCCCGAAATGGTGCTCGTAGAACCGAATCGAGCGCTCCATGTCCGATGTCCTGATGGAAACGTGGGCGAATGTCATGGCTGCCGCCTACACGGAAAACGACCGCTTGGGGTAAATAATTATGCGACAGGTTATAAACCGGGGCGATGATTGCGGCCCGTGCTCTGCCTGGGAATCGAGGCGACTGCCCACACCATCGGCGCCGGGGTGGTGGACGGAAAATGCACGGTCATCTCGAACGAGATGGAGACATATGTCCCGCCGGAGGGCGGAATCCACCCCCGTGAGGCGGCCAACCACCATGCCGCGCGTGTGCTGCCGGTGGTCGAGTCGGCGATGGCGAAGGCGGGCCGGTCCCTTTCGGACATCGACCTGATATCCTTCTCGCAGGGCCCGGGACTGGGCCCCTGCCTGCGCACGGGCGCCACGGCCGCAAGGGCCCTTGCGGTCTCGCTCGGAATCCCGCTTGTCGGCGTCAACCACTGCATCGCCCACCTAGAAATAGGAAGGGGCACCACGCTCGCCGTTGACCCCGTGCTTCTCTATGTCTCGGGCGGGAACACGCAGGTCATCGCCTACGCCGGGGGCCGCTACAGGATATTCGGCGAGACCCTCGACATCGGCGTGGGGAACCTTCTGGACAAGTTCGGCCGCGGCCTCGGAATCGCTTTTCCCGCGGGCCCGGCGATAGAGCGAATGGCCGAGGAATACGCGCTATCCGGGCCGGCCGCCTCCGAAGATGCCGGCGGTCCGCGCATCGGGCCGCCGCTCATCCAATTGCCGTATTCGGTAAAAGGGATGGACATCGCCTTTTCAGGGATACTCACCGCGGCCGAGGTCAAAAAACGCGAGGGTGCCTCAATTCCAGCGCTGTGCTTCGCCATGCAGGAGACGGTCTTTGCGATGCTCGTCGAGGTGACCGAGCGCGCCCTGGCCCACGCCGAGAAGCGGGAGGTGCTCCTGGGCGGCGGGGTGGCGGCCAACTCGAGGCTCCGGATGATGCTTGGGAGGATGGCCGCCGACCGCGGCGCCAGGATGTTTTGCCCCGAAAAGAGGCTCTGCATCGACAACGGGGCCATGATAGCCTGGCTGGGAATACTGATGCACCGCGCTGGATTCAAAATGCCCGTCGCCAGAAGCCGGATACGCCAGCGCTTCCGCACCGACGAGGTGGAGGTGGTATGGCGAAGCTGACGAAAGGGTGTCGGGTGTCGGGGGTCGGGGGTCGGGTAACGACGAAGGGGGCCGAAGTACGGCGGGAGAACGACCGCCTCGTCCGTCCTCATCGTCCCGACACCCTTCGTCTCCGTCCCGACACCCTACACCCGATACCCAACACCCGACACCCTACACCCTACACCCGACACCCGACACCCTTGGGCAAATTGATAGCAAGGGGCGCCGAGGCCGAGCTGCGCCTCGTGCAATGGATGGGGCGCAGGGCCCTGGCCAAAACGCGCGTCCCCAAGGCCTACCGCCTGCCCGAGCTGGACGCCAGGCTGCGCCAGGCACGGACGAAGACAGAGGCTCGCCTCCTGCGGGAGGCTCGCCAGGCTGGTGTGGCCGCACCATTGGTCTTCGATGTTGATCTGGCGCCCGATGCCTGCATCCTGACAATGGAGTTCATCGAGGGGGAGCAGGTCAAGCGCCTGCTCAACTCCATGCCCATTTCCCAGGCGAGGAGGATGTCCAAAACGATCGGAGAGAATGTGGGGGCGCTCCACGCCGGGGGGCTCATCCACGGGGACCTCACAACCTCGAACATGATCTGGTCGGAAGGCTCCATGTACTTCATCGATTTCGGGCTGGGGGGCATGACCGACGATGTGGAGGCCAGGGGCGTCGATTTGCGCGTTCTGAAGGAGGCGTTCGGAAGCACCCATTCCCACATCGGCGGCTGCTTCGACATCATACTGAAAGGCTATTGCACTGCATTCTCCGGCGGGAATGAGGCCGTGGAAAGGATGGCGGACATCGCCTCACGAGGAAGATATACGGAGTGAATATGCATTATAAAGAGGATTGATATCATGAGAATCGATTTCATAACCTCCAACGAGGGCAAGTTCAACGAGGTGCGGCTGGCGCTGGGGAACGAGGGCCACGATGTGGTCTGGCTCAGGCGCACCTACCCGGAGATTCAAACGGCGCTTCTGGAAGAGGTGGTCGAGGAAGGTCTCGAATGGGTCCTGGCCAGGATGGAGCCCTCCGGCCCGTTCATGATAGAGGATTCAGGCCTGTTCATTGAAGCGCTGGGAGGATTCCCGGGGGTCTTCTCGGCATATGTTTTCAAGACGATAGGCAATGCCGGGATTCTCAAGCTGATGAAAGGGGAAAAGAACAGGGCCGCGTCCTTCGAGTCCCGAATCGGGTTCTACAGCAAGGAAACCGGGCCGCACATATTCCGCGGCAGCTGCCCGGGAACCATGGCCGCCAGCCCGAAGGGGAAGATGGGATTCGGCTACGACCCGATATTCATCCCCAACGGGAGGGAGCGCACCTTCGCCCAGATGACGGACCAATGCAAGAACAAAATCTCCCACCGCGGAAGATCCATGGAAGCACTCCTAGGTTTCCTAAAAAGCGCTAAAACCGCCTAAAACCGGCCTATTTTCGGTTCCTGAGGCATAAAATATTTATACTTTGCACAGCATAGCGTCGCTACGTGGCGTGCCGGCCTATGCCCATAGGCCTGCTATGCCGTGGAGACGGAATGATCGGAAAAGCTGGAACGGCTGGAATACGGCGCAAGGCGCCAGCGGACAACGGAGGAATGGACATGACTACCAAGAGCTTCTGGATGGCCGCGATAATGTGCTCCACCCTTTTTCTGAGCACCTTCGCGGGAATTGCGGGCGCGCAGGACGCGGACAACACATTGACGGACACGTCGCCAGTGCTGGAGACGGACAGGACCACCGACCGCTTCGGCGGGGGCAGCTATGTGGCCATAAAATCGCCCGACGGGGACGCCTGGGCGGCAGTCATCTACGGCACGCAGGCCGACCCCAACGCGATAGTGTTGGCGGCAATGTACACCAGATACCTGGGAGGGGCCACGGTGTACGACTCGAGCGGCGGCCTCATCAGTCGAAGCGTTCCCCTCCCCGTCTACACATACTTTGCGCAAAGCCTTGAGGATATCTATGAATTCAACGACACCAACGGCAACGGAATCGGGGACGTGGTCCGGAGCAACAATCCCATCAGGGTGGGGGAGATCATCGCCCATGAACCGGTCTACAAGTCCGTATCGCTCGACACGGTCTGGACCCGTTCCGAGATAACGAAGGAAACGAACGGCACGACGAAGCAATGGACATTCTCCCTCACCGCCACCAACCTTCAGTACGCCATTCTCGGCGACCCGGCAAAGGTGAACGCCAGCGTGGGCGATCTCGTCCTCAACTCCGTCACCTTCACATTCCACCTGACGGCCGAGCTCAAACATGTGAACGCCTCCGTTCCGTGGTACAAGGTGACGGTGGAGAAGGGCGCCGGAAAGAGGTGGCAGGTGGCGGGCTCCGAGCAGGACGGGACCAGGGACTTCCAGGGCGAGAAGGTCTCGGCGTCCTTCAAGTACGACCACGAGCTGGCAGGCTGGGACTTCGAGCCCCGAAACAGCAATCCCGGGCTGGTGCTCGAGACCCACGCCATGTGGGGGTTTGCGGTGAGCAAGAAGGTCGCGCAATGGTACAACGAACAGTTCGTGGAGGGCAACGCGAGGGGAGACGGGCAGCTGAGCTACGAGACCGATGGCGGGACGCAGACGGTAACCTCCTCGAGCCTCCAGGACTCCGCCGTGATGCCCTCCGACGGGGAGACGCCCAAGCTGGTCAGGAAGAACGAGCTTCGCTTCGCCGACAACTGGCAGAGAATCGGGCGTCTGACCTGGATCTCGGAGGTGGACTGCTACGCGGACGCCAACGCGTCCGCGGTCAGCAATGATATGTACTTCCAGATACATGGCGGGCGCAAGCTGGCCGGCTACACATTGAGCGGGGCCGTCTACCGGGGAGCGGTGGTGCTGGGAGGCTTCAGCTATCCCGGCGCCTACAGGATATTCCACGACCCCGAGTTCGGCGCCGACATGGTGCAGCTGGATATCCCGACCGTGCTGGGCGCGGGCCAGGCGCACCGCCCGGCCACCGTGCTGGTGGTCGTGGTGCTCGGCGGCATCATCGCGGCAGTGGCGGCGGCGGTCTACCTGGGCCGCAGGAAGAGGTCCGAATGAAAGAGCGGAAGGCAACGGAAGTAAGAAGGGATGAGGGGGGCGCAGGCCCCCCAATATATCTTTCCAGCAGACCCGGCCCGGGCCTTTCCCGGGCGATTTCAGCCCTATTTGCCGCATTCGTTCTTGTGGTTCCGGCGCTTTGGCTCCTGCCGGCAGAGTGCGGGGCGAGCGCCACCCCGATGTTAAAACTCGAGACCGGGAGCACCGAGGCCCTGGGCGGAGGCGATTACGTCGCGTTCAACAGCAGCAAAGATTCCTGGTTCGGGGTGCTGTACGGCACTGCCTCGAACCCTGGTCCGATAAGGATAGTCTCGCTGACCACAAGGTACCTCGGAGTCGCCGAGGTCTACGACAGGCGCGGGCGGCAGATCGGCTCCAAGGTGGCCGCCCCGGTCGGCTCTGTTGCGGCGCAGTACCTCTCGGCCATCTACGAGTTCCGTGATGCCAACGGCAACGGCCTATTTGACTATAGGCCGCGGGGCGACCCCCTCGATGTCGGGGATATTTCATATACGGAGCCTGTTTTCAAGTACGCCAGCCTCGATGCCAGCTGGAGCCTCTGGGGGCTGGCCCCGAATGGCCAGGGGGGATACGATTTCTCCCTCTCGGCCGGCAACTTGCCCTACTCCTCGTTCGGAAACGCCAGCCCGGCCGGGAGGCTGGACAACATCACCTTCACATTCCATGTCATCTCCAAGGTGAAGTCCGCCACGGTCAGGATTCCCGTCGTTTCAGTGACCGTGGAGCGCGGGGGCTTTATCGATTCCCGGCCGGACGGCGTCAAGGAGTACCGGGCGCAGAAGATATCGGTGGATTTCAAGGCCGACCACGAGATCACCGGATGGGATTTCGACTTGGCCAATCCGGCGGGGGGGCGGTCGCTGCTGCTGGTGAGCCATGTCGTTTTGGCCGCCTATATCCCGTCGAAGGTGGCTTCATGGATTGGGAAGCAGTTCGTCAGCGGGGTGAACGGAAGCGGCGTGGCCGAGTACTCGGATTACAATGGTTCCGACAGAAATGTCACATACGACAACGCCTCTGTTCAGCTCGCGAGGGTGGCATCGCGCGACGGGGGAATCTCCATGCGCGATGGATGGCAGAAATACGGGGCGCTATCATGGATAACCGATGTCGACGTCTATCCCGATGCCAATTCCACCCGACCTCTCAACGACACGGCCGCGTTCCAGATTACCTGGGCGACCAGGTTCTCGATTCCGGCCTGGAGGGGCGCAGGCAGCGGCGTGCTCGAGTGCCTGCTCATAGCGGGCGGATTCGTCTATCCCGGCGGGTACAGGGTGGTACATGACCCGACGTTCAGCGCGATAGCCCTTATTGTGGACTGGGGCGAGGCGCTGGCCCAGCTCATTCCACGGGGAATAGCGGGGCTCCAGCTGATAGTGGCGGTGGCGGGCTGCGTGGCCGCCGGGGCGCTGGCAGTCTCCAGGCGCGGCCGCCGGCGCGGATGAAGAAGGAGAGAACGAAGGGAATGACATGCTGAATCCCGAGTGGACCGCGGAACTGAAAAAGGGCAGCATCCAGCTGTGCATAATGGCAACCCTGGTCGGGGGTCGCAAGTACGGCTTCCAGATGATAAAGGAGATACGCGATCTCTCGGGGGGCTATTTCGACCTCAAGGAGGGAACGCTCTATCCCGCCCTCCACCGGCTTGAGCAGCGGGGATATTTGCGCAGCGAATGGGTGACCGACGAGGGCGGCACTCCCAAGAAATACTATGTGCTCACTGACGACGGGCGCCAGGCGCTGGCCGCGGCCCGGGCAGAATGGGACAGGCTATCAACAGCGGTCCGCACCGTCCTGGAGGCTGGCAAGTGATTGCCCCTTCAGCGGAGCCGGACACCGAGGCCTATCTGGCCCGCGTAAGGAATGCCATGTTCGGGCTTTCGTCCGGTACCAGGGACGGAATCGTCGGGGAGCTTCGGGAGCACCTGCGGGAGCTTGTGGCTGAAAAAGGAAGCGTCGCCGCGGCCCTCCGGGAGATGGAGGAGCCCGCCAGGCTCGCCCGGGGCTTTCGGGAAGTCTATGGCTTCGGGCCCGGATTTGCAGCCGCCCTCGCGGCAGGGGCCGCGCTCATCTCCCTGCTCACAGTTCCCGCGCTTGGCGGCCTGTCGGTCATCGTCCTGCTCGTCCTGTATTCATATTGCGTCCTCGTCAGCCTGTACGGCGGGAAGAAAACCGGGGGGCTTTGCGGCCTTGCGGCCGGAATAGCCAGGTCGGCCGCGGTGGCCGCCCAATGGTACCATCTCCCGGCCGCATATGCCGTGGACCCGGGCGCGCTCGCCCTTTTCGTGCTCGGCTCGGCCCTTCTGCCGGTGGCCGGCGTGCTGGCCGGGGAGACCAAGGAGAGATACATCAGGGGAAGGCCGCTGGAGTTCTGAGGCCGCTCAGCGCAATGTGAATGAATAGCTCGTCGCGTTGGTCAGGCCCGCCATATCGGTGGCCTCCACCGTCACCCAGTGCGCCCCGCCCGTCCACTGGTGGCCGGACGCGTTGGGCCTGATGTAGTAGACGTGCGTGTAGGATTGGTACGACCTGCCCATCTTCAAAAGGACATGGTCGGTGCTGTTGTCCAGGTAATAGTA
>Ga0316628_100002999_pt1 | contig 12808 bp, 12 predicted proteins | sample OWC_Aug_M2_C1_D5_FD_207648 | JGI IMG/M metagenome (GOLD analysis project Ga0316628, IMG submission 207648) | Wetland soil microbial communities from Old Woman Creek delta, Ohio, United States - OWC_Aug_M2_C1_D5_C | ecosystem: Environmental > Terrestrial > Soil > Wetlands | place: USA: Ohio...
GGCGCGGCTCTCCGCCACTCCCGCCAGCGTCCACGCGCTGCCGGAGAGGATCGAGGACGCGCCGGCGTGGCCGGCCCGCGGCGCTTCGGCCGGCAAGGGCGGAACCGCGGCGCCGCTCGCCGGCGTGAGGGTGCTCAATCTGGGCACCGTGATCGCCGGCGCCTATGCCGGGGCGCTGCTCGCCAACTTCGGGGCCGAGGTGATCAAGATCGAGGGGCCCGAGGGCGACCCGTTCCGTTCCGACGGACCGGGGTTCCTCGCCTACAACCGCGGCAACCGGGGATTGGGCCTCGACCTCAAGCAGCCGGACGCGCGGGCCGTGTTCCTGGAGCTCGCCCGGTCGTCTGACGTGGTGATCGACAACTATCGGCTGGGCGTGCGGGCGCGTCTCGGCATCGACTATCCGGCGCTGAAGGCGATCAATCGGCAAATCATCTCCTGCTCGATCAACGCCTATGGCGACACCGGCCCTCGCGCCGCGCGGCCGGGATTCGACCCGCTGCTGCAGTCGGAGGGCGGCATGATGGCCGGGCAGGGCGGCGACGACGATCCGATCCTGCTCACGATTCCGGTCAACGACGTGGCGACGGCCGGCGTGGTCACCGCCTCGGTGATCGCGGCGCTCAACGCCCGCGAGCGGACGGGAGAGGGCCAGGAGATCCTGACCAGCCTGATGGCCCAAAGCCTGCTGTTCCAGTTGCAGGAGGTGACCACCTACGAGGGACGGCCGCCGAACGATCCGGGCGGGCTCGACTGCATCGGCGTCCGCGCCCTCGAGCGCTACTACGCCTGCGCCGACGGCTGGATCGGGATCGCCTGCGACGGGCGGGAGGAGGCCGCGGCGCTCGGGCGGGCGCTGGGGCTCGACCTCGGCGACCCGGCGCAGGCGCTCGCCGCGCCCCGCGACGGGACGCTCGCCCTGGCGCTGGAAGCGGCGTTCCTGGCGCGTCCCCGGTCGGCGGCGCTGGACGCCCTGATCGCGGCAGGCGTGGCCGCCGCGCCCGCCCTGCGCTCGGCGGAGGCGCTGGAGGACAAGTGGCTCTGGGAGAACGGTTTCCTGCAGCGGTGGGAGCACCCGCGCCTGGGGCCGATGATCGGGGTCAAGGGCTTCGCCGAGTTCGCACGCACACCGGGCGGCTACCGCGGCCCGACGCCCGACCTCGGCGAGCACAGCCGCGAGGTGCTCGAGGACTTCGGCGTCGCCCACGAGCGGATCGAGGCGCTGATCGCCTCCGGGGCCGTGTTCGAGGCTCGCACACAGCTGCCGCTGGAGTCCGCCTGAGCGTGCGAAGCGCCCTGACCGATCGTGGCGTGACCGAGCAGCGCCGGCTGGGCCTCGCCGCCTGGCTGGACCGCGAGGCCGCCGGGCTGTTCCCCGGCTGCTTCGCCCTGGTGATGGCGACTGGGATCATCTCCAACACCCTGTGGCTCGAAGGCTACCGGCCGGCGTCGCAGGTCCTGTTCGCCGTCGAGCTCGTCGCCTACCCCTGGCTGCTGGCGCTGAGCGCCGTGCGCACGCTCAGGCACCGCGACCTCCTCTGGGCGGACCTCACCAATCCCAGGCTGGTGTTCGCCTTCTTCACCCTGGTGGCGGGCACCGACGTATTCGGCGTGGGGCTCGACCTGCGCGGAATGGACGCCCTCGCCGCGGCGCTCTGGGCCTTCGCGCTCACGGCCTGGGTGGTCCTCATCTACTTCAGCTTCGCCGTGCTCATCTTCCTGAACACGGGGCAGAGCGCGAACGTGGTGCACGGGGGCTGGCTGATCGCCATCGTCGGCACGCAGTCGCTGGTGATCCTGGGCGCGCGGATCATCCCCGAGCAGGCCGGAGCGCTTGCGCCGACGCTGTTCGTGCTGATCCACATGCTGTGGGGCGTGGGCCTCGCGCTGTACGGGATCTTCGTCACGCTGTTCTGCTACCGGATCTTCTTCTTCGAGTTCGGGCCGGAGGATGCGACGCCCGTCTACTGGGTCGTGATGGGCGCGGCCGCGATCAGCACCAACGCCGGCTCGATGCTGCTCATGACGGGGAGCGGGGTGCCGTTCCTGCAGTCGATGCGGCCGTTCATCGACGGGGTGACGCTGATCATGTGGATCTGGGCGACCTGGTGGATTCCGCTCCTCGTATTGTTCGGGCTCTGGAAGCACGGGCTCAAGCGGACGCCGCTCACCTACACGCCCATGCTCTGGAGCATGGTCTTCCCGCTCGGGATGTACGCGCTCGCGAGCTTGCGGCTGGGGCTGGCCGCGGAGTTCGCGCCGCTACGCCGGATCGCCGAGACCATGGTCTGGGTCGCGCTCGCCGTCTGGGCCGCGACGGCGGCGGGCATGGCCGCCAGCGTCTGGGGGCGGGCCCGGGCGCTTTGGGGGCCGCCTTCCGCCGCGTGATCTCGCGCGCAGACGCGCCCGGCGCTATACCGCGGGCCATGATCGGGAAACTGAACCACGTGGGCGTCGCCACGCCCTCCATCGAAGACTCCGTCCGGCTCTACCGCGACATGCTGGGGGCCACCTCCATCGGCGAGAAGTTCGTCATGGAGGAGCAGGGCGTCTGGGTCTGCTTCGTGAACCTGCCGAACAGCCAGATCGAGCTGATCGAGCCCTACGGCGAGACCTCGCCGATCCGCGCCTTCCTTGAAAAAAACCCAAAGGGGGGCCAACACCACGTCTGCTTCGAGGTGGAGAACATCGAGGCCGCGCGCGACGACCTCGCTGCCAAGGGGGCGACGGTGCTGAACGGCGGCAAGCCGCGCATCGGGGCGCACGGCGTGCCGGTGATCTTCCTCCACCCGAAGGACATGGGCGGGGTCCTCGTCGAGCTGATGGAGACTCCGAAAGGAGCGCACTGATGGGTCCGGCCACCTGGTTCGCCATCTACCTCACGGTCTGGTGGACCGTGCTGTTCGCCGTGCTGCCGATCGGGGTGGTGAGCCATGCCGAGGCCGGCATCGACAAGGGCGACGGCGGCGATCCCGGGGCGCCGGTGGACCCCAAGCTGAAGCGCAAGTTCCTCACCACCACCTGGATCGCGGCGGTGATCTGCGTGCTATTCTGGACGGCGCTCCACTTCCACCTCATCCACCTGCCGCGCCTGCCCAGCGAAGTCCGCTGATCCGCGCGGCCGGCCCGTGCGTTGCCAAGGCGCGAGGCTGAGCGCTATCAGAGCCGCTCGCGTCATCCCGAGGGAGCCTTATGCGCCTTTCGCGTTACTTCATGCCGACGCTGCGCGAGGCGCCGTCCGACGCCCAGATCGTGTCCCATCAGCTGATGCTGCGCGCCGGCCTCATCCGGCAGGAGGCGGCCGGCATCTACGCATGGCTTCCGCTCGGGCTGAGGGTGCTCAGGAAGATCGAGCAGATCGTCCGCGAGGAGATGAACCGGGCCGGCGCGATCGAGGTGCTGATGCCGACGCTCCAGCTTGCCGACCTGTGGCGCGAGAGCGGGCGCTACGACGACTACGGCGACGAGATGCTGCGCATCAAGGACCGCCACGAGCGCGACCTGCTGTACGGCCCGACGGCGGAGGAAGTGATCACCGACATCTTTCGCACATATATAAAATCTTACAAAGACTTACCGAAGAATCTTTACAACATCCAGTGGAAATTCAGGGACGAGCGCCGGCCCCGTTTCGGGGTGATGCGAGGCCGCGAGTTCCTGATGAAGGACGCCTACTCCTTCGACATCGACGACGCGGCGGCGAGGCGATCCTACAACCGAATGTTCCTGGCCTACCTCAACACCTATGCGCGGCTGGGGCTGAAGGCGATCCCGGTGCGGGCCGAGACCGGTCCGATCGGCGGCGACCTCTCCCACGAGTTCATCATCCTGGCCGATACCGGCGAGAGCCAGGTCTTCGCGCACGAGGACCTCGTCGAGATGGGGGCGCCCGGACCGGAGGTCGACTGGGACGGCGACCTGCAGCCGCTCGTCGACCGGCGCACCCGTCTTTACGCCGCCTCCGACGAGATGCACGACCAGGCCCGCTTCGAAGCCGAGGTTCCCGAGGCCAAGCGGATGACTGCCCGCGGCATCGAGGTCGGCCACATCTTCTACTTCGGCGAGAAGTACTCGAAGCCCATGCGGGCCGTGGTCGCGGGCCCCGACGGGGCCGAACGGCCGGTTCAGATGGGCTCCTACGGCGTGGGCGTGACGCGGCTCGTCGGCGCGATCATCGAGGCGAGCCACGACGAGGCCGGGATCATCTGGCCCGACAGCGTCGCCCCGTTCGAGGTGGCGGTGGTGAACCTTAGGGTCGGCGACGCCGCGGTGGACGCCGTGGCCGAGCAGGCCTACGCCGCGTTGCAGGCGAGCGGGGTCGAGACGCTGCTCGACGACCGCGACGAACGGCCGGGGGCGAAGTTCGCATCGCTCGATCTCGTCGGCGTCCCCTGGCAACTCATCGTCGGCCCGAAGGGCGTGGCGGAGGGCGTCGTGGAGATCAAGCGCCGCGCCACCGGTGAGCGCCAGACCCTGCCGCTGGATGCGGCCCTTAAGGGGATCGCAGGATGAGCGCTCGGCTCGGCTCCCGGATCCTATCGCGCAGGCGGAGAAGGGGCTTATGACCGCCGCGACCGACGGAACCCGCGCGCCCCCGTTCGGGCTCTGGGAGCGGATGCTGGCAGGGCGCTACCTGCGGGCCAGGCGCAGCCAGGGCGGCGTGGCGCTGATCTCGATCATCTCGTTCGTCGGAATCACGCTCGCCGTCGCGGTGCTGATCATCGTGATGTCTGTGATGAACGGCTTCCGCTCCGAGCTGCTCAGCCGGATCCTCGGATTCCAGGGGCACGTCTTCGTGGCGGGCGGCGTGCTCGACGGACCGGCTCTGCAGCCCGCGGTGCAGCGCATCCGCGCCGTACCGGGGGTGCTCCAGGCCGTGCCGGTGATCCAGGGGCAGGTGCTCGCGATGGGCCCGAGCCAGATCAGCGGCGCGATCGTGCGCGGCGTCACCGCGGCCGACCTCGCGCAGACGCCGATCATCGCCGGGAACATCACCCATGGGTCGCTGAAGGGCTTCGGCCAAGGCGAGGACGGCGGCGACGCCATCGTGATCGGCGACCGGCTGGCCGAGGCGCTGGGCGTCAAGACGGGCGATCCGTTGACCCTCGTCTCGCCCTCGGGCGCGGCCACCGCCTTCGGCGGATCGCCGGTGCAGAAGACCTTCACGGTCGCCGGCGCCTTCACGGTCGGCATGAGCCAGTACGACCAGGCCTACATCTACATGCCCCTGCAGCAGGCCCAGCTGTTCTTCGGGCGCGAGGGGTCGGTGGACGAGATCGAGATCCGGCTCGCAGACCCGGACCGGGCCGAGCACATGAAGCCGATCATCGCCAGGGCCGCGGGCCCGACGGCGCTCGTCACCGACTGGACCCAGCGCGACACCTCCTTCTGGGGCGCGCTCAAGGTCGAGCGCAGCACCATGCGCCTCATCCTGCTGCTGCTGATCGGCATCGCGGCCATGAACATCATCTCCGGCCTGATCATGCTGGTGAAGAACAAGGGCCGGGACATCGCGATCCTGCGGACGATGGGGGCCGGGCAGGGGTCGATCATGCGCATCTTCATCATGGCCGGCGCCTCGGTGGGCGTGCTGGGCACGGCCGCCGGCCTGATCCTGGGCGTGCTGTTCTGCGTCTACATCTCGGAGATCCAGGCGGTGGTGGAATGGGTCACCGGCCAGCAGGTCTTCGCCTCGGACGTCTATTACCTCTCGCGCATCCCGGCCAAGATCGACTGGCTCGAGGTGGCCTTCATCGTCGTCTTCTCGATCGGCATGAGCCTGGTGGCCACGCTTCCCCCGTCGTGGAACGCCTCGCGCCTCGATCCGGTGGAGGCGCTCCGCTATGAGTGAACCGGCCGGGCCCGTCCTGTCGATCCGGGGCCTCGAACGCACCTACGAGACGGCGGCGGGCCCGCTTCCGGTGCTCAAGGGTGTCGACCTCGACGTCTATCCGGGCGAGATCGTCGGGCTGATCGGTCCTTCCGGCTCGGGCAAGTCGTCGCTGCTGCATGCGGCCGGCCTGCTGGAGCACCCGAACGCCGGGCGGATCTCGATCGAGGGCCTGGACTGCTCGAACCTCGCCGACGGGCCGCGCACGCGCGTGCGGCTGGCGACGATCGGCTTCGTCTACCAGTTCCACCACCTGCTGCCGGAGTTCTCGGCGCTCGACAACGTGGCCCTGCCGCAGATGATCGCCGGCCGCAGCCGTGCGGCCGCCCGGCAGCGCGCCCAGCGCCTGCTGCGCGAGCTGGGCCTCGCCGAGCGGGTCCAGCACCAGCCGGCCCAGCTCTCCGGCGGCGAGCAGCAGCGGGTGGCCGTGGCGCGGGCGCTCGCCAACGCGCCCAGGCTGCTGCTGGCCGACGAGCCGACCGGCAACCTCGACCCCGCGACCTCGCAGGCGGTGTTCGACAGCCTCTACGCCCTCGTACGCAAGGCCGGCGTCGCCGCCCTCGTCGCCACCCACAACCTCGAACTCGCCCGCCACATGGACCGCGTGCTGGCGCTCCGGGATGGTCACCTGGAGGAGCGCGCGAAGGGGTAGGGACCGGAAGCGGACGGATTCCGTCCCTCTCGTCATCGGCCCTCTATCGTAAATCCCCTCCGGCGATTCCGGCGACCGCAATCAACACCCAGATGGCGGCCGTTATCGCCGGCCAGATCCGCATGGGAATAAAGAAGAAGCTTCCGGCAGATGCTCCGAAGGTGAAGCGCTGCCCGGAGGCTTCGTCCACGAGCAGGCGCTTCGGCCGGCTCTCGATCGTCTTCGCAACCAGGTGTATCGAGCCTGCGGCGAGGAGACCGAAGAGGCCGGCGATCGTTCCGACCAACGCCACGTTGCCGACAGGACCGAAGTGGCGTCCGGAAAGGGCGCTGAACGCGGCGGCATAGAGAAGAAACGCGATCACATTCACCAGAGGCACGAGCACGCCCCATCCTGACCAAACGATAAAGAACATGCCTTGCCCCTAGCTGTTCGCTCCTTCGTGCGGCGCCCGCCTCACCACCTCTGGTAGGACGCGTGTGCAGGAGAACGTCGCGGTTGTTCGCCCTTTGCCACAGCTTGACTAGGAACAAAAGAAGAATATGAACGTATCCGGAACATCCACAGCCGGAAGGTCGCACATGGTTCGTCTCGCGCGAGAATCGCTGGCCTTTATATCGGTCGCCAGCTTTGTCTGGATGGTGTGCGTCGTGGCGGTCCGCCTGGGCTGACCGCCATGCGGATGGGGGAGCAGGCCGCCTTGAGCGAGGAGACGAACGAAGGCTTCGTCCACCTGCGCGTGCGCTCCGCCTATTCGCTGCTGGAAGGGGCGATCAAGGCCGACAAGGTGGGGGACCTGGCGAAGGCCTCGCACATGCCGGCGGTGGCGCTCACCGACCGCGCCAACCTGTTCGGGGCGCTGGAGTTCTCGGTCTCGGCCAAGGGCGCGGGCGTGCAGCCGATCGTCGGCTGCCTCCTGCCCGTGCGCGGGATCGGCGAGCGGCCGCCGGAGCGGTGGGCGCGGGCGCCGGCCGTCGTGCTCCTGGCGCAGAACGAGGCCGGCTACCGGAACCTCACCGAGCTCTCATCGGCGGCCTATCTGGATATCGAGCCGGCCGAGGAGCCGCACGTGCCGTGGGAGACGGTCTGCGCCCATGCCGAGGGCCTGATCCTGCTCTCCGGGGGCCCGGACGGGCCGGTCGACCACCTCTTCGCCGTGGGCAAGGCGAAGGAGGCGCGGGCCGCGCTCGCCGAGATGCATCGGGCGTTCGGCGACCGGTTCTATGTCGAGTTGCAGCGGCACGGGCTCGCGACGGAAGCGGCCGCGGAGCCGGAGCTGGTCCGCTTCGCCTACGAAGCCGACGTCCCGCTCGTCGCCACCAACGACGTCTTTTTCAAATCGCCGCAGATGCACGAGGCGCACGACGCGCTGCTGTGCATCGCCGACGGGGCGTTCGTCGGCCAGGACGAGCGCCGGCGAGTCACGTCCGAGCACTGGTTCAAGCCCCCCGCCGAGATGCGCGCCCTGTTCGCGGACCTGCCGGAGGCCTGCGACAACACCCTGGATATCGCCCGCCGCTGCGCCTTCATGGTGCAGAAGCGCGATCCGCTCCTGCCGCGATTCCCGACCGAGGGCGGCCGCTCGGAGGCGGACGAGCTCGCGCACCAGGCCCGCGAGGGGCTGAGGCTGCGCATGGCGCGGGGCCAGGCCAATTCGGCCCCGCCGGAAGCGTACGAGGACAGGCTCGAGCGCGAGATCGGGGTGATCGCCCAGATGGGCTTCCCCGGCTACTTCCTGATCGTGTCGGACTTCATCAAGTGGGCGAAGGCGCGGGGCATTCCCGTCGGGCCGGGCCGCGGCTCGGGCGCGGGCTCGCTGGTCGCCTACGCGCTGACCATCACCAATCTCGATCCCCTGCAGTACAACCTGCTGTTCGAGCGGTTCCTCAACCCCGAGCGCGTGTCGATGCCGGACTTCGACATCGACTTCTGCCAGGAGCGGCGGGAGGAGGTGATCACCTACGTCCAGCAGCGCTACGGCCGCGACCGGGTGGCCCAGATCATCACCTTCGGCACCCTGCAGGCGCGCGCGGTGCTGCGCGACGTGGGCCGCGTGCTGCAGCTGCCGCTCGGCCAGGTGGACCGGCTCGCCAAGATGGTCCCGGCCAATCCCGCCAACCCGGTCACCCTTGCCAAGGCGATCGAGATGGAGCCGCGCCTGCAGGCCGAGCGCGACGGCGACGAGGCGGTGGCGCGGCTCCTCGACATCGCATTGCAGCTCGAGGGGCTCTACCGCAACGCCTCGACCCACGCCGCCGGGGTGGTGATCGGCGACCGCCCGCTCACCGAGCTAACGCCGCTCTACCGCGATCCGCGCTCGGACCTGCCCGCCACCCAGTTCAACATGAAGTGGGTGGAGTCCGCCGGCCTCGTGAAGTTCGACTTCCTGGGCCTGAAGACGCTCACGGTCATCGACCGCGCGCTCAAGCACCTCGAGAAGCGGGGGGCGGCGGTCGACATGGCGGCGCTGCCGCTGGACGACGAGCCCACCTACGAGCTGATGGGTAACGCCCAGACGATCGGGGTCTTCCAGTTCGAAGGTCAGGGCATGCGCGATGCGCTGCGGCAGCTCCGCCCCAACTGCATCGAGGACGTGACCGCCATCGGCGCGCTCTACCGGCCGGGACCCATGGACAACATCCCGGCGTTCATCGACTGCAAGTTCGGCCGCAAGCCGATCGACACGCTGCATCCCATGCTCGAGCCGGTGCTGCGCGAGACCTACGGCATCATCGTCTATCAGGAGCAGGTGATGCAGATCGCCCAGATCCTGGCGGGCTACAGCCTGGGCGAAGCCGATCTCCTCCGCCGCGCCATGGGCAAGAAGAAGAAGGACGAGATGGAGCAGCAGCGCGCGCGCTTCATCTCGGGGGCGGCGCAGAACGGGGTGTCCGCCGCCCAGGCAGGCACGATCTTCGATCTCGTCGACAAGTTCGCCGGCTACGGGTTCAACAAGTCCCACGCCGCCGCCTATGCGGTGGTGAGCTACCAGACGGCCTGGCTGAAGGCGAACGCGCCGGTCGAGTTCTTCGCGGCCTCGATGAGCCTCGACATCGCCAACACCGACAAGCTCTCGGTCTTCTACCAGGACGCCAAGCGCTTCGGCGTGACCATCCGCGCGCCCGACGTGAACCGCTCCGGCGCCGACTTCGAGGTCGAGGACGGCGAGGTGCTCTATGCGCTGGGAGCCATCCGCAACGTGGGTCTGCAGGCGATGCACCACGTCGTGGAGATGCGGCGGCAGGCCGGGCCGTTCCGCGACATCTTCGATTTCGTCGAGAGGGTCGATCCCAGGCACGTCAACAAGCGCACCTTCGAGACCCTGGCGCGCGCCGGCGCGTTCGATTCGATCCATCCCGACCGCGCCCAGCTTGTCGCGGCGGCGGACGCCCTGATCGGCTACGCCCAGAGCGTGGCCGCCGACCGGGCTTCGGCGCAGGTGAGCCTGTTCGGCGGCGACCAGGCCGACGCAGCCCGCCCCCGGCTGCCGAAGACGGAGGCGTGGACCCCTGCGCAGCGGCTCGACGAGGAGCTGGCGGCCGTAGGTTTCTACCTCTCCGGCCATCCGCTGGAGGACATGATCGAGGCGCTTCGCCGCCGCCGCACCGAGCTCTACTCCGATGCGGTCGCCAAGGCGGAAGCCGGCGTCGAGGCGCTCCGGATGGCGGGCGTCGTGCGCCGCAAGCAGGAGCGGGCCAGCCAGAAGACCGGCGAGAAGTTCGCCTTTGTGACGCTTTCGGACCCCACCGGGGAGTTCGAGGTGCTGTTCCCGCCCGAGTCGCTGCGGCGCTGCCGCGAGCTGCTGGAGCCCGGCAAGGCTGTCGCCATCACCGTGCGCGCCAGCGCCAAGGACGGTGAGGTCCGCTTCTTCGGCGACACCGCCGAGCTGGTCGAGAAGGCCGTGGCCAACGTCGTCGCCGGCCTGCGGGTGCACGTCGCGCCGCGCAGCGCCGAGATCGAGGCGTTGAAGCGGCGGCTCGAGGCGGTGTCCAGCGTGCGCGGCGGCGAGATCGTGCTGGTGGCCGGCATCGGCGGCGGCCGGGAGGTCGAGCTGAAGCTGCCGGGCCGCTTCAGCCTGGATCCTGCGGTGCGCGGCGCGCTCAAGACCGCCCCCGGCGTCGTTTTCGTGGAGGACCTCTGAATGTACCGTGCGCTCATCGCCGCGCTCGCGCTTGCCTTGGGCGCGGGGGGCGCCAGCGAGGCGCGGGTCCATCGTGCGCCGACGGCGCATGTGCCGCGCCACAAAGCCGCCTCCGCGCGCCCGCGCCACCACGCCGGCATCGCCGAGATCAAGCCGCTCGGCCCCACCACCTTCCGGCCGGTCAAGCGCTACAAGGGCTTCAGCTACCTCGAGCACGAGGTCCATCCCGAGAAGGACCAGGAGCCGGCCGGGCACGCCGCCAGAGGGGGTGCGGAGCAACCCGGGGGCGCCTAAAATAGCGGGGCCATGGGCCATCCGCTCGACCGCCCCATCTGGACGGCGCTGGCCACACGGCAGAGGCCGCTCGCCCTCGGCGACGCGCGCGCGGCGCTTCGAGCCGGCCTACGGGGTGTTCGCAGCCGCGGCCGACCGTTCAGCGGAGAGCGGCTCCGCCCTCGAGGTCCTGGTGCGCGAGCACGGCGAGGCGGCGCTCGTCGAAGCCGAAGAGCCCGCCGTGCCCGCGGGGCTCGAGGTCGCCTCGCGCGCCATCTGCTGGCAGATGGTGGCGGAGGAGGCGAAGATCCTCGCGCCCGCCTTCGACTGGGTCGACCTCACGGAGGAGGACGCGCCGCAGATGCGCGCGCTTGCCGAGCTCACCCGCCCCGGCCCCTTCTCGAGCCGCACCCACCGGCTCGGCGGCTTCGTGGGCGTCAAGCGCGACGGGCGGCTCGTGGCCATGAGCGGCGAAAGGATGAAGCCCGACGGCTTCACCGAGGTGAGCGGCGTCTGCGTGCGCCCAGACCACCGCGGCCATGGCTATGCGGCGGGCCTGATGAGCGTGATCGCCGAGCGGATCCTGGCCCGCGGCGAGACGCCGTTCCTGCACGTCTACGACCACAACGCTCCGGCGATCGCCATCTACGAGGCGCTCGGCTACCGGCGGCGCCAGGAGATGGTCATGCTCATGGTGCGGGCGGCCTGACGCGGCGTCGCTGCCGCAAGCCCTTGCAATTCCGCGCACTTGCGCCTATCTCGCCGCCTCATTCCACACGCAGGCGTTTGGCGGCGACGGGGAGACATCCCGCCGTTCTCCATTCCGGTCCTCCTCGGAGGGAGCCTGCGGAGGTCGAACCGGAAGAAGGACACGTAAAAGCCTATGGCGCTTCCTGAATTCTCCATGCGTCAGCTCCTCGAAACGGGCGCGCATTTCGGACACCAGACGCATCGCTGGAACCCGAAGATGGAGCGGTACATCTTCGGCATCCGCTCCAACATCCACATCATCGACCTTTCCCAGTCGATCCCGCTGTTGCACCAGGCGCTGGTGAAGGCGCGCGAGGTCGCCGCGGGCGGCGGACGGATCCTGTTCGTCGGCACCAAGCGGCAGGCCTCGGAGCCGATCGCCACCACCGCCAAGCGTTGCGCACAGTACTACGTGAACCACCGCTGGCTCGGCGGCACGCTGACCAACTGGCGCACGGTCTCGAACTCGATCGCGCGGCTGCGGGAGCTCGAGGGGCTGCTCGAAGGCGAGGGTCAGGGCCGCTCCAAGAAGGAACTGCTGCAGCTCACCCGCGAGCGGGACAAGCTCGAGCTGTCGCTGGGCGGCATCAAGGACATGGGCGGCATTCCCGACCTGATGTTCGTGATCGACACCAACAAGGAGGCGATCGCGATCCAGGAGGCGCGCAAGCTCAACATCCCGGTGATCGCCATCCTCGACACCAATTCGAGCCCGGACGGGATCACCTTTCCGATCCCCGGCAACGACGACGCGGCGCGGGCGATCCAGCTCTACTGCGACCTGATGGCGGACTCGATCCTCGATGGCCTGGCGGCCGGGCAGGCGGCGGCGGGGGTCGATCTCGGCGCGGCCGAGGCCCCCAGCGAGCCGGCGCTCGCGAAGGCCGAGGCCTCCGCGCCCGCGCCCGAGCCGGAGACCACCGCGGCGGCGGAAGACGCCGCCGCGTCCGAGGCTTCGAGCGAAGAACAAGCGGGCTGACCGGGGCTCTCCGCCCCGGACGACCGCACCCCTGTCGCGGGGGGGGGGGGGGGGGGCCCCCCCCCCGCAGGGCCGGGCGGGGGGGGGGGGGGCCGGGCCAACCGCAGAGCAGCAACCGCCGGC
>Ga0316628_100003001_pt1 | contig 12804 bp, 9 predicted proteins | sample OWC_Aug_M2_C1_D5_FD_207648 | JGI IMG/M metagenome (GOLD analysis project Ga0316628, IMG submission 207648) | Wetland soil microbial communities from Old Woman Creek delta, Ohio, United States - OWC_Aug_M2_C1_D5_C | ecosystem: Environmental > Terrestrial > Soil > Wetlands | place: USA: Ohio...
GCCCCGCGCCGAGCGCGTGCAGCAGTACGTTCGTCAGGTGATAGCCGCGCGGGTCGAGACCCCAGAAGTGATGGTCGATGGCGAGCGACAGCATCGTCAGGGGCACGTAGTGGGCGTGATTGAACTCGGTCGCCATCGCGCGCAGGTGCCCCCACGTCAGGCCCCGAATCGCTTCGCTGTCGGTGACGATCGCGTCGTCGAATCCCTGCTGGAGAAAACCGTTGCGCAGCGTGGGCCAGAAAACGAACAGGGTCAGGCCCACGATCAGGCCCCAGGCGAGGACGTGACTCCGCCATCCGGCAGGTGCTTCGTCGGCGCCCTCACGAGCCGCGTCGGCCGACGGAATCAACGGCTCGTCGCTCATGGCCGGATCGCCGGTCGCCCCGCCCCGCCACCAGCGCCTGGTGTCGTCATCTCGGCTTGCATAGCAGCGCGAGAGAGCCTTCACAAAGTCGCCGCGGCGATACACCCGGCCGGTTGAGCCGAGGGCATCGCCGTCGATCCGCGCGCGCGTGACCACCGCGCGCACCCGCGCTCCACTTGACTCGGGGTACGCTCCCGATGTCTTTGGGCGCAGGAACCCGGCGCATGTGAACCTGCTCATTCTCACCAGCTCCTTTCCGCTGCATCCCCACGGAGGCCAGGGGGCCGCCGGTGTGTTCGTCGAGTCGCTCGCGTCAGTCTTGGCGGCCCAGGGTCATCGCGTCGACGTCGCCGCCCCCAACATGCGCGGGGACAAGGGGGAGTGGCGCGAGATCTCGGTCCACTGGCTTTCCTGGCCGGGAGGCGATCGGCGCCTGTCCGAGGTCAAGCTGTTCGACCCACGCGCCTGGCCGGGGATCGCGACGCTCGTCTTCCGCACGCCCCGGAAGCTGGCGAGCATCTGCCGCGAGTGTCACATCGAGGGGATCATCGCCATGTGGGCGGTTCCGGCGGGCTGGTGGGCCCGCTCTCTGAAGAAGACGCTCCGGTTGCCGTTCGTCACCTGGTGCCTGGGGTCCGACATCTGGACCTTCGGCCGTATCCCGCTGCTGCGACTCGCGGTGAGCGCGGCCTTGCGGGCCAGCGACGAGATCTTCGCCGACGGCATCGACCTGGCGCACGAGACCGAGCTGCTCTGTCGGCGCAGGTGCGCCTTCCTCCCCTCCAGTCGCGTGCTCGACAAGAGCCTGGAAACAGCCGTCGAGCTGGGCGGGCGGCACCCCCTTTTTTTCTTCGTCGGGCGATACGCGCCGGTGAAGGGGATCGACGTGCTGCTCGAGGCGATGGCGCTCTACGTCGCCCGAGGCGGGCGTGGCGAGCTCGTCGTTCGCGGCGGCGGTCCCTTGGAGGACGCGATTCGGACCCGAGCTTCTCGGCCGGATCTGCGCGATCGTGTGCGCGTGGGAGGTTACGCCGACGAAGCGGTCGTGGTCAGCTACCTCAAAGCTTGTGACGCTCAAATCATCCCCTCTCGCCGAGAGAGCATTCCGGTGGCCTTCTCCGACGGTCTTCAGATGGGCCGTCCTTTGATCGTGACCGACGTTGGCGATATGGGAGCGGTGATGCGAAGGCACCCAGCCGGATTGGTGGTTCCCCCGGAAAATCCGGTCGCTCTGGCCGAAGCCATGCTCTCGATCGACCGGGACGGAACCGACGGCTATCGCGACGCCGTCGCGGCGGCGGCCGCGGAGTTTGACTTGTCCCGCTCCGCGAGCGCGCTGGTCACGTCCCTCGGCCAGCGAAGGTGAGGGCGGCGGGTGATGCGAAAAGATTTCCTCGTTTTCGGCAGCCCCCTCGTCGGAGAGGAAGAGATCGAGGAGGTGGTCGCCACCATTCGCTCGGGCTGGCTGGGGACGGGTCCGAAGACACACCGTTTCGAGCAGGAGTTCGCGCGCTATCTGGGAGTGGACCACTGCGTTGCCGTCAGCTCGTGCACCGCAGCGCTACACGTCGCCATGCTGGCGGCTGGGGTCGGGCCGGGTGACGAGGTGATCGTTCCCGCCATGACCTTCTGTGCCACGATCAACGCGGTGATTCACGCCGGGGCTCGCCCGGTGTTCGCCGACGTTCGGCTGCCGGACATGACCCTCGACCCGGAGGACGTTCGGCGGCGCATCACGCCGCGCACCAGAGCGCTGCTCCCGGTGCATTTCCACGGTCGGCCCGCCGATCTCGGTGCCTTTCGAGCGCTCGCCGATGAGCGCGGGCTGCTCCTGATCGAGGACGCCGCTCACGCGATCGAAACTCTGCAGGGCGGCCGGCACATGGGGTCGGTCGGCGACGCCGCCTGTTTCAGCTTCTATGTCACCAAGAACATGACCACCGTCGAAGGCGGGATGGTGGCGACACGGCATGCCGACTGGGCCGACAAGATCAAGATCTATGCGCTCCACGGTCTGTCGCGCGACGCGTGGGCGCGCTTCTCGGACAAGGGCTACCGCCACTACCAGGTGGTCGCGCCCGGTTTCAAGTACAACATGACGGACATCCAGGCGTCGTTCGGCCTGCACCAACTCGCCCGTCTCGAGGAGCGCCTGCCACGGCGCGAGCAGATCTGGAGCACCTACGACGAGGCCTTTCGCGATCTGCCGCTGCTTCTCCCGCCGGAGCCGGCGCGCAACACGCGACACGCCCGCCATCTGTACGCCATCCGCACGACCCCGGCGTCGCCGCTCAGCCGCGACCTGCTGATGGAGGCGCTCTATCGCCGCAACATCGGCACCGGCGTGCACTACACCGCGCTGCACCTGCACCCGTACTACGCGCAACAGTTCGGCTATCGGCCCGGTGACTTCCCCAACGCCGAGGCCGTCGGCGCGACGACGCTATCGCTGCCGCTCTCGGCCAAGTTGACCGACCAGGATGTCCAGGACGTGATCGAGGCGGTGCGCGCGTGCCTCCACGCCCGAGTCGATCCATGAATGCCGGCCCGGATCATCCCCTGACGGATTGGGATGCCCGAGCGCAGTCGTTCCAGACCGATCTCCGCGGCGTGTTGTTCAAGTCCTTTCCCCCGACGCTCAATCGCTATCTGCACGACTGGCACCTCGCCGAAGTCCGCCGAACGCTGGCGGGCCTCACCCGGAACAACTCCCTGCACGTGCTGGATGTCGGCTGCGGCTACGGGCGCTTGTCGACGGTCGTGCGGCAGGACGTCCCGCAGGCATTCCTCACCGGCATCGATCGCTCGGCGACCTTCGCCCGCTTGTACCGACGCCACACTCGTGGCGAGAGCGTCGTCAGTGACTTGGCCGAGTTGCCGGTGCGCTCCGGACGATTCGATCTCGTCTTCCTGGTCACGACGCTGATGTACTTCTCCCCGCCGCAACAGCGGAAGTTGTTAGCGGAGTGCGTCGACGCCTTGAAACCCGACGGGCGGCTGCTGCTCATCGAGAACAGCCGGCACGGCCGTCGGCTCTACTCCGGGTTCGGCCTGCTCCCTCTCCTCGGCCGGATCGCCGGGCTGACGGAGCGGTCGGTCGACACCGGGGGCTTCCTCTTCACCTATCCTGAGATCGAACGGCTGATCGAGGCATCCGGCGGCAGGCTGATACGACGCAGCGGCGTGGTCCGCTTCACGGCACTGCTGCCGCTCCTGCTTCTCGTGAGCAAGGGCGGTGGGGACCGATTCGTCCGTCGCATCCTTGAAGCTTGTCGGCCCACCGAGGGCACCAGGAAATACTCCCTGCACATTTGCTACGAGGTGGCACGGCGATCCTGTCCCGAGTCGTCCCTCGCTCAGCCGGGTCAAGGTGCACGCAATGAACCATAGAAGGACCGCCACATGGGTCGCCTTGGCGATCCTGGGCCTCGCGCTGCTCTGGTTCAGGCACGACCTCTACGCAGCCGTTCGACTGCTTCGCGAGCAGCTCACTCTTGCCACCGCGCTCGCGATCGCTGCCGTCACCCTCCTCCATTTCGCCAACGAACCGCTACGGTGGTGGATCTTCCTCAACGGCAGAGCCCCGCGCGCCACGTTGACTCGCACCTACCACGCGCTCACCGTTACGGCCCTGGCCAGCTATGTGTTCCCGGCGCGACTCGGGTTGCCGGTACGCCTCCTGATGGCCAAGCGGGTCCTGGGGCTGGACTACCCGCGGGCGAGCGCGTTGCTCCTCGTCGACAGCGCGCTCAGCTACGGGCTGTGGAGCTTGGTTGCGCTCCTGGGTGTGGCGGTGCTTCTGCCGAGCTTCCGGTTGGCGACGCCCTTGGCCGTCGCGCTCGCGATCGCGGCCCTGCTTCTGGTGGTCCTTCTCGTTGCCCGCCGGCGCTGGGGCGTCAGCGGGCGACACCCGCTGGGGGTGGTGCTCAAGACCGGGCTCGAGTTCCTCTCCATGAAAACGGGCTCGGCGAACATCGTCGTCTTTTTGATCGACATCCTCGCCTACAGTGTGCGCCACGAACTGATTCTGCTTGCTCTGGGGGTGCGCGCCTCGCTGTTCGACTTGACCCTGGTGGTCGCGATGAGCGTCGTCGCCGGTTTTGTCTCCTTCATGCCGCTGGGATTGGGCACCTACGATGCAAGTCTGGTGTTCTTGCTCGCCATGATCGGCGTCCCGCGCGAAGCGGCTCTGGCCGTCCCCTTGATCAACCGAATCGCCACCATGTTGATCGGCGGAACTCTGGGGGCCCTCTCCGCCGCTCATCTCGGGATCAGGAGTCGCGCGGAGCTGGCAACCCCGGGTGATGAAGCGATGGCTGCCGCCTGGTCCAATCGCGGAATGGAGATCGAGGAACCGTAGGACCGTGCGCGAGCGGCGGGCGGCTCACAGGATCTGGTAGAGGCCGAAACCCGCCTGGCGATCGAGGGGGCGAAGGTGACTGGCCGCGAAGGCCTGCCAGCGCTCGTAGCCGGCGTCGTCGAGATTGTCTCGCAGGAAACGCAAGAGCAGCCAATCGGCAGCCGCCAGGTACTCGATGTGCCGTGCTCGCAGGGCGTCGACAACGCCACTGGGATCTCTCGCCCCCCGCACGGCCTCGAGCAGCGTCGTCCCGGAGTAATAGTAGTCATAGGTATACGAACACTTCCAGTAGTACCCGCGGTCGCCCAAGAAGGCCAGGTACACCGACGCTTGGGAGGGAAGATGCTCGTTGGCGTACACGGTGACGGGGTACTCCGGAACGAAGCGGGCGACGTACTCCGTCTGCGACTGGCGACCGGTGAGGTAAGCGAGCGGGTCGACACGCCGCCAGAACAGGGCGAGGTGGGCAGCGTTGAAGACCAGCCCCGCCACCACAACGGCCATCGCGGCCGACTTCCGCGCGCCGGCCTGGCGCGTCCAATCCGCGAGCACGGCCGCGAACACCAGCACGAGCGGTGCGACGGCGGCCAGGGCGTAGCGGCTCCGGAAGGAGATGAGGAAAAAAACCATCACCAGGAAGATGAAGGCGAAGGCGGACAGGAGTCGCTCTCTTCGAAACCGACCCTGGACAAATGCTGCCGCCACGGCGAGCAAATAGAGCGGGTTGAAGACGCCGTCGAATTGCGCGGGCACCCCGTCCCGCCCCGTCAGGAAAACGCGGATCGGAGCGAGCGCCGCCAACCACCAGCTCTCGCCGTAGAGCATTCGGCGGGTCGAGAAGACATCCAGCTCCGGTTGCGCGGGCAATGGACGGCCGCCCAGGAGGTGATTGAACAGCGGGAAGAGCGGGTTGCCGGTCTCCCAGGCATTCTTGAGCAGCCACGGCAACAGCGGCACCAGACTCGACAGGCCGAACGTGACCGCGGAGACGAAGACGGCGCGTAGGCCACGCCGCTCGGCGATCACGAGGGTCGCACAGCCGAGCAGCATCACAACCAGCAGCCCGTTGTACTTGACCGCCACCGCGCAACCCGCGCCGAGCGCGCCGAGGATCAAGTAAGATGTCTGTCCGGTCTCCGACCAGCGCAGCACGGCGAGCACACCGATGGTCGCGTAGAGCAACAGTCCGAGATCGACGTAGGCGCTGGCGGCGAGCGCCGTCACCGTCGGGGTCGTGAACAGCAGCACGGCGCCGGCGAGAGCCACCGAGCTGCGCACACGCGGCGACAGATAGAGAAAGAGCAGGGCGGCGCTCGCCAGGCCGAACGAGAGGTGGAGGTACTTCGCGGCAGTGGCCCAGCCGTGCGCCACCAGGGGCGTGTAGAGCATCTCGAGCGCCATCGGATAGTAGCTCGCGTCCGCAAAGGGCACCTCGATCACCCGACCGGCGCGGGCGTACAGAGCGGGCATGGCGAGATGATACGTCAGCTCGTCGCGGGCGATGGGAGGAACGAGGTTCAGCACCACCAGGGCGCCCAAGGTGATCCCGGCAAAACCCAGAAGGCCGACCGACGCAAGGTTCTCCAGGCGCACCGTGCGCAGGGCGAGAAAGACGACTGCCAGCAAACTGGCCGCCGCAAGCAGCGGCCAGAGTAAGCCCACGGGAGACCGCACCAGGAACCCCGCGCGCGCGATCGGATAGTAAACGTCACCCAACAGCACCGGTGCCAGCGCCAGGGCGATCGCCGCTCGCAACCGATCGCGCCCCTTTGTGCCGCCTGTCATCGCGATTGACGACCTATCAAGTTCCGCTCAGGCGACTAGAGGCGCCTTCCTGATCGCGCCGTGCCGCGGTGGGGGCGGCCCGCAAGGCGGCTTCCGAACGCCGCACGCGATGCAGAGTATCCTCAACCAGGCGCCGGTTGGCGGCGATCAGATCCGCCAGCAAACCGATGACCATGACCTGAAACCCCAACAGCAGCAGACCGGCGCCGAGAACCAGAGACTGCACGTGCCCGGAGCCCTCACCGGTCGCGAACATGTACAGAAAGCGCAGGATGGGCAACACTCCCACCAGCGCCACCAGGAAGCCGATGCTGGCGAAGACCTTCAACGGTTCGTACATGGCGTAGATGCGAAGCATCCCGGGCACCGCGCGCCGCAAGTATTCCCTGGTGCCGCGGAACAGGCGTGAGGCCCGTAGCTGGTCGTTCACGCGCACGGGAACCCAACGGGTATGAATGTTCTTCTTGCCGGCCTCGATCAGGGTTTCGATGGTGTAGGTGAAGTCGCTGATGACGGTGAGCTGGAGCGCAGCCTCGCGGGTGATCGCCCGGAAGCCGCTCGTCGCATCCGGAATGTCGAGCCCCGACAACCGCTTCACCACATCACTGCCCCAACCCTGCAGCCGTTTCTTCAGCCATGAGAAGTGACGAATGTCCTCGATCGGTCTGCAGCCGACGACCATATCCGCCTGGGCGGCGAGAATCGGCTCGAGCAATCGAGGGATGTCCTGCGCGCAATACTGGTTGTCGGCATCGGTGTTGACGATCACGTCCGCCCCGCGTTTCAGGCACGCGTCGAGCCCGGCCATGAAGGCTTTCGCCAAGCCGCGATTGGCGGTGAAGCGAATCACGTGATTCACCCCCGCCTGTCTCGCCACCTCGAAAGTACGATCGGTGCTCCCGTCGTCGATGACCAGGGTCTCGATCTCATCGATTCCCGCGATGGCGCTGGGCAGCGCCGCGAGCGCAAGCGGGAGCTGCGCCTCTTCGTTGTAGCAGGGAATCTGAATGATGAGCTTCGTCATTCCTTCATGCTGACGCTGCCGCCAGTGACCTCATCGCTGTTTCGCATCCGGACTGCAAGGGTCCGCGGCGACAGCCTCTTCTCAGACTCCAGCCTACCCGGGCGCTGGCGATCCTTCGTGGCCGGAACCCCCGCTCAGGTCCCACAAGTACGCCGACGCCCCCGGCGCATCGATCTCGCCCAACTCGGTCCCCCGCGAATGGAGCAGGCCCAGCATCGTTTCCTTCTGGTGCGGACTCCAAGACCACTCACCGGCAAACAGAACCCAGACGCGCCGGTGTCCCATCAGCCCCTGCACATCCGCCGACACCCATGAAACCTGATCGCCCGACCGCGGCCGGCCCGCCACAAGGGTGGCACCGGGCAAACGGTAACGGTCCGAAGAGAGGGTGTAGAAGGCAACGGCATGAGCGGCGCGGCTGTGTACGTACACCACATCGCCCGGCTCGACCTTCGCGTGCATCTGCGCGAGCACGGGACGGATCTCCTCCATACCGGGTTGGCTCAACCACCGCACCAGCATCACCCCGCAGGACAGCAGCAGGCCGGCGAGCAACAGGACGCCGCTGCTGGCGGCGGAGCGTTCCGTCATTCGCCAAGCCGTGCCGGCGCCGGCGGCGATGAGGAGCAGCAGCGCTGGCAGGCCGAACAGGAGAAGTCGCCCCGCGAACGGATACTTGCCGAGAACGGCAGCCAAGAGGGCGAAGGCGAGCGGGCTCATCAGCAAAAACGTCCTTCGCGGAGCGCGCCGGACGAACCACAGGCAGCCGAGCACCAACGCCGCCCACTGGAACGGGCCGGCGAATGTGCCGGCTTCCTGGACCCGGAAGGGGACCGTGAAGGCGGTCGTGATCAGCCCCTGGCAGGCCCGCGCATACCAACCTAGACCCGCGATCGACGTCGGCGTCGGCGGAAAACCGCCGGCCCAGTATTCCAGCAGGAAGCGATTCGCCGCCAAGCCCTGCAGCGACGCGCGCACATCGAGCGAGAAGCTCGTCAACCATACGGCCGCCACCATCGCAAACCGGAGCGCGTCATCGCGCTCACCGGCCGCCAGTCTCGACACGATCAGATACACGCCGGCGCCGCTCAGGACGAAAACGGCGGGATGAGAGAACCAGATGGCGACGGCCCCCAGGCCCGCCAGGCCGGCCAGAGACCCGATTCCGCTGCGGCTCGACTCTGAGCGGAGCGTGGCCAGAAGCAGAAGTACGGCGACGAATACGTCCACCGCGTACTGCTTCGCCTCGGCCGCGTAGTAAGACAGCGACGGAGAGAGGGAAAACAAAGCAAGAGCGATCAGCGCCTCTCTCCGCGGTAGGCAGCGTCGCGCCAGGAGATAGAACAGCGGCAACGAGCCCACCGCGGCGAGGAAGGGCGGCAGGCGCAGGGCCAGCTCACTGGGACCAAGGAGGTCTACCGAGAGCTTTTCGAGCAGCAGAAACCCGATCGGCGCTCCCTGATTGGAATCGAGCGGCTGGAGCAGGCCGGCAAACGGGCGCTGCACGATGTTCAAGGCCAGCATGGCCTCGTCCAGCCACAGGGAGTGGTTCGCCAGCAGGTGCGCCAGCCGGGGTCCGATCCCGATCACAACGATGAGGAACGGCAAGGAGCTAATCAACCTTTGACGCAAGCGATCCCCTCGGGGGCCCGTTCCGATCACGCACCAGCACCGTCCACAGGTCCGTTCGGGCAAAGACGGACCAGGGCCGGTCCCTCGGCTGGTCCGACGACATCAGGCTCTCGAGGATGACGGCACGCGGCGGCAACACGAGGACGTCGATGTTCCAGGCGCGCAGGATGTCGGGCCAATCGGGTTTCATCTGGCGCAAGTCGTCGTACTCGCGAACCCGTTGCTGTCCCATCACCAACGTGCGTCCGTCCATGGCGACCTTGAAATGGGTCTCGCTGGCCCCGGGCGGCCGGGTCAGCCAGAACGCGAGGATCAGCCAGAGGCCGTCACTCGCGTTGGTCAGCACGTTCACGTTGCCTTCGGCGCGCACGGGATAGTCGCGCTGGAGCCGCCGCGCCACATCGAATAGCTCCCAATGGGGTCGGGGCAGCAACGGCTGCGCGTCGATCAGCAGCAGCGCGGGCACGAGGGAAGCCAAGGTAGTTGCCGGGGAACAGACCCAGCGAAGCAGAGAGTCTGGTGGTCTTTCCGCGGCAGGCGCAGGAGCGGGAAACCGTTCGGCCACGGCCGCCAGCATGGTCCGTAAGATCGGAACCGCCGTAATCGCGAACAGCGGCAGATACCGGAAGCGGTTGAGGGTGGCGATGGCGAACGCCGCGAACAGAGCGAGGTGGCCGAGGCGCTCGCGCCGCCGCAGCGAGCGGAAGGACACGGCCGCGGCCAATACGATGGCGGCGTAGAGCCAGAAGAACTGGTACTGCAGAACGGCGAACGGGGTGAGCTCCGAGATGATCGCATCGGCCGCCCGATGGGCGAAAACGTAGTCCCAGATACCCACGTAGAGACGCCAGGTATACGGATTGACGATGGCGAGCAGGGTGTAGCCGAGCGCGAGCAACGAGCCCCGCACGCGTTGGCGTAGCTGCGGCGCGCGCGGGAACACGGCTTCGTGGACGAAGACGACGAGCGGCACCAGCAACCAGTAGACGTGCACGCTGGCCCAGATCACCGTCATCGGTACGAGGTACTTGGCGCGAAGCTGATCGCGGTCGGCCAACGCCACCAGCAGCGCGAAGAACACGAAGCTGATCACCTGTGGCCGGAGGTGACACAGAGGGAGAACGAGCGGAACGACGGCAACCATCGTCAATGACTCACCCAGGTACGGCGCGACCGCGCCCTGGTCGCGGCGCAGAGACCGCACCAACCAGATCAGGGAGGCGGTCATCGCCAGCATGAACAAGACCTGGAGCAGCTTGACGGCGGCGAAGGCTCCGAGCTTGTACGCAATACCCATCGGTAGCTCGGCGAGCCAGGAATAGCACAGCCAATAGTTGCCCTGGGCGCCGAATGGATCCAGCGTCGGCAGGTGGTGGGTGTCCAGGATCCACAAGCCCGCTGCGATGTGACCGCCGAGGTCTGCGTCATCCAGCGGTTGGAGACCATGCGAAAGCGCGAGCAGGTAGAGGACCACCACGACCGTGGCTTCCACCCAGGGCTGGTTGACCTTCGAGCGCATGAGCCGGGATCCGCTCAAAGCGTATGGCGAACGGAGGTAAACCGAACGCGGAGGAAGGTCCTCACGTTCCGCTCTCTCTTCTTCCACCGCGCCCCGCCCCAATCGACCCGCAAAAGAACCATCAGGTGAATTCTCGGCGCTGAAACAGGAGCACGCTCAGGAGCAACACCAGGGCCGAGTAAGAGACCGCGTAGAGCCCGACGTGGACAAAGTACCAGAGCGAGAAGTGATCACCGAACACCACCTGATCGGCGATGTTGAAGCGGTCCAGATGCGGCAGGATTGCGAACAAGATCGAGGCAATGCCGCGGACGACCGGAGGGTAGTCCTCACCATGGAAGACCTGCAGGTGCGATGATGAGCGGCCGGCGACGAAAGCGGCCGCGGTGAACAAGCCGGCTAGGCTCGGAGTCACGACGACGGCAGAAAACAGCAGGGCCAACGCGATCAGAACCATCAACTCCATGACGATCGTGGCCGAGGCGAGGAGGAGCATCCAATCGAACTGCGGCTCGAAGAGGCGCAGAAAGACCAACAACGCCGCGCTCATCAGGATCACCATCGCCGCCACGGTGAGCAACAAGCCGAAGAATTTCCCGACGATGAACTCCCACCGGGCCACCGGCTTGGACAGGATGTTGAAGATGGTCCGCTTCCCCAGCTCCTTGCTGAGCAAGTTGACGCCCAGGACCACGGTCGTGATCACCCCAAAGAGCGAGATGCTCAGGAGGCTGAAGTCCTTGATGAACTTCACTTGGTTTCCGATCGAGGCCGAGCCGAAGATCGCTGAAATGCCGACGAGCAACACGGCAAAGAACAGAATCGAGTACAGTACCCGGTTGCGAACCGCTTCCCGAGCCGTGTTGAGCGCGATGGTCAGAACCTTCATGAGCATTTCACCCAGACGGCAGGGGACCTCCCTCGAGATGGGCCAGAGCCGACCGTAGCTCTTGGTCATCGGGGTTGAGCGCCAGGGAGCGCCGGAGCACCGCGACGCCGCGCGCCTGGTCGTCGAGACCGATGAAACTGGCACCCAGCCCCTTGAGAAGGCCGGCGTCGGCCGGGGCAAACCGTAGCCCGTGGCGACAGGCTGCCTCCGCCGCCGCAAACTCGTTGCGGCGCAACAACAGACTACAGAGGTTCTCGTTCGCCCGCGGGTTACTCGGAGCAATGGCCAACGCCTTCCGGTACCAGGAGATTGCGCCGTTGTCCAAACCCTTCGCCTGGTAGATCTGCCCGATGCAGAAGGCCGACTCGGCGTAGCCCGGAAAGACCCGCAGGGCTTCCCTGAACTGGATGTTCGCCTCATCAAAGCGCCCGAGTTCCTGAAGTGTCACGCCGAGGTTGTGATGGGCCTTGGCACTGTCGGGCTCCGCCTTCACGGCTGCCTGAAAGAGCGTAAGATCGTTCTGCCAATCGCGGTTGCGCACCCACGTCCGCGCGGCGAACGCGATCGTGATCAACGCCACCACGCCGCCCTGCAACCAAGCGCGCTTCGGTCGAAAACCTTGCAACAGCAGTCCTGCCAGCAGCGCACATCCGACCGAAGGAAGATACAGGAGACGCTCGGCCTTCACCGTTCCGATGGGGATCACGAGATTCGACGCGAGCGACAGGGTGACGAGAGGGAAAATGGCGAAGAGGCCGAGCGCGGCATTCCGCCGACTCGAGCGGAGGAAAAGGGCGACACTCCCCATGACCAGCCCAAGGCCGAGCAAGGGACGCAGCGAGAACCACGATGCGACTGGGGTGACGGCTCGCCAGGAGTAGTCGGCCGAGAGCACGACGGGCATCGCGAGCAGACTGGCATAGTCGCTGAGGACGGCAAGGGCGGTGCGAATCCGGACCATGGCGGGTGTGTAGGCCAGAACGTTGTCGAGCGGCAGCGGTCGATCCGGCAGGGTCAACGTCCCGATGACGTAGGTTCGGGTCGCCAGGAACAACCCGGAGACGATCAAGAAGGGGAGCCAATGACCGCTGCGCAGCTCGCGCCAGAGGGCTGGCCACAAGCCGCCGCGTCGCGCGGCACGGCTCAGAGGAATGAGCGGAAGAACCGTCAGGGCGCTCTCCTTGCAGAACACCGCCGCGGTGAAAGCCAGCAAGGCCAACGCATCCCGTCC
>Ga0316628_100003002_pt1 | contig 12802 bp, 6 predicted proteins | sample OWC_Aug_M2_C1_D5_FD_207648 | JGI IMG/M metagenome (GOLD analysis project Ga0316628, IMG submission 207648) | Wetland soil microbial communities from Old Woman Creek delta, Ohio, United States - OWC_Aug_M2_C1_D5_C | ecosystem: Environmental > Terrestrial > Soil > Wetlands | place: USA: Ohio...
GCCTTGACGTAGGTGCCGATGCCGCCGTTGTAGAGCAGGTCGACCGGCGCCTTGAGGATCGCGTTCACGAGCTCGGTCGGCGCCATCGCCTTCGCGTCGATCGCAAGCGCCTTCGCGACCTCGGGTGTGATCGCGATCGATTTCGCGCTGCGCGGATGCACGCCGCCGCCGGGCGAGATCAGTTTCGGGTCGTAGTCGGCCCAGGACGAACGCGGCAGCCGGAACAGCCGCTCGCGTTCGGCGAACGAACTTGCCGCATCCGGGTCGGGATCGAGAAAGATGTGCCGGTGGTCGAAGGCTGCGACCAGCCGGATATGGCGCGACAGCAGCATCCCGTTGCCGAACACGTCGCCCGACATGTCGCCGATGCCCACGACCGTGAAATCCGTGGCTTGCGCGTCGACACCCATTTCCCGGAAATGCCGCTTGACCGATTCCCAGGCACCACGCGCGGTGATGCCCATCGCCTTGTGGTCGTAGCCTGCCGATCCACCCGAGGCGAACGCGTCGCCCAGCCAGAAGCCGTATTCGCGGCTGATGCCGTTGGCGTAATCGGAGAACGTCGCCGTGCCCTTGTCGGCGGCGACGACCAGGTACGGGTCGTCGCTGTCGTGGCGCCGCACGCGGACCGGCGGCACGATCGCGTCGCCGACCCGGTTGTCGGTGATGTCGAGCAGCCCGCGCAGGTAATCCTGGTAGCAGGCGATCCCTTCCTTCAGGTACGCATCGCGGTCGGCGGGCGCGGGCGCCCGCTTGAGCACGAACCCGCCCTTCGATCCGACCGGGACGATGACGCTGTTCTTGACCATCTGCGCCTTGACCAGTCCCAGCACCTCGGTGCGGAAGTCCTCCGGCCGGTCCGACCAGCGCAGGCCGCCGCGCGCGACCCTGCCCCCGCGCAGGTGCGCGCCCTCGAAGCGCGTCGAGTAGACGAAGATCTCGAACATCGGCGCAGGTGGGGGAAGGCCGGGCACCTTCGCGGGGTCGAACTTGAACGACAGGAAACCCTTCCGCGCACCGGCGGCATCGACGCACCAGTAATTGGTGCGCGTCGTGGCGAGGATCAGCGCCAGGTACTCGCGCAGCACCCGGTCTTCGGACAGGTTGTCCACCTCGTCCAGCGACTGCTCGATCGCGCGGACCTGCCCGCTCGCCCGTGCATCGGCAGCGGCGCCCACGTCGGGATCGAAGCGAAGCTTGAACAGCTCGACGAGCTGCGCCGCGATGCGCGGATGCGCGGCGAGGCTCGCTTCGATGAAAGACTGCGAAAGCGCAAATCCGATCTGGCGCAGGTATTTCGCGTATGCGCGCAGGATGGTCACCTCGGCGGCGGGCAGCTTCGCGGCGACGACCAGACGATTGAAATCGTCGTTCTCGACCTCGCCGCGGAACACGCGGGCGAACGCGTCCTCGAACACCAGGTGCAGGGCGTCGACATCGATCTCGGCGTCGCCGATCGCGGAAGTCATGCCGAGGTCGTGGATCCAGATCGGCGTGCCTCCCGGTGGCGTCACGCGATACGGGCGCTCGTCGAGGACCTTCATGCCCATCCGCTCCAGCATCGGCAGGCTGTCCGAGAGCACCACCGGGGCGCCGATGCGAAAGAGCTTGAATCGCAGCACGTTCGGCGCGGCCTCCAGCGGACGGTACAGCGACATCGCCAGGGGTTCGGGCGGCGAGAGTCGCTCCATCGTCGCGATGTCGGGGACGGCCGCGCGGGCCGCCGTATCCTCGCGGTATCCGGCAGGGAAGGCGCCGGCGTATCGATGGGACAGCGCGCTGCCGCGCGCCTCGCCCAGCGCGTCGATCAGCGCGTCACGCAGGTCGTCGGCCCATCGCCGTGCCGCGCTCGCGAGCCGGGCCTCGAGGGAGCGGACGTCCACCTGCGGAACGTGGCCTGGCGTGGTGCGCACGGTGATCAGTACGCGCGCCAGCGCCGACTCCGACAGGTTGACGTTGAAATCGGACCTCTGGCCGTTGAAGGCCTGCAGCAGCAGCGCCTGCCATTTCTGGCGCACGTCCGTCGCGTAGTTTTCGCGTGGCGCGAAGATCAGGCAGGTGACGAACCGCTCGAAAGGGTCGCGGCGGACGAACAGGCGGAAGCGCTGGCGATCGCCCAGGTGCAGGATGCCGATGGCGGTCTGCAGCAGCTCGTCCTCCGGCGTCTCGAACAGCTCGTCGCGCGGATAGCTGTCCAGGATGTTGATCAGGTTCTTTTCGGCGTGTCCCCCAGGCGGAAAGTCGGCGCGGCGGATGACGTTCGCCGTCTTGTGCCGCAGCAGCGGGATCGCCGACGGGTTCGCGCTGTAGGCGAGGTGGGTGAACAGGCCCAGGAAGCGATGCTCGCCGCATACGCGGCCCGCCGCGTCGAAACGCTTGACGGCGACGTAGTCGAGGTAGCCGGGTCGGTGCACGGTCGAGCGCGACGTCGACTTGGTGATGACCAGCAGCTCGGGCCGCCGGGCATAGGCCCGCACCTCCGGCGGCAGGGCAGCGAAGCTTCCCGCAATGTCCTTGCCGGGGGTCTCTCGCAGGATGCCGAGCCCCGTTCCGGCAACGATATGCAACGCGTCCTGGCCGTCGATGCGAACGAGGTCGTGGCAGCGATAGCCCAGGAAAGTGAAGTGGTCCTCGGCGAGCCATTCGAGGAACGCCGCGCCGTCGGCGAGCTGGTCGGGAGACAGCGGCGGCGGATCGCGTGCAATGGCGGTCGCGATCGCGCGGGCCCGTTGCTGCATCGGCTTCCAGTCGGTCACTGCGGCGCGCACATCCTCCAGCACGCGCGCGATGTCCGCGCAGAGGCCGTCGAGCGCTTCCGCCTCGATCGTCCTGTCGATCTCGAGGTGGATGAACGACTCGAGCTGGCGCGCGGGATCGTCGTCGGGTGCGAGCGCCGTCAGCGTGCCCTCGGCCGCGCGGACGACGCCGACGATCGGGTGAATGATCAGGTGCAGCGCCAGTCCGTGACGGTTGATCTCCATCACCACGGAATCGACGAGGAAAGGCATGTCGTCGTTGACGATCTCGACGACCGTGTGCCGCGATTGCCACCCGTGTTCCTCGAGCGTTGGATTGAAGACGCGAACGCGCGCGTGTCCCGGCTCGCGCCTGCGCGCGAAATTCCAGTGCGAGAGCGCGGCGCCGTAGAGGTCGGCCGGCTGCCGCTCCTCCAGGTCCTCGGTGTCGACCTGGGCGTAGTAGCGCACGGCGAAGTCGTGCAGGGTGGCGCGCAGATCGGGTGCGATCCGGGTTGCGACCAGTCTGGCCACTTCGTCCACGCGCCCCGCGCGGACGTCCTGTGCGATGTCGTTCATCCATCCTCCTCACGCGGCGCCTTGTCGGCGCGTTGCAGTCCCACGACGCCGCCTCGTGGGCCGCGGTCGGGGCGTTGCCGGTTCCGGGGATTCGAGTCTACTCCGCGGGGGCGGCGTCACCGAGGTCGAAGAACAGACCGGTCATGATCGCGAGGCCCTGCCGGGCGACCGAACCCAGCAGGTGCTCGTCGGGCGCATGCTGGGAGCAGGCCGGATACGAATGCGGGATCCACACGGTCGGCAGGGAGAGCACCTCGGCGAAGCAGTCGTTCGGCAGTGATCCGCCGAGATTGGGAAGGATGACCGGACGCTCGCCCGTCGTTCGCTCGATCGATGCGGCGACGCGGCGCACCCACGGGTGCCCGGGATCGAGCCTTGTTGCCCGCATCGCTTCGGATCGCGCCGGCGCGACCTGCACGGTTCGATAGCCGCAGCCATCCAGATGGGCGCGGATCGCGGAAACGAAGGTCGTGTGATCGCAGCCGGCGACGAAGCGCAGCTGCAGATGCGCCATCGCCCGCGGCGGAATCGCGTTGACCGGATGGTCGGGATTGCCGGTGCGGAACGCCAGCACCTCGAGGGCGTTCCAGCCGAACACGCGCTCGGCGGGCGAGAGGCCCGGCTCGCCCCAGTCGCGATCGATCGCGGGACCGCCGGGCTCTCCGGGCTCGATGCCCGACAGCGCCTGGCGCACCGCCGCGGGAATCGGTGGCGGCCGCAAGGCATGGACGAGGATGCGACCGCGGCCATCGACCATCGAGGCAATCGCGTTCGCGAGGATCGTTCCGGGATTGGCGAGCAGGCCGCCCCAGTTGCCCGAATGATGCGCCCCTTCGCGCAGGTCGACAGTCAAGTCGAAGTTGAACGCCCCGCGCGAGCCCAGGAACAGCGTCGGTCGGTCGGCCGCGAGCCGCGGACCGTCGGAGGCGATCAGCACGTCGGCCGCGAGCGTGCGACGCTCGCGCTCGCACAGCGCGCGCAGGCCCGGCGAGCCGGTCTCCTCGCCCATTTCGAGCAGGACCTTGACGTTGAAGCCGAGCGAGCCCCTTGCCGCCAGCACCTGCGCGAGCGCGGCGAGGTTCAGGCTGTGCTGCCCCTTGTTGTCGGCAGTGCCGCGTCCGTACCAGCGATCGCCTTCGACCACGACCTTCCACGGGGAGAGGCCGGTGCGCCATTGCGCGTCGTAGCCCAGCACGACGTCCCCGTGCCCGTAGGTAAGGATCGTCGGGCGATCACTGCCCTCGTGGCGCTCGGCGTACAGGAACGGGACGCCGCCCGCGGGATTGTCGAGCAGACGCCAGCTGAATCCCAGGCCCGCGAGCGTCGGGCCGATCTCGCCTTGCAGATAGGCGAGCAGCTCGTCGCGCGAGTCGCTGCGCTGGCTTTCGGTGCGCAGCGCGACGCGACGCGAGAGCTCGGTCAGGAAGTGGCCGGCGTCGAACCAGGCGAGCGCCGCCTGGACGGCGGCATCGCGCGCGGTCACCGGCGCTGCATCCGGAAGCGCCGGATCGACGGCGCGGCCCGCAGCCGTGGCTTCACGCCGCGAGATCCTGCCGCGCCTCGAGGAAGCGGCCGAGTCGCGCCACGCCTTCGTCCAGCCGCTCGTCGGTTGCGGCGAAGCACCAGCGGACGAAGCCCTCGCCGTCCGGTCCGAAAGCGCTGCCCGGGGCGAGCCCCAGTCCGGCTTCGGCGACCAGGCGCTTGCAGAACGCGAGGCTGTCGTCGACGCCGGCGACCCGGAACAGCGCATACATCGCGCCCTGCGGCGTGGCGGCCTGCACCCCGGGGATCCGCTGCAGGTCGGAGATCAGCCGGTCGCGCGCGTGGCGAAACCGAGCGCGGGTCGCCGCGACGCTCGTCTCGCCCAGGGTGAGCGCGGCCACGCCGGCGCTCTGGACGAATGCCGGAGAGCACGAGGTGTTGAACTCGATCAGCTTGCCGATGTCGGCCATCAGCGCCGCCGGCGCGACGACCCAGCCCAGACGGAAACCGGTCATCATCCAGGCCTTGGAAAAGCTGTTGGTGCTGACGAGGCGGGCGCCGTCGTGGGCGAAGTCGAGGAAAGACGGCGCGCAGTCGGCATCGTCGCCGTAGTACAGCCGTTCGTAGACGTCGTCGGCGACGATCCAGATGCCGTGACGGTCGCAATGGTCGAACACCGCCCGCTGCGCCTGACGGTCGATCGTCCAGCCGGTGGGATTGTTCGGCGAGTTGAGCAGCAATGCACGCGTGCCGGGTGTCAGCGCTGCGAGCAGCCGGTCGACGTCGAGAGTCCAGCCAGAAGGGCCGAAGGACAGCGAGACGCGCTCGACGCTCGCCGACAGGATGCGTGGAACGCCGGTGAGGTTCGGCCACAGCGGGGTCACGGCGACGACGCGGTCGCCGGGATCCACGAGCGCCTGGGCGGTGAGCATCAGGGCCGACATTCCGGACGCCGTCACCGCGACGCGGGCCGCCGGCGTGGGAGCGTGCAGCCGCGTCACGTAGGCGGCGATCGCCTCCCGCAGCACGGGAATGCCGAGGTTCTGCGTATAGAACGTCTCGCCGCGCGCGAGCGAGGCGCTCGCGGCATCGCGTATGAACGCCGGCGTCACCTGATCCGGCTCGCCGAACCAGAAGGCCAGGATGTCCTCGACGCCCATGCCGGCGTTGGCGATCTCGCGGATCTTCGACGAGTCGAGCCTGCCGACCGTGGCGCGCGCGGTCGCGCGCGGTGCATCCGTGGATGCGGGGAACTCAGGATTGCCGGGTCTTGGTGTTTGCATCCGATGCTTATACTTTGGCGATGGCTGCTGCGGCAAGCGCTGCCAGCGCAGGGAACGGGCACCGCCGGAGCCGCATCGGGGTCGGCGTCCGACGGGCGTCCGATCAGCAGACCTGCCGTGCCGCGCGCGCTGCCTGCTCGATCGAATCCAGCGCTGCCGGTCCGCGGTGGCGCCGCCGCAGCGCAGCGGCGAGCGCAAGCAGGGCGAGGGCGAGCGCCGGGTCGATCAGGCCGACGGGGGCGACGGCGTCGGTCGCAGGCCCGACGGCCGCATGCGCCTGGGTCGCGACGATGAATACGGCAAGCGCCAGCACGACGCTCACGAACGCGCCTGTCGCCAGGCTCTCGACGAGCAGGCGCAGGAGATCCCGCCATGCGCGCTGGCCCAATCCATTACTTGCGAGTGACCGGTTTTTCACGATGTCTCCATCCTGACGGGGGTGCCGCGCACGCGGCGGCGCCGTCCGTTCGAGCGTGCCCGGCGCCAATCCGCCGACCCTCATTGAACACGGCGATCGCGGCGGCGCTGCGCCGCGAACATGGCGGCCCGCGGATCAAATGTGGCAAAGGGATGGCAGGACCGATCGCAGGGTCGCCGGCCAGGGGATGGCAAAATCGATGGCGGGATTGCCGGCAAAGCGGTGGCAGAATCGCGCTGGTGAGCCGCCGCATCGCCATCGTCGAGGATGAACCTGCACTGCGCGACAACGTCGCCGACGCGTTGCGTCGTCACGGCTACGAGGTGGCGACCTATGCCGATCGGGCAGGTGCGCTCGATGCGTTTCGCACGCGCCTTCCCGATCTCGCGCTGATCGACGTGGGCCTCGGCGACGACATCGACGGCGGGTTCGACCTGTGCCGGGAATTGCGGGCGCTGTCGGCGGGCGTACCGATCATCTTCCTGTCGGCGCGTGATTCCGATTTCGACATCGTCGCGGGACTGAGGCTCGGCGCCGACGACTACCTGACCAAGGATGCGAGCCTGCCGCACCTGGTCGCGCGGATCGCCGCCCTGTTTCGCCGCAGCGAGCTCGCGCAGTCGGCCGCCTCCGCCGAGGACGTCCAGCAGCGCGGTGCCCTCACGCTGGACCTGAAGCGCCTGATCGCGCACTGGAACGGCAAGCGCGTCGACCTGACGCTGACCGAGTTCTGGATGGTGCACGCGCTCGCGCGGCACCCGGGACACGTCAAGGATCGCGACAGCCTGATGCGTGACGCACGGATCACCGTCGACGACAGCACGATCACGTCGCACATCAAGCGGATCCGACGCAAGTTCCAGGCGCTCGACCCGGCGTTCGACCGCATCGTGACCGTCTATGGGCTCGGCTATCGCTGGGACGCCGCGGCGTCCTGAGCGCGGCGTCCCGGCAGCGAATCGGGCGATGGTCGGCGGGCTTGCCAGCGCGATCAGGCGTTACTCGCCGACGCTGGGCATACGCGCGCAGCTCGCGCTGGTGCTGACGGTCTTCCTGGCGTTGCCATGGCTGGGCTTCCAGTACGCGCGCGAGATCGAGCGCTTCCTGCAAAGCGCCCAGGACCGCGCGCTCGCCGGGACTGCCCAGGCGATTGCCACCGCGCTCAACGACCGGCCGCGCTTGTTCGACACGCCGCCGGACCCGATCGCGTCGTTCGCACGCGAGCGCGTCGCCGACGAGGGGAGCGGGGGCGTGACGCTGCCACCGTCGGCCTCGCCGGAGATCGAGCAGATCATCCGTGGCCTGTCGCGGATCGACGCGCGGATCTGGGTCGTCGATCGCGACCTGACGGTGCTTGCGCACACCGGCTCGCTCACGCGCGATCCGCCGGCCGAGACCCCGTCGGGCTCGCCGCTGGGTGCGGCCTGGCAGATGGTCGAGCGCGCGACGGTCGGCCGACTCTATACGCTGTTCCTGGAACAGCCGACCGAGGATTTCCGCGACGAGGCTGCGGTGCGCGGCCCCCCGCGTGGACGCGACATCGAGGGCGCGCTGGCAGGAATCCTGACCGTCGACCGGCGCAGGACGCTCGATGGCAAGGCCGTCGTCGTCGCGGCGGCGAATCCGGTCTGGATCGGCGACCACGTCGAGGGTGCCGTCGTCGTCGAGCAGACGACCAACCGCGTGCTCGCCGAGCGCAACCTCGCTTTCGAGCGGCTGTTCAACATCGTTCTCGCCGTCCTCCTGCTCGGCTCGGTCGCGCTGACGCTGTTCGCGTCGAGGCTGTCCTCGCGCATCCGGCGCCTGCGCGACGACGCCGAGGCGGCGATCGACCCGAACGGCCGCGTTCGGGGCACGTTCGCAGGTGTCGACGCTCGCGACGAGATCGGCGATCTGTCGCGCAGCTTTGCAAGCGTGCTCGCCCGGCTCTCCGATTTCGCTGCGTACCAGGAAAAGATGGCCGGGCGCCTGTCGCACGAGCTGCGCACGCCGATCGCGGTCGTGCGCTCGTCGCTCGAGAACCTGCAGCAGCAGCCGCTCGCATCCGACGCCAGGATCTACATCGAGCGCGCGCAGGGTGGACTGCAGCGCCTGTCGGCAATCCTGACCCGGATGACCGAGGCGGCGCGCCTCGAGCAGGCGCTGCAGGAGGCCGAGCAGGAGCGCTACGACGTGGTGCCCGTCGTCGTCGCCTGCGTCGACGGCTACCGCGCCGCCTACCCCGACGTGGCCTTCGACCTGGCGGTCGCGGAAGGCGCGATGGCCGTCGACGGCGCGCCGGACCTGCTCGCCCAGATGCTCGACAAGCTCGTCTCCAACGCGGTCGAGTTTCGCAGCGGCGGACCGGTCGCGATCTCCGTGGAGCGTGCAGGCGATGCCGTGCGGATGTCGGTCTCCAATGCCGGGCCGCCATTGCCTGCCGGGATGCAGGCGCGACTGTTCGACTCGATGGTGTCGGTGCGGCCGGAGCGTGGTGGCGCACACCTGGGACTGGGACTCTACGTCGCGCGGATGATCGCGCAATTCCACGGCGGATCGATCGACGTCGCCAATCGAGCCGATGGCAGTGGCGTCGTCGTCTCGGTGCGGATCCCGCTCGAATTCAGGTAACGGTCGGATCGCGCCCGCTCGGACGAGCGTCGGATCGCACTCGCTCGAATGAGCGTCAGATGGCGATCTCGTAGCGGTCGCGGCCCTGGCGCTTGGCCGCGTAGAGCGCGCTGTCGGCGCGTTTGAGGAGCGCTTCGGCGCTCGTCGAGGGTCCCTGGCCCATCGCGATGCCGATGCTCGTCGTCACCCGCAGCGGCGTGCTGCCTGCATGGAATTCGCCGCGCATCGCCGCGATGATCTTGCGGGCGACGAACCGGCATTCCTCGCGACCGTGGATGCCTTCGAGCACGATGACGAACTCGTCGCCGGCAAGGCGCGCCACGAGGTCGGTCGAGCGCACCGACGCCGACAGCCGGCGCGCGAACTCGCGCAGCACCTCGTCGCCGGCGGCGTGGCCGAGCGTGTCGTTGATGCCCTTGAAACCGTCGATGTCCAGGAACAGCAATGCGACCGGGATTCTGCTTCGCCGCGATCGCTGGAGCGCGGCGGCGATGCCGTCGTCGAAGCGGCGCCGGTTGGGAAGGCCGGTCAGGGTGTCGTACTGTGCGAGGCGCTCGAGCGCATGCTCGGCCTCCTTCAGCGGGGTGACGTCATGGCTCGACGTGTAGACGCCGACGACCCGGCCCGCTTCGTCGATGTCCGGGACGTAGCTGCCCCGCACGTGCCGCGTCCCCGTCTTGTCGGTGAACTCCAGGTCGTAGTCGACGCGCTCGCCGGCGAACGCGCGGTCGAGCCTGGGGCTCATGCTCGCCCAGGCTTCCGCCCCCAGGACCACGGCGACCGGGCGTCCGGTGATCTCCGACAGCGGCCGGCCGAGCCATGTCTCGTAGTAGCGGCTGTTGAAGCGATAGCGGCGCTCGGCGTCGATGTAGCCGACCAGGAGCGGAATGTTGTCGGTGATTCCCCGCAGGCGTCGCTCGCTTTCCTCCACTTTCTCCTGCGCGTCGTGCAGATCGGTCACGTCCTGCACCAGCGCATAGATGCCGACGACGTTGCCCTGCGCGTCCCGATCGGGAATGTAGTCGACGAGCTCGTGGTGCTGGCGGCCGTCGCGCACGATCGCACGCTGGAATCGCGTGCGCTCTCCCGCTTTCACGCGCTGCATGTAGGGGCGCGTCTGCGCGTAGGCCTCGGGTGTCAGGAAGTCGGCGACGTACCGGCCGGCGACGGCTTCCGGCGGCAGTCCGTACAGCTCCCTGGACCGGCCGTTCACGAAGATGAATTTCTCGTCGATCGACAGCTGCGCGATCAGCGCGGGGACGGTGTCGGCGATCGTGCGCATGCGGGTTTCTGAATCGGCCAGCGCGTCCTCGACTTTCTTGCGCCGGGTGATGTCCTGGCATACGACGTAGGCGCCGCGGACCTCCTGCCCCGCACCGTAGTCGGGGAACGCGGTGACCATGAAATACGGCGCTTCGCCCGACGGCGAGAAGCTCGTCTCGAAGCTCTGCGGCATCCCGGACTGCACGTCGCGGATGCGGCTCTCGATCCGCGCGAACGCCTCCAGGCCGATCATGTCGGTGAGCGTGCGGCCGATGAACCTCTCGGGTGCCACGCCGAAGATTTCGCGGGCATAGGCGTTGACGAACCGGAAGCGATGGCCGGCGTCGATATAGGTGATCAGCACCGGGACATTGGAAGTGATCAGCTCCAGGTTGGCTGCGCTGCGCTGCAGCTCGGCGGACTTGTCCTCCAGCGCGACGGTCCGTTCCTGCAGCGTCTGCGCCATCCGGTTGAGCGTGCGCGCGAGCACGCCGAGCTCGTCGTCGCCGCCGACGTCCGACCGGTGCGACAGGTTTCCCTCGCCGAAGCGCGCTGCATCCTCGGCGAGCTGGCGCAGGGGCCGGGCGATGCGGTTCCCGGAATGGAATGCGAAGGCGACACCCAGCGCCAGCGCAAGCAACCCCAGCAGAACCGTCTCGGCCACCCCCATGCGCGAGGTGGAGTGCGTCGCCTCCGTCGTCGTTTCGACATACACGTGCCATGGCGCACGCGAGGGTGTCGCGTAGGCGGTGAGGCGCAGGATGCCATCGGGGCCGCGACCCTCCTCGGCGCCTTCGGCGGGTTGCGCTTCCACCGCAGTGTCGACCGTGCCGGGGAATTTCCGGCCGATCCAGTGTGCTGCGTCACGGTTGCGCGCCAGAACGATTCCCGCGGCGTTGACGAGCGTCACCACGGTCGTCGGTGGCGCAACGCCTTTGGCGTCGAGCAGCCCCGCGAGCCCGGCGAGGCGGGTCGACGCCGTCACGACGCCCCGGGGTTGCCCGGCGCCATCGAGGAGAGGGCGCGCGAACACCGCGACGGGTTCGTCGCTGGTGGAGGCGCGCAGGGGCCCGTCGATGGTCAGCGCGCGATTCGAGAGCGCCGCGCGAAAATAGGGGGTGGCGGCGATATTGACGTCGCCACCGCGGCGCCCGCGATCCAGCGTCCCGACGCTCTGTCCGTCGAGGGTCCACACGCCGATGTTGTTCATCGATGCGGGAAGATCGCCGCGCACGTCCTGCAGGAACGCGTCGTTGGCCGCGGCGTCCACGGATTCGGCGACCACCCCATGGCTCGAGAGCGCGATCGCGCCCTCCATGTCGCTCACGTAGTCGTCGACGCGCGCTGCGACCAGCCGTGCCAGCGAGACCATTCGCTCCCTGGCGTCTTCGCGGTCGGTCGCCGCCTGGCGGACCGCGCTCAGACCGACATACACGATGAACGGCAAGCCCAGCGCCAGGACGAGCAACACCAGCCGCAACCGGATGCCGGCGCGGAACGTGGGCATGCGATCCTGAGGTGTCGCCTTCAAGTGCGGGTCTGCGATCGATCCGGATTGGGGACCTGATCAACTGCAAGGAGCGTGCCGTTCGCCAGATTCCGATCCTTTGCGGCAGTGCCGCAATGGGCGGTCGGCGATAATGCGCCCCTTCCAACCTGTACTGCACGACCAACCGATGCGCCTGCACATCCTCGGCATTTGCGGCACGTTCATGGGCGGCATCGCCGCCATTGCCAAGCGCGCGGGTCACACGGTCACCGGCTGCGACGCCAACCCCTATCCGCCGATGTCGACCCAGCTCGAAGCCTTGGGCATCGACCTGACCGAGGGTTTCGATGCGGCGCAGCTCGACGGCGTCGCCCAGGGGACCGACGCGTTCGTCGTCGGCAATGTCGTCTCTCGCGGCAACCCGTTGATCGAGGCGATCCTGAATCGAGGCTTGCGCTACACCTCCGGGCCGCAGTGGCTCTACGAGAATGTTTTGGCTGATAAGTGGGTGCTCGCTGTCGCTGGAACGCATGGAAAGACAACCACTTCGTCAATGCTTGCCCACATTCTCGATCAGGCGGGCCTCGATCCCGGGTTCCTGATCGGTGGGGTGCCGCTGGATTTCGGCGTGTCGGCGCGGCTTACCGACAGCGCGTTCTTCGTCATCGAAGCCGACGAGTACGACACGGCGTTCTTCGACAAGCGATCGAAGTTCGTCCACTACCGCCCGCGAACTGCGGTCCTGAACAACCTGGAATTCGACCACGCCGACATCTTCCCCGACCTGGCGGCGATCGAGACGCAGTTCCACCACCTGGTCCGGTCGGTGCCGGGCGCCGGGCGCGTGATTGCCAACGGCGAGGAGGCAAGCATCGCTCGCGTGTTCGCGCGCGGGCTGTGGAGCGAAAGCGAGCGCTTCGGAGGCGCGGATGTCGCGCCGGCG
>Ga0316628_100003003_pt1 | contig 12802 bp, 10 predicted proteins | sample OWC_Aug_M2_C1_D5_FD_207648 | JGI IMG/M metagenome (GOLD analysis project Ga0316628, IMG submission 207648) | Wetland soil microbial communities from Old Woman Creek delta, Ohio, United States - OWC_Aug_M2_C1_D5_C | ecosystem: Environmental > Terrestrial > Soil > Wetlands | place: USA: Ohio...
CGCTGCGATCCAGCTCGGCTACCGCGAACGACACAGGAGAAAGTTGACCGCTTTCATGCTCATGACCACCTCCCGGTTTTGATTCAACACCTCAATGAAAGAGTGGACAATGCCGCGGTCAGGCTTTGACTGCGACCGGTTGGTTTTCGTAATGGCCACTCTCAGCGTAAGCGTGTCGCCGGGCCGAACCGGCAGGAGCCAGCGCAACTCGTCAACTCCCGGAGAACCGAGACTGGCCACCCTTGACAGGTAAAATCGCACAAACTCACGCATCATAAGACTCGCGGTATGCCACCCCGAGGCAATCAGCCCGCCATAAATGCTGCTCTTCGCGGCTTGGGAATCGGTATGCAGCACCTGGGGGTCGAATCGCCGTCCGAAGCTGATGATGTCCTCCTCGTTCAGGGTGATCGCACCGAATTCATGGACGGAGCCTGGCACATAATCTTCAAAATAGCGTTCTTCCACGGGAACGCTAAAACCATAATAATTCATGCATTTCCTCTTAATGACCGTTCTTCATTTCTGCTTCATGGGCAGATGGTCGTGACACCTGACTTGAGCGAATCCTGTGCTGGAGGGCCGCAAGTCGCCGGTGATCAGGTGGCCAAGGCCAGCTTGCCGGTTGCACTGTCGCTTATATACGGAAATAAACTTATATTCGCAACCATCGTCAGACTGAGGCTGAGCTCCCGTGCCACTGAACGAAGCCTGGGAAGATTAAATTGGATTGCGGATGAACAGACAGTCTTCAATTGCCAACTCCTTGAATCCATTTTTCAAAGAGTGTATGAAGACTGATATCCATGTCAATACACCCACAAATGACCCTTTCAGCCGGAGTCGTCGTTGTCCGCAGGGATAACGGCTGGAAATACCTGATCTTGAGAGCCTATCGCAACTGGGACTTCCCCAAGGGCGAAGTGGAAGCCGGCGAGACGCCGCTGGAGACCGCGATTCGCGAAACCCGGGAGGAGACCGGCATCACGGAGTTGAATTTCCGCTGGGGAAACATCTGCAAAGAAACCGAGCCATACAAGCAAGGCACCAAGGTGGCCCGGTACTTTCTGGCGGAAACATCCCAAACGGCGGTGGTATTCGCGGTCAACCCGCAGATCGGCGGCCCCGAGCACCATGAGTACCGATGGGCCGACGCATCCCAGCTGAGGAAGCTCGTGCCCCCGCGGCTTTTACCGGTGGCGGAATGGGCGGCCGGAGTGGTGGAACCATGATCGATGTCACCGCAGCAGTTTGGGTTGAAAACGGCAGGGTGCTGATCGCCCGCCGCCGGCCCGGCGCTTCCCAAGCCGGGCTGTGGGAATTTCCCGGCGGCAAGGTGCGCCCGGGAGAAACGCCCGAGCATTGCCTGCAGCGGGAGATCCAGGAAGAGCTCGGCGTAAAGATAGCAGTGGGGGAATTTTTTGGAGAGAGCGTTTACGCTTATGAAACCAAGACCATCCGGCTGCTGGCATATCGGGTTTCAGTGAAAAGTGGAGAAATCTCTCTCAATGATCATGCCGAGCTGGCCTGGGTGGCGATGGCGGATCTCAGCGGATACCGATTCTGCCCGGCCGATGTTCCGCTCGTCCGGAAGCTCCAGAGCCCCTTATGACGATGGCAGGCCATACACGCAATGCCCTGGCTGCGGCGTTTGTCCTGGTGCTGGTGTGCGCGGGCACCGGGGAAGCCCAGGGCCAGCCGTCTCGAACCCAACCGTCCGCTCCTTCGCCGGAGGCTCTCCGCCAGAGGGAACTCGATCGGGATTCGGCCGTCAATCTGTCGCTGGCTAAAAAATCAATCCAGGACGACGCCTTTTACAGCGCCAAAGTGGCGCTCAATGTCTGGAGGCTCAGCGCCATCGAGGCCGGCAATTTCGACCGGAAACTGTACGAAGACCTGCGCAAGCAGCTCTACGAGAAATCGATCCGCGAAAACCTGCGCTGTATAGACGTCGCCGTTGCTCAGCGCGACGCTCCCGATGCCAACCTCTGCCTCAAGATCTACCGCCTGCACTCCCAGGAGATCGATGCCTTCGACCCCAAACGCTACGAGGAGCTTAAAACCCGCGTCAGCGGCATCCGCAAAAAAGAAAAGTGATGGCTTTGTACGAGTTCATCAAACGTAGAGAAGGCTATGAAAGCACTTCTTGTCATCCGGCGGCTCCCAGGAGCCGCCGGATGACCCGCTTCATCATGGCCGCGTCGCGGTAGGGTTGGGGAGATTCGTTGACGAGAGTCACGTCAAGGCCCCCCAGGCTGACCAGCACCTTAGCCAGAGGCAGGAAAAAGGCAGGGGTGGTTTTCAGGTGCCTGCGCTCGCCTTTCGGACCGAATTCGATCCCGGAGAAGTGTGCGTGGAAGCGGCGCGGAAGCCGGTCCAGGACCCTCGCGTAATCGAGGCTGCCTCCCGTGCGAGCCAGCAGATGTGAAAAATCCACCGTGTATCCGCAGCCGGTTTCCCTCGCAAGGGCGAGGATTTCGTCCAGCGCGCCGAACTGGGAGGGCTTGCCGGTGGTCTCCGGGCATAGGTTTACCGGCCAGCGGCTTTTGCGGATGGCTGCCTGAAGCTCGTGGATGGCCTGGGCGATCCGGCCGAACGTCTTCTCAGCCGAGTGGCCCTGGTAGAAACCGGCATGAAAAACCACGTTGCGGCCTCCCAGCAGAGCCGCCATTCGGCAGGAGGCCAGGATGCGCTCCTTGCTCGCGGCGAGTTTGATCGGGTCGTCTGCCGCCAGGTTGACGTAATACGGGGCATGCACCGAAAGAAGGATGCCCTGGGCGCGTGCGACCGCACCCACCGCCTCGGCCTCCTCCGCCTTCATGCGCACCCCGTAAGTGAAGGCGACCTCCACGCAATCGAGGCCCATCCGCCCGGCCTTTTTCAGGGCCTTCAGGTATCCCAGCCCGTCGGAACCCGCGGGGCCGATTTTGATGGCACATAGGCTCATCTGCTTTGAGCTTTCAGCTTCGAGCTTCGAGCTGGGTTACCCCATCGTCCGCTTCAGAAGTGTCCGCAGCTCGTTGAGCGGCCGCGTATTGAGCACATCCTTTTTCTCCAGCCATCCCCTGCGCGCCTGGCCGATGCCGTAAGCGAGCAGGCTGAACTCGCCCACGCTGTGGGCGTCGGTGTTGATGGCAACCAGAACGCCGGCCTCTTTCGCCATCTGGCACCAGGTGTCGGTGAGGTCGAGGCGCTGGGGGTTGGCGTTCAGCTCCAGGAAACAGCCGCGCTCCTTGGCTTTCCCAATCACTGCCGCCAGGTCGACGGCGTAGGCGTCGCGCTCGTTGATCAACCGGCCGCTCGGGTGTCCCAGGATCGAAAAGAAGCGCTGGTCCATGGCCCGCAGGATGCGGTCGGTCTGCTGTCGGGCCGGCAGCCGGAAGCCGCTGTGCACGGAGCCGATCACGAGGTCGAGCTGTTGCAGGACGGGGTCGGGAAGGTCCAGGCTCCCATCCATGAGGATCTCCACTTCGATTCCCTTCAGCAGGCGGATGCCCTTGAGTCTTGCGTTCAGTCGCTCGATCTCCTTGATCTGCGCCAGCAGGCGGCGTTCGTCGAGGCCACCCACCATTCTGAGGGTCTGGGAATGGTCCGTCACGGCCAGGTACTTCAGGCCGCAACGCCTGGCGGACAAGGCCATCTCCTCCAGGGTGCTGCGGCCGTCCGTCGCGGAGGTGTGGGAGTGAAGCTCGCCCTTGATGTCGGAAAGCTCGACCAGCTCCGGCACCCGGCCCTTGCGCGCGACTTCTATTTCGCCGCGGTCCTCGCGCAGCTCGGGTGGGATCCAGGGCAGGTCGAGCGCCCCGTAGACCGACTCCTCGGTCTCTCCGGCGATCTTGCCGTCGAGAGTGAACACCCCGTACTCGTTGATCTTGAGCCCGCGTTGGCGGCCGATCCGCCGGATGGCAATGTTGTGGGCCTGGCTGCCGGTGAAATACTGCAGGGCCGCGCCGAAATTTTCCTGCCCCACCCGCCGCAGGTCCACTTGCAGGCCGGAGCGGAGGACGATGCTCGATTTCGTCTCCCCCTGAGCCAGCACCTGCCCCACCTCTTCAAAGCTTATGAAGCGCTCCATCACCGGGCTCCCCTCAGCGGCGGTCACCAGGATATCGATGTCCCCCACCGTTTCCTGGCAACGCCGAAAACTCCCGGCTGCGGCGGCCTCTATCACGCCAGGCACTCGGCGCAGGTCATCCAGCAGGCGGTCCACCCATGGCCGTGCCAGGGCGATGCTGATCCTCGTCGGGCGCTGGGAAAGCACCTCCACCGCTTCCCGGATGTGTTGCTCCGTCTTGGCCCCGAAACCCGGCAACGCCTGAATGCGCCCGGCCTCTGCCGCCTCCTTCAACGCAGCGAGGCTTTCGATCTTGAGCTTGTGGTAGAGCAGGCTCACCCGCTTGGGCCCAAGGCCCGGGATCTTGAGCATCTCGATCACCCCGGCCGGCACGTTCTGCTTCAGTTTCTCCAGCGCCTGGGCCGTGCCGGTCTCCAGGATCTCGAGAATCTTCGCCGCCAGCTCCTTGCCGATCCCGGGAAGCTCGGTCAGCTCCTCACCGCCGGCGACCATCTCCTTCACCTCCGGCCCGAGTCCGCGGATGGTGCGGCTGGCATTTCGATAGGCCCGGACCTTGAACGGGTTGTCGCCCTCGACCTCAAGGTAGTCGGCGATCCGGTCAAAAATCTCCGCGATGTCCGAGTTGCGAATCATCATGAAATACAAGTTAAGCCTTAAATCATGATCTTTAAACTCTTTTCAGTTTGGATTAGCGATTCATACCTCAGCTTCCAAGTTTCCGGTCGATGCCGTTTGCTGATTCACCCGGCCAGTGAGGTCTCTGGGCGCCGGTTGAAGAGCCGATCAACGCATCACTTGCCTTGTTCTCCCCCTTGATAATATTTCACGGCTTCCACGCGGTCGTTGTTGTTGTAAGTAACCAGCACGATCGTATCTGTACCGCTGAAATAGTATTCCGTCGGGGTAGCAACGGCCTCCCAGAGCCCGAAGGTCACAATGTCGGCGGTCCCATGCAGCACGGCCCTCGAAATTTTGGCTTGCTGCGAATAGCCTTGCTTGAATTTGTACACCTCGGAGCGGACACCGTCTCGATCTTCATAACTGGCCGGCAGGCCCATCTCGGCCAGGACGACCTGCCGCGGCACCCCCGGCGTGAAGATTTCGAGGTTTTTCTTATCCGGAAGCTTGGCGGCCATGAAGACCGAGCAGCCCATCAGAGTGAACATGAGGCAGGCCGCCAGGAGGAGTCCTTGCATGGCGCTGCAGAGCCCTTCTTGTTGACGTTTCGCGATGGTTTGCATGGACCTTCTCTCACTTTCCTTCAAGTTCAGCGAACCTCATTTCAGCAACACACTGAGCAGGGGTTTCACCCGGATTCGGTCATCGACAGCCTCCCGAGCAAATGATGAAGAGGGTCACCGCTGTGATAATTGCGGCGTCTGCAACCACCGCCGGAGCCATCAGCAGGGTGTAGGGGTTCACCCACTCGCTTCCGGGTTCAAACGCACCGGCAACCCCAATCGCCCGGGCCTGTTCCCCAGCCTGGACTGCCTGCAGATAGACCAAAAGAACATCCCTAAGGCTGGTAGGCCCGGCCGGCAGCTCGTTCTTGGCCTCCGCTCCCGCCTTGGCTCCATGACCCTTCGGCGCAAAACTGACTTCAATGACCCGGTCTTTGTTGGCTGCGCCGCCGTCCGGAGAAAGGAGAATCCCCGGCAGCCGAGATTGATCCTCGCGGTGCATCTGAACGGTTTCGACCTTCAGCGCAGTTTCCGGGAAAGGATTATTGCCGGGGGCATCCCCGCAACCCTTTTGCGCCTCCAGGAGCGGGTAGAGGTACCAGGCCATGTCGGCCTGCGCCTCGGTTTCGTGCGATGATTCCGTCCGGCCGTAGCCGGCCGGCATAAAGTCGGCGTAAGTCTTGCCGATCCGAGAGGTCTGCGAAAGGTTGATCGTGTAGTCCTGCGGCGCATCGGAAGGAGAATCGCGAAACTGGACACACGCGAATACCTCGCCGCCGGCTATGACGTGAGCGGAGCGGACGGCTGAAAGCGACCAGAAGTTGGTAGCCTCCTTCGTCCGCATCTCGCGCTCTTTTCTGAGATCAAGAACCTTGGGGGTAAATATACACCCGGAGAAGCATACCGATCCGGTCAGCAGAAGGACCATCATCAGGAGACTCATCGTCGTCACTCTCGTCTGGCGGCTTTCAGGTTTCATGATCCACCTCCCTTATTAATCAACCGTAGAGCAAGTGGCGTACCATGGTATCCCATGGGCTGGTGTCGTGCGGCAGCTGCAGGGCACTCCTGAACCCGGGTCGGCGCAACACTAAGGAATCGCGAGGAAAACCAGAGGTGAAAAAACTGGAAAACTGGAGGCCCACTGCTTTCGCGGACCCCCATCGGGCTGCGGCGCTTGAAAGGAAAGCTGCAACGCCGGTTGACAATCCAGCGGCAGCCTACAGCAAAGGCGGGTCGTTTCGGCCAGTTGCCAGGTCGAAACGCGGTTGACCCCGCAACCCAATTATCACCTGCAGGTTCGGGGTGCCCGGCCATTCTCGCTGGTCATCCGCAACCCACCACGGTGGCGCATTGCGAACGAGTCTGACAGCGGATATTTTCAGGATTTTCGGCCGTTCCGCTCCATATGCTGCTGCGCCTGGTACATGAAGGTGCGGATGGCAGCCTCGCGGTTGGGCTGGATGCTGCCGTCGTAGGGGGCGTCCAGGAAGGGGAAGCCGAGCTCGCTCATGATAGGCCGGACGACCGCCGAGGTGGTGGTGCCGGGCATGCAGGTGAAGGGGTAGACGTTCACCACCCCATGGTAGCCGTTGCGCGCACAGTGAAGGATCGCGGGAATGCTCAGGCAGGCCTCGGTGGGGATGTCGAATGAAAACGCTTTCGAGGTTTTCAGGATTTTCTCCAGATGGCCGATCCGGTGGTCTCCCGCGATATCCAGGCGGGCCTGCGCCCTTTTGAACACGGCTTTCTGCGTCTTCTCCTGGAAAAACAGCGCGGCCCCGAGACTCAGCAGGTCCTTGAGCGACGCCATGATCTCGCGGCCGCGCAGGAGGTGCAGGCTCAGATCCAGCCGTTTGCGGGCCTGCCGGAAAGCGTCGTAGCTTATGTAGTTGATCCACTCGCTCATCGAGGCATTGACCACCTCCGCGCCGTAGCGCTCCAGGACCCGGATCAGGTCCTGATTGGAATCCCGGTGCATCCGCAGGAAGATCTCACCCACCATGCCGATGCGCGGCTTCGGCGGAATGCTGCGATCGATGATCTCCTTGCCTTCGGCGAGGACAGCTTCCAGCTCGTTGACCAGCGGATCCAAGGGCGCCTGGGTACCGCGCGCCTGCAGCACGTGGCCCAGCCTGTGGAGGGCTTGCTCGGAGAAGGCATCGGTCAGGCCGCTCTTTTTCTCATACGGCCTGACCCTCCAGGTGAACCGGTCCAGGACATCGGCGACGACAAAGCCAAGGCAAGCCGCTTTCTTGAACCCCTGAACTTTTCCCATTTCCATCAGACCGGTGGGGGAGTAGTTGTCCGTGGTGGTGAGGGCACTGATCTTCAAGGCCTGCAGACCCGGCAGCGAGTCCAGGACCATCCGCTGGAATTTGTTGTACATCCCAAAGCGGCAAGGGCCGTCTGACTCCGGCATGAAAAAGACATACTGGTCCGCATGGAAGGCCGCCCGCAGACGCTGCTTTTCCGTTTCGATAAAATGCAGGAGGTCGCCCAGAGTGACCAGACAGGGGTAGCACTCCTTGCCGGAAGTGTATTTCCGGCCGAGATCAAGCCCCTGGCAGGTCGCCAGCACCTGCGCATCGACATCAAAGGCCTTCAAAGCGGCGGCGAAGAGATGGGCGCTGCTGCGGTTCATCTCAGGGATCAGAACCGTGCTCTTGGCCAGCTGAAGTTTTCCGATGGTTCGGGTTGAAGCCGGCACGTGAAGGATGCTCGGGGTTTCCATGGTCCTGTCGTCTCCCTCGGCGATCGGGTCGAAGTCAAGCCGCTACCGGTTCGGCTGCCGGCCGGCCGCCGCCCGCGGCAGCCATTGCACGGGCAGGCGCTTCGGCAGGCAGTTTTGGATCACGTTTTGGTATGCTTCGAGCCGCGTCATGACGCCGGCCGCCGCGCTGTGCTCGTCCAGCTCCAGGATCAGGCAGGCCTTCGCGCCCATGATGTGCTTGTAAAAATGTTCGATGAAGGAGTCCGCACCGCAGCCGAAGTTCGTCAGGTGCAGGCCGAAATAGTTCGAGGTGGCTCTGATCAGCCGGGCCGTCCTCAGGATCTGCGCCCCCACCCCCCAGTACATGGAGGCGAATTCCCCGAGATGCATGGGGGAAGCGTCGATGAAATCCATGGGCACGGCCGCAACGCCGATCTTGGCCAGGCTCTGGCCCAGCCGCAAGTTCAGGCGCTCGTCGTAAAGGTTGTAGGGCCGACCGGTCACCACCACCAGCGGCTCGTCCGGGCCGATGCCCTTGAGGATCTGCTCTCCTTGGCGATGCAGGTCCTTCACGAATTCATCCTGGCGGTCCAGCGCATGTCTCAGCGCCCGGCGGACGCGGTTCTTGCAGACCCCGAGACGATGGCCCACTTGCCGATAGAGATCGAGCGCCAGCATGCCCGGGTCCCACCTGAAGTTCAGGGAAGGGTTCAGGACCGCATCGGCCGGTATCCCCAGAGCGGCCCGGATCATATAGGCATGGCTCTGAACCATGGGGCAGTAATAGCCCCGCTCGCGGCCGCGAGGGGTTGCCATGTCCACTGGGGTGGGCAGGAACAGGTGGCGAGTCCTGCCCATCAGCAGGCGGGCATGCCCATGGGATACCTTCACCGGGTAGCAGGTCTCCGCCATCATGGCCTCCACGCCGCTCTTGGATATCCGCTCGCTGGTGGGCGGGGTGAGGACCAGTCGGAACCCCAGCTGATCGAAGAAGTGCGCCCACAGCAGGCAACCGTGGATTCCGTAGAGCGCCCGGATCATCCCCACCGTGGGTCGGCCGTCCACCTCCATCGCGGCCGCGTCGGACAGGGGTGCATATACTCCCGCCATGTGGTTTTCCCAGGTCTTCTGCCGCAGCTCGAAATAATTTTCCGTGCGAGCCCCCCTGCCGCAGGATCGGTCGTAGCGGCCGCACTCCCCACCCCAGACGCTCATGCGGCCGTCGAAACTGTAGACCTTGAGCTTGCACTGGTTCTGGCACCGGGGATCGGCCTGGCAGGTCTTCTCCAGGAAGACCATTCGATCGCCGATGGCCCGCTCGAGCCCCCGGAAGGTGCTGCAGGCCATGCCTTCCGCAAGCATCTTCTCCTGGAGGCACACGGCTGCGCCCAAGGCCCCGAGCACTTCCCGGTGCGTGGGAACCAGGAGCCCGCGGCCGAGCACGCTCTCGAAGGCGGCGACGACGCCCCGGTTGAGGGAGGGGCCGCCCAGGAACATCACGCGCTCGCCGATGCTGCGCTTGCCGACCACGCGGTTCAAATAGTTGTGCACGATGGCGTAGCAGAGCCCGGCGATGAGATCCCGGCGGGCCGCGCCCTTCTGGTGATAGGCCATCAGGTCGGACTCCATGAACACCGTGCAGCGCTCGGCCAGCTTCAGGGGCGTTTCGGAGGAGAGTGCGATGTCCTGGAACTCACCGACGATATCGATGCCGTGTTTGTTGGCGAGTTCATGCAGGAAGCTGCCCGTTCCCGCCGCGCAAACCTTGTTCATGTCAAAGTCGAGGGGATGGGTGTTGCGGATCGAAATGTATTTGGCGTCCTGGCCGCCGATCTCGAAGATGGTGTCCACGCGGGGGTCGATCTGGACAGCGCCGCGGGCGTGGGCCGTTATCTCGTCGATGACCAGATCGGCCTTGAGAAAATCGCCGACCACATTCCGGCCGGAGCCCGTTGCAGCCACCCCCAGGATCTGCAGCTGCGAGCCCAGCGCGGAGTGAAGGTGCGTGAGGAGCCCCTGGACCGTTTCGACAGGTTTTCCCTGGGTGGGCACGTAGCGCTTGTGGATGATCTCCCTATTCTCGTCGATCAGGGCGTACTTGGTGGTTGTGGATCCGATGTCGATGCCGAGATAGCCGCGCAGCCGGCCAGCCGAGGAACGCCGCGCGACATCATTGTTCGCGGGGAAGACCGTCTCCCGCAGAACGAGTTTCGGACCGACGGGTGCCACCGCCGCGAGATGGCGCCGCGTCTTTAAGAGATCGCCCGGTCGGATCAGGTTTTTTCGTCCCAGCGCCAGACCCTGCAGCGCAACCCCCAGGGCGCCGATGGAGGTGCTGTAAGGCGGCACGATCAGGTTTGGGAAATACTCCCGAAGCGCCTTCACCTGCAACAGGTTGAGCGACACCCCGCCGATGAAGAGAACGGGGTCGTGCAGGGTTCGGTTGGCCACCAGTGTGCTGAGGTAGTTGCGGGCGTTGCCGACATGCAGGCCGTGGATGATATCCTCCAGCCGTTCACCCCGGTTCTGGAGATGAATCATGTCCGACTTGGTAAAAACGGTGCAGCGGCAGGCGACGTTGGCGGGATGCCGGCTCTTCAAGCCCAAGGCGATAAAATCCGAAAGGATTCTGTCAATCGGCGGCCGCTCCCGATCGCCGCGCCGCTCGTAGATGGAGGTCGCCAGGCGCTCGGCCTGCTGGTCGATGAACGATCCCGTGCCGGAAGCGCAGGGGCCATTGGTCGTGAAATGCTCAAGCTCCCACCCCGAGGCACTATAGGCAATCTGCATCAGGGCCGTGTCCTGACCGCCCATGCTGATTACGGTTCGGACTGCCGGCCAGACGTGAACCGCGCCCAGGACCTGACTGATGATTTCAAACTCGTAAGGAGCGTTGAGAAGTTCGCTGAGGCTTTTCCCGTGGCTGCCGGTGAAGGCCACGCCCGCGATCCCCTCGCGTGCGAAGCGCACGCAGAGATCCTCGATCAACGCCGCTACGTGGTCCTCCACCTTGCCGAAGTGGCGCTGATAGGAGCCTTCATGGACGATCCGCCGGCGCGCATCGATGACGATGCCGTTGATGCTGACGGAGCCGGCATCGATCCCGACATAAAAAGGGTTCTCCGGGGAGTTCCGGTCTTCTCGGGATGGCACCATGGTTCCTCTCCTTTGGCTGCAGACGTCGATAGGCCTGCAAATCCCCCAAAGCAATCGGCGTACCAAAACGCAAAGGCATCCCTGCCGTGGTCCTGGAAAACGCGCGGCAGGGGGACTAATGGCGAAGGATCATGGGAAAAACCGGCCCGCTGGAGAAGGGGGAAGAAAATCAAGCCAACGAATCAGGTCTGGATTCGCAGCCGATCAAGCTGCCGGAAGGCTGCAACCGGAGTCAACGACCACCTGCAACGCATCCGGTGGGTATGGCAAGGATCGAAGTAACGCCGAACTAAACTACAACGTCCTTCCATCGATCATGATGATGATCGAGTTGAAGCGTTGACGTGTCAAACCCAGTTGCACCCTTAGTCTCCCGGAGCTGCGGTTTTTTTAAGGCGCTTGTTAAGCGCCTGCCGGGTGATGCCAAGCATCGTGGCGGCAATGGACTGATTTCCGCTCGCCCGGCGCAGGGCCTCGTCTACCAGAAGCTGTTCTACCTGCCTGAGCGTCGGCAGCGGTTCCGGGAAAATAACTTGCTCGTCGGGCGCATTCGCCTTTTCAGCGGTGTCTTCTGCGAGAGCCGGCTGCTTCTTGAAAATCTCCGCCTTGAACGCCTCCATTGAAAGCTTCCCGGCCATGTGAAGACTGACCGCGTTGTACACCATGGATTCCATCTCGCGCACGTTGCCGGGGAAAGGGTAGACCGCCAGCAGTTTGATGAGCTCATCCGGCGGGGTCGGCTTTTTCTTACCCAGGCTCACCGCTGCTTTTGCCAGGAAGTGATCCAGCAGCACCGGCAAATCCTCCCGCCGCTGCGAGAGCGGCAGGATGTGGATGTGGTGGCCGCAGAGGCGGTAGTAGAGATCCTTGCGGAACCGGCCGGAGTTGCGGGCGGCCTCCAGGTCCTGGTTCGTCGCCACCACGATCCGGGCATCCGAGCGCTTGGCAACGTCGGAGCCGAGCGGCAAATACTCGCCGTCCTGCAGCAGCCGCAGGAGCTTCACCTGGGAGACGGCGCTGAGATCGCCGATTTCGTCCAGAAAAAGGGTGCCGCTGCCGGCCTGCTCCAGCAGGCCGGCGCGGCCCTCCATGGCACCGGTGAAAGCGCCCCTTTTGTGCCCGAACAGCGTGTCGGCGAAAACGTGGTCGTCCAACCCGGCGACGTTGACCGGCACAAAAGCGCCCTTGCGGCTGCTCAAGACGTGCACGGCCCGCGCCACGAGTTCTTTGCCCACGCCGGTTTCGCCGGTGATCAAGACCGGCCGCGGGCTGGGGGCCACGGCCTCGACGTACTGGAAGATGGACCGCATGGCGGGGCTTACCGTGATGATCTCCGCGAAAACCTCGGGCCGGCTGAGACGGTCAGACAGTACGCGCGCCTTGAGCAACTGGTTTTCGCGGTGCAGTTCGCGCAGCTCGATACCCCGCTTCACGCTGCTGATGAGCCGGCTCTTCTCGACCGGTTTCACGATGTAGTCGAAGGCGCCCTGCTTCATGCACTTGACGGCGGTATCCACGTCGTCTGCGCCCGTGACGATGATGACGGGAACATCCGGGTAGTCAGCCGAAATCCGCCGCAGCAGCTCCTCGCCGGTGACGTGGGGCATCCACAGGTCCAGCAGCATGATCTCGATCTCCTGCCGGCTGAGCACGGACATAACCTCGCGGCTGTCGTGG
>Ga0316628_100003004_pt1 | contig 12795 bp, 12 predicted proteins | sample OWC_Aug_M2_C1_D5_FD_207648 | JGI IMG/M metagenome (GOLD analysis project Ga0316628, IMG submission 207648) | Wetland soil microbial communities from Old Woman Creek delta, Ohio, United States - OWC_Aug_M2_C1_D5_C | ecosystem: Environmental > Terrestrial > Soil > Wetlands | place: USA: Ohio...
CCGCCGGCTGCACCACGGTGAACAAGATGTGCGGCTCGGGCATGAAGGCCGCGATGCTGGCACACGACCTCCTTACGGCCGGCAGCATGGACGTGGTGGTCGCGGGCGGCATGGAGTCGATGACCAATGCGCCCTATCTCCTGCCCAAGGCGCGCGCCGGCTACCGCATGGGACACCAGCAGGTGCTCGATCACATGTTCTACGACGGACTGGAAGACGCCTACGACAAAGGCCGTCTGATGGGTACCTTCGCCGAGGAGTGCGCGGACAAGTACCAGTTCTCGCGCAAGGAGCAGGACGATTTCGCGATCGCGTCGCTCGAGCGTGCGAAGAAGGCGAACAAGGAAGGCTGGTTCGCCTGGGAGATCACGCCGCTCGCGATCAAGGCCGGCAAGGAAGAGCGCTTCGTCGAGACCGACGAGCAGCCGTTCAAGGCGAACATCGACAAGATTCCGTCGCTCAAGCCGGCGTTCCGCAAGGACGGCACGGTGACCGCGGCCAACTCGAGCTCCATCTCCGACGGCGCGGCGGCGCTCGTAATGATGCGCCGCTCGAGCGCGGAGCGCCTGGGGCTCGCGCCGCTCGCGGTGATGGTGGGCCATGCGACTCATGCGCAGGAGCCGGCGTGGTTCACCACCGCGCCGGTCGGCGCGATCGCGAAGCTCTACGAGCGCACCGGCTGGAGCTCGGGCAAGGTGGATTTGTTCGAGATCAACGAGGCCTTCGCGGTGGTCACCATGGCGGCCATGCGGGAGCACGCACTGCCGCACGAGAAGGTGAACGTGCACGGTGGCGCCTGCGCGCTGGGGCACCCGATCGGCGCCTCCGGGGCACGCCTCATGGTGACGCTGATCGGCGCGCTGCGCAAATACGGCGGCAAGCGGGGCGTGGCGAGCCTTTGCATCGGCGGCGGCGAGGCGACCGCCGTGGCGCTAGAGTTGCCCTAGATGGCGCGGCCGAAGCTCGCCGCGGGCAAGAAGCAGTTGCAGGCGCTGCTCGACCGCTCGCGCTTCGTGCGCGGCTACGGCTTTCGCGTGATCTCCGTCGGCCCCGCGTCCTGCACCATCGAGCTGCCGTTCAGGCGCGCGCTCGAGCGCCCCGGGGGAATCGTCAACGGCCCGGCGCTGATGGCCGCGGCCGACTGCGCCATGTGGGTCGCGATCAAGGCGGCGATCGGCATGGACCGCGACGCACTCACCTCGGAGCTCAACACCGCGTTCCTCGCCCCCGCGATCAACGAGCCGGTGCGCTGCACGGCGCGCATCCTGAAGCTCGGCAAACGCAGCATCTACGGCGTGGCCGAGTGCCACAGCCGCGGTGGTCGGCTGTTCACCCATCACACCGTCACCTACGTGCGCCTGCCGGAGGCCTGAGTTGGCCCTCTCCCCCCAGCACGAGATGCTGCGCGACACGGTGCGCCGCTACGCCCGCGAGCAGCTCTGGCCCAATGCGGCGCGCTGGGAGCGCGACAAGCACTTCCCGCGCGAGCAGCTGGCCGAGCTGGCGGCCATGGGGCTCAACGCGGTCGCAGTTCCCGAAGAATGGGGCGGCGCCGGGATGGATTACACCGCGCTCGCCATCGCGTTCGAGGAGGTCTCGGCGGGACACGCGGCAAGCGGCACCGTGCTCTCGGTCAACAACCTGGTCGCGGGCATCCTCCACGGCTACGGCAACGGCGCGCAAAAGGAGAAATACCTGCGGCCCCTCGCCCAGGGGCGCGCGATCGGCGCGTTCTGCCTGACCGAGCCGCAGGTCGGCTCGGACGCGGGCGCGATCGCCACGCGCGCCGAGCGCCGCGGTGAACGCTGGGTGCTGAACGGCACCAAGCAGTTCATCACCTCAGGCAAGAACGCCGACCTGGCGGTGGTGTTCGCGGTCACCGACCGCAACGCCGGCAAGAAGGGCATCAGCGCCTTCATCGTGCCCACTTCGACGCCCGGCTGGCGCGTAGCGCGCGTCGAAGACAAGCTCGGCCAGCGCGCCTCCGACACCGCGCAGATCGCGCTCGAGGACTGCACGGTACCCGCAGAGAGCCTACTCGCGGCGGAGGGCATGGGCTACCGCATCGCGCTCGCCAACCTGGAGTCGGGCCGCATCAACATCGCCGCGCAGGCGACCGGCGTCGCGCGCGCCGCTCTCGAGGCGGCGCTCGCCTACGCCGCCGAGCGCAGGAGCATGGGCAAGCCGATCATCGAGCACCAGGCCGTCAACTTCCGCCTGGCCGACATGGCCACGCAGATCGAGGCCGCGCGCCAGCTCTACCTGCACGCCGCGGCGCTGCGCGACGCGGGCAAGCCCTGCCTCAAGGAAGCGTCGATGGCGAAGCTGTTCGCTTCCGAGATGGCCGAGCGCGTGTGTTCGGACGCGATCCAGATCCACGGCGGCTACGGCTACGTGGCCGACTTCCCGGTCGAGCGCCTGTGGCGCGACGTCCGCGTGTGCAAGATCTACGAGGGCACGAGCGACATCCAGCGCCTGGTGATCGGCCGCGCCCTGTCGACGGAAAGCTGATGGCGGCGGGACGAATCGCATACCAAGGCTGCCCGCTGTGCGAGGCGGCGTCGATCGAGCGGCTGGGCCGTTACGACTGCCGGAACCATCCGCTGTACAAGGCGCCGCTGCCACCATTGATGCAGTGGTGCCGCTGCGCGGCTTGCGGGCACGTGTTCACGGACGGCTACTTCAACGAGGAGGCGCTCGGCGTGCTGTTCTCCGGTGCGCACGCTCACCAGCAGCCTGGCACGGATGCCGAACAGGGCCGCAACCTCTGGGCGCGAGTCGTCGAGCGCGTCGCGGCCATGGCACCCGGCGCGCCGCAGCGCGGACTCGAGGCGCCGACTGCGCCCGGACGCTGGCTCGACGTCGGATTCGGCGACGGCACGCTGCTGATGACCGCTCAGGAGTGGGGCTTCGACGTGCTCGGCATCGACCTGCGCGGCGACAGCGTCGAGGCCCTGCGCGCCCTCGGGGTACCCGCGCGCCGAACGGCGCTGGAGCAGCTCGACGAGCCGGGCGAGTTCGACGTCATTACGATGGCCGACGTGCTGGAGCACATGCCATTTCCCCTTCCGGCCCTGGACCAGGTCCATCGGCTGCTCGGGGAGCGCGGTGTTCTCTACCTATCGATGCCGAATGCGGACACGGCGAGCTGGCGCTCGCTCGATCGCGAGGGTCGCAATCCGTACTGGGTCGAGATCGAGCACTATCACAATTTCACCCGCGAACGGCTGCAGGGGCTGCTGCGGCGCCGCGGTTTCGAGCCGATCTGGTACGGCATCAGCAACCGATACAAGTGCGGCATGGAAATCATCGCCCGCCGCACCGGGCCTGGGGGCGCGGGAGACCACTGACATGGGGCTCAAACTGAAGAAGGGGATCAAACAGCTGCTCGAGGAGGCCGGCGCGCGCACGCGCGGCATCACGCCGGCGGACGCCGAAGTGCGCCTGCGAGACCCGGATACTGTGTTCGTCGACATCCGCGACGTGCGGGAGCTCGAGCGCGACGGCATGATTCCGGGCGCGTTCCACGCGCCGCGCGGCATGCTCGAATTCTGGGTCGATCCCGAGAGCCCGTACTACAAGCCGGTGTTCACCGAGGGCAAGACCTACGTGCTGTATTGCGCCGCGGACTGGCGCGCCGTGCTCTCCGCCGCCGCGCTCGCGGACATGGGCATGAACAACGTGCTGCACCTGGAGGGCGGCTTCAGCGAGTGGAAAAAAGCCGGCCGCCCGGTCGGCCAGCGCGAACACAAGCACAAGGGCTGATCCGAGATGCCTGTCATCAAGTCGCAGCTCCATACCCGCTCGGCCGAATACCGGGTCAACTACGAGCGCATGCGGGGGCTGGTCGAGGACCTGAGGCGGCAGGTGGCGCGCGTCGCGCTCGGCGGCGACGAGCAGGCGCGCGGCAAGCACGTCGCGCGCGGCAAGCTCCTGCCGCGCGAGCGCGTGAGGACCCTGCTCGATCCGGGCTCGCCCTTCCTCGAGGTGGGACAGCTCGCCGCGCACGGCATGTACGGCGACGAGGCGCCGAGCGCGGGCATCATCACCGGCATCGGACGAATCTCGGGGCGCGAGTGCATCGTCGTGGCGAACGACGCCACCGTGAAGGGTGGCACCTACTTCCCGATGACGGTGAAGAAGCACTTGCGCGCGCAGGAGATCGCGGGGCAGAACCGGCTGCCCTGCATCTATCTCGTCGACTCGGGCGGGGCGAACCTGCCCAATCAGGACGACGTGTTTCCCGACCGCGAGCACTTCGGGCGCATCTTCTTCAACATCGCCAATATGTCCGCGGCCGGGATCGCGCAGATCGCGGTGGTGATGGGTTCCTGCACCGCGGGCGGCGCCTACGTGCCGGCGATGTCGGACGAATCGATCATCGTCAAGGGACAGGGCACGATCTTTCTCGGCGGGCCGCCGCTGGTCAAGGCGGCGATCGGCGAGATCGTCACGCCCGAGGAGCTCGGCGGCGCGGACGTGCACACGCGCGTCTCCGGCGTCGCGGACCACTACGCGCTAAACGACGCGCACGCGCTCGCCATCGCGCGGCGCATCGTCTCCAACCTCAACAGCGCCAAGAGCGTGACGCTTCAGATGCGCGAACCGAGCGAGCCGCTCTACCCCGCCGACGAGCTCTACGGCGTGATCCCGGCCGACGCGCGCAAGCCCTACGACGTGCGCGAGGTGATCGCGCGGCTGGTCGACGGCTCGGAGCTCGACGAGTTCAAGGCCAACTACGGCACCACGCTGATCACCGGCTTCGCGCACCTGCACGGCTACCCGGTCGCGATCCTCGCCAACAACGGCATCCTGTTCTCGGAGTCCTCGCTCAAGGCGGCCCACTTCATCGAGCTCGCCTGCCAGCGTGGAGTTCCGCTCCTGTTCCTGCAGAACATCACCGGCTACATGGTGGGGAAGAAATACGAGGCGAGCGGCATCGCCAAGGACGGCGCCAAGATGGTCACCGCGGTGGCCACCGCGCGGGTTCCCAAGTTCACCATGATCCTGGGTGGCTCCTACGGCGCCGGGAACTACGGCATGTGCGGGCGGGCCTACTCGCCCCGTTTCCTGTGGATGTGGCCTAACGCGCGCATCTCGGTGATGGGCGGCGAGCAGGCCGCGAGCGTGCTCGCAACCGTGCGACGGGATGGCATCGAAGCGAAGGGCGGCACCTGGTCCAAAGAGGAGGAGCGGGCGTTCCGCCAGCCGATTCTCGATCAGTACGAGCACCAGGGCCACCCTTACTACGCCAGCGCGCGGCTGTGGGACGACGGCGTGATCGATCCTGCGGATGCGCGCCGCCTGCTCGGGCTCGCGATCTCGGCGTCGCTATACGCGCCGATCGAGCAGACCCGGTTCGGCATCTTCAGGATGTGACCATGAGCGAGCACCTACTCGTCCGCAAGCACGACCGCGTCGCCACGGTGACGCTCAATCGCCCCGATGTGCGCAACGCCTTCGACGACGCGCTCGTCGGCGAGCTCGCGGCGACGTTCAAGCTGCTCGATGACGACGACGACGTGCGCGCCGTGGTGCTCGCGGGCAACGGCCCGGCATTCTGCGCCGGCGCCGACCTCCACTGGATGAAGCGCATGGCCGGTTACGGCTACGAGCAGAACCTGCACGATGCGATGGGGCTGGCGCTGATGCTGCAGACCATCGACCGCATGCGGAAGCCGACCGTCGCTCGCGTGCACGGACCCGCGTTCGCCGGCGGCACGGGGCTCGTCGCCGCCTGCGACATCGCGATCGGAACGCCGGAAGCGAAGTTCTGCCTGTCGGAGGCCAAGCTCGGGCTGTCGCCCGCCACGATCAGCCCCTACGTGGTGCGCGCCATGGGCGAGCGTGCCGCGCGCCGCTATTTCCTCACCGCCGAGGTGTTCGATGCCGAGGAGGCGTACCGCATCGGCATGCTCTCCGGGCTGGTGCCGGCCGCGGCGCTCGACGCGACTATCGACGGATTGCTCAAGAACCTGCTCGCCGGCGGCCGCGAAGCGCTCGCGAAGATCAAGGACCTGATCCGCGCGGTCGCCTCGGGGGGGATCGACGACGACATGATCGCCGACACTGCAAAGCGCATCGCCGAGATCCGCGTTTCGCCGGAAGGCAGGGAAGGCATCGCCTCGTTCCTCGAAAAGCGCAAGCCCTCCTGGGCGGAGGGGCGGAAATAGTGTTCCGCACGATCCTGATCGCGAATCGCGGCGAGATCGCGTGCCGGGTGATGCGCACGGCGCAGCGCCTGGGCATCCGCACCGTCGCGGTGTACTCGGACGCCGACCGCGATGCGCTGCACGTGCGGCTCGCCGACGAGGCGCGGCGCATCGGTCCGCCGGCGGCGCGCGAGAGCTACCTCAACGGCGAAGCGATCATCCGCGCGGCGCGCGAATCCGGCGCCGAGGCGATCCACCCCGGATACGGCTTTCTCTCCGAGAATCAGGCTTTCGCCCGCGCCTGCGCGACCGCGGGCATCGTCTTCATCGGACCCTCGCCGGATGCGATCGCCGCCATGGGCGACAAGTCCGCCGCCAAGCGCTTGATGGAAGGCGCCGGGGTACCGCTCGTGCCCGGCTATCACGGTGAGGGGCAGGACCCGAAAATGCTCGCCTGGGAAGCGGGCCGGATCGGGTTCCCGGTCCTCATCAAGGCTTCGGCGGGCGGAGGCGGAAAGGGCATGCGCATCGTGCGGCGCGATGCCGAATTCGCGGACGCGCTCGCCTCCTGCCAGCGGGAAGCGAAATCCTCCTTCGGCGACGAACGGGTGCTCGTCGAGCGCTATCTGGAGAGGCCCCGGCACATCGAGGTGCAGGTGTTCGGCGACAGCCAGGGGAACGTGGTTCACTTGTTCGAGCGCGACTGCTCGGTACAGCGGCGCCACCAGAAAGTGCTCGAGGAAGCGCCGGCGCCGGGAATGACCGATTCGCGCCGGCGCGAAATGGGCGAAGCCGCGGTCGCCGCGGCCAAGGCCATCCACTACTCCGGAGCCGGCACGGTCGAGTTCATCGCCGAGCAGGATGGGCGTTTCTACTTCATGGAAATGAACACGCGCCTGCAGGTCGAGCACCCGGTGACGGAGATGATCACCGGGCTCGACCTGGTCGAGTGGCAGCTGCGCGTCGCCGCGGGCGAGCCGCTGCCTAGGAAGCAGCAGGAGCTCGCGATCCGCGGCCACGCGATTGAAGCGCGCATCTACGCCGAGGATCCGGGGCGCGGCTTCCTGCCTTCCACCGGAAGGCTCGCGCACCTGTCGTTTCCCCTCCAGTCGCCCGCGGTGCGTGTCGATACCGGAGTCGAGACTGGCGCCGTCATCACCCCGCATTACGACCCGATGCTCGCCAAGCTCATCGCCTGGGGCGAAGACCGCGGCGCGGCACTCGCGCGCTTGCGCGCAGCGCTCGCTCAATGCGAGGTGGTGGGCGTGACCACCAACGTCGAATTCCTCGGACGCGTCGTGGCGAGCAGGGCCTTTGCAGCCGGCGAACTCGACACGGGGCTGATCGAGCGCAATCGCGACGCGTTGTTCCCCGTCGAAATACCTGCTTCGGACGAGGCGCTCGCCACCGCGGCGCTCGCCGAGCTGCTGCTCGAGCGGGACGGCGCACGGCAGCGCGCGCGAGCCTCGGGCGATCCGCACTCCCCCTGGCACGAGGTCGACGGCTGGCGCCTGAACCAGGAGTCGCATCACGACTTCGCATTCAGCAGTGGCGAGTCAACTTACCCGGTGACGGTGCGCTTCCTGGCCGAAGGGCAGCGCGTCGCGATCGGCGGGCGCGAGTATGCGCTCGACGGCGAGTACCTCGCCGACGGTGAATTGCTGATACGCCTGGACGGCCGAAGCTTCAAGGCGCGCGCGCTGCGCGACGGCACCGACTGGCACGTCTTCACCGACGGCGGCTACCAGCGTCTCGCACTGCGCGGAGAGCTCGAGGGACTCGACGTCGACGCGGGCGGCGGCTCGCTCGCCGCACCGATGCCCGGCAAGATCGTCGCCGTGATGGTCAAGCCCGGCGACAAGGTCGAGAAAGGTGCGCCGCTCGTGATTCTCGAAGCGATGAAGATGGAGCACACCATCGCGGCACCCGCGCACGGCGTGGTGAAGGAAGTGCACTATGCCGCGGGCGAGCAGGTGCTCGAAGGCGCCGAGCTGATCGCGTTCGAGGCGCTGGAATGATGGCGAAAATGGGATCTGACCCCGATTTGCCGAAGCGCGTGCGCCTGGTCGAGGTCGGCCCGCGCGACGGCCTGCAAAACGAGAAAGGCGAGGTTCCGACGAACCTCAAGCTCGAGCTGATCGAGCGCCTGGCGGCGGCCGGCCTGCCCGCGGTCGAGGCCACCGCTTTCGTGTCGCCGAAGTGGATCCCGCAGATGGCCGATCACACCGAGGTGCTGGAGCGCATTCGCAGAAGGCCGGGTGTTGCCTACCCGGTGCTCACGCCCAATCTCAAGGGCTTCGAGGCGGCGCGCGCCGCGGGCGCGACGGAGGTGGCGATTTTCGGCGCCGCCTCCGAAGCGTTCTCGAAGAAGAACATCAATTGCTCGATCGCGGAGAGCCTGGAGCGGTTCCGGCCGGTCGCGACGGCGGCTCACGCCGCCGGCATCAGGGTGCGCGGCTACATCTCCTGCGTGCTCGGCTGCCCCTACGAGGGCGAGGTGGCTCCGGCAAAGGTGGCCGAGGTGGCCGCGGCGCTCGCGCACATGGGTTGCTATGAAGTATCGCTCGGCGACACCATCGGCGTGGGCACGCCCGGCAAGACCAAGGCGATGATCGAGGCGGTGAGCGCGCGCGTGCCGGTCGAGCGGCTCGCGGGCCACTACCACGACACCTACGGTCAGGCGCTCGCCAACATCTACGCGTCGCTCGAACTGGGAGTTGCGACCTTCGACGCCTCGGTCGCCGGACTCGGCGGTTGCCCGTACGCCGCGGGGGCCTCGGGCAACGTCGCGACCGAGGACGTGGTCTACATGCTGCACGGCCTGGGCATCGAGACCGGAGTCGACCTGGACATGCTGGTCGACATCGGTCAGTGGATCTGCGGCGTGCTGGGGCGCGAGCCTTCATCCAAGTCAGGTCAGGCGATCGCCGCCAAGCGCAGGAGGCCCGCGTGATCAAGTCGCCTTGCATCGACGTCTGTCAGATGAACCCGGAGCAGCGCCTCTGCGCGGGTTGCTACCGCACGCTCGACGAGATCGCGCGCTGGTCGGAGATGAGCGACGCGGAACGCGCGCACGTGCTTGCCGAGCTGCCGGCCCGGCGCATTGCAACACAAGTGAGTCGCGCTGACGTAACATAGTCGGCGCTATGCGCGGAGATCGACGCGAATTCTGGGTCGCCAAGCTGAAGGCATTCGGCGCCCATCTCGCGATCAGCGCCGTCGTCTTTGCAACGGTCGTCGGTGTCGCGATGTGGCGGTTCTATCCGCCGCTGTACTTCTGGATCGACGGCGGCATGTTCGTGCTCACGGTCGCTGCAGGCGTCGACGTCGCGCTCGGACCGTCGTTCACCCTCGTGCTGTACGCACCGCGACGCAGGTCGAATCGCTTGGTGCTGCCTGCGATCGCCATCGCGCAGGCAGCGGCGCTCACCTGGGGCGTTCACCTCATGTATCAGCAACGGCCGCTGTTCGCGGCGTACGTCGGCTACCCGCGGCGCGAGTTCTTTCCGGTGACCGGTAGCCTGATCGCTGACAGCCCGCGACCGCTGGGGGAGCTGCTCGCGCTATCGCCGGAACGCCCGGCGCTGGTCTACGTTTCGCAGCCGCAGGACCTGCAACAGGCAAGAGCGGAACTGCAGTCGGAACACACACTCGCGCGCACCGATCGCTACCTGCCCCTCGCCGGCAAGCAGCTTCAGGAGGTACTCGACGCCGGCCGTGCGCGGAACCACATCGAGGCCCTGTTTCCGGGCAATATGCCGGCGGTACAGAAATTCATCGACGAGCACGGCGGCAAGTTCGAGAACTACGCGTTCGTTCCGCTCGCCGCCCGTTACGGTGTCGCGCTGCTTGCCTTTCGGCGCAACGACGGCCACTACGTCGGCGGCATCCCGCTGCACCTGGGCTAACCCGCCGGAGCCAGCGCCAGCGCAGCGGTACATATGACGATGCGCCGCGTGCTCTGGTACTTCGATTTCGTATCGCCGTTCGCGTACCTGTGCCTGACGCGGCTCGGCGAGCTGCCGCGCGATGTCGAAATCGTCTACCGCCCGGTCCTGTTCGCGGGACTGCTCGCGAAATTCGGCCAGAAGGGACCCGCCGAAATCGACGCCAAGCGGCGCTGGACCTACAGGTGGTGCCAGTGGTCGGCGGACCGGCTCGGCGTGCCGTTCCGCTTTCCTGCCGCGCATCCGTTCAATCCGCTGCACTATCTGCGCCTGGCGCTCGCCACCGGATCGACGCCGAACGCCGTGCGCGCCATTTTCGCCGCGCTGTGGACGGACGGGGCCGACCCCGCGGACGCGGCGCGCTTTGCCGCGCTATGCCGGGAACTTGAAGTCGACCCGGCGCGGCTCGCGAGCCCGGAGGTAAAGGAGGAGCTCAGGCGCAACACCGAGGAAGCCGCCGCGGCCGGCGTGTTCGGCGTGCCGACGTTCATCGCCGAGGGAGAGCTGTTCTGGGGCGCCGACTCGGTCGACTTTCTCAAGGCCTTTCTCGCCGACCGGTCGCTCCTTGCGAGCGGCGAGATGCGGCGCCTCGACGCGCTGCCGGTCGGCGCACAGCGCCGCAGCTAGGAGTACTTCCGCAGGTCGTCGATCACCTTGCCGTCGTTCGGCAGGCTTCCCGGTGCGACGAGCGCCACCTCGCCGCGCAGCTTGGTGATGTCGCGGATCGTGGCGACGATCGCTTCGGCCAGCCCAGCGGGGGGAGCGGCAGCCTCGCACTTGAGCGTCATGCGGTCGTTGCCGACTTCGCCATCGATCACCAGCCGCCCCTTGCTCACCTCGGGATGGCGGCGCAGCACTTCGGCGACCTGCTTCGGCGTGACGAACATGGCGCGCACTTTGGTGCTCTGATCGGCGCGGCCCATCCAGCCCCTGATCCGCACGTTGGTGCGACCGCACGGGCTCGGCTGCGCCATCACCGCCGACAGGTCGCCGGTGGCGAAACGCACCAGCGGGTAATCGCGGTTGAACGTGGTGATTACCACCTCGCCGACCTCGCCCGCAGGCACCGGGTCGCCGGTGCCCGGCCGCACGATCTCGAGCAGCAGCCCCTCGTCGAGCACCATGCCCTCGTTCACGCTGCCGTCGGCGTTCGCGGTCTCGTAGGCGATGTGGCCGAGGTCCGCGCTGGCGTAGAGCTGCATCACGTGGATACCGCGCGCGCGCATGGCATTCCTGAGCGCCGGCGGCAGGTACTCGGCGCCCACCATGGCCTTCTTGAGGCACGAGATGTCGAGCTTGAGCTCGTCGGCCTTCTCCACGATCAGCTTGAGAAACGACGGCGTGCCGATAAATGCGGTGATGCCGAGATCGTGGATCGCGGCGGCCTGCATCTCGGTCTGGCCCACCCCGGTCGGCACCACGGTGCAGCCCAGCGCCAGTGCCCCGGTCTCGAGGATGGAACCTGCGGGAGTGAAGTGATAGGCGAAGGTGTTGATCACCAGGTCGCCGGCGCGGAATCCGCCGGCGTGCAGCCCGCGCGCGGTGCGCCACCAGTCCTTGCCGTGGCCTTCGGGGTCGTAGACCGACCCCGGCGATATGTAGATCTTCGCGAGCTTCTCGCGCGGCGTGGCACTGAGTCCGCCGAGCGGCGGGATTCTCTTCTGCAGCTCGCCCAGATCCGACTTGCGCGTGACCGGCAGCTTCGCGAGCTCGCCGCGGCTCGTGACCTTCGCGGGATCAACGCCGGCGAGGATGCCCGCAAAGCCCGGCGCGTTCGTCTTCGCGTGGGCGATCTGCCCCGGCAGCGCGGCGAGCAGCGCCGCTTCTCGCTCGTCGGCCGGCCTGGTTTCGAGGGCGTCGAAAAATGGGGTCGGAGTCAAATTATTTCGACGCTCAGGGTGCGGCCGATGCTCCGATTGTAATTCGACTCTGACCCCATTTTCTCTACAGCCAGCGCTTGCGCCTGCGATAGGACTTGACGTCGCGAAAGCTCTTGCGCTCGCCCGAGGAGTAACCGAGGTAGAACTCCTTCACGTCCTCGTTTTCGGCAAGCGACTTTCCTTCGCCGTCCATCACGACGCGCCCGTTTTCGAGGATGTAGCCGTAGCCGGCGTACTTGAGCGCGATGTTGGTGTTCTGCTCGGCGAGCAGGAAGCTCACCCCCTCCTTGCGATTGAGGTCCTTCACGATGTCGAAGATCTCCTGGACCAGCTGCGGCGCAAGGCCCATCGACGGCTCGTCCAGCAGGATCATCTTCGGGTTGGCCATCAGCGCGCGGCCGATCGCGGTCATCTGCTGCTCGCCGCCCGAGGTGTAGCCAGACTGCGAATGGCGGCGCTCCTTTAGGCGCGGGAAGTACTCGTACACCTTGTCCAGACTCGCGCGCGCCTGCGCCGCCGAGCCACGGGTATAGGCACCGGTGAGCAGGTTGTCCTCGACCGTGAGGTGCTGGAAGCAGTGACGTCCTTCCATGACCTGGACCACGCCGCGCCTGACCAGATCGGAAGGACTCAGCCGGTCGATGCGCTCGCCGCGATATTCGATGTAGCCCTTGGTCACCTCCCCGCGTTCGCCTTTGAGAAGGTTGGACACCGCGCGCAGCAGGGTGGTCTTGCCGGCTCCGTTGCCGCCGAGCAGCGCGACGATGCCGCCTTCGGGCACCGTCAGTGACACCCCCTTCAACACCAGGATGACGT
>Ga0316628_100003005_pt1 | contig 12795 bp, 20 predicted proteins | sample OWC_Aug_M2_C1_D5_FD_207648 | JGI IMG/M metagenome (GOLD analysis project Ga0316628, IMG submission 207648) | Wetland soil microbial communities from Old Woman Creek delta, Ohio, United States - OWC_Aug_M2_C1_D5_C | ecosystem: Environmental > Terrestrial > Soil > Wetlands | place: USA: Ohio...
CGGTGGCGGATTTCGCCGAGATCACGAAGACCACGCCCGAGAAGTCGCTCGTCGAGCCGCTGAAGAAGAGCGGCGGCCGCGACAACCACGGTCACATCGCCATGCGGCGGCGCGGCGGCGGCCACAAGCGCCAGTACCGCATCATCGACTTCAAGCGCGGCAAGCACGGCGTGCCGGCCACGGTCGTGTCGGTCGAGTACGATCCGAACCGGTCGGCGCGCATCGCGCTCGTGACCTACGCGGACGGCGAGAAGCGCTACATCCTGCATCCCAAGGGGCTCGCGGTCGGCGACACGATCGTGGCCGGGCCAGGCTCGGACATCCGAACGGGCAACAGCCTGCCGCTCGCCGAGATGCCGCTCGGCACCGCGGTGCACAACATCGAGCTCAAGATCGGGAAGGGCGGACAGCTCTGCCGGTCGGCCGGCATGAGCGCGCAGGTGGTGGCGAAGGAAGGCGAGTACGTCACGCTGCGCATGCCGTCTACCGAGATGCGTCTCGTGCACGGACGGTGCTACGCGACGATCGGCACGGTGGGCAACGAGGAGCACGAGCTGGTGTCGTGGGGCAAGGCGGGCAAGGCGCGCTGGAAGGGGCGTCGCCCGCGGGTCCGCGGCGAGGTCATGAACCCGGTGGATCACCCGCACGGCGGCCGCACGCGCGGCGGCCGGAACGTGGTGAGCCCGTGGGGCAAGAAGGAAGGCGTGAAGACCCGCAACACGAAGAAGTCGTCGCAGCGGCTCATCGTGCGCGGGCGCAAGCGCGGCAAGGCGACGCAATGACGGACACCGGGCGCTAGGCGCCGCGCGCGGAGACGAATCGTCTCCCGCCGCGATGCCGGCCCCGGGTTTCTCAACCAGAGATCTCGACTATGGGTAGAAGCGTACGAAAAGGCCCGTTCGTGCAGGAGGCGCTGTCGAAGAAGGTCGACGCGCTCAACGCGAGGAACGAGAAGCGGGTGATCAAGACCTGGTCGCGCGCCAGCACGGTGCTGCCGGAGTTCGTGGGGCACACGTTCGCCGTGCACAACGGGAACAAGTTCATTCCCGTGTACGTCACGGAGAACATGGTCGGCCACAAGCTCGGCGAGTTCGCGCCCACGCGTCTGTTCCGCGGCCACACCGGCCAGAAGGCGGTGGACAAGAAGGCGGCGGCGGGTGCGCCGGCGGCGGCTCCGGCCGCGCCGGCGCCCGCGGCCCGGGGAGGAAAGTAAGCCATGGCTGCCGAAGCCCGTGCGACGCAGCGCTCCGCGCGCCAGTCGCCCTACAAGATGCGTCTCGTGATCGACGAGATCCGCGGCAAGACCGTGAACGACGCGCTCGCCTATCTCGCGTTCTCCAAGAAGCACGCGGCGAAGCAGATCGAGAAGACGCTGCGATCGGCGGTCGCCAACGCCGAGTACGCGGCGCGTGAAGGCAACACGCCGCTCGACGTGGACGCGCTGTACGTGAAGCACGCGGTGGTCAACGAGGGCCCCAAGCTCAAGCGGTTCATGCCGGCCGCGATGGGCCGTGCCACGCCAATTCAGAAGCGGACGAGCCACGTGGAAATCGTGGTCGCCGAACGGGAGACCCGCTAATGGGACAGAAGACACATCCGGTCGGCTTCCGACTCGGGATCTCCAAGGACTGGAAGTCGCGCTATTACGCCGGCCGCGACCTGCCCGCGTTGCTGCGTGAGGACGAGCTGCTGCGCAAGTACCTCAAGGCGCGCCTGGGCCACGCCGCGATCGCCGACATCGTGATCGACCGCAAGCCGGGCAAGGTCGTGGTCACGCTGCACACGGGCCGTCCGGGCGTCGTGATCGGGAAGAAGGGCGCCGAGGTGGACAAGCTGCGCGACGAGCTGGCGCACCTCACGGGCAAGGAAGTGGGGATCAACGTCGAGGAGATCAAGCGTCCCGAGCTCGACGCGCAGCTCGTGGCCGACAACATCGCGAGCCAGCTCGCGCAGCGCATCTCGTTCCGGCGCGCCATGAAGCGCGCGGTGCAGAGCGCGATGCGGATGGGCGCGCAGGGGATCAAGATCAAGTGCGGCGGCCGCCTGGGCGGCGCCGAGATCGCGCGCGTCGAGGGCTACCACGAGGGCCGGGTGCCCCTGCACACGCTGCGCGCCGACATCGACTACGCAACGTCCACGGCGAAGACCACGTTCGGCACCATCGGCGTGAAGGTCTGGATCTTCAAGGGTGAGAAGGTCGAGGACCGCCGCGGGACCACCTACTCCTCCGGCATGTAAAGGGAGTCGACCGAGAATGCTGAGTCCAAAGCGCGTCAAGTTTCGCAAGCGGTTCAAGGGCCGTACGAACGGGCTGTCCCAGCGGGGCAGCGAGATCTCGTTCGGCACGTACGGCCTCCAGACGCTGGAGCCCGGGTGGATCACGGCCCGCCAGATCGAGGCGGCCCGCGTGGCGCTCACGCGTCACATCAAGCGCGGCGGCAAGGTCTGGATCCGGATCTTCCCCGACAAGCCGATCACGAAGAAGCCGGCGGAGACACGCATGGGAAAGGGCAAGGGATCGCCGGAGATGTGGGTGGCGGTCGTGAAGCCCGGCCGGGTGATGTTCGAGCTCGAGGGCGTGACGCGCGAGATCGCCGAGAAGGCGATGGCGCTCGCGGCGGCCAAGATGCCGGTGCGGACCAAGTTCGTGTCTCGCGAGGAGGCGCACACCAATGCGGGGTGACGAGATTCGCGAGATGACGACGGACGACATCGTGACGCGCGTGAAGGAGCTGGAGGAGGAGCAGTTCCGCCTCAAGTTCCGCAGCGCCACGGAGCCGCTCGAGGATCCGCTGCGGTTGCGCGTGATCCGGCGGGACCTGGCGCGCCTCAAGACCGTGTTGCGGGAACAGAAGGCACAGACCAATGGCTGAGATGACCAATTCCAACAGCGCGGCGGCGCGCGCGGATGCGCGCGCCGCGAGCCGCGGGACGCGCAAGACGCGCACCGGGCTCGTGGTGAGCGACAAGATGCAGAAGACGGTGGTGGTGGCGATCGAGCGTCGCGTACCGCACCCGGTGTACGGCAAGATGGTGACGCGCACGAAGCGCGTGAAAGCGCACGACGAGGAGAACACGGCCAAGACCGGCGACACGGTGCGGATCGCGGAGACGCGTCCCCTGTCGAAGGACAAGCGGTGGCGCGTGGTCGAGATCGTCGACCGGGCGAGGTAACCCTACGTCGCTTGCGCTCCTCAGGGCAGGCTCCGACATGGTGAAATTTCGATGATTCAGCAAGAATCGATGGTCAAGGTCGCCGACAACTCCGGGGCCAAGACGGCGCAGGTGATCCGCGTGCTCGGCGGCACCCGCCGGCGGTACGCCGGATTGGGCGACGTGGTGATCGTGGCGGTGAAGAACGCGCTGCCCAACGGCACGGTGAAGAAGTCCGACGTCGCGCGCGCCGTGGTGGTGCGCACGGCCAAGGAGACGCGGCGCAAGGACGGCAGCTACATCCGGTTCGACGAGAACGCGGTGGTCATCATCAACGAGCAGGGGGAGCCCCGGGCCACGCGCATCTTCGGGCCGGTCGCGCGCGAGCTGCGCGAGAAGCGGTACATGAAGATCGTGTCGCTGGCGCCCGAGGTGATCTGATATGAGAATTCTCAAACACCGAAAGACCGACCGGCCGCGCGCCGTCAACCGCAAGCGGCACGCGGACAATGCCGCGCGCGTGCGCGTGCACGTGACCAAGGGCGACACCGTGCGCGTGGTGCGCGGCGACGACAAGGGGCGCGAGGGCAAGGTCATTCGCGTCTACCCCAAGACCGGGCGCGTGACGGTGGACGGCGTGAACATGGTCAAGCGCCACCGCCGGGCGCGGACGGCCGACGAGCAGAGCGGCATCATGGAGTTCCCGGCGCCGATTCACGCGTCGAACGTCATGCTGCTCGATCCGAAGAGCGGCGAGCCGACGCGCACCCGGCGGCGGATCGACGAGGACGGCACGAAGGAGCGGATCAGCATCAAGAGCGGTGATGCGATACCTCGCGTTCGCTAGCGCGAACGCTCGGGGCTGACGGCTGACGGCTGACGGCTGAAGGCGAACGGTTGACCGCTCGGCTAACCGGAACATCAGCGGCACAGGAATCAGGGCTATGGCAACGAAAGAGAAACAAGAAGGCGGCAAGGCCGGCAAGGCCGGCAAGGCCGGGAAAGGCGGCAAGAAGGGCGAGGGCAAGCAACGGGGCGCGCACGCGGGCGCCGGTTTGCCGGTGCCGCCGCCGCGCCTCAAGGAGTTCTACCACGCCACGGTGCGGCCGCGGCTGAGCCAGCAGTTCGGGTTCACCAACCCGCACGAGGTGCCGCAGCTGGAGAAGATCGTACTGAACGTCGGCGTGGGCGAGGCGATCAAGCAGCCCAAGGCCCTCGACTCCGTGGTGGACGAGTTGGCGACGATCACCGGGCAGCAGCCGGTCCGCAAGAAGGCGAAGAAGTCCATCGCCAACTTCGGGCTGCGGCAGGGCCAGGAGATCGGCGCCGCGGTCACGCTGCGCGGCGCGCGGATGTGGGAGTTCCTCGACCGGTTCATCTCGATCGCGATCCCGCGCATCCGCGATTTCCGCGGGCTGGGTACGCGCTCGTTCGACGGCCGGGGCAATTACTCGCTTGGCATCAAGGAGCAGATGATCTTTCCCGAGATCAACTACGACGAGATCGAGTCGATCCACGGGATGGACATCACCTTCGTGACGAGCACGACCCGGGACGACCAGGCGTTCGCGCTGTTGAAGGAGCTCGGGATGCCGTTCCGCACCGACGAGAAGAAGGGACGCGGCGCGGCGTAACGGGGGAAGCGGGAAGCGGGAAGCGGGAAGCGGGGAACGACGGGACGGTTCGTCTGGCGGGACTTGAACAACTAATCAGAGAGTTTGCAAATGGCTCGTAAGGCCATGGTCGAGAAGAGCAAGCGGAAGCCGAAGTTCGCGGTGCGGCAGCACAATCGCTGCGGTCGCTGCGGTCGGTCGCGCGCATTCCTGCGCCGGTTCGGCCTCTGCCGGATTTGTTTCCGGGAACTTTCCCTCCAGGGAATGATTCCGGGAGTTCGCAAGGCCAGCTGGTGATCGACCCGTTGCCGCCTTGCGGCAACCATCGATCACCAGCGGCCGACGGCTGACGGTCGTTGGCTGACGGTCAGCCGACCGCCGAGCCGTCAGCGGCCAGCCGTCAGCAAGACCTTCGGCCGTCAGCCGTCAGCCGAGGCAGTTCACACCTCCACGTCCACGGAAACGAGAGGCACGAGGCAACATCATGAGCATGACCGACCCGATCGCCGACATGTTGACGCGGATCCGCAATGCGTGCGGATCGAAGCACCGTCGCGTCGACATCCCGGTATCGAAAATGAAGACCGAGATCGCGCGCATCCTGAAGGAGAACAACTACATTCAGGATTATTCCACCCTCCAGACGGACGATGGCAAGCACGTGCTGCGCGTGCGTCTCAAGTACGCCGGCGGGCAGGCGGTGATTCGCCAGCTGCAGCGCGTGTCCACGCCGGGGCTGCGCAAGTACGTGGGCGTGGGGGACATTCCGCGCGTCCGCAACGGCCTGGGGCTCGCGATCCTCAGCACGAACAAGGGCTTGATGTCCGACCGTGAGGCGCGGCAGGCGCGCACCGGCGGCGAGCTCGTGGCCGTCGTCTGGTAAGGAGAGCCACGTCATGTCGCGAATTGGCAAGCTTCCCGTCCCGATCCCGACCGGGGTCGCGGTGACGGTCGATGAGCATTCTGTAAAGGTGAAGGGCCCGAAGGGCGAGCTGACGCACCGGCTCCCCGGCGGGATCAGCGTGTCCAAGACGGATACCCTGATCAACGTCGAGCGCGCGTCGGACGAGACGCACCACAAATCGCTCCACGGCCTCACGCGATCGCTGATCGCGAACATGGTCCAGGGCGTGACCAAGGGCTACCAGAAGCAGCTCGAGATCACGGGCGTCGGGTTCAAGGCGGAGGTGCGGCCCTACGGGCTGCAGCTCGCGCTGGGCTTCTCGCACTCCATCGAGTACAAGGCGCCGGCGGGCATCAAGCTGACCGCGCCGCAGCCGACGCAGATCGTGATCGACGGCTCCGACAAGGCGCTCGTCGGCCAGGTGGCCGCCGAGCTGCGCAATCTGCGTCCCCCCGAGCCGTACAAGGGCAAGGGTATCAAGTACGCCGGCGAAATCATTCGCCGAAAGGCCGGCAAGGCGGGAGGCAAGTAATCATGCCAGCGATTCCGAAGACACGCGAGCAGCAGCGCCACCGGCGTCACCTGCGCGTTCGCAAGAAGGTGGCGGGCACGCCGGAGCGTCCGCGGCTCGTCGTGTTCCGCTCGCTCAAGCACATCACCGCGCAGATCGTGGACGACGTGGCGGGTCGTACGCTGGTCACCGTCACCAGCACGCAGCTCGAGAGCGGCAAGAAAACCGAGAAGTCGCTCGAGGTGGGCAAGCGCGTGGCTGCCCGGGCCAAGGAAGCGGGGATCACGAAAGTCGTGTTCGACCGCGCGGGGTACAAGTATCACGGCCGCGTGAAAGCGGTGGCCGATGGCGCCCGCGAAGGCGGGTTGGAGTTCTAACATGGAAGAGACTCAGAGTACAGGCGGCGGCGGGCAGAGTCCCGCGCCGGCGCGCACTGGACGTGGGCCGGGCGGCGGCGGCGGCGGTGGCGGCGGCCGCGGTGGCCGCGGCGGCGGCGGTCGTGGCGGTGGTGGCGGCCGCGGACGCGGAGGCCCAGGCGGTCAGGGCGGCGGCCGCGGTCGCGGTGGCCCGGGCGGCGGCGGTGGCGAGCGCGGTGGTGAGCGCGGTGGCCGCGGCGGTCGCGAGGGTGGACGCGGTGGCGAGGAGCGCGGTCGCGGCGAAGGCAGCGATCTCGTCGAGAACGTGATCGCCATCAACCGCGTCGCCAAGGTCGTGAAGGGCGGCCGGCGGTTCTCGTTCAACGCGCTCGTCGCGGTGGGCGACGGCCAGGGCAAGGTGGGCTTCGCGTCGGGCAAGGCGAACGAGGTTTCGGAAGCCGTTCGCAAGGCCGTGGACGCGGCGCGCCGCAACATGACGAACGTGCCGCTCACCGGCGGCACGATCCCGCACGAGGTGGTCGGCTCACATGGGGCCGGCAAGGTTCTCATGAAGCCCGCGGCCCCCGGCGCCGGCGTGATCGCCGGCGGCGCGGTCCGCGCCATCATGGAATGCGCGGGCATCTCCGACATCCTCACCAAGAGCCTCGGCTCGACCAACCCGCACAACATGGTGCGCGCGGCGATGAACGGGCTGATGCAGCTCACGACCGTCGAACAGATCGCGCGCGAGCGCGGTGTGGAAACGTCGAGTCTGCCGTACCGGTCGCGCGCCAAGTCGCGCCAGGCGGCGCAGCCCGTTGGCGCCGGAGAGGCCGTCTAATGGCGCGCACATTCGTGTGGCACCCCGGCAAGGGACCGCGGAAGACGGCGAAGCAGAACCTTCCGGAGACCGGGCGCGTACGCATCAAGCAGGTGCGCAGCGGCATCGGGCACTCCTGGCGCATGCGGGCGACGCTCGAGGCCATCGGCCTCAAGCACCATCAGGACATCGTGGTCAAGGAGATCACGCCTGGCCTGAAGGGCCAACTCAAGCAGGTGCGTCACCTCGTGCAGGTGACGGTGGAGGCAGAATGAGGGAAGGGGAAAGCGGGAAGGGGGAAGAGGGGGCGACCCAGAAGATCGGTCTGCACAACCTCGTGGCCGCCCCCGGATCACACCGTGATCGGAAGCGGTTGGGTCGCGGCCCGGGCTCGGGCAAGGGCAAGACGTCGGGCAAGGGCCACAAGGGCATCAAGGCGCGCGCGGGGCATCACGGTCCGGGTGGCGGCAAGCCACATTTCGAGGGCGGCCAGATGCCGATCACGCGCCGGTTGCCCAAGCGCGGGTTCACCAATCCGTTCCGCGAGGAAAACCAGGTCGTGCGTCTCGACGATCTGGCCAAGCTCGGCGCAGGCGAGGTGACGCGCGAGGCGCTGGCCGAGGCGGGACTGATCCGCGCCAACCGCGGTCAGGTGAAGGTGTTGGCGAACGGCGAGATCGCGCAGGCCGTCACGGTGAGGGGCCTCAAGGTCAGCGCCGGCGCTCGCGAAAAGATTGTCGCGGCCGGAGGCCGCGTCGAGGAGTAAGGATTCATGGCGCAATCGAACGCGGCGACGGCGGTCCAGAATCTCTTCAAGACCCCCGAGCTGAAGGACAAGATCCTCTTTACGCTGCTGTGCCTTCTGGTGTACCGGATCGGCGCGGCGGTGACGTCGCCTGGCATCAACCCACAGGCCATCGCCGACTTCATCGATTCGCAGAAGAACGGCGGCGGGCTGCTCGGCCTGTACAACCTGTTCACGGGCGGCCAGTTGGCGCGCGCCACCGTGTTCGCGCTGGGGATCATGCCGTACATCTCGGCGAGCATCTTCCAGCAGATCGCGCAGGCCGTGGTGCCGCAGATCGACAAGATGTCGAAGGACGAGGAAGGCCGGAAGAAGATCAACCAATGGTCGCGCTACGCCACCGTGGCGCTCGCCGCGGTGCAGGCGTGGGGCTTCGCGATCTTCGCCGAGTCGCTGCCGGGCGCCGTCGCGACGCCGGGGATGGGCTTCCGGCTGTCGATGACCTTCTTCCTCACGACGGGCGCGATCTTCGTGATGTGGCTGGGCGAGCAGATCACCGAGCGCGGCATCGGCAACGGCGCCAGCCTCATGATCTTCTTCTCGATCGTCGAGCGCATCTGGCCGGGCATCTTCCAGTCGTTCACCTACATCAGCACGGGTGTGATCGGCGCGTTCTCCCTCGTCGTCCTGATCCTGCTGATGGTCGCGGTGGTCGCGTCCGTGGTGGCGGTGACGATGGCCGCGCGGCGCGTGCTGATCCAGATTCCGCAGCGCACGATGGCGCGGGGACGGATGCGCGAGGCGAGCCGGAGCTTCATCCCGCTGCGCATCAACTCGTCGGGCGTCATGCCGATCGTGTTCGCACAGTCGGTGATCGTGGTGCCGGGCGCCGTCGCCCAGTTCATGGGCAACCAGCGCATGCGCGACTTCGCCGACGTGCTGGCCCCGGGCACCACCATGTACTACATCCTGTCGGCCATCCTCATCCTGTTCTTCACCTACTTCTATACGTCGATCATCTTCAACCCGGTCGACCTGGCGGAGAACCTGAAGAAGCAGGGGGGCTTCATTCCCGGCGTGAAGCCGGGCGCGAAGACGGCCGAGTACATCGACGACGTCGTCTCCAAGATCACGCTGCCGGGCGCGATCTTCCTGACGGTCGTCGCGCTGCTGCCGATCTGGATCGGCACGCTGATCAGCGTGCCGTTCAACTTCGGCGGCACGTCGCTGCTGATCGTCGTCGGCGTGGCGCTGGACACGATCCAGCAGATGAACCAGCACCTGTTGCTCCGCAAGTACGACGGGTTCATGAAGAAGGGCCGCGTGCGGTTCCGCGGGCGCCAGGGGGCGCCGGGCGGGTTCTGACCGCGGTGCGTCGCCGCCCGTTCTCGGACGGGCGACGGCGAATGATGGAGTGACCGAACTTGACGGACGAGCCTCTGGTCGACGCTCTCCGTCAATTTCGTTATCGGCGACGCTCCGGTCGTTTCACTCCGTAACCCCTTGACGTTGATGCCGAGGCGGGCGCGACTACCGTCCACGGCGAAAGAACCCCAGACTGAAGGCTTCGCACGGATCGCAACGGGAGCTCGATGATCATCGTTCTGTTCGGTAAACCGGGGGCGGGCAAGGGAACGCAGGCGCCGCTGCTCGCCAAGGAGCTGAAGGTCCCGACGCTGGCGACCGGCGACGTGCTGCGCGCCGCCGTGAAGGCCGGCACGCGGCGCGGCCTCGAGGCCAAGGCGTTCATGGACCGCGGCGATCTCGTCCCCGACTCGGTCATTCTCGGCATCGTCGGCGAGGAGCTCGGGCAGCCGCGGTACGCGCCCGGCGTGCTGCTCGACGGCGTGGTCCGCACCGTGCCCCAGGCCGATGGTCTTGCAAAGATGCTCGAGACGCTCGGCCGGCGGGTGGACGCGGTGCTCGTGTTCGACATCGACAACGAGGAGATCGTGCGCCGCCTGAGCGGCCGCACCGTCTGCGAGAAGTGTCAGACGCCCCACATGGGGCGCGAACCCGGCACGGCGTGCGAGAAGTGCGGCGGCCGGCTCGTGCGCCGCAAGGACGACGAGCCCGACGCGATTCGCACGCGCCTGCGCGTCTACGAGGAGCAGACGGCGCCGGTGCTCGACTGGTACCGCGCCAACGGCGGCCGCGTCGTGGTGGTGAACGCGGTCGGCCCGGTGGACGAGATCACCGCGCGCGCGCTCGAGGCGCTCGGTCTGTGATCCAGTTGAAGTCGGCGCGTGAGATCGACCTGATGGCGCAGGGCGGCCGGATCCTCGGCGCCACGGTGCAGACGCTCGCCGCGGCGGTGCGCCCCGGCACGTCCACCGGCGACCTCGACCAGCTCGCCGAGGAGTTCATTCGCAGCCACGAGGGCGCGGTGCCGGCGTTCAAGGGGCTGTACGGCTTTCCGGGCAGCATCTGCGCGTCGGTGAACAGCGAGATCGTCCACGGCATTCCGTCGAAGAAGCGCGTGCTCAAGGAGGGCGACATCATCTCGCTCGACGTGGGCGTGGGCTACAAGGGCTACTTCACGGACAGCGCGACCACGGTGCCGGTGGGCGAGATCGGCGCCGAGGCGAAGCGGCTGCTCCAGGTGACGCGCGACGCGCTCGAAGCGGGAATCGCCGCGGCGCGGGTCGGCAACCACATCGGCGACATCGGCGCGGCGGTGCAGGCGGTGGTGGAGTCGGCCGGGTTCAGCGTCGTGCGCGACCTCGTGGGCCACGGCATCGGCGTCGAGTTCCACGAGGAGCCGCAGGTGCCGAACTACGGCAAGCCCAAGCGGCGCGAGAAGCTCGTTCCGGGACTCACGCTGGCGATCGAGCCAATGGTGAACGTCGGCGGGCCGGCGACGAAGACGCTCGCCGACAAGTGGACGATCGTGACGCTCGACGGGTCGCTCTCGGCGCACTTCGAGCACACGGTGGCGATCACGGACGGCGATCCGCTGGTCCTCACGCGCGTCTGAACGGCGGCATGACGGCGGCATAGCGGCGAGGGGGAAACGGCAGCAGGGGCCCCCAACTCGCTCGCATCGCGTCCACGCGACGCGACTGCTAGACTGGCTCCAGCGCGATGTCGAGGTGCTGCGTGTTCGGCAATCGGCACCCGCATCTTGGCGGCGGCGTCTCGGTGACGACGATGGTTCGGTGGACCGTCTGAAAGCCCGGAGCGCCGACGTCGAGCTGGTACGTCCCGCTGTAACCGGACACGATGCAGTCGGCCACGGTCGCGGAGCCGCACAAGCCGCTGCCGGTGGCCGCGCCCGAAACGGTGACGAACACCGACGACAGCGGCGTTGCCGATGAGGATGAGACGATCGCGAGCGTCACGGCGATGGGCAGTGGACACGGCAGGGCGATGCACGGTGCGGTCGAATCGCCGCCGCACGCGGTGAGAACTGCCGCGGCGACGAGCGATCGTACGGCGTGCCGAGTGAAGAATTGTGTGCTCATGGGATTCGCAGCACCTTCCCCATGAACAGGATCGCGCCCGTGGAGCGCTCCCGGATCACGAAGATGAACGGGTGATCGACGCGGAATTCGCTGAGCGAGACGGGGACGACGCCCGTCACCGTGGACGCGCCGGCCTCGGTGCCCTCCTCGTTCACGTCGACGAACGCCTTCTGTTTCACGAACTCCAGCATGAGTCCCGGCGCGATGCCGGAGAAATCGGCGGCGTCGGAGAACGCGATGCCCATGCCCAGCGCGGTCAGCTCGTCGTTGAGGGTGCGGTCGTATGTCAACGAGAACCTCGGCATGACGAGCGCGTCGTCACGCTCGCGCAAGCTGGCGAGCAGCGCCGACCAGGTGGACGACGTGAGCGACGCCGCGATGGAGTCGACGTCGACGTCGTCCCCGAACAGGCCCGTGAGGATGTCCATCGCGAACGCGCCGTTGCCGTACGGAACCTCGGCGATCGCGAGGCGGCCCACGCCGCCCACGCCGAACAGCGGCTTCAGGTGCTCGGGCCGATGCATCATCGGAACGGTCTGCGTGGTTCCGTCCGCGGCGTGGAAGGAGCCGGGCGCGGTGCCCGCGGGATCGAACCGGAGCTGCCACGTTCCCTTGAAGTAGATCGCGTTGATCAGGAACATCAGCTCGTCAGGACGAATCTCGTCGAGGATCGACGGAATCTTCCCGTTCGTGGCCGAGCCGACCCAGCCGTTGATCGTCGCGAGCGACGCCGCCTGGTCGTCGAAGTTCAGCGACTGCACGCGGGCGTCGAACCACTTCTTCGTGGTGTCGAGAAACGACTGCTTCACCGTGAACGTGTTGCGGTACCAGATCGAGTTCGCCGATTGGAACGTCGTCGTCGCGTCGGCGCTCCGGAGCTTGTCGACGAGACCCTTGTACGCCGCGTTGATCTCGGCGAGATCGGCTGTGCCGACGCCAAGCGTCGTGCGCATGGCGTCGAGCGTGGCGCCCGAGGCGCCATTGATGGTCATGCCCAGCGACGCGGACACGCTGAACGGGGAGACGAACACGTTCACCCCCTTCTGCGACACCGCAAGGCGCCGGAACAACGAGAACGCGAACTCGTTGGCCGCGCCGAGCGTTCGCGACTCGGCGGGCGTGAGCTCGAGCGCCTTGGCGGGCGACGGCTCGGACGTGCTCGAGCATGCCAGCGCGACGGCGGGGACCAGCAGGAACAGCGACGAACGAGACCGCGTCATGTGGCGCTC
>Ga0316628_100003006_pt1 | contig 12794 bp, 12 predicted proteins | sample OWC_Aug_M2_C1_D5_FD_207648 | JGI IMG/M metagenome (GOLD analysis project Ga0316628, IMG submission 207648) | Wetland soil microbial communities from Old Woman Creek delta, Ohio, United States - OWC_Aug_M2_C1_D5_C | ecosystem: Environmental > Terrestrial > Soil > Wetlands | place: USA: Ohio...
TACTGTTCTTCCTGCCTGTCGTCCAGGGAACGAACCACGCACCCCATGCACGCGCCGAGCGAACAACCCATCCTGGCCTCCAGGCTTACCTCGCAGGGAACCCCGTAGCGGACTGCAAGCTCGTGCGCGGCTTTCATCATGGCCCACGGGCCGCATGCGTACACGCGCGGATTGGAGCGGGAGTGCGCCTTGAGAAACCGTTCCAGCGGCGCGGTCACAAGCCCCCGTTCGCCGCGGGAACCGTCCTCGGTGGCCGGCACGATTTCGATCCCGAGCCGTTCGAACCACTCCAGAAGCACCAGATCACCTTCCGACCGGCCGCCGTAGAACAGGATCGGCGGGACGCCGACCGCAAGCAATCTGCGGGCAAGAAGGTACAGGGCCGCGATCCCGACTCCTCCGGCCACCAGGCAGGCGCGTCCGACCCTGTTCCGCATCTCGCTCGAAACGTGAAAGGGCCGTCCCTGCGGGCCGAGAACGTGAATCTCCTCGCCGGCGCGCAGGAGAGCCAGCTTGTGACTGCCCGCTCCGACATCTTTTACCAGGAGGTCCAGCCCGGTGGGACGGCCGTTTCTGGAGTCGGGATGGGTGTCGAAGACGCTGAAGGGTCGGCGCAACAGCGGAGGCCCGTCGATGTCCGTGTCGCATTTCAGCATCACGAACTGCCCGGGCTGCGTCAGCATGGCCTGCCGGGGCGACCTGAGGGTCAACAGATAGTTTTTGCAGCCAAGCTCCTGTACCTGTTTGACCTTCGTTTTGATGTCCAGCATTCCGCGTCAGTATAGACGGCAACCCGCTGTTTGCAACGCCTTTTTCGGTGTGGTATGATCGCCGCGCTTTTTGCGGTGCCAACTTCAACCTGAACGTCAATCACATGCCAAAAAAATCTGTAGACAGACAGCTGATGAGCGCCGCCGAGATCGATCTGGCGCTGGCAAGAATCGCAGCAGAGATCATCGAGAAGCTCAGTCCGCGCGATGAGTTTGCAATCATCGGCATCCGGCGCCGAGGAGTGCATCTCGCGCAGCGGCTCTGTGCTAAAGTCGAAGCCATTCTCAAGCGATCCGTGCTCAACGGGATTCTGGATATTACACTCTACCGGGACGACCTCACGACCATAAGCAACCGGCCGATGTTGCGCGAAACCTCGATTGAGTTCGACATCAACAACCTGAGTCTGGTACTGGTCGATGACGTCTTGTACACGGGACGCACGGTGCGCGCGGCGCTGGACGGGCTGGTGGACCTCGGGCGGCCGAAGCGCGTGCAGCTCGCGGTCCTGATCGACCGCGGACACCGCGAGCTTCCAATCCAGGCGGATTACGTGGGCAAATACGTCCAGACCGCGGACGACGAGATCGTCGAAGTCCGTCTCAACGAGGAGGATGCCGATGAACGCGTTGTCCTGGTGAAGAGACCGAAGTCGGCGGGTGCGTAGGATATGGCGTCGCTCAGACAAAAAGACCTGTTGGGGATAGAGCAGCTCTCCGTCGAAGAAATCCGCCTCATCATGGATACCGCCGATGCCCTTGCCCAGGTGGCCGATCGGCCGGTGAAGAAGGTGCCGACCCTGCGGGGCAAGACCGTCATCAATCTTTTCTTCGAGCCCTCGACCAGAACCCGGTCCTCTTTCGAGTTGGCCGAAAAGCGGCTCAGCGCCGACATCCTCAATTTCACCGCATCCACAAGCAGCGTCTCCAAAGGCGAGACACTGCTGGACACGGCGCGCAACCTCGAATCGATGGCGCCCGACATCATCGTCGTGCGCCACGCTTCCGCCGGGGCTCCTCACATGCTCAGCCGAGAGTGCCGCTCGTCCATCGTCAACGCGGGCGACGGGATGCATGAACACCCCACCCAGGCCCTGCTCGACGCACTCACCGTCCGCCAGGTAAAGGGACGGCTCGAGCAGCTCAAGATCGCCCTGATCGGCGATATCGCTCACAGCCGGGTTGCCAGATCCGACACCCTCCTGTTCCACAAGATGGGAGCAGAGGTCTGGGTCTGCGGGCCGCCATCGCTCATTCCCTGGGATTACTCCAGATTAGGCGCGCGCGTCACCGGCCACATCGAAGAGGCTCTGGATGCGGCTGATGTCGTGATGATGCTCCGGGTCCAGCACGAACGCCAGACCGAGGCGTTTTTCCCGACGACCCGCGAGTACTACAACTTTTACGGGCTTACGCGCGAACGCCTGCGCCTGGCCAAGAAGGACACGATCGTGATGCATCCGGGCCCGATGAACCGCGGCGTCGAAATCGACTCCGACGTTGCCGACGGTCCTTCCTCGGTGATCCTGCTCCAGGTGGCCAACGGCATCGCCGCGCGCATGGCGGTCCTCTACCTTCTCTCGGGCAATGCAGGGCTGAAGCCCAGGAAACAATCTCGGTAAAAACCTATGCAGCTGATCTTACGACAGGGCCGGATCGTGGATCCGACCCAGAAGCTGGACCGGGTGATGGATCTCGGCATCGACGACGGCCGGGTTGCCGAGATCGCACCTCGTATCAGGAAGAAGGGGCGCAAAGAAATCGACGCCCGGGGCCTGATCGTGGCTCCCGGATTCATCGACATGCACGTGCATCTGCGCGAACCCGGGCGCGAGGACTCCGAGACCATCGAGTCGGGGACGAACGCCGCGGCGCGCGGCGGCTTTACTGCCGTTGCATGCATGCCCAACACTCAGCCCGTCAACGATTCGGAGGCCGTGACCTCGTTCATCCTGGAGCGCGCCAGGGAGGTTTCCAAGATCGCCGTTCACCCGATCGGCGCGATCACGAAAGGCAGCCAGGGGGAAACCCTGGCGGAGATCGGGGAAATGTATCGGGCCGGAATCGTGGGAATCAGCGATGACGGGCGCCCGGTGCAGAACAGTCAGATCATGCGGCGTGCGATGGAATACTCGCGCCTGTTCGACATCCCGGTCATCGATCACTGCGAGGACAAGGACCTGGCCGCAGGCGGGTCGATGAGCGAAGGTTACTACTCCACGCTGCTCGGCCTGCGCGGGATAAATCCGGCTGCCGAGGAGCTGCAGGTCATCAGGGACATCATCCTGGCGCGTCAGACCGGCGCGCGCGTGCACATCGCGCATCTCTCTACCCGCCAGTCCCTCGCGGCCGTCATGCGCGCGAAGCAGGAAGGCATCCAGGTCACGTGCGAAGTGACGCCCCATCACCTCCTTCTCACCGACGCGCAGGTCACGTCCTACAGCACGAACACCAAGATGAACCCGCCGCTTCGTTCACAGGAGGACGTCGACGAACTGGTGAAGGGGCTGGCCTCGGGAAACATCGACGCAGTCGCAAGTGACCACGCTCCCCACAATGCCAACGACAAAATGCTCGAGTTCGACCGGGCGCCCTTCGGGATCGTCGGTCTGGAAACTTCCGTCAGCCTCATGCTGGACCGGTTCGTCCGGACCGGCATCATCAGTATTAGCCGCCTGGTTCAGCTTTGCTCGGTGAATCCCGCGAGAATCCTGAAGCTCGAGCGCGGGACGCTTGCCAAAGCCGCATGGGCAGACGTCACTCTCCTGGACCCGGAACTCGATTTTCAGGTCAGTTCCGAGGACTTCCTCTCGCGCAGCCGCAACACTCCCTACGAGGGATGGCGACTCCGAGGTGGGCCCGCCGGGACTATCGTCAAGGGCAAGGTGGCGTGGAGCCGCTGAATCGCGGTTCGAGGCCTTTGAATATCAAATTCGTAAGTTCTTTACTTTTTGCGAAAATTTTTCACGGGACATGGATCTGCGCGGATGAACACAGAACCTATCGAACGGCAGACGGAACGCAAAAAGCCGCGTTGATCCGCGCAGATCCGCGTCCAGATTTTTTGTTGCGGCCCTGGACTGCGTTACGTTCTTTGAGGTTGAATGTCTTCAAGCCCGGTCTGCTGAGATTTCTCATCAGATCTTAGAATTCGGGCTGAAGGGAATGCAGTTGATTCACAGTAGTCGGCTCAAGCGAATGGTGTGGAAACAAGAGCTCGCCCGATCCGTGTTTATCCGTGTTCATCCGTGGGCCATTGGACTTGAATGTTTCACCAGAAATCGTGGCTGAGGCACCAGCCCCTTTGAGGGGCTCCCCAAACCAAGCCTCCGGCTTTGCCGGAGGTTCTGGCTTTCAGGGTTGGCGCTTGGCAGGTGACTGGATCTTCGACGGCTCGGCGGGTGCCACGGGAAGCTGCTGGATTATCTCGTCTTTCCTTGCATATCCCTGTTTTCGTGCATACTTCTCCAAGGCTTCCTTGTCGGTTTTCAGGGCTTTGATCGACTGCAGGCGCTCGTTGTTTGACTGTATCAGGGTGGCGACCCGGGCTCGGAGAGACTCGAGCTCGATTTGTGTCCTTCTCATTTCGAGGTAGCCGCCCGGACCCCATACGGCGAAAAGCGCGCTCACGACGAAGACGACAATACAAAGGATGTAATAGATCTCCTTCACGTGCGATACGGCACTTCCCTTGGGACCCATGTTTTTAATTCGCCCTATTGCTTTGGCACCATTGATTTTTCGGGAACATGATACAGTCGTGCTGACGCGGTTGGCAACCCTAATCTGAGGAGTGGAATTGGAACCCGGGAGAACGGGCGATTCCGGCAGGACACTGTGCAACGATCCGTGACTTGCTGGCTTGATGTCGTGGTCGTGGGACGGAAGGGATCTTTGAGTAAGGCGGCAATGAAATGAAAGAGATTATCGTGTTGAGTACGGCGGATTCCATGGAGACGGCTTCCAGGATTGCACGCGCTCTCGTCGAAGAAGGTGCGGCTGCGTGCGTCAACATCGTCCCCGGCATCCGCTCGATCTACCGATGGCAAGGAAAGCTGTGCGACGACGGCGAATTGCTGCTGGTCATCAAAACCACGGAGGCTCGCTTCGAAGAGGTGCGCCTGCAGATTCGGGCGCTTCATACTTACGAGCTTCCGGAAGTCATCGCCGTTCCCATCACCGCCGGAGACGCGCAATACCTGGGCTGGTTATCGGAAGGAAGGTAGAGCTTGCGCGGATTACTGGTTCTTCCATTGAGGAGGGCGCTTCTCAACGAAGGCGCGGATCCCCTCCACGGCGTCGTCCAGTTCCATGAGATCGTTGAGATACAAGGACTCGGCGTCACGCACGTGGCGGTCCCACTCTTCCGAGCGTGCACTCCTGACGGACCGCAGCGCCAATTCGATCACCGCATTTGAAAGCCCGCGGAACGTTCCGACTAATTCCTCCGCCGATTTCAGGAGCTGATCATCCGGCAGCACCCTGAGTATCAATCCGGAGCGTTCAGCCTCCCTTGCGCCCACGAATCTTCCGGTCAGGATCATTTCCAGCGCGCGACGCTGGCCGATCAGCGGGGGCAGCAACATCGGTGCAAGGGAAGGAATGCACCCGATCTTGATCTCGGGCTGCCCGAAGGAGGCTTTTTCCGATGCGAGGGCAAAATCGCAGCACGCGGCCAGCTCATTTCCCGCTCCGAGGGCCAGTCCTCTTATCAGCACAACCGTGGGGCGCGGGAAATTGAAAAGCAGCCTGGCGGTGCGGTGGAATTGCTCCAACAGAAGGAAAACTCCCTCGCGAGTCAATTCGGAAGGGTCGAGGCCCGCGCAAAAGGCGGGGATTTCGGTGTCGAGGATGAGAGCCCTGCAGGTTTTCTCCTTCGTCAGCGATTCAATGCATTGCTCGAATCGCTTGAGAATCTCGAGGTTAAGGAGATTGAGGGGAGGATGCCGCAGTACGACACGGGCTGCATCGCCCTCGATCGATACCGAGACCAGCTGTGAGTTTTCCATAAGAACCACACGGATTATACCGGCAATCCCCGGAATTCACGGCGTAGTTTTTTGAAATGGCCTCCTTGCTGAAGACACATTCCAGCATAAGCGACGAGGAGAGGGCGATGAACCCACCCATCCCGGCGCACCTGCGGCGCAGCGCCGACCTGTTGAGATTCATCGACAACGAAAAGAGCGAGGCCGAGGTGGTGTGGCGCGGCCGCTCACTTGGAACGTGGGCGGGCCTCCGGCCTACCCACTCGCTCGATGCCAGGGGAATCCGCTTGCTTCTGCGAACCGGCTCGGGAAACCTGTCGTTCGTAGCTTCCTCGGTGCACCGTACTCCGACGGGAGCCGATATCCTTCCCGCACGGGCTCCGGGTTCGGCCGGACGACCTATCCGCCTGCTGTGGTCGCAGCCCGACGCGGACCCCGGGGCCGACGTCTCATCGGAGGATCTGCGGGAGCATCTCATCTCCTGGGTCCGTCAACTCCTGCCCGGCGGCAGGATCCTGTCGGTTGGCAGCCGCGCCGACCGGGCAAACACCCTTTCCGGATCGTTTTTTCGCATCCATGTGCGCACGCCCGGCCGCGATTCTCTCATTATTGCGGCCAGGCGCAGCTCACCCTCCGGGCAAAGCAACGACTCTTCTCTGACTCAAGCACTCCTGTGGGACGCATTCCTGCAGAAGCGAGGACGCCTGTCCGGCACGACGCGGATTCACCTCCTGGTTCCTGGCGAATGCGCGCCGATTCTGCAACACAGGTCCGCCCTTCTCAATCCCGCCCGGACGCCAGCCGAGGTCTGGCAATACGACTCGTCCGAATCGGAGCACTTGCTCGTGAGGCGGGCCCCGGCACCCGAGCCTCCCCGGGAGAACCGGGAGTTTCGCTGGCCTGCACTTGGTCCCTTCCAGTGGAGCGCGGACCTGGCGCGGGTCCTGGATCTCGCCCCCTCTCAAATCAAGCGGTATCCACGCTTTCGGGAGTACGATTCGCTCCGGCTCTGGGGTCTGGAATTCGCGACGGCTCGCGGAGAAAAACGCGATTCCATCGATTTCGGAATCGGCCCGGACAAGATGGAATTAAACGAGAACAACTTCGAGGGCCTGCGGACCATGGTCGAACAGATCCTCTATTTCCGAAGACCCGATGGTCCTGATCCGCGCCATCCCTACTACAGGCTGCAGGCAGAACGATGGCTGGAAGCGTTAATCCTGGAAGACAGTCCGCGACTGTTCCCGGAGCTGATTCCGGAATCCGTGTACCCGCAGATTCCGGTGTATCTGGGAAAGGATCCCGGCAGGGTGGATATTCTCGGCGCCGATAAGGAGGGCACGCTCGTCATCCTCGAGCTGAAGGTCTCTCCAGACCCGGATCTGCCGATCCAGGCGCTCGATTACTGGGGGCGCGTCGTCCGTCACAACCAGGCCGGCGACTTTCCGCGTAGAGGTTATTTCTCGGGAATTCGGCTGAACCGTCGCGCCCCGAAGGTGTACCTGGTCTCGCCGGTCTTTTCCTTTCACGACTCGACCGAAAGGCTGCTTGGTTTTTTCGATCGTGACCTGGAGGTCTGGAAGGTATCTATTAATGAAGACTGGCGTTGCGGCGTGCGAATTTTGCGCCGCACCAGGCTGCGGTGCGGCGAATAGATGGTGATACGATTAGTGGGACGAAGATCAGTTCTTTGTATTCGGGACGTTTGTGTGTTTGTCGTCCGCCTCTTCCTGGCCGACCTTGAGCGCCGACTTGAAGTTCTTTATGCCCTCACCCAGGCCCTTTCCCAGCTGCGGGATTTTGTTGACCCCGAAGATGAAAATGACGATTACGAGAATGATCAGCAATTCACCCATGCCCAGGGAACCAAACATAAACTACCTCCGTGGAAGTGCTTCCAACCGTGTGAAAGGTTACTTTAGCCGGCCAGTTGTGTCAACCGGGATGGCACCGGCGCCTCGTTGACTGGATCGCTTTATCCTTTTCGCCGCGAACGGTTTTTGCCTCACAGCAGGACACGATCGTTGCCCTGCCTTCTGGTGACCCTCTCTCGATCGAGGTACTCCAGCAAAGGGATTGCGTGTTTTCGGGTCATCCCGAAAAGCTCCTTGAATTCTGCGACCCCGAATTTGTCACCGCGCTTGAAGGAGGAGCGGATTCTGGCCTTTATCTCATCGAGTATGAGACTGTGCCACGCCAGATCTTCGGACACTTTTACCAGGATCTTTTGCCTGGTCATCCAAAAAAAGATCCTTCGCACTTCGTCTGCGTTCTCGTCTATGGCTCCCGGCACCTCTGAAAGGGAAGGGGGCTGGCAGCCGGCTTCCCTGAAAAAGGCGTCGATTTTTTCCCGGAGAGCACTTTCCTTAGCTGAAAGCTGGACTTCCCGTCCGTAAACGCAGACCGATTCCTCCTGAAGAGAAATGCTTCGCTTCTCAGCCATCCGGTCAAGGAGAAACCGGAAAACTTCCGGCGGCAGATCATCGAAAATCCGCTTGCGCAGTTCCTCCCGGGAAACGCCCTTTTGAAGAGGATTCTGTTCGTGGAATCGGGTTACAAGTTTCAGCGTCTCGTGCTCAATTTCCTGTACTGTTTTCGGATGCATGAATACGGGCGTCGGGGCGGGGATAAGCACGAGCTGACCGGTTTTGGCCAGGCTGGAGCAAATATCTTTGAGCTCCCTTTCGGGCATTCCGAACAGGGAGTTCAATTCGCGCAGATCGACGGCGCGTTTCGGCTGGGTGGAGATCATCGCGCGGGCGACCTCGACGGCGTCCGACCCGTCCAGTTTTTCGAGCGCGGCCAGTGCGGCCGCGTCGTTGATCCGGTGTTTTGTCGGCCGCGGATTCAGAATTCGTCCTCCGCCGATGGTAACCGTCGGGGAGAACTGCCGGATGATGAAGGCGTCCCCGTATAGACAGAAGGCCGGCGAATCCAGCCGAAGCTGGGCAAACGCCGATTTCCCAGTCGCAAGTGTCTCTGTCCCAAGCAGTGCGACGCGCGCGAGAACCTCCGCCGTACCCTGGTGGAACCGCACCTTGACCAGGTTTTTCAGCGGCCGGGCGCCGGGCAGGAGATTCAGCTTCACGTCGACGAGACTGGTGGATCCGAACATGCGCGGACAGGTCAGGACCATGCCCCTCTCGACCTGGGTGAGGTCGACGCCCTGGAGGTTGACGGCGGTCCGTTGCCCGGCAACCGCCCTGTCGCCGGCCTTTCCGTAGACCTGGATGCCGCGAACCCGGGCCGTCAGCGATGCGGGCAGCAGTTCTACCTCCGAGTCCTTCTCCAGGGTGCCGGAGGTCATCGTGCCGGTCACCACGGTGCCGAAACCCCGGACGCTGAATGCGCGGTCGATGGGGAGGCGGAGCATGCGGGTGAGGGACCGGGTGGGTGTCTTCAGGGCGAGATCGTGCAGGGCCTGTTTGAGTTCTTCCAAGCCCTCGCCGGTCTTCGAGCTCACCGGCAGGACAGGACCGTTTTCCAGAAACGAACCGCGGGTCATTTCCCCTATCTCTTCGCGGACCAGGTCGATCATGTCTTGCTCGACCATGTCGGCCTTGGTGATGGCGATGACTCCGGCCGGGATTCCCAGGAGGCGGCAGATGTCGAAATGCTCGCGTGTCTGCGGCATGACGGATTCGTCGGCGGCCACAACCAGGACGACGAAGTCGATGCCTCCCACCCCTGCCAGCATGTTCTTCACGAACCTTTCGTGCCCCGGCACATCGACGAACCCGATCTGCAGGTCGCCGAGAGCCAGGTGTGCGAAGCCGAGGTCGATGGTGATTCCCCGCAGCTTTTCCTCTTTCAGGCGGTCCGGATCCGTACCGGTCAGGGCCTTTACCAGGGCGCTCTTGCCGTGGTCGATGTGGCCAGCGGTTCCCGCGATGACGTATCTCGTCGCCATATCAGTAGAGAATGGACTTTCTCACCGCCGAGGCGCCGAGTACGCGGATCGAAAAACAGTAAGCTCTCTGCGTCCTTTGCGTCTCCGCGGCTGGATTCCTGGTTGCGATCATCCTGTGATCCAAAGGGCTTGACTGAAGCGGCTCGTGCCAGTAGCTTTATTGTTCCCCTGGTGGGGAGAGGCGTCCTTGGAGCAGCCCGAAACGGGTATGTTAGTGCAGGGCCCCGCCGATAGCCAGCCCAATCCCGGCTGGAAAATCAGGTACTGCCATGTTGGAAAACCTGTCGAACAAACTACAGAAGATCCTCAAGGATTTGCGCGGACACGGCCGTGTGTCGGAACGCCACATCGAGGAGACTGCCAGGGAAATCCGCAACGCCCTTCTGGACGCGGATGTCCACTTCAAGATCGCCAAGGAATTCGTTGAGAAAATCAAGGAGCGCGCCCTTGGCCAGGAAGTCATGCAGGCTTTGACGCCGGGTCAGCAGGTGATCAAGGTCGTGCGCGACGAACTGGTCGAGCTGCTCGGGGGCTCGCAGACCGACTTGAAATTCGCCGCCCAGCCGCCGAGTGTGTATTTGATGGTAGGCCTGCAGGGCTCCGGCAAGACCACGACCGCGGCGAAGCTCGGACTCTGGCTCACCAAGGCCAATCACACGCCCCTGCTGCTTTCCGTGGACGTCTATCGCCCGGCGGCCATCGAGCAGCTTAAGGTGCTCTGCACGGGGAACAACCTGGGGTATTTCGACGCGCCGGGCAACGACGATCCGATTCGCAGGACGGAAGAGGGAATCCGCCATGCCCGGAACAGCGGATATGACGTCGTCCTCGTAGACTCTGCCGGCCGGCTGCATATCGACGACGAAATGATGGTGGAGCTCGACCGGATCCGCAAGGCTTCTTCTCCCACTGAAATCCTCCTGGTGGCCGACGCCATGACAGGGCAGGACGCGGTAAGGAGCGCAAAGGAGTTTCACGACCGGCTGGGCCTCACGGGCGTCATCCTCACCAAAATGGACGGCGACGCGCGCGGCGGCGCAGCACTGTCGATCAAAAGCGTCACCGGTCAGGGCATCAAATTCGTGGGAACCGGGGAAAAGGTCGATGCGCTGGAACCTTTTTATCCGGACCGCCTCGCGGGGCGGATTCTGGGCATGGGCGACGTTCTCTCCCTCATCGAAAAGGCCGAGGAGACGGTAGATCAGGAAGAGGCGTTCGAGCTGGCGGAAAAGATTCGCAAGGACGAGTTCACTCTGGACGACTTCCGCGAGCAGCTTCGCCAGATCCGCAAGATGGGGCCGTTGGATCAGATTCTGGGGATGCTGCCGAACATGGGACCGCTGCGCGGCCTCAACAAGATGCAAGTCGATGAAAAGGAGCTCGTCCACATCGAGGCGATCATCAACTCCATGACGCCGCAGGAGCGAAGCCACCACCACCTACTTAACGGCAGCAGGAGGAAAAGAATCGCCCTCGGGAGCGGAAGGCCCGTGCAGGAGATCAACAGGCTGCTCAAGCAGTACGTCGACACGCGTAAAATGATGAAGAGCCTGAGCAAGGGAATCGTGCCCCGGATGATGCGCGGCATGAAGTTCCCCTGACTACCAGGGCGCCGGGACACCATGGATTACGATCAGGAACGGGACTGGCACGACATTCGTGTGGTCATGTGATGCCTGATGCCTTGGTGTCCTGGTCGTGAGTTTGGGGAAGGTTGCATCCAATAGGGTTATGTGTCAGAATTAAATACATTTAAGGCTATCTCATGTGAGGAGGAGTATTGTTACGAATAAGATTGACTCGGATGGGTGCTAAAAAGAAACCGATGTACCGCGTGGTAGTTACTGAGCGACGACAAGCTCGAGATGGAAGTTTTGTGGAGATTGTGGGGCATTACAATCCGGGAACGAACCCTCCGTCAGTTGAGCTGAACATGGAAAGAGTACAGCATTGGATAGCTCGAGGCGCTCAGCCTTCAGAAACGGTGAGCTCCTTGCTGAAAAAAGTTCGGCTTGAACCGGCCGCGGGCTAGGCTTTCCATTTCCGTCTTCGATCCAGCGCCCTCATTGGCTCCCGAGCAGGATGTATCGGCATGTGCAGTCTCAAAGGGGAGGCGGTTATGAAAGAGCTGGTAGAAATGATTGCTAAGGCGCTCGTTGACAACCCCGAACAGGTGGTGGTGACCGAAATCGAAGGTGAGCAGACAACGGTTTTGGAACTGCGCGTGGCGCCCTCGGACCTTGGAAAGGTGATCGGCAAGCAGGGCAGAACTGCGCGGTGCATCCGAACCCTTCTCGGTGCCGCCGGAATGAAACTGCGCAAACGTTTCGTCTTGGAAATCCTAGAGTAGTGGAGCAAGCCGCGCAGCCTTCCTTGATTGCTATCGCCCGGATCGTCAGAACTCGCGGCAACCGCGGTGAAGTTCTGGCCGACCTTTACACGGATTTTCCAGCGCGCTTCGATTCGCTGGAGAAGGTCTGGCTCGAATGGCCCGACGGTTCCAGAGAGTGTTTGCGCCTGGACGAGTCCTGGGAGCACAAAGGCCGGAGGGTGATCAAGTTCGCCGGCACGGATTCCATCTCATCTGCTGAGCGCCTGGTTGGAGCCTGGTTGAAGGTGGAAGCAGCGAGCGCGGTGACACTCCCCGAGGGGACCTACTTCGACCACGATTTGATTGGATGCTCCGTGCGGAGCACGACCGGAGAGGAACTGGGAACCGTCAGGGAGGTTCTGAGGATTGCCGGCAACCATCAGTTGGTCGTCGTCGGAAAGCACGGTGAATTCATGGTTCCCGCGGCGTCGGATTTTTGCAGGGAAATCTCGGTAGCGGAAAAGAGGATTCTGGTTGATCTGCCCGAAGGATTGATAGACCTGAACAAATGAGATTTGATATCATCACGATTTTTCCTGAGATCTTTGCGGGTGTGCTCGAATGCGGAATTGTGCGCCGCGCACTCCAGGCAGGATTGGTGGACATCCGGCTCGTCAACCTGCGGGAGTTTGCCAAAGACAAGCACAGGTCGATTGACGATCGACCGTACGGCGGGGGCGAAGGTATGGTGTTCATGCCCGAGCCGCTGTTCGCCGCGGTTGAACACTGTCGCGGCACCGAGCGGGAAGCAGGGA
>Ga0316628_100003007_pt1 | contig 12793 bp, 12 predicted proteins | sample OWC_Aug_M2_C1_D5_FD_207648 | JGI IMG/M metagenome (GOLD analysis project Ga0316628, IMG submission 207648) | Wetland soil microbial communities from Old Woman Creek delta, Ohio, United States - OWC_Aug_M2_C1_D5_C | ecosystem: Environmental > Terrestrial > Soil > Wetlands | place: USA: Ohio...
GTCCTCCACGCCGATGTCGGCTACGGCGACAAGATCGTCCTGCACGATCTCACGCTCAGCGTCCCGCACGGCAGCCGCGTGGCGGTCGTCGGGCCCAACGGCGCAGGCAAGTCCACGCTCTTCAAGGCGCTCGTCGGGCTGCTGCCGCTCGCTGCCGGGCGCATCCTGATCCACGGGCAGCCGCTCGGCAATCACAAGGATTGCGTCGCCTACGTCCCGCAGCGCGAAGAGGTCGACTGGCGCTTCCCGGTCACGGTCAGCGACGTGGTCTCGATGGGCCGCTACGACCGCGGCTGGCTGCGCTCGCTGTCGAAGCAGGACCGGCAGATCGTCGCCCGCAGTATGGACCAGCTCGGCATCGCGCAGCGACGACCTGCAAGCCGCGCACGTCACTGCCATGATCTCGACGCACGACCTGAACCTGGCCGCCAGCAAGTTCGACCTGATGCTGCTGCTCAACCACCGGCTGATCGCCTTCGGCGCGCCTGCCGAAGTGCTGCGCCAGCAGAACCTGGCAGAGGCCTTCGGCGCGCAGGCCATCGTGCTGCCTGACGGCACGACCTTCGTCGACGACCACGGGTGATCACCGAGATGGACCTTCTTCTGGCCCCCCTGCAATACCCTTTCATGCTGCGAGCCCTGCTGGCCAGCACGGTCGTGGGTGTGCTGTGCGCGGTGATGGGCACCTACGTGGTGCTGCGCGGCATGGCCTTCCTCGGCGACGCCCTGGCGCACGCCATCCTACCGGGCGTGGCCATCGCCTACCTGCTGCACGGCAACCTGCTGGTCGGAGCGCTCGTCGCGGCGGTCGTGATCGCGCTCAGCATTGGGCTCTTCTCGAAGGAAGGCGCCATCCGCGAAGATACCGCCATCGGCATCCTGTTCGCCGCTGCCCTGTCGCTGGGGATCGCCCTTATCAGCAGCATCCGGACGTACGCGGTCGACCTGAGTCACATCCTGTTTGGCAACGTGCTGGGCGTCTCGCCGCTCGACCTGTGGCTGACGGCCGGGCTCGGGCTGCTGATCCTGTTGACGGTAGGGGTGCTCTTCAAGCCCTTCATGGTGATCTCGTTCGATCCGGTGCTGGCGGCGACGCTGCGCCTGCCCGCGACGCTGCTGCGCAACCTGATGCTGGTGCTGCTCGCGCTGACGGTGGTCGTCTCGCTCCAGACCGTCGGGGTGGGGCTGGCGGCGGCGATGCTGGTCACGCCCGCCGCGACCGCCTACCTGCTGACGCGGCGGCTCACGTCCATGATGCTGGTGTCCGCCGCCCTCGGCGCGCTGTCGTCGGTCATCGGGCTGTACATCAGCTATTACGCCAACATCGTCTCGGGCTCAGCCATCGTGCTCGTGGCGACCGCGTTCTTCCTGGTGGCGTTCGTCTTCCGGCGCGCCAAGAGATAAGAGATCAAGCAAGGACCGCCTCTCGCCGCGCTACAGCGGCTCGTGCGGCGCAAGCCTCTCCACCCCGGCATCGTAATCCTGGTGTAGCCCCGCTTCGTCGTCGTTGATGAACACCGACGCCGTGATGTGCATCGGGTTTACGATGCAGTCACAATTACTACTATCGGCTGGCCCCGTCTCTCACCGAGCTGCTGGGCAGTGTCAAGCCTGCCGCGAAAGTGGCCTCCTGATCTTGAATTTGTGCGCATCGCCGCGGCAACCAGCAGGCTTCGCCGCGAGCCTGCTCATACGGAGCCAGAAGCCGTGGATCGGCGCTCTGCGGCAGTTGCTGACGTGTGACCGCAGTATGCACCAATTGCTGTGAAAAGTCCCTCCAATAACGGAGGGACTTTGTCTAGATTCTCCTGTTGCGAGTCACCTACTGGATGCTAAGTCCCAATTCGGACAGTTTCTCTGGCGTGGGTATGCCGGTCTCGGGATCCCAGCCGCGATGCTGATAGTATTCCGATAGCATGCCGTCCAGGTCCACTACCTCGCACTCAGGCTCGGTGCTGTACTTGCCAAAGCTCGGCAAGGCACGCACGCGCGCAGGTACCTGGTCGTCCTGCCGGGTGATTCCTTCGCGGGCGTTGAACAGGCGCTGAAGGTTGATCACGCGTTCGGAGATCTTGAGCAGCTCGCGGCCATCAATTGGCCACCCGGTAAGTGCCGATACCATCTCTGCCCAGTGATCTACGGTGACTCCACCATACATGTAGAACTTGCAGGTGCCCAGCACCTCAGGCAGTGCGAGGCCGTCCTGAAGGAGCGCAACGTCGCGGCCCTTGCCCTTTTCGTCCCAACGTTCGACATCATTCGGATCGCGCACGCCGTACTTGATCATCCCCCAATCCAGTTTCCCGCGGTCCCAAGCCATGCCCTCCAGAGGGTGGATATGGCACATGCCGCGGTTGCCCGTCGCGTAGGTGATTGCCAGGGCCTTGCCGGACCTTGGATCATGCGCCGGGCCCTCCAGGCCCTTGACGTGCACGGCGAAGTCCTCGGCGCCGCGGCCGATCTTCCTGGATGCCAGCCGGACGCCCTCCGCCAGGACATCGCCGAGGCCCTCACGATACGCTATCTTCTTCACCATGACAGGCAGTATCTCCGCATTGCCCCAGCGGAGGTCCAGGCCATCCATGTCAATGTCGGACAGCAGGCCTTTTTCGTAGCACTCCATGGCAAACGCAATGAGCGCTCCAGTGGAAATGGTATCGAGCCCAAGCACGTTGCATAGGTACGTGCAGTGGACGGCAGCATCCATGTTCTCGCTCATGACGTAGGCGGTGAAGCACGAGATCGACTCGTATTCCGCTCCACCGTGCTCTGGAGTCTGGAACGGCCCCTCCTTCACGCCGATCCAGCGCGCACACGCGATGGTGCAGCCCCGGTAGCAGGCGAAGCCCTTGATGAAGTTCTTTGCCAGGTAGTGCTCATGAAGCTCAAGGCCCTTTCCCCAGGAATTGGACGACCAGTTCTTAGTCGGCCAATCACCGCCATCGTCGTTGCTGGGAATGTCGCCAATCGTGCCGCCGCTCTGCAGTCCAAGGAAGCCAGGGATGTGCTTGATCTCATCGTGGGTCTTCTTCACGACGCTCTTGAACCCGGCCGGATCTGCTGCCTCAACCCGCTGGCTGCCTTTGATCACTATTGCGATCAGGTTCTTCGCTCCCCAGACAGCTCCCCCGCCGCAGCGCCCGGCTGCCCGATCATCCGACATGACAGAGGAGATCTTGACCAGGTGCTCGCCTGCCGGCCCAATGCAGAGAACGGCTGCCTTCGGCTCACCCACCTCCTTGCGAAGGGCGTCGGTCTTATCCGGCACAGTGAGCCCCAAAAGGTGGCTGGCGTCTCGGAACTCACATTTCCCGTCGTGGATCCACATCCACACGGGCTTGCTGGATCGGCCCTTGACAATCACGTAATCGAACCCGGCTTTCTTGAGCTCGGGTCCGGAATCGCCCCCCACGCGCGACTCACCCCAGATGCCCGTGAGTGGGGACTTGAAACACAGGACAATGGAGCCGCCGCCCGGAACCTGGCTTAGGCTCAGGGGCCCGGTGGCCAGCACCATGATGTTGTCGGGCCCCAGCGGATCCACGCCCTTAGGAAGCTCATCATAGAGCAGCCGGGCGCCATACCCGGCACCGCCGATGTAGAGCCGCTGTGCCGCCGCGTCGAGCGGCTCTTCCCTGCTTTCCCATCGGTCTAGATCAATGCGGAGTTGCTTGCCCGCGTAGCCTTGCACGATAGTATCTGCCATAGTCATCCCTCGCCTAAGATTGTGGTACAACCGCTCAGCCGCCTGATAGCGCCCTCATGAGGGCGATCTCCTGGCCGTCCTGCAAAGGCATGTCCATGTCCTGGACCACCTGCTTATCGACCACGAAGAAAAGGGCGCCCCGGAAGTGCTGTTTTTCCGCGTCCCATATGAATGGCGGCAAGCTCCTGCCCCACCGCTCGCCGATGAGGGCCAGTAGTTGTCCGAAGCGCGCGCCCTCGGGCAGCTCGATCTCGTGCGGCTCGCGTCCGAGGTAGTCGCGCAGATCACCGATGCTCTTCAGGTACACCTTCATTGCATAGCGCCTCAACGCCAGCGGTGGCGCACAGGTGATCCTGTTCGACGGTCCCGCCGCTGCAGCCTACCGCGCCGATAAGTCTGCCGTCTCTCCTGACCGGAACGCCGCCGGGGAAAATAACCATTCTCCCACCCAGGTTATTCTGGATGCCGTACAATGGGCCGCCGGGCTGGCATTGCAGACCCAGCTCCATCGTGCTCAGGCGATTGACCAGAGCTGTGTATGCCTTGTCCTGGGCGATGGGAACGGCGACCAGCTCCGAATCGTCCATACGAATGAAATCAATCAGGATACCCGCTTCATTCACCACGGCGATTGCCATTGCTACACCGATCTCCATGGCTTTCGCCCGGGCTCCCGCAACGGCCTTTTCCGCGTCTGAAAGCAACATGTTCGGCTTCCTTTCTGGGAAGTGTGTGCTTGTCGTCTACTGGCTGATCTCGTGGACCTCTTTGTACCACTTGACGCGGTCGCCAACCGTGCTGCGAACTTTCCACGCGGGCGTCTTCGGGGCATCATTGATGGTGCCCAGCAAGTCGGTGACGCGCTGCTTGATCACTCCGCAGGATTCCTTGTCCAGCCAGGAGTAGCCATCTGCGAGGTCTGATACCTTCGCCAGGTTCATGGTGATCGTTCGCCACATCCCCCAGTCCTTGCTGCACAGGCCTGCGATGCGGGCCGCGTTGATCGTGTCCGCGTCGTGATCTCCCAATGCATGCTCGCGCAGCAGCATCAGCGTGTCGATCACATCCTTCTCGTTGAGCTGGATGATCTGCATCTTCTCGAGCAGCAGCTCGGCAAGCGGAATGGTGGGGCTGTCCACCTCCAGCCTGCCCGCCCACGGGATCGGGTGACAGAAATCGAGCTTGTCGAAGAATATGTCCACGTGGAGAGGGAGATCCAGGTGGTCGAATACGAGCCGCTGGCGCGCATATACGACCGCGACCTCCCTGTCCTCCTGAAATCGCAGGGCAGCAAATACGGTGCGGATGCCAGCGTTGTGCTTGAAGTAGGCAGCAAAGTCGAGGTCGGTAAAGTGGCGATTCGCCTGCTGCTGCATGGATCCGTATCGCGGGCAATGCAGATAGAACGCTACTGCCCCCAGTAGACGCAGCTGCACGCCGCGCTGCTCGCCTTCCTCTACGATCTTTCGCGCGTTGTCCAGGAAATCTTGATGATCCATAATCCCTTCTTTGTGAATAGCGCGGGCGATTTGCGTCCTGTTAGTCTGGCTAGCCTTGAACAGGCTGGAAACCGCGGACGCCGTTCTTGTCCAATGTGATCAGGTAGCCGGAGAGCACACCCTCCGTGTAAGTACTGCCCGGGTTCAAGCACAGGGTGCGCCCGATGTTGGTGCTTCCCTTGGCCTCGTGCACATGACCGTGCAAACCCAGCATGGGCTGGTACTTCTCGATGGCACGCCGTACTGCCTTGCTGCCGACCGGCGCATACGTGCGGCCGCCATCCACGGGTACCAGGTTCTTATCGAGCATAGGTGCGTCATCTAGCCTCGAGTTGTACGGAGGCACGTGCAGATTGAAGATGGCGTTCTTCATGTCCCTCACCTGCTCAGCCTCCGCCTCGATGACCTTATACAGGCTATCCTCATCCATCTCGCGGTGCGTGTGCCACGGGGTGGGATTAGAGTAGCCCTCATTGATCATCTCGTGGTTCTCATCGAACTGCAGCACCTGCCGTTCAGCCATGATGACTACCGAGCAGCCGGCGAACAGCTCGTTGATGAAGAGAGGGTCGTCATTCCCTGCGGTCACGATGATGTGCCTGCCTGTACCTTTCAGTTTGCGCTCGGCGAATTCCAGCCAGCCTTGGATCGTCTTCGCCATGGATTGCTCGAAGACGCGCTCCTGGACCTCCGCCGAATTGGCGAACTCAGTGAGCTCCTCCATGGACATCCGGCGCGGGTAGAAGCCCGCCGAGCGGACGCGCTGCTCCAGGCGCAGCAGGTCATCTTCACCGGCGACGTCCACGACCTCTCCCAGAAAGTTGGTCTGCCACTTGCCTGGCTTGATCTCCACAATCGTCTGGACGCCCTTGCCGGTCATGTCGCCGCCGAGCACGATCGTGTCTACCTCGAAGAAGGAACCAGAATTGACGAGCTTCTGCCAGCATTTCTCCGACCCGTGAATGTCGGTTGCAAATAGGAACTTGGTCTGCTTCTCTCTCTTCGCGAACACAGTTGCCTCCATTATGCTAATGAAATGATCGGATGATTGCATTGCCCCGGTGCCTTCCAATCAGAAACGGACGGCGCCGGGGCACAAAGCGGTGAAGGCAGGCCGCTATTCGGTGGGGATCTCGCGGTAGGTCAGGTCGGTGTTGACGCCCTGGCGGCCGCGGTACCAGCGGTACACGAAGTAGATGATGGCGCTGATAATGATCGCGCCGAAGATGTACGTCGCCGAGAGCGCATCATTGGTGCCGTAGCGCGGATCGGTGATGTATAGGTAGAACATGATCGCGAAGTAGACCAGCCCCAGCGCGCCCATGACGGTGATGAGTGGCGCGCCGAAAACCTTGTACTTCGAGATCGGCGAGTCGGCATAGATCTGCTTGGTCGTCTTGAGGTATGGGAAGAGCGTGCCGACCAGCGTGCTGGCGCAGAAGGCGATGGAGGTCATCAGCGGCATGTCGAGCGTCAGCTTGGAGAAGCCCGTGAAGAAATACAGCCAGCCCATGATGAGCGATCCCACATACACGATCCCGATTGCCACGATCGGGGCGCCCCAGCGGCGGGACACGCGCGCCACAAAGCCGGGCAGCATGCGGTCATACGACATGGCGAACATGACGCGGGTCGACATGACCATGTTGTTGGTCGGCCAGATCCAGAACCACGCGCTCAAGCCGATGGCAATCCACAGCCAGACCCACGGGCTCTTGCTCAGCGCCATTAGGAAGATGCCGTAGTAGGGCGCGACCGGCATATCCCCAGCGTTGCCGCTCATCCACAGGAAGTTGGCGGAGGTGAAGAACTCATTGCTGATGCGAGAGATGAGCAGCCACAGGAAGCCCGCGCAGACGATCATGGAGAAAATATTGCCGCCCATGAACATCTTGAACGAGTTCTTGAACTGGTTGACGCCGCCGATCTCGCCCACCAGGGTGCCCGTCCAGGCAATGTACATGAAAGTATATGCCAGTGCTGGGCCGAGCAGGAATGAGGATCCCAAGTTCGTCTGCGAAAGCGGCAAAGCCTGATACCCGTTCGTCTTGGCCATTTCGAGGATCTGTGCATAGGCTGTGCCGTTGCCCCAATGCATGGTGTTTACCATGAAATTGTTGAAGGCCTCTTGGAAGCCCTGTGAGCTCGTGCCGAGCAGCATGAGCACCCACGTAGCCAGGCCTACCATGCCGATGTAGAAGCTCCAGCGCTGGATCTTGGCGTAGAACTTCATGCCGAGGCCGAGGACGACAGCTCCGAAGGTGAGATAGAACACATAGAACCAGAAGGTCCCCGTCTTGCTGATGAGCCAGGTGGCAAAAGTGGTCAGGGCCGGGATGTTGAGCAGGTTCGAGAGGCTGATGAAGAACGGCGCGACCACCATGCCGGAGCCCGGTGCTACGTTGGATGCCATGTAGAACCACGGGCCGAATAGGAGCGGCGTGAAGACCAGGATGTAGCCCCAGAACCCGCCCAGCGCGCGGCTTTGCCATACGTAGTCGCCGCCGGCGCGCGGCATCAGGCTGGTTAGCATGGCGTATACGGTGAAGCAGGGAATGAACGCCAGGCACACGAGTACGATTCCCAGCGGGATGTTGGCATCGTTCCAGGGCCAGCACACCGCGTAGGTCAGCGCGGCGGCCACGACGATCGAGTCAGCATAGACGCCATACAGGAATCCATCGAAGATGGAGAATGCCCGAACAAGGCCTGATGACTTGCGCAGGAACAGACCTGCCGGGACGGGCGGGGTCCCCGGTTTCGCCGGGGCGGGCGGTGCAGTGACAGCCATAGTGCCTCCTCTGTAGGACTACTGGATCTTGGGTAGCCTTCCGGTATGCTACAATTGTAGTGACAGGAGGACAGCCGTCCTATCGTGCACACACCCGTTTCACCGGCCAGGGACATGGATGCAAAAGGGGGATAGGTGGTCATTCCATTCTATGAGTCCGCTTCGCAAAAATCACAGTTACGCTCGCGTGGCACAACAGCCTGGAGGATCGTGTTATGCCCACGCTGATCCCCGTCCTGATCATTGACGATCAGCTCGTCCAGCGGGAGGGGCTCACAAAGGTGGTCGAGGCCACTGGCAGGATGCGTGTAGTCGGCGCGGTGAGCTCAGGGGCTGAGGCGGTGCATGTCGTCGAGCGAGAGGCAGTGCAACTGGCGCTGATCGACCTCGTGCTTCAGGGCGAGCACGGTACGCACGTGGGGCGACAGCTCCTCAACCTGTGTCCGGCGCTCAAAGCAATTATCTACACGCGGGAGAAGAGCATGGTGCTTGCTGCCGAGATCTTCCGGGAAGAGAAGGAGCTTGGCCAGCCCGGCCTGCAGGGATATCTTCTCACCCGGAACATTTCCAGCAGCGAATACCTGCTAGAAGTCTATGGCCGCGTGCTGGAGGATGGCTATTTCATCGATCCCGACGTACTGCGCTGGCACTACCAGTTCGCGAAACTGGAGCAGCTGACGCCGCGTGAGGAGGAATGCGCTCTGCTGATCTCCCGTGGGCTAAGCAACTCGCAGATCGCGGAAACAATGGTCGTCTCCCGGCGGCGTGTCGAGAACTTGATTAACTCACTGTATCAGAAGTTCCAGATCCTCGGAGATAGCGGAGATCCAGGCCGGCGCGTCATCCTCGTGGAGAGCATTCGCCTGCTGGACAGCCTGAGGCCGGTGGGGCAGCCCATCAGCATCCTTGTCGTCGAGGACCGGGAGGAGCAGCAGAGAAGTCTCTGCCAGGCATTGCAGGCCGACACCCGGTTCCGCGCTGTCGAAGCGACGTCCAGCGGGCAGGCAGGCATCGAAATGGCTGATGCGAAGAGGCCTGATGCAGCCTTGGTTGACATCCACCTGCCGGATCTGGACGGGTTCGAAGTGACGCGGCGGATTCTTCAGAGGCTGCCCCAGATGAAAATCGTCATGACGAGCAGCGAGAAGAGCCCGCTCTACGAGAAGATGTCCTATGAAGCGGGGGCGATCGCCTTTCTCCCCAAAGATGCCCTCACTCCAGATGCGGTTTATCGGGTGTGTGAGGCCTGGGAGCGATGAGGGCGCCCTTCGTTGGCCGCATGCGACCGGGTAGCGGCAGAACGATCTGTAGTTGCGTCCCACGGCCAGGAGACGAATCCACCTTTAGGTCGCCGTTGAGCTGACGCGCCCGCGTCTCGATGTCGTAGAAGAAGTAGTGGCCGGCCTCGACGAAGCGCTCGAGTGCCTGTGGATCGAATCCCACGCCGTTATCTGACACAGACAAGACCAGGCGAGAGTGCTCCACCGATGCCGACACCGAAACGGCCGTGGCCCGGCTGTGACGGTACGCATTGCTCACGCCGCCCCGCACGAAGCGATAGATGAGGAATGTGTAGGCCGACCCAAGCTGCAGATTCCGGTCCAGGCAGGCGACCTCCACCTTGGTCTTGATCTCGCGGGCTTGCGGGTAGATGGCTGGCAGGATCTCCTGCGTCAACCTCCGGAGCTCGATGCCAATATCGTGCAAGATGGGCACAGAGAGCTCGAACCTGATCTGGCGGATGCGTTGCTCAAGCTCATTGGAGAGCCTCAGCAGGGCAGGGTCTTGCAGTTCATTTGCGGTGGCGTTGATCTCGTCGAGAGGCCGGTAGACTTCATCGTGGATGAAGGCGGTGAGAGCGAAGCGGCCGCTGTCTTCGGCTTCCACGAGGCGCCGGCCGGCTAGCTCCAGCTTCTGCTTGGCGAGCTCCAGTGCCCGATTCGCCTCTGTCAGTTCGGCCACCTCTTCCTTCAGATCATTGTTCAGCTCCTCCAGCTGAGCATAAGAAGTCTTCAGATTGCTGCGCATGCGGCGCAGGGCACGGGCTAGAACATTGATCTCCATGCCTGCCTTACGGTCTGCGATGGGGCTATTAAGTGCTCCGGCTCCGATCTTCTCCGCAGTAATGGCCAGCTCTCGAATGGGAGTGACCACTTGCCGGTCCAGATACACCCACATCCATGCGATCAGTGCCACCGACATAACCGCGGCGAGCGCGTGCATGTATGCCCACTCAAACTGAGTCGTGAGCGCCACGATGATGTTCACGGCGAACAGTGCGAGCGCAAGCACCCCCAAGAACTGGGTTGCCAGCCGCCTGGTCTCTTGAGCCGGCAAGACGATTTGGGCCCTGCTCATTACGGCGGGCGACAAGATCAGACCAAGATCCTGTGCAGCCTGAAGATTCACGCCCAAGACTTTCTCGGTGGGCCAGTTGCAGGAGATCGAAGAGGGTGTTTCGCCTCTGAGGATGCGATTAATGATCTGTGCGACCCGTATGCCGGTCCCTCGCGCCTCCACGGCAAATAGCGCCCCACACCGCTCCAGTTCAGCCAGAGTCAGTCCGACGTAGGGAATGTTCTGCTCCTGAGCCACTGCACCCATGAGCCCGGCGGCCGCCGAGCTGGTTGGATCTGCCAAGCGCATCATGGCGTGGTCCTGGCGGGCGTTTAGCCTGGCGATCTGCTCTCTGGTCTCGGAATCACTACGGCACTCGTGCAGAATCATTCCTATGCCGAGGGGTCCGCTGGCCTTTTTCAGCACCTCGGCTTCTTCCGCCACCGCAGGCAGCCCAGGATTAAAGAAGACATGGACAGCTGTGGGCGGAGGCACCGCTTCTGTAAGCAGCGCCAAGCGCTCCTGCGCAAGCTCCAGCCAGACATCCCAAACGCCAGTCACACGGTCTGCCCGGCGCAGCCGTTCTATAGTCTTCTCCACTTGCCGCTCTTGCGTGATATGAGTGAATACAATCGGGGTTTTGGAGCTCTCCGTTGCGGCGAGGGCGACTTGCAGGGCCGCATCTGTCATCGCCACGACCGCATCGACGCCTGCACTCGCAAAGGCCTCTGCTGCCTGTGCGCAGCGCCCTACATCACCATAGCAGCGGCAGAGCCACAGAACGACAGCCTCCTTCTCGTAGTAGTACTCACCAGGATCAAGAGACACGGCGTCGGTGCGCATCTGCTCCAGGTGAACCGCATAGCCGAGCTGGTTGAGACCCCGCTCAATGACCGGGATTTCCTGAACCGTGTCTTCTCGCAAACACAAGATGCCGATGATGTACATGGGCTCTCACGAGGCCTGCCGCGACTGACTCTATCATACTGTAACACGGCGGAAGCGCCCAATTCTCACGTCCTATGTCATCTTTTCATCCTTCATTACTCCGGAAGACCGAGCCTGTGCAGCCTGCTCGTATCCCTCGCCCGCTATCCGGATCGCTTCCCTGCTCTCGTTACAGATCCCATAGTACTCCCTGGCTAGACTTGACGCCTGGACAACCGGCCTTCTGAATTCTCTTGTTTTCTCGACCTAGGGGTTCCTCCAGCGGGTTGAACACACTGCGCGTCGCCAGGCCATCCCGATTCGACGTTTTTCGTCAGTAGACCAGCGTCGAGGATCTTGTTCGACGGTCTAGGCATGGAGAAATCCTCGGCACCTTGGCGTGGCGAGTCCGTTTTCGGGATGCCAGCCAGAGCCCCATGGTGGGGGGCGCGCCGGAGAGGCCTGAACGCCTCCTATTCCCCGATGATCTTCACCAGCACGCGCTTGCGCCGCTGGCCGTCGAACTCGCCGTAGAAGATCTGCTCCCAGGTGCCGAAATCCAGCCGGCCTTCAGTCACCGCCACGACCACCTCGCGCCCCATCATCTGCCGCTTGATGTGCGCATCGGCGTTGTCCTCGCCAGTATCATTGTACCGGTACTGGCCCACCGGCCTGTGCGGGGCGATCTTCTCCAGCCAGGCATCATATGATCCTGGTGTAGCCCTGATTCGTCGTCGTTGATGAACACCCAGGCGGTGGTGTGCGGGTTGGGCGCAGCAGTCTGGACGTCCCCATTGCATACCGGTCGCGGGCCTGATTCAACCAGTTCGCCTCCCTGCAAGCGAAGCAGCCGTGCCCATCGAACGCCAGCGGGTTCGATGGGCACGGTTGTCCGCCCGGTCTTGCAGGCTTCATCCCATGTCGACTCGCACCCGGACCTTCATATGCAGCACGCCTTCCCGGGCGGTCACTTCCAGGAAGTCCACGTCGGTCGGCGAGGCAAGCAGCATCTGGCTCAGCTCTGATTCGGGCCTTCGGTTACCCCGCATGATAAGCGCATCTCTCAGGGTCATGCCCGGGATCCTCACGGCGGTCACTTGGACCTTGAGCATGCCGTTGGCTGCGCCCACGCTCAGGTCGAAGGAGCCGGGCAGTCTTGAGCCATCCGGCTGGGTCTTGAAGCCGGTGTAGCGAAGGAAGCCATCGTGGATCTCAATGCGCGTCACCTCATCCAGCAGGCGGTCGTACGGGCCGAAGGTTCCTGAGGTGGAGAAGGATCCCCCTTGGTCGAGCTGGACCTGATCGATGGTGACGTCAACCACGCGCGTGATCGTCCCCATGCCGGCCTTGGCGTCAGAGCACGCGCAGGCGGCAAAGGCCACGGTCAGTAGCAATGCGGCGATCATTGCAAAACGGGTCTTGCGGGTGAGGCTGTTCATTCTGGATTCCCTTTCGTGGAAGTCTTGGAGGCAGTCCGCCTGTCTCACTGACTCCCCATACGGGAACCATGCCGCTCCGGCCTCGGTCTCAGTC
>Ga0316628_100003008_pt1 | contig 12792 bp, 12 predicted proteins | sample OWC_Aug_M2_C1_D5_FD_207648 | JGI IMG/M metagenome (GOLD analysis project Ga0316628, IMG submission 207648) | Wetland soil microbial communities from Old Woman Creek delta, Ohio, United States - OWC_Aug_M2_C1_D5_C | ecosystem: Environmental > Terrestrial > Soil > Wetlands | place: USA: Ohio...
CGTGGCCCGCCTCGTCGATGACCGGCATGTAGCCCAGCGCCAGATTCCACGGCTGGGTGTGGACGCCGACCAGCAGCGCATCGACGAAGAAGTGCGCGCTCTTCGCGGCCTGCTCGACCCAGGTCGCGAGATCGATTCCCTCCTTGCCGGCTTCACCGCGCGCGAGCAGCGTCCCGTCGGGCTCCTCCGGCCACGGCTCGCGCAGCGCCGCGAGCCCCTCGGCGTAGGCCGGTCCGTAGGCGTCGATCTCGAACGGCGCGCCGACCAGGACGCGGACGCCCGCCAGATCCGGCGGCGCCGCGAGCAGCTTGAGCGCCGCGCCGGTCGGGCGCCCGGCGATCGGCGCCAGCCAGGCGGTCGCCCAGTGCTGCGGCTCGAGCAACGCCGGAGGCGCGCCGACTCCCTGCACCCAGACCGCGTCGTAGTCGGTGCGCCCGTCGTCGCTGCGATCGACCGCCAGGAGATCGGCGACGGCGATCGTCTCGCCGCCGCGCCGCGCCGCGACCGCGAGATGGGCACGCAGCACCGGGGAGTAGCTCACGACCCCGGCGGGCAGCGCGCCTTCTGCCGGCTGCCAGCTCGCGCGCCCGAGATCGACGACGCTGGTGCGCGCCAGCGGGCCGCGGTCCCCCGCCCAGATCATTCCCCAGTCGGCCGTGCGCCGCGGCCCCTGTCCGTCGCAGCCCGGCCAGCCGGCGACGCCGACGACCTTGCCCTGGCGGCGGGCGGCCTCCCACAGGGTCTCGGTCGCAATCGGCGCCTTGAACCCGTCGGCGGCGTCGGTCACCGCGTGACCGAGCAGCCGGAAGCGGTTGCTCACCACCCCGGTCTCGCCCGGCACGAAGCCGGTCGCCAGGCTGATGTGATTGGGCGCGGTCAGGGTCGGGTTCACCGGACGCAGGTGGGAGACCCGGCCCTCCTTGGCGAAGCGCGCGAAGCCGCCGCTGAGCTTGCCCGCCGCGAGCAGCCGATCGAGCTCCATCGCCGCGGCGCCGTCGAGGGAGAAGAGCACCACCCGGGAAGCCGGCGCGGCGGGCGTCGGCGGGACCGAACGCGGCGCCGCGGTGCGACAGGCGCTCGCGAGCAGGGCAAAGGCCGCCGCAAGCGCGACGACGGACGCGGCGGTCCGGGAACGAGGGGCGATCATGAGCGGCAGTCTAGCCGCGATCGGCTAGTGACGCCCGGTCGAGCCGAACCCGCCGGGACCGCGCTCGCTGTCCTGGAGCGTCTCGGCTTCTTCCCACTCGATCCGGGCGCAGCGCGCGACGACGAGCTGGGCGATGCGCTCGCCGCGCCGCACAACGAAGGGCTCGCGGCCGAGGTTGGCGAGGATGACCGCGACCTCGCCGCGGTAGTCGCTGTCGATCGTGCCCGGCGAGTTCAGGCAGGTGACGCCGTGGCGCAGCGCCAGGCCGCTGCGCGGTCGCACCTGGCCCTCGTAGCCGAGCGGCAGCTCGAGCACCAGACCGGTCGGCACCAGTGTGCGGTCGCCCGGCGCGAGAACAAGGTCCTCCTGGACCGCGGCGCGCAGATCGACGCCAGCCGCTCCCGGCGAGGCCGCCGCCGGCAGGGGCAGGTCCGCGGCGTGCGGCAGCCGGCGCACGCGCAGACGCAGACGCTCCTCAGAGGATGTCGCCATCTTTCGTCGGGTCCGGCTTGGAGGGCTGCGGTGGCGGCCAGGAGATCGGATGCACCGGCTGCTCGGGCGGCTTCCCACCGCCGGGCTGCATTCCGGGCATACCCGGCACCGAGCCCGGCAGGGATTGACCTTCGAAGGGACGCCCGATCCAGGTGGCGTTGGCGCTGCGCGGGATGTTGTTGCCGGCCACCACCGCGAAGGCGTTCTGCACCATCTGGGCGGTGAATCTCCAGTCCTTGTAGCGCTGCTGGCCGAACAGCACCTTGATCGACGCCTTGTCGCTGGTGCTGTACACGCCGAGGATCGGCGCCGGCACCTGCGGGTTCTGCGGATTGTTGGGATCGGTCGGGTTCGCTCCCGGCACGCCCTGCTGGCCGGGCGGCAGCCCACGGCCGCCGGGAAGCTGGGGCTGGTTGGCGTAGATCAGCCCCCACTCCCCCTTCTCGGTCATCGGGTCCTTCCAGAGCTGGCGGATGCAGCGCGGCTTGGACTGGTAGAGCTCCTCGAGGCGGACCGGGTAGCGCCCGAAGCGACGCTGGAAGACGCGGATCGCCTCGGCGTACTGGAAACCGCGGAAGATCAGCTCCTCCTCCTTGTCGCGCTGGATCTGGGTGTCGATCGCGGGCAGCGCCACGGCCACCAGGATGCTCATCGCGGTGATCATCACCATCAGGATCACCAGGCTGTAGCCGCGCGCCGAACGTCCGCGCCGCACCATCACCACTCGTTGTACGGCTTGCCGTCGAGCCCGACCCCGGTCGCGCCCGAGCGCACGTCGATGACGCCGGGCCCCTGGTTCTCGTCGGTCTGGTCGACCTCGGCCACCGGCTGATCGGGATCAGCCTCCTCCCGCACCACCTGCCAGGTGTCGGTGCGCTGGGTCATCGGGTCGATCGGAATCGCGCGCAGGTAGCCCTCCTTGACCAGCGCGTCGAGCGTCGGCGGCCAGTGCCCCTTGTCGCCGTGGTACTGGTCGATCACGTCCCGGATGGTGCGCAGGTCGGTCTTCAGCGCCGCTTCCCGCGCCTTGCGCGGGGCGTTGATCAGGTTGGGCATCACGATCGTCGCCAGGATGCCGATGATCGCCACCACGATGATCAGCTCGAGGAGCGTGAAGCCGCGCAGAGCGCGCCGCCGGCGAAGCAGGGTCAGGGTCACCATTTCGCGTAGGGGATGCCGTTCAGGCCCACCGCCTGACTCTTCGAGTGTACGTCGTAGACGTTCTCGCCGCCGCTGAACGCCGAGTCGTCGCCGTCCTGGTAGCTGCGCACGTCCCACTCCGCCTTGCCGGTCATCGGATCGACCGGAATCGCGCGCAGGAACTTGACCTTCTTGTCCACCTGCCCGACCAGACTGACGCCCTCGACCAGCGACTTCAGCTCCTTGGGATAGCCGTCGGTCCCCAGATCGATCGCGATCAGCCCGGCGTCGCTGTAGCGCTTGTACTCGTCGATCGCGTTGCGCATGGTGCGCAGCGCCAGGCGCAGATCCGACTCGCGGTCCCGCTGCACGCTGAACTTCGCGATCGGCAGCGCCACCGCGGCGAGGATCGACAGGATCGCGCAGACGACGACCAGCTCGACCAGGGTGAAGCCGCGCGGGCGGCGTCTAGCGGCCATGCACCTGCGGCTCCCGCGGCTCGCGTGGACGCGGCTGCGGCCGCACGCTCAGGGCGAGCGGCTCGGTGTGCACCGGCGCCAGCGGACGCATCGCGGCGTCGAGCGCCCGCGCGACGTTGAAGTCCACCACCGCCGGCCCGGCGGTGAGGGCGCGGAACGTGATCCGCGCCACCACTCCGCGTCCAGCGACCCCCGGCACGCGACCCAGGCGGCTGGCGCCGATCAGGAGATCGCCAGGATGGCTGACGTCGCTCAGCACCTGCGCCTCGCCGGTGCCGCCCAGGAAATCGCCGGCCTCGACCTTCTCGACCACCAGGCGCTGCGGATCGAAGCGCAGCGCCACCGGCAGGTGGGACACCGGCTCCAGCGCATCGACGTCGAGCTCGACCTCGAACCGCCCGTCGACGACCGGCTGCAGCGCCGAGACCGGCATCAGGCTGAGCCGCACTCCGGCACCGCCCTCGCCGGTGAAAGCGGCGCGCACCGCGAGCGCCGCATCGGGATCCACGGTCGCCGCCGGGTCGGGCTGCGGCGCCGCCGCCGGAGCGAGCTCGGCGCTGTGGCCGGGCGGCTTCTCCTCGTCCTCCGGCGGCGGGGTCGGCTGCGGCGCCGGCTTGAACACGTCGGTCGGACCGGAGGACGGCACCAGGTTGACCCCCGGCGGCTGCTCCTGCGGCTTCTGTTCCTGGACCTCGCCCGCCCGGCGATAGTCGCGCACCCCCGGCGGCAGCTCCTCGAGCCGCTGGCGCAGGAGCTCGCGCACCTGATCGGACTGGCCGCCCTCGTCGAACGGTCCCTGCTCGGGCGACTCGACGCGCGGGCTGCCGCCGCGGAACGTGATGTTGGACTCGGTGCCGACCCAGATCGGCATCAGGTCCTGGGCGGTGATGTCCGGCGTGCGGATGATGTGCGGGGTCAGGGTCAGGATCAGGTCGGTGCGCGTGCCGGTCGTCTTGTTGTCGGAGAACAGGCGGCCGAGGATCGGGATCTCCGACAGCCCGGGCACGCCGGTCTTGCTGCTCGACTCGTCGCTCGACAGCAGGCCGGCCAGGAAGTTGGTCTCGCCGTCCTTCAGGCGGATCGTGGTATCGATCGTCCGGGTGCCGATGATCGGCTGCGACTGGCCGCCCGAGCCCTGCACGCTGCCGTTCAGCCGGCTGACCTCGACCTTCAGCGCCAGGGTGATCTCCTTGTTGTGGTGCACCCGCGGCTTCACCTCGATCTTGATGCCGACGTCCTGGTACTGGAACGAAGTCAGCGGCACGATGTTGCCGCCCACGGTCTGTGCGGTGTTGAACGTGGTCACCGGCACCGGCACCTTGTCGCCGATCAGCAGCTTGCCGGTCTCGCCCTCGCTGATGCGCAGCTTGGGCTGCGCCAGGGTCTGGGCGTCGCCGCTCGACTTGATGAAGTTGTACACGAAGCTCGGGATCGAGAGCGCCCAGTTGCTCTGATTCAGGTACGGGATGTCCGACAGGTGGAGCTTGGCCTTGTCGCTGCCCAGGTCGAGCGACTGACCGATCGAGTAGCCGCTGGCGTTGTTGGCGCCCACCAGCAGCACGCCGAGCTCGCGCAGCTTGTTGGTGTTGATCTCGAGCAGCTCGACGTCGACCACCACCTCGGACTTCGCCTTGTCGTTGGAGTCGATGATGCTCTGCGCCACCTTCACGCGGTCGGCGGTGTCGCGCATGATGATCGCGTTCAGCTGCTCGTTGGTCGCCAGCTTCTTGGCGTCCACCAGGCTGCGCAGCTGCTGCATGACGTCCTTGACCTCGGCGTTGGAGAGGAAGAACGTCTGGATCACCAGATCCTCGTAGTTGCGGCGGTTCTGCGGCGTGTCGGCGGCGATGATGATCGAGTGCTGGTCGAGCACCTTGTAGAAGTGTCCGGCGGTGCGCATCAGCGTTTCCAGCGCCTGCTGGGCGTCGACGTCCTTGAGCTCGATCGCCAGGTCCTGGTCGCGCAGCTGGGGGTCGAACGTGATGTTGATGCCGAAGGCCTTGCCGAGCGCGCGGTAGATCGAGAACAACGACACCGGCTTGGGGAAGGACAGCGAGATCGGCGCCTTCGAGCGCGGCTCGAGAGTCGGCGGCTGCGGCTTGGCGTCGTGGACCTGCTTCTTCAGCTCGTCCAGCGTCGGCTCGGCCTCCTGGCGCTTGGCCTTCGCGTCGACGTCGGCGCGCACCCGGCGCAGCTCGACCTCGGCGTACTGGTTCGTGGGGTCGAGCTCGACCGCCTGCTGCAGCTCGACCATGGCACGCTCGGGAGCGCCGGCGGCCGCGAACTCGCGGCCCTTCTTGAAGTGGTCCTGGGAGGCGCTGATCTTGGCGCGCAGCAGCGCGCCGCGCAGTCGCAGATTCCCCGGATCGTCGGAGGCGGCCTGCATGTAGAGCACCACGGCGCGGTCGAAGTCGCCGCGCTCCTCGGCGATCTGGGCCTGGCGGTAGCTGCGGAAGCTCGCGCAGCCGGTGGCCGCCATCAGCAGCAGCACGACGGTGGCGGCGCGGGCGATGCGAAAGCGCATGGTCGGTTCCCTCCTGGCCATGGGGACGAGCCTACTTGCTACCCCCGGCCGGCAGACGCTTGGCCGGCTCGTCGGGGAAGCCGACGAACTTGAGATCCACGGACTCGTAGCCGATTCTCTGGACGATGAACTTGCCGGCGAGGGTTTCGCCCTCGAGGGCATTGTAGATGTTCTGGCCGTCCGAGAAGACGGCGATGCGGCGGACGCTCGGGCCGAAGCTGCCGAGGTACACGAGATTCACCTCGGGCGGATGCGGCTTGCTCTCCCACTCGCGGCGCGCCGCCTCGGCGCGCTGACGCGCCTCATCCGCCTCGCGGCGCTGGCGCTCCTGCGCGGCGAGCTCGGCGGCGGTCGGCGGCGGCGGAGGCGGCGGCGGCCCGTAGTGAAAGGGATCGCGGCCCGCGGCCTGGTACTGGCCGGTCGGTGCGGTCAGCGCATCGGTGCGCAGATCGAGGACCTCCATCCCCTTGCTCGACAGCCGGGCGACGGGCGATTCCGCCTCGCCCGCCAGGCCGCCGGGCAGCAAGCGACCGCCCCACTGGATGGCGGCGAACGCCGCGACCAGCGCCAGGAGCACGCCCAGCAGACGCTTCTCGCGGACGCCGAGGCTCATCTCCCGGCCTCCTCGGCAAGGCGCTTGGCGGCCGGCGATGCACCGGGCGTAGCGGGCGGCGTCGGGGCGCCGGGTGTGGGCGCCGCCTTGCCCGGCACCGACCGCGGCGGCGAGGCGTCGCCCGGCTCGGCGGCGAACAGCGTCGACACCGCCATCTTGATCTGCAGACTCGGCGCGTTGGCGGCACCCTCGGCGAGGCTGACCTGCTCGAGGGTGAGAAAGGTCGGCGACACCTCGAGCAGGTTCACCAGCTGGCGCAGACCGGAGTAGCTGCCGTTGACGCCGAACGCCAGCGCCTTCTTCACCAGCCCGTACTCGGTCCAGCGCTGCTCGGGATAGGAGATCGTGGTGGGCTCCAGCCCGGCGCGGCGCGCCAGCTCCTTGAACTCGGCGATCGTGCGCGTCAGACGGACGCGCTCGCTCGCGAACTGCTCGTCGTACAGAGTGCGCATGCCCTCGCGGTTGTGCCGCAGGCGGTCGATCCGCGCCTCGAACTCGTGCCGCACGTCCTCCAGCCGGTGCTCGTCGGCGGCCTGCCGGCGCAGGCGCTCACCGAGCACGTCGACCCGTCCGGCGTACACCAGCCGGTACATCGACAGCAGCCCGAGGTTGAGGACGAAGAAGAGCAGCGCCGGGGCCCACACTCGCCAGCGCAGCCGCCAAGGCGTCCACAGGCTCATCGTCCGGCCCCCTGCCCGCCAGTGCCTGCGGGCGGCGTCGCGGCCGGGGCGGCGGAAGGCGGCGCCGCCGCGGGCGCACCCTGGGCGGCGGGGAGGTAGGTCACCGTGAGGTCGAAGTTGATCTCGCCGCTGCTCTGGCGCGCCTCGCGCGCCAGGTTGGGGGCACTGAAAGCGGGGTGGTGGAACAACGCGTCGACCAGCTGCAGCAGCGCCTCGTCGGACTGCGCGGTGCCGAGGATGCGCAGCTCGAAGCGATCGGCGAGACGAGCGACGCGGCGCGTATCGCGCTCGGTCGGCACGATGTTGACGCTCGCCAGGCTGCGGATGCGCACCGCCCCGGGCAGCACCTCCGCCAGCCGGTCGAACAGCCGGCTCCACCCGAAGCGCCGCTCGGCGATGCGTTCGTTCAGGAACTCGACCTGGCGGTTGAGGTGCTCGAGATCGGCGCCCTTGAGCTCGGCCTCGGCGCGGCCGATCGCCTGCTCGGTCGCCTGACGCCGCTGCGCGAGGTCGGCGAGCTGCGTCTGCAGCCCCGCCGTGCCCCGCAGGTAACCGCGGAACAGCCACACGTTGGCGGCGCACAGGCCGGCGCCGAGCAGCCACAGCACCACGGCGATCCGCGCGACCGGCCGGGCGTTGAGAAACGGCCGGCGCGCCAGGTTGAGGAAACCGCTCATTCCACCTCCTGGCAGGCGGCGCCGGCGAGCGGTCCGAGGGCGAGCAACGGCTCCGGGGCGAGTGGGTCGGCGAGGCGCAGCGCCTCGCCGCCGAGCAGCCGCGGCGGCTGCGCCAGGCCCTCCTCCAGCCAGTCGCGCCACGCCGGGGCGAGATCCGGTGGCGCCAGCAGGAGCACGCTCGCGAAGTCCCTGGCCCCGAAGCGCTCGGCGAGGAAGGTGCGGGTCAGGCGCAGCTCGCGCGCCACCTGGGCGCGCCGCGCGGCGAGCGGCAACGCGGCGCTCCACGCCTTGTAGCGGTGCAGCACCGGCTCGCCGCCCGCCGCGGCGCCGCGCCCGAAGACCAGCGCGTAGCTCTCGGCGTCCACCACCACCAGAGCGGTCAGGCCCTCCGCCGGCTGCAGCCCGGCGAGCAGGGCGAGGCTGCGCGGCGAGATCGCGCCGAGGTGCACGCCGCGGCTCGCGAACACCGTCTCGAGCTGCTGGAGCAGCGCCTCGACCGCGAAGCCCAGCGCCAGCCAGCTGCCCTCCGGCTGGCCCGGCAGCGGTGCGGTCTCGAGGCCGGCCACGCGCAGCTCGTCCACCCGGTAAGGCACCAGGCGGCGCAGCTTCCAGCGCAGCACCTCCTCGCGCGCCTCCTCGCCCGACGGCAGCGCCTCGCTCTCGGTGAACAGCACCCGCAGCCAGGCGTCCGGCAGCACCAGCGACGCCTCGCGCACCGGCGTCGAGCAGCGCTCGAGGACGGCGCGCAGCAGCTCGCCGAAAGCGTCCGGCGAGCGCAGCGGTCCGCCCAGGGGGCCGCTCTGGAAGGCATCGGCCGCGAGCTCGACCTCGTGCGCCTCGAGCACCCGCAGCGCCGCGCCATCGCGCGCGAAGCGGGCGAAGCGCAGGTGCCTGGCGTCGATGCCGAACACCTGGGCCGGCACCTGGAGCGGGCCGAACCCGAGCAGGCGCAGCAGCGCGCCGCTAGTCCACGAAGGTGACTTTGTTGATCTCACGCAGAGTGGTGACTCCGTGGAACACTTTCTCCAGCGCCGACTCGCGCAGGAAGACCATGCCTTCCTCCTTGGCGGCGCGCTTGATCTCCGAGGCCGGCCGTCGCGCCAGGATCAGCTCGCGGATGTGATCCGAGAGGTCGAGCAGCTCGGAGATCGCGAGGCGTCCGTGGAACCCGGTGCCGTTGCACTCGATGCAGCCCTCGCCCTCGTAGAAGGTGAAGTCGGCGTACACGGCCGGGTCCAGGCCGCTCTCCTCGAGCAGCTGCCGCGACGCCTTCAGCGGCCGGCGGCAATGCTCGCAGATGCGCCGCACCAGCCGCTGGGCCAGCACGCAGTTCAGGGCCGAGACGAAATTATAGAGGTCGACGTTCATGTTCAGGAAGCGGCCGAGCACGTCGACCACGTTGTTGGCGTGCACGGTCGTGAACACCAGGTGGCCGGTGAGCGCCGACTGGATGGCAATCTGGGCGGTCTCCTCGTCGCGGATCTCGCCGACCATGATCTTGTCGGGGTCGTGGCGCAGGATCGAGCGCAGGCCGCGCGCGAAGGTCAGCCCCTTCTTCTCGTTGACCGGGATCTGGGTGATGCCGCGCAGCTGGTACTCGACCGGGTCCTCGATCGTGATCGTCTTGTCCTCCGAGGACTGGATCTCCGACAGGCAGGCGTACAGCGTGGTCGTCTTGCCCGAGCCGGTGGGACCGGTCACCAGCACCATGCCGTAGGGCTCGCGGATGAACTTGCGCAGCTTCTTCATCGTCTCTTCGTCGAAGCCCAGGATGTCGAGGCGCAGATTGCGGAATTCCTTCGACATCGACTCCTTGTCGAGGATGCGGATCACGCAGTCCTCGCCGTGCACCGAGGGCATGATCGAGACGCGGAAGTCGATCGTGCGGCCCTTCAGGCGCAGCTTGAAGCGGCCGTCCTGGGGGATGCGCTTCTCGGCGATGTCGAGCTCGGACATTACCTTGATGCGGCTGACGATCGTCTGGTGGTGGCGCTTGTCGATCGGCTCCATCGCCTGGTAGAGGACGCCGTCGATGCGGTACTTGATGATCACCTCGGTGTCGCGGGTCTCGATGTGGATGTCGGAGGCGCGCCGCTGGATGGCGTTGAACACCGTCGAGTCGATCAGCTTGATGATCGGCGAGGCGTCGGCGGTGATGCGATCCACCGACAGCACCTCCTCGCCCTGCTCGTCCTCCTGCACCAGCTGGATGCGGAAGTCCTCGGCCGCCTCGTCGAGCACGCGCTGCGTCGACTCGGACTTCTGCAGGATCTCGTGGATGCCCGACGCCACCCCGACCTTGGGCTCGATCGACTGGCCGAGCAGCAGCTCGAGCTCGTCGAGCTTGCGCACGTCGGTGGGCTCGGCCATGACCACCGCCAGACGTCCCTCGAGCTGCTGCTCGGGGATGAACGAGTAGCGCAGCATGAGGTCGAAGGGGATCGACCGGAAGAGGTCGTTGTCGATCCGGAAGCGGGTGACGTCGACGAACTCGAGGCCGTAGCGCGCCGCCAGCTCCTCGGCCTGGGCCCGCTCCTCGGCCTGGCGCTGGCGCGTCTCCTCGAGGCTCGGTCCATTCAGTCCCTGGGTGCTCACCGCCATCGGATTCTCGCCTCCGCGATCAGAACTTGCTCTGGCCCAGCGCGCCGAACATGGGCAGGTAGATCGACACCAGCAGGATCGCCACGATGATGCCCATGAAGATCAGCATCAGCGGCTCGATCAGGGTCAGCAGACGCCCCATGCGGACCTCGACCTGCTCGTCGAGGAACTCCGAGACGCTCTGCAGCATGACGTCGAGCGAGCCGGTCGCCTCGCCCACTTTCACCATGTCGATCTCGAGCGGCTCGAACACGCCTGCCTGCTCGAGCGTGGCGTTGAACGCCTGGCCCTCGTTGACCGCTTTCAGGGTCGGCTGGAGACGGGACTGGATGTGGGCATTGCCCACCGACTCGACCGAGATCTCGAGCGCCTGCGGCAGCGGAATGCCGCCGGAAAGCAGGGTGGCGAGCGAGCGGCAGAACTCGGCGAGGGCGAAGCGGTGCAGCACCGGTCCGATGAAGGGCAGTCCGAGCTTCCAGCGATCCACCGCCCGCCGGCCGACGGCGGTGTCGGCGTAGCGCCGCAGCGCTATCCAGCCCGCGATCGCCGCCAGGGCGATCCACAGGAAATTGTGGCGCATGAAGATCGAGAACCCGAGGGTGATGCGGGTGAGCAGCGGCAGCTCGACGCCCATCTCGCCGAAGAAACCCATGAAGCGCGGCACCACGAACAGCGTCATCACCACGATCATGGCGATCGCCAGGCCGACCAGCACCATCGGGTAGACCAGCGCCGCGAACACCCGCTTGCGCGCGTCGAGCACCAGCCGCATGTAGCGGATGAAGCGCCGGATCACGCTCTCCAGCTCGCCCGAGCGCTCGCCGGCCTTGAGGGTCGAGGCGTACAGCGACGGGAACATCTCGCCGTGGGCGGCGAAGGCCTGCGACAGGTCGGAGCCGCTCTTGACCTCGTCGCGGATCTCGGTCAGGACGGCGCGGAACTCGGGCTCGCGCAGCCGCTCGAGCATCAGGTCGAGCGCCTGGAGCAGCGGCAGCCCCGCCTTGAGCAGCGCCGCGAGCTCCTGGTTGAAGACCAGGAACGTCTGCATCGGCACGCGCTTGGCGCGCCGGCGCAGGGAGGGCAGACCCAGAGCCAGCCCCCGGCGGCGCACCGTGAAGACGTGCATGCCACGGCGATCGAGATCGCCACGCAGCGCCGCCTCGTCGCTGGCCTGGAACACCTGCTCCAGCACCCGCCCATCGGGCGTTCCTATGCGACAGACGAATTCCACCCGCCTCCCATCCTCCCGTTCACCGCGGCCGCGCGGCGCCGCCGTTCGGTGCTTCGCTGCAGGTCAGCACCACCATCAGCGCATCGGGGCTCGACTCGTCGCGCGCCAGGCCCAGCGCCATCGTCTGGTCGAGCCAGATATTGAGCGTCGAGTCGATCAGCGCCCGCTCCGGAGACGCCGACCGCGCCAGGCGGAAGTTGTACAGGCGCAGGCGCCGACCGATCACCGTCCCCATCCGGTAGCCCACCGCGAAGCCGCCGTCGGCGAGATCGTAGTTCACCCGCGTCCCCTCGCGCGCCTCGATCCCGGCGGTGCCCAGCAGCTCGTACTGGTCGTAGCGCAGCAGCTGGCGCAAACGCTGCAGCAACTCCGCGGGAAGCTGGCTCGGGGGCGGCGGCGAGACCCGCGCGGTGCCGGCCCGCACCACCTGGATGACGATGCGCAGGACGCGCGGCGGATGGTCGAAGTCGCGCAGCAGCTTCTCCACCTTGGCGCGCACCTCGTCCTGGTCGCGCACCACCAGGGTGTCGGCGCCCTGCAACTCGACGCTGCCGTTGACCGAGAGCAGCATGCGCACCGGCTCGACCGCCTCGCGCGCCGGCTGATGATGCAGCACGAAGCGCTGAGCCGGATACGCCACGCCGCGCGGCACCGGGTCGTCCGCGGCGCGGAGCGCCGGCGCGACCCCGATCAGGCAGAGGACCGCAAGCAGGATCGGCGCCGAGCGCTGAGGACGAGCGAGCATGGGGCGCGAGAACCTGGCGTCCTTCAAACGTCGAGGCTCTTGTCGACGACCATCACCACCGCCAGGTCGCGCCCGCCGAACTCGTAGACCCGCGCACCGGGACGGTTGGTCTCCTCGAGCAGCGGCGCGGCGTCGCCGTCGGCGACCGGGACGATGGCGCGCGCCGCCGCCGGCGCGGCGGCGGTCGCGGCCACGTGGATCGGGGGCGCGATCGGCGCCCGCGGCCCGTACGCCTGGGCCAGCAAGACCGTGAAGCCGGCGGCGGCCGCCGCCCGCAGCGCCCAGCGCGGCCAGCGCCGCGGGGAAGCCGGCGCGCCGATCTCGACCCGCTCGCCCAGCTCGCGCGCCCGGCGCAGGCCCGCCACCGCCTGGCGCATCGCCTCGACCTCGCCCGGCGCGGCCTCGCTGCGGCGCAGGGCGCGGAAGGCCAGGCTGGGGTCGATCGCCAGGGCGACGCGGCGGC
>Ga0316628_100003009_pt1 | contig 12792 bp, 10 predicted proteins | sample OWC_Aug_M2_C1_D5_FD_207648 | JGI IMG/M metagenome (GOLD analysis project Ga0316628, IMG submission 207648) | Wetland soil microbial communities from Old Woman Creek delta, Ohio, United States - OWC_Aug_M2_C1_D5_C | ecosystem: Environmental > Terrestrial > Soil > Wetlands | place: USA: Ohio...
AGAGCTTGACGAGCCGCCAGCCCTGCGTGAAGGCGTAGGTCAGGGCCTCGCGGAGGTCCTCATCACGGAGGTCCTTGTTGATGACCCGGCGCAGCCGTTCCGTCCCGGCTTCCGGGACGAGGGTGAACCCGGTCTTGCGGACCCTGACGATCGACCGCGCCACGTCCGCGGTGAGAGCGCCCGGCCGGAGCGAGGACAGCGAGAGGGACACCTTCTCCTTCTCGAGCTCGTCCATCAGCGTTCCGACCGTCTCGGAGAGACGCGGAAAGTCCCCAACGGACAGAGCGGCGAGCGAGGCGTCCTCATAGCCGGTCACCCGGAGGCTGCGGAGGAGCGTCGCGACGACCGTCTGGGGGTCGCGCGGCCGGTGGGGAAAATAGAGGCTGGCGGCCTGGCAGAAGCGGCAATTCTGCGGGCAGCCGCGGGCGACCTCAATGGCCACCCGGTCGAAGACGGGCCGCACGCCCGGGACGATGATCGCTTCGGGGAACGCAGCCCGGTCCAGGTCGCGGAGGAGGCGCTTCTCGACCCGCGAGGGCGCGCCGCTCCGCGGACGCGGGACCCACAGGAACGAGTCAGGCGACGGCACCGCTTCATAGAACGAGGGGACATAAACGCCCGGGATGCCGGCCAGCGTCCTGAGGATCTCCGCCCGGGACGCGCCATCTTTCTTCAGCCGCCGATAGGTCTCGGCGATCTCGGGGAACCCTTCCTCGCCGTCGCCGATGAAGAAGAGGTCGAAGATATCGGCCAGGGGCTCGGGATTGAAGGCGGCCGGGCCCCCGGCGATGACCAGCGGCCCGCGGCCGTCGCGCTCCGCCGCCCGGAGCGGCACGCCGCCCGTGCGCAGGACGGTCAGGATGTTGCTGTCGTTCAGCTCATAGAGGAGGGAGAAACCCAGGATATCGAAGGCGGCCAGCGGGGTCCCGCTCTCGAGCGAGAAAAGGGGCTGACCGGTCGCGGTCAGGGCCTGCTCGAGGTCCACCCACGGCGCGAAGACCCGCTCGGCCACCAGCCCGGGCCGGTCGTTCAGGATCCCGTAGAGGATCTTCTGGCCGAGGTAGGACATCCCGATCTCATAGACGTCGGGAAAGACGAGCGCGATCCGGACCTCGGCCTGCCGCGGGTCCTTGCGCCGGGCGTTCCATTCCCCGCCGATGTAGCGGCCGGGCCGCTCGACGCGGCGGAGAAGGTCGGCCCGGCGGACCGCCTCAGACATTCGCGAACCGCCGCATCCTGATGTTCAAGACCAGCCCGACGGCGAGGTAGGTCGAAACGAGCGAGGACCCGCCGTAGCTCAGCAGGGGCAGCGGGACACCGGTCACGGGGAAGAGGCCGATGATCATCAGGACGTTGATGAAGAACTGAAAGGCCAGGAGCAGGGCGACCATGAAGACGAGATAAACGCCGGCGCGGTCCCGGGCCGTTCCCGCGACGAGAAACAGCCTGGTCAGGAAAAGCACGTAGAGACCGAGGACGACGGCGATGCCGACGAACCCGAACTCCTCCCCGACGACCGACAGGACGAAGTCCGTATGCCGGGCGGGAAGGAAGCGGAGCTGGCTCTGCGATCCCCGCAGGAACCCTTTGCCGAAGAACCCGCCCGAGCCGATGGCGATCTTGGATTGGAGGATCTGATAGCCGGCCCCGCGGGTATCGGCCGTGGGATGCATGAGCGTCGTCAGCCTCTTCTTCTGGTAGTCCTTGAGGACGAAATTCCAGCCGCCCGCCGCCACGGCCGCGGCGAGGACCAAGGAAACGATGATCGTCCGGCGGCGCAGCCCGGCCAGGATGAGGGCGCCGAGAAGGATCGGGAGGAACGTCAGCGCCGTCCCGAGGTCCGGCTGGAGGACGATCAGCATGACCGGCGCGGCGGTGAGGATCAGGGCGGTGATCAGCCGGGGCCAGCGGACATGGGCGCCGCGGTGCTCCGCGAACAGCCGGGCGAGCACGAGGATCAAGGCCACCTTGGCGATCTCGGACGGCTGGGCCCGGAAACCGCCCATGGTGACCCAGCTCTTCGTCCCCGCCACGAGACGGGCGAAGACCATCAGCGCGGCCAGGACGGCGACGACGAGAACATAAAAGGGGAACGCGAGGCCCAAGAGAACCTTGTAGTCCACGAGCAGGACGAGAAAGAGAGCGGCCAGACTGACCCCGATCCAGGTCAGCTGCCGCAGGTAGTAGCCGCCGCCCTGAACATGGGCGGCGCTGTAGATCATCACGACGCCGAGCAGGGAGAGGAGGAGGACGAGGCCGATCGTCAGCCCGTCGAGCTCGCTGAGGAGCCGTTTATCGAGCATATTTCCTCGCGTAGAGTTCGAACAGGTCGCGGGCCAGGACGGCGGCCATGGCCCCGCCGCCGCCGCCGTATTCGACGAGGACCGTTACGACGACCCGCGGGTTGTCGCGCGGGCCGAAGCCCGAGAACCAGGAATGCGTCTTGACCTCTTTCCCTTGGCGGGCCAGCTGCTCCGCGTGCTCCCGGCTCATGACCTGTGTGGAACCCGTCTTCCCGCAGATATTAAAACCTTCGACGGCGGCGGCCTTGCCCGTCCCCCCGTCGTTGACGCTCCGCCACATGCCCTCGACGACCCGCTCGAAGACGGAGGCCGGCACAGCGACCCTATCTGGGGTGGGAAGCGGACCTTCCTCCCGGACCAGCCGGGGCGTGACCGGAACGCCACGGCGGGCGACGAGGGCGGTCACGCGCGCGATCTGGAGCGGCGTGACCAGGAGCGGACCCTGGCCGATGGCCACCGAGATCGTCTCGCCCGGGAACCAGGGGACTTTCGCCGTGCGGAGCTTCCATTCCGAGGTCGGGACCAAGCCCTCCTTCTCGCCCGGGATGTCGATGCCCGTCTTCTGGCCCAGGCCGGCCAGCTGGGCGTAGGCCGCGATCTGGTCGATTCCCAGCCGGCGTCCGACCTGATAAAAATAGATGTTGCAGGAATTCTTGATCGCGTCGGAAAGATTCATGGCCCCGTGGCCGGCGGCGTTCCAGCAGCCGAACGGGTTGCCGTAGATCGTCGTTGAGCCCGCGCAATAGAACGTCGTCCCCGGGCCGATCGCCCCGGCGTCGAGGCCGCCCAGGGCCATGACCATCTTGAAAATGGACCCGGGCGAGTAGAGGCCCCGGATCGTCCGATTCTCCAAGGGGAAGGTCGGGTCGGCCGTCAGGTTGACCCATTCCTGGGGCGTGAACCGGCTGATGAACCCGTTCGGGTCATAGGTCGGGAAACTCGCCAGGGTCAGGAGCTCTCCCGTGCGGGCGTCGAGGACGACGATCGCGCCCTCCCGGTCCCCCAGCAGCTCTTCGGCTTTTCTCTGCAGCTCGGAATCCAGGGCCAGCCAGAGATCCTGGCCCTGGACGGGCTCGCGGCGGCTGATCTCGCCGCGGGTCCGACCGAGACTGTCGACGACCTCATAGAGCGTCCCGTCGGTCCCGGTGAGGAGGCCGTCGTATTGGCGCTCGATGCCGGTCTTGCCGGCCATATCATTCGGGCGGTGCCGCTTGCCGAGCGGGGACTGCAGGTCCTCGGGCGTCATGATCTGGAGGTAGCCCAGGACGTGGGCCGCGAAACGGTGTCCCGGGTAGGACCTCTTTGGTTCGGCTTCGACGATGACTTCCGGCAGCTCGAGGCGGCGGCTCTCCAAGCGGGAAACCTCCTCGAGGGTCAGGTTGTCCTTGACGACGACGGGCTGGAAGGCCCCGAGCTCGCCGGTCGCCGCCAGCCGGTCCTTGAGCACCGCGGGGTCCAGCTCCAGGAGCCGGGACAAGGCGTTGACCGATGCGGCGGGGTTGGCCGCGTTCTCACGGTCGAGCGAGACGCGGAAGCCGGCCGTGTTATCGGCCAGGATGCCGCCCTCCCGGTCGCGGATGAGGCCGCGCGGCGCCGTCAGGACGCGGACCCGGGTCCGGTTGGCCTCGGCGAGCGTCCAGTATTTCTCGTGGTCGAGGATCTGGACTTTCCAGTAATAGAACAGCAGGAGGCCGGCCAGGGCCGCGCATACGATGAAGACGACCCGGGCCCGCCGCAGGATGAGCGTCAGGTCCTCGTAGATTCTTTCTCTCATCATGAGGCTCAGGACGCCCGGCGCCGGTCGATCCGCCGCCAGACGACGATGAGGAGCGAGCCGGCCGCCGCGGTCGCCAGCGGCTGAAAGAACAGCAAGCCGTTCCGGGCATAGACCCGCTCGCCGAAAATGAGGAGATAGAAGCCGACCCAGGCCAGCCATTCCAGGAGCCCGACCAGGAACAGGAAAACGAACAGCCGGGCGAACGACGCGAGATGGATCTTGCGGGCGACGTAGCCGGTGGTGAATCCGAGGAGCGTCTTCGTCAGCCCGGAGAGGCCGAAGACCCCGGCCGTGAAGCTATCCTGGATGAGGCCGCAGGCCGTGCCGACGAGGGCTCCGGCGACCTCGCCCCGGCGGAAGGCGATGACGACGACGGCGATGGAAAAAGCGTTGACCAGGGCGACGGCGGACGGATGGAGGCGGCCAAGCAGCGTATAGACGATGACGGCGGCCGCGGTCGCGACGGCGCCCTCGGCCTGGGTCCTGAATCTCCCGGCCATCACCACTCCAGCGCGGTCAGCTTGAGGACCGCGACCTCGTCCAGCTCGTTGAAGGCGAAGAACGGCTGGACGACGACCGTCTTGAACAGGCCGGGGCTCGGGGTGACCGAAACGATGCGGCCGACGGGGATGCCGGCCGGATAGAGCTTGTCGAAGCCGGTGGTCAGGAGGAGGTCGCCCTCGGTTCCGCCGACGGCCGTGATCATGATGTACTTGAGCAGGCACCGGGCGCGGACCGCGTCGCCGACGAGGACGCCGACCAGCCGGTCCTTCTCGCTGATGACACTGACCCCGCTCTCGTCGTCGGTGATAAGCTGGACGCGGCTCTCCTTGAGGCCGACGGGTTCGACCGTGCGGCCGATGAGGTGCCCGGATTTGTCGCAGACGGGCATATCCTTGCGGACCCCGTCGAGAGTGCCCCGGTTGATCACCACCGCCTTATAAGGGTTCCCGGCGTCGACACCGATCACCCGGGCTACGGCCAGGTTGCCCCGGTAAGCGTCCAGATTGCGGCGGACGACCGCTTCGCTGCGGAAGGCGCCCAGGGCGTCCCGCAGGAAGCGGTTCTCCTGGTTCAGGAAGAACAGCTCCTTCTTCAGCGTCTGGTTCTCGGCCCGCAGAGCGCGGGTCTCGCGGAAGCTGCGGCCGGCGCCGGCGACGGCCCGCACCAGGCCCTGGGCGGCGCGTTGAATGGGGGCGAAGACGGCGAACACGGCCCGGTTGAAGAGCGTCGGGGCGTCGCCGCGCGGGATCTGGATCGAGATGAGGATGAGGTGGCCGAGGCAGAGGCCGAGGAGGAGGAGGGCGCTTTTTCGTTCCTTCCAGGCGAGGCGCATGGACGTCGCTCCCGCAGCCGGCCGGGGGCTATGACAACGAGATCTTGCGCAAGAGTTCCAGGTCGTCGAGCATCTTGCCCGCGCCCAGGACGACGGTCGTCAGCGGGTCCTCGGTGATGAAGACCGGCAGCTGCGTTTCCTCGCGGATCCGCTTGTCGAGGTTCTTGAGGAGGGCGCCGCCCCCGGTCAGGACGATGCCGCGGTCGATGATGTCGGCGCTCAGCTCGGGCGGCGTCCGCTCCAGGGCGATCCGGACGGCGTTGATGATGGAGGCCACGACCTCCTCGATGGCCTCGCGCATCTCCTGGTCATCGACGACGATCGTCTTCGGGATGCCCTCCCGCAGGTCGCGGCCCTTGATCTCCATGGTCATGGGCTCGTCGAGGGGATAGGCCGAGCCGATCTGCATCTTGACCTGTTCGGCGGTCCGCTCGCCGATCAGGAGATTGTACTTCTTCTTGAGATACTGGATGATGGACTCGTCCATCTCGTTGCCGGCGATGCGGATGGAATGGTTGAAGACGATCCCGTGCAACGAGATGACGGCGATGTCCGTCGTCCCGCCGCCGATGTCGACGACCATGTTCCCGGTCGGCTCGGAGATGGGCAGGTTGGCCCCGATGGCGGCGGACATCGGCTGCTCGACGAGGAAAACCTCCGAGGCCTTGGCGCGCATGGCGACGTCCTTGACCGCCCGGCGTTCGACCTGGGTGATCCCCGTCGGGATGCCGATGACGATCCGCGGCCGGAGGAGAAAACCCCGGTTGTTCATGGCCTTGCGAATGAAATAGTCGAGCATCCGTTCGGCGATCTCGAAGTCGGCGATGACGCCGTCCCGCATCGGCCGGATGGCGATGACCGAGGCCGGGGTCTTGCCGAGCATCTCCTTGGCCCGGGCTCCGACCGCCTCCGCCTTGCCCGTCGCTTTGTTGACGACGACGATCGACGGTTCCTGGACGACGATTCCCTTGCCCTTGAGATAGACGAGAGAGTTTGCCGTGCCGAGGTCGATGGCCATGTCGCAGAAGAGGCGGTCCTTGAACCAGCTGATCAAGCTCATAGCGTCTCTCTTTCCTGTGGAAAACCATTAATTAGCACAATTCCGCGCGGCTGGCAACAGGCGGCGCCCAGGGGCGGCCGGCCCGGCCCCCGCCCCTGGACCTCCCCAGGGACGCGGCTTGACTCCGTCCAGGTCTTTGAATATACATTAGGCATCCCGGATTGAAGGAGAATTGGATGAGCTACCAGCCCTACGTCCCCGAAAAAACGGAGATGCGGGAGTTCACCGTCCGCGCCCTCTTCATCGGCCTTTTTCTCACAGTCATCCTCGGGGCGGCCAACGCCTACCTCGGCCTGCGCGCCGGGATGACGATCGCCGCCACGTATCCGGCGGCCGTCATCAGCATGGCCGTGCTGAAACTCATGAAGGGGTCCATTCTGGAGGAGAACCTCTCCCGAACGGTCGGCTCGATCGGCGAGTCCGTCGCCGCGGGGGCCATCTTCACCATCCCCGCGTTCCTCATCGCCGGGGTTTGGGCCAAGTTCAACACGGTTGAAGTCTACCTCAAGACCACCGCCCTGCTTTTTGTCGGCGGCATCCTCGGGATCCTGTTCGTCACCTTCCTGCGCCGGGTGATGGTCACGGACCCCGACCTGGGCTTCCCGGAGTCGGTGGCCGCGGCCGAGATCCACAAGGCCGGACAGAAAGGGAGCGCCGGCGCCAAGCACCTCTTTAAAGCCATGGGCTTCGGCGCCGTCCTGTACGCCCTGGGCCAGACCCAGTTTTATGCCGCCAGCAAGGATTTCATCATCCGGATCGGAACGATCGGCGCGAGCTTCGTCCGCTTGGGGACGTCCAAGGAGGCGCCTAAGCTCGCCTCGGGCGGAACGGTCGCTGTTTCCGGGCCCGGGATCTACCCCGCCTACCTGGGCGTCGGCTATATCATCGGCCCCCGCTTGGCCTCGCTCAACTTCGCCGGCGGCGTGCTGGCTTGGGGCCTCTTCGCTCCCCTCCTGATGTATTTCTTCGGTGAGCAGCTCATCGCCCAATTCTACGGTCCCAACGTCGTCATGGCCCAAGTGGAATGGGGCGGCATGGTGACCAACGTCTGGAAATTCATCATCCGCCCGATCGCTGTGGGCGGCATGCTCGTCGGCGCGGGCTACACCCTTTTCAGGATGAGAAAAAACCTCGCGACGGGGCTGCGCCGGTCGATCAGCGACGTCAAGAAGGCGACTGGACAGGCCGACACCACCGCCCGCCTCGAAAAGGACCTCAATATCAAAGCCGTCCTGGCCGGGCTGGCCGTCACCGTCGTCCTGATGGTCTTTGTCTACAACATCTTCTCCCAAAATATGGCCTCGGCCGTCCTGGCCGCCGTGGTCATGGCCATCGCGGGGTTCTTCTTCGCCGCCGTCTCCGGGAACCTCGTCGGGACCATCGGTTCGTCCAACAACCCGATCTCCGGCCTGACCCTCTCGACGCTCATCATCGCCGCCCTCTTGATGGTTCTGGTGGGCGCGACGGGAACGACGGGGGTCGCCGCGGTGCTCGGCGTCGCAGCCGTCGTCTGCGTCTCGTCGGCCGTCGCGGGCGAAATGCTCCAGGACCTTAAGGTGGGACATATCCTGGGCGGCACGCCCTGGAAGATGCAGGTCGGCAACCTCTTCGGCATTCTCGTCGCCTCGCTCGTGCTTTACTTCCCGCTTATGCTCCTCGTCGGCGCCTTTGAGCTCGGCAGCCGCGAACTGTCCGCCCCTCAAGCAGGACTGATGGCCGCCCTGGCCCAGGGCATCGTCGGCGGCGAGATGGCCTGGCCGCTCGTCATCGTCGGCATGTTCATGGGCTTCGCCATGATCCTCATCCAGGTCCGCTCGCCGATGCTCGTGGCCGTAGGCATGTACCTGCCTCTCGAAACGACCTTCGCCATTTTCGTCGGCGGCATGTTCAGGGGTGTAACGGACCGGCTGGCCGTCAAACGCGGCTTCAACCCCGCCCAGAAAGCGCGCATCGAGAACGTCGGGATCCTCCTCGCGGCCGGCCTGATCGCCGGAGAAGGCCTGACCGCCCTCCTCCGCGCTCTGTGGAAGTTCCTCTTCCTGAACAAGATCCTTCTCACGAAGGACATCCCGCAGCTCTTCAAAGGCGCGAACTACTTCGGGGGGGTGGACCTTTACTTCGGAGGCCTGGTCGTGCTGGCCCTCATCGCTCTTTACCTGATCTATGTGCCGCTCCGGAACGCGGGTGCGGCGGATGAGCCGCCCCCGCCTTCGGCGGTCATTTAGGGACGTTTCGGTAGAGCCTTCGCCCGCCGGTCCCGCACCGGGCCGGCGGGCTTTTTTCAGTCGGCCCGGGTCTGGCGGAAAGCCTCCGATTCGTCTAGAATAAGGCCGGACGAGAGACGAGGAGGAGCGAGGGCCGATGGCGATCCGGGACATCCTCAAAGTCGGCCATCCGATGCTGGCCAAGAGGGCGGAGCCCGTCGACGTCGTCGACGGCGAGATCCGCGCCCTGGCCCGCGACATGGTCGAGACCCTCCATGCGGCGCCCGGCATCGGGCTGGCCGCCCCCCAGGTCGACGTCGGCAAGCGCGTCATCGTCGTCGACCTCTCGGTCGGAGAACGTCCCGAGGACCTCATCATCCTGGTCAATCCGGAGATCGTGAGCGAGGAGGGCGAGGTCGTCTACGAGGAAGGCTGCCTCTCCGTGCCCGATATCCAGGAGAAAGTGAAGCGGCCGGCCCGTGTCAGGGTCAGGGGGACCGACCTGGAGGCGCGCGAGAAGCTCTACGACGCCGAGGACCTCCTGGCCCGCGCCTTTTGTCACGAGATCGACCATCTCAACGGAAAGCTCTTCATCGATAAGCTCTCCCCCTTGAAGCGGTCCATGGTCAAGAAAAAGCTCCGCCAGGCCGCGGCCGCCGAGAAGGCCTGATGAGGATCGTCTTTTTCGGCAGCCCCGCGGCGGCCCTTCCAGCCCTTGATGCCCTGCTCCGGGCGGGTCACGAGATCCCGCTCGTCGTCACCCAGCCCGACCGGCCGGCCGGCCGCGGCCGCCGGTTGACGCCGAGCCCCGTCAAGCAGTTCGCCCGGGAGCATGGCCTGCCGACGATCGAGCCGGAGCGGATCCGCCGGGACGAGTCCGTCCTGCCGCGCCTCGAGGCGGCGCGGCCTGACATCCAGGTTGTCGTGGCCTACGGACAGATCATGCCCGGGCCGGTGATCTATCTCCCGCCCCTCCATACGGTCAACGTCCATTTCTCCCTCCTGCCGCTCTACCGGGGCGCGTCGCCCGTGGCCTGGGCCATCCTCAACGGGGAGACGAAGACGGGCGTGACCATTTTCGAACTCGACGAGAAGATGGACGAAGGGGATATCTTGGCGGCCGAGGAAACGCCCATCGGACCGGAGGAAACGACGGCCGACCTCGAGGGGCGCCTGGCCGCGATCGGGGCCGGCCTCCTCGTCCGGACCCTGGGCCGTATCCGCGAGCTCCCTCACCAGCCTCAGGATCACGGCCGGGCGACCTACGCGCGCAAGATCGTCAAGGAGGACGGCCTCCTGGCCTGGACGGACGAGGCGCCGGTCATCGACCGGAAGGTCCGGGCCTTCCATCCGTGGCCCTCGGCCTTCACCTTTCAGCAGGGAAAACGCCTGATCATCCATCGCGGCCGTCCCGTCCCCGGTCCCATCGACGGACGTCCGGCCGGAGAGGTCCTCAAGGCGGGCAAGGAGGGGCTGACGGTCGCCTGCGGGAACCGGACGGCCTACCGCGTCGCGAGCCTACAGCCCGAAGGGCGGCCGGCGATGGACGCCTACGCGTTTTTCCTCGGCGGGGGGGTTCGCCCCGGGGATGCCCTCGGGCGCGTTTGACCGGAGCCGGCCGGCTACTCTTCGAGAATATAATTATAGGGGTTGACGGCTTTCCCGTCGATGCGGACTTCGTAGTGGACGTGCGGACCGACGGCCTTGCCGGTCATCCCGATGAAGCCGATGACATCTCCCCGCCTCACCTTCTGACCCATCCTGACGTTGAAGGCGCTCATGTGTCCGTAGACCGTCGTGATGCCGAAGCCGTGGCTGATCACGACGTTCTTCCCCAGGTACTTGTCGGACTGGACGCGGACGATGATGCCGTCGCCCGTCGCGACGATGGGGTTGCCCATATTCGTCGCGATGTCCACGCCCCAGTGCATGGTCCAGATGCCGGTGATCGGGTCGGTCCGTTGCGCGTAAGGAGAATTCAACCACCCGCGGGTGGGCATGATGGACGGCGTCGAGGCCCGCAGGGCCGTATTGGCCTCGGCGAGACTGACGAGTTGACTCAAGTTGCTAACCAGGCCGTCCGCTTTCTGATTCAGGCTCTGCAACTGTCCAAGCGAGCTCCCCGGCGCGGCGGGAAGACTCAGCTGGGGGCCGCTGCCCTCGGCGATGGGTTCGCCGCCGCCCAAGCCGGCCTTGTCCTTGATGACCTCAGGCGACTTGAGGCCGAACCAGACGTTGAGTTTCTTTGTCAGAGCATCGGTATCTTCGATGCTGGCCTTGAGCTCGGTGATGGACTTCTCGTAGGAGGCGAGTTTCTCGCTCTGCTCCGTGAGCTGCCGGGACATCGTCTTGTACTTGTTGCGCAGCAGCCCCATCGAAACGTAGTCCACGATGAAAACGACGAGGAGAAGGCCCAGGACCGTGGAACCAATGACCGCGGCCTTGAGGGTCTTCTTGGTAAAGGAAATGGTCCTGACGTTCGTCTTGGTATGCGGAACAATAATAATGGAGCAGAACTTTTTAGCCATAGCTGCCGTGCCCTTTGCTTAGCACAAAAAGAAAAGCCCTGTCAAGCCGCTCCGCTCGGCAGGTCCGGGAGAGGAACCCGATATGTCTCACCTCCGGCCCCCCCGGGGCCGGATGCCGAAGACTCTACCAGAACTGAACCCCTTTGGCAAGCCCCCCCCATAAAAAACCTTCACCCTGTTGCCGGGAGGACTCCCAGGCGATAATGTCCGCCCCGATCCGCCCCTGGCCGGGCCGCCGGGGCCGGCACCCTGTTCAGGGGGCAGGGGACGGATTTTGCGGCCGGGGTTCTCCGGCCTTATCCCCCGCAGAGGACAGACCCTCCATTGACGTCAACGATGGCGCCGGTCATGTGCCGGGCCAGGTCCGAGGCCAGGAAGAGGATGGGGCCGGCGATGTCCTCGGCGGGCGGGATGCGTTTGAGCGGGATGGACTGCCGGACCTTCTCCCGGAAGGCCGGGTCGCGGAAGACCTCCGTGCACATGTCCGTGTCGACCCAGCCCGGCGCGACGCAATTCACGCGGATCCCCCACGGGGCCAGCTCGACCGCCCAGGACTTGGTCAGGGCGATGAGCGCGCCCTTCGTGGCCGCGTAGTGGGAATGCTCGGCTTCGCCGCGCACCCCGGCGGTCGACGAGACGTTGATGATCCAGCCGCGGCCCTTCTCCTTCATCTTCGGGACGACGGCGTTCGTGACGTGGAGGACGCCGTCGAGGTTGACGGCGATCGTCTCCCGATAGACGGCTTCGTCCATTTTCCCGAGCGCCAGGTAAGTCCAGACGCCGGCGTTGTTGACGACCGTGTCGACCTCGCCCCAGCGCTTGAGGATGTCATCGGCCATCCGGTCCACTTCGCCCTTCTTCGCGATCTCGACCCGATAGACAAGGCAGATCTTCCCGAGCGCTTCGACCGCCCGCCGGACCTCGTCGGCCGCCGCGGCGTTGGCGATATACGTGATGGCCACGTCCGCGCCCGCTTTAGCGAAGAGGAGGGCCGTGGCGCGGCCGATGCCGCGGGAGCCCCCGGTGATCAGAACCTTGCGGCCGTCCAGACGGATCATCGGACCTCCTTGGGCGGACCCCGCCGGTCAGCGGATGTAATCGAGCGGCTTATCGCCCATCTTGTCGAATTCGAGATAACGGTAGATCTCGGCCGCCTGGGGGAGCACCTTCTCCTTCATGACCGCGAAATACTCCTCGGCCGTCGGGAGCTTGCCCTCGAGCGCGGCCAGGGCCGCGACCTCGGCCGAACCGAGGTAGACGCGCGCCCCGTCGCCCATCCGGTCGTCGAAGTTGCGGGTCGACGTCGAGATGATCGTCGCGCCGGGCTGGACCCGCGCCTGGTTCCCCATGCACAGGGAGCAGCCGGGGATCTCGGTCCGGCCGCCCACCGTGGCGTAGACGGCGTAATGGCCCTCGCGCTTGAGCTCGGCGGCGTCCATCTTCGTCGGCGGGGTCAGCCACAGACGCGTCTTGGGGTATTTCGCTCCGCTTAGGATCCGGCTGGCGGCCCGGAAGTGCCCGATGTTCGTCATGCAGGAGCCGATGAAGACCTCGTCGATCCGGTCCCCGGCGACGGCCGAAAGG
>Ga0316628_100003010_pt1 | contig 12791 bp, 15 predicted proteins | sample OWC_Aug_M2_C1_D5_FD_207648 | JGI IMG/M metagenome (GOLD analysis project Ga0316628, IMG submission 207648) | Wetland soil microbial communities from Old Woman Creek delta, Ohio, United States - OWC_Aug_M2_C1_D5_C | ecosystem: Environmental > Terrestrial > Soil > Wetlands | place: USA: Ohio...
AGTTAAGAGTTAAGAGTTAAGAGTTGAAAGTTAAGAGTTGAAAGTTGAAATGACGAGGATAGCAGAGAATATAAAAAATGTCCTTGAGTTCTACCGGATGCTGGGATTCGAAAGTCTGCCGATAAAGGTAAAAAGCAGGATTAAGGGATCCGGCATAAGTAGCAAGGAAGCTGCCTTGAAAGCATTAAGAGCGGAGATCGGTGACTGCGGTAGGTGCAAGTTATCGAACAAAAGAACGAATATCGTCTTTGGTGAGGGTGCTCCCGATGCGCGTCTTATGTTTATCGGTGAGGCCCCTGGCAGGGAGGAGGACCTTAGGGCGAGACCGTTTGTCGGGGACGCGGGTATGCTCCTCACAAGGCTTATAGAAAAAATGGGGTTTAAGAGAGAGGATGTGTATATCGCGAATATTGTGAAATGCAGGCCGCCGATGAACCGTGACCCTGAACCTGACGAGATAGAAACGTGCAAGGGTTTTGTAGAGAGACAGATAGAGATTATCAATCCCGATGTCATAATGTCCTTGGGCAGGATATCGTCCCTCACACTTATAGGGGATTCGAAACTAAAGATAACTGCGATACGCGGAAAATTCTTTGATTACCGGGGCATTCATCTGATGCCGACATTTCATCCCGCGTATCTTATCAGAAACCCGAGAGATAAATGGCTTACATGGAACGATGCACAAAAGGTTCTCGATATGCTGGAAAAGAAAAGTTGAGACTGACAGGGGCGGGAAAATGAAGGTGCTCTGGGCGCCGTGGAGGCTAAGCTATATATTATCCGGCAAGAAGCAGGGTTGTATCTTTTGTGAGCTTCCGAAGCAGGACGGGGACAGGGAAAATCTCATCCTTTACCGGAGTTCACATAACTTCGTGATCATGAACCGTTTCCCGTACAATAACGGACATATTATGGTCGTCCCCTATCTCCACTCACCGGCACTCGAGGGCCTGAGTGACGAGACCCTGCTTGATTTTATGAAGGTCACACGGCACGCGACAGCTGCGATTAAAAAGGCTTTTATGCCGGAGGGGTTTAACATAGGGATAAATATCGGTAAGATTGCGGGTGCAGGTATGGAAGAACACGTCCACCTTCATATGGTGCCGAGATGGGCCGGAGATACAAGCTTTATGACTGTTTTTGACGACGTCAGGGTTATCCCTGAGCATATCATGAGCACTTATGACAAGCTCCGCGTTGCATTTCATTCATGAGAAAGATTCCTGCCATCAGAAAAAATACTTCTTATCGTCTTAAGTGTGACCTTGTTGTTCTCTTTCTGCTACCGCTCATTTTTTTCCTGTCTGTAAAAGCCTCTTACGGGCTTACGGTAGACAGAGTCCTTGCTGTGGTCGATGGAGAAATAATTACATTAACAGAGTACAGGCACTTCGTGAAGGGATCAGGCGAGGTTGAAAACAAGGATGTGGTTGATGAGAAAATTTTAAGAAAGCTGGTAGAGGAAAAGATCATCGTTCAGGAGGCGGTCCGTAGGGGTCTGGAGGCAGGCGATGCCGAGGCGGAATGGATGATCGAAGAATTCAAATCTCAAAACGGCCTGTCTCAGGAGGATTTGGAAAATTTTCTCAGGGAAGAAGGGATGAACATCAGAACTTATCAGAAAATAGTGAGAGATAAAGTATTGCTCTCAAAACTCATCAGCAGTGACGTAGACTCAAAGATTATTATCAGGGATAACGAGATCGCTGATTTTTATGACGCCAATAAGAGAGAATTCCGGGGCAAGCCTGAAGAGGCGGAGATAAAGGCTATTTTCCTCGGTGTAAAGGAAGGCGCTTCTGTTACCGAGATTACTGATCTGAAGCTGAGGGCTTTGAGGATAGTTGAAATGCTGAGAAATGGCGTCGATTTTGAGATGCTTGTTGATGAGTATTCCGATGAACCCCTGAAGAGTCGAAAAGGAATGCTGGGCAAATTCGGCAGAGGGGCATTAATACCGTCTTTGGACACGAAGGCGTTCATGATGAAAGAGGGCGAGATAAGCGATCCTGTTTGGCTCAGTGACGGCGTATATATTCTTCAGCTCATAAGTAAAAATAACGAGACTTTCAAACCTTTGGATGAAGTGAAAGACGAGATTTATAGCAGTCTTTATAAACAAAAGAGAGAAAAGTTGTTCAATGAATGGATCAAGGCATTGTGGGAAAAGGCATCTGTAAAAATACATCCAGGCTAATCCTGTTCACCGGCATGCTTTTTTTACTGCTCTCTGAAACAGACACATATGCATCTTATGGGGAGTATGAGCTCTTTCGCAAAGGCTATGAATATTATCTTTCATACCAGCCGGAAAAGGCCGTCGAAGAGTTCAGGATCTTTCTCAAAGAGTTCCCGGAGAGTTCCGCAAAAGACGCTGTGATGTTCTGGCTCGCAAAGTCTTTGACACAGTTAAAATCCTTCGAAGAGGCCGCGAAAGTCTTTTCTGGCATAAAGGAACAGTTCCCGGAGAGTCCATTGACCGGATATGTGGAAAGAGAACTGGAGATGACGAGAAAGGAGTTATCGGACGGCGGCAGAGAGAAAACCCGTGGGGAAGACATAGCAGTGGAGAACGCTCCGGACCAGAATACAGACGGAAAGAAAGAACAACCCGGAGAAAGCCCGTCAGAGGTCCTGGAATATGCAGGCAAACCGCAGGTATCCGCTGAGGTGGAAAAGACGGAAGATTTGCGGTCGGGGCTCAACAAACCTGGGGAGAGGGAAGCCTATGAGATTAATTCTTCCTTTGTGCTGGACAGATTGGACATTAAGGATGTCTTGTGGAGAACGGGGAATATTTCTGAAGATGTCGAAAATGAAAGGATTCTTTATGAGGAGGCAATAAGGTCAAATATTGAAGCGGATGAGACAATGCACGGAGAGATGGTAGAAAAATACGATTTTACTCCGGAACAGGCCGATTATCTGAACAGATACCTCACCATATGCGAGCTCCTTGACAGGAAGCTGAATGAGCTGCCTGGAGAAAAGGTCGTTGAATCTCTGGTTGTGAAATATGAAGAAGGCGATAAATACAGGAAGATCGTAATTTCGACGGAACTCCAGATGCAGGCAAAAGACGGGGTGCCTTTTGAGGAAATTCAAAAATCGTATCCGGATTTAATAAAAGTGATCGTATCCGATTTTGAGACATTGGAGGCGGGAATTAAAGAAAAGATACGGTATCTTCAGGATAACGAAATATGTGTGATCTGGTCCGAGGAGGGATACACTATTTTCAAGCCGGTCCATAAGAAATTGTTCTGTAAGCCCTTGGGGAAAGTAGGATCAGGACTAAGAAACAAGGTAAGGGGTTTTATTAAGGAATGGCTCAATGAATTAAGGGCGAGAGACATGGCGTCGAGATTAAGAGGACCTTCTGATATTGATTTCCGGATGAAAAATGAGTGATAAGGAGCTGCACGTAACAACTTTTTTGCACAAGCCTGCGTGAAACAGATCCGGCGTCCCGTCAGTCAATTTTTCTGAACAACGACCGCCCTTCCAGAAAAATACCGGTAAATCTTATACAGCATGTCGATCAATACAATGACGGCGAGAGAGGCCATGAGGAGGACAAGGAACGCGTCTATTTTGAATGTGACGGCCTCTGCCTGTGCGGCATGAGAAGCCTTCTCTCTGAACATCGCCATCAGTTTCCAGGAAGCGGTGAAGGTCGTTGCGAACATAAAGACCATCGGGATGAACGTTACCCATGCGTATTTCAATTTTCCAGATTTTATGATGACCATTGTCCCTATGCCGAAGGCAACTGCTGCAAGTAGCTGGTTTGCCACACCGAACATAGGCCATATCGACGATATATTCCCTGAATAAATGAGATAACCCCACGCACAGACAACCAGCAGGCCTGCGCCGATATTGCCCGGCAACCACCTTGTTTTTGATAGAGGCGTGTAGACTGTGCCTCCGATTTCCTGGAGCAGGAATCGTGCCACCCTTGTCCCGGCATCGACTGTCGTAAGAATAAACAGAGCCTCGAACATCAAGGCAAAGTTGTACCAGTAGGGCATCAGACCCTTCATCCCGGGGATTCCGGAGAGGATCGATGCCATCCCGACTGCAAGTGAGACCGCACCGCCCGGTCTTCCGGCGACATCGGTGCCTACAAGTTTTGAAAATTCAGTAACCCTTTCGACGGGAAATCCGAGGGCGGCGATCGCATCGAATGGGAGGTTGGTATTTATTGCAAAATAATCTCCGGGGATCAAAATGGTCGCGGCTATAAGGGCCATTGTCGCGACAAAGCCCTCAACGAGCATCGCACCAAAGCCTATGAAAGGAATATCTTTCTCGTTCATGAGCATCTTCGGTGTAGTACCCGATGAGATCAGGGAATGAAAGCCGGATATGGCGCCGCACGCAATGGTTATAAACATAAAGGGAAACAGCTTGCCCGGGATAATCGGGCCTCCCCCCTCTGCAAACCGTGTCACAGCAGGCATCTGTATGGTCGGTGCAATGACAATAACACCAATCGCAAGCAGAAGGATAGTGCCGATTTTCATATAAGTCGAAAGATAGTCTCTTGGAGCCAGGAGCAACCAAACAGGGAGGGTGGATGCGATAAACCCGTAAACAACGATGGAGAACACAAGGCTGTTTCTGGAGAGATTGAAAAATGGATCGAGGAACGAGCCCGGAATATAACGGCCTGTAAAAACCGCGACAAGAAGAAGTACGCCGCCTATCAGGCTTACTTCTCCAACCTTTCCGGGCCTAATGCGATAGAGATAGATTCCCATAAACAATGCGATAGGTACGGTAAGGGCGATCGTAAAAGTGCCCCACGGACTTTTTGAAAGGGCGTTTACCACGGCGAGACCGAGACCAGCCAGGGCGACGATGATGATAAAGAGTATTGCAAATGCCGCTGCAATGCCACCGACAGGCCCGACTTCTTCTCTTGCTATATGGGCGAGAGAATGACCGTCACTTCTCACGGATGAGAAGAGGATGACCATATCATGCACGGCGCCACCGAGCGCAGCGCCGACCAGAATCCATAGAAATCCGGGGAGATAACCAAACTGTGCGGCCAACATCGGTCCGATCAGCGGACCCGCACCCGCAATCGCGGCAAAGTGATGACCGAACAATACCCAGCGGTTTGTGGGGTGGTAATCGATTCTGTCAAATAGCCTCTTAGCCGGCGTGATGCGTTTCTCATCGATGGCAAGGACTTTTGCGGCAAGGAATGAAGCATAGAACCTGTATGAAAGGATATAAAAACATCCTGCTGCAACGACAAGCCAGAGTGCGTTTATCTTTTCGGAGGGGTTAATAATCCCGACAACAACTGACAGTGAAAACGCGGCGAAAATTGATAATAGTATCCAGACAGCTTTCATACACATTCGTCTGATTCATTTTAACATGGTGCACAAAAATAAGATGACAAAATGCGAGGAAGGCGAGGGGGACAAATTAAATTGGGATGGGTTGTATAAAAAGAAAGATTTTTCTAATGCCTTTGCGAGGTAAGAAAAATTGATTTTATGCGATAATAAAACAGTACTGTAGGTTTGCTTCCGAAGGGATAACATGGAACCCAAGAGACGATACGAGAGATACAAAATAGATTTCATGGGAATTAGCGGCAAGATGGTGCTTGCCAAATACGTGAAGATCATTAATATAAGCATGGGCGGTATTTGCCTTGAGACAGAAAAGAGACTCAGCGTGGGCAGTCAATACCCGATTAAATTGGAGGGCAAAGAGAAGGATTTAACGGTGAGGGGCGCTGTCGTTTGGTCTTTGCTGAAAGAGAGCATAAAGGATTCGGCCGGAGATATCATTCCTATTTATACTGCGGGCATGAAATTCACCGACGTTACGGAAAAAAAGATAAATCAGATTGCCGATTTCATAGAAAATCACAGACGTGATATTGACAGGCAAATAAACATGTACGGCTCAAACGGACGCCGGCTATTCATGAGAATTCGCATAGAGGAGCCGGAAAAGGCTGTACTGGATTATGACTACAGGGTGAAAAATCTCAGCCTCGGGGGTATGCTCATCGAAAGTGAGCATGCAATGGAAATTGAGAGCAGACTGCCGGTGGAAATGATCCTTTCTGAAGGCAGAACCGTAAAATTCTCCGGCAGGGTCGCCTTTTGTCGCCACTTACAAAACGGGGCGAGGGACCATTACAACGTTGGGATAGATTTTATGGAAGTTTCGGAAAAAGACAAAGAAATGTTAAATGAATTTATCGGCTCGCTTAAGAAGATTGACAAAGGTTCTTAAAGCGTAACTGGGCATTCTCAGTGAGATATCTCTCTGTAGGGTATCGTAAAGAAGAATGTCGACCCTTTTCCTGGTTCGGACTCCACCCAGATCCTACCACCGTGACTCTCGACGATCTTCTTGCAGGTTGCCAGGCCTATTCCGGTTCCGGGATAATCTGCGCTGCCATGCAGGCGCTGGAACATTCCAAATATTCCCTCTGAATCCATCGGGTCTATTCCGATACCATTATCCTGAACGGAAAAAATCCACTCGTCTCCTTTTCTTTTAGCAGAGATATGAATTGCCGGTGTCCCGTCGCCCCGGAACTTGATGGCATTGTCGATTAAGTTCTGGAATAAACTGGTCATTTGTGAGGGATCAGCTATTATCGCCGGCAGGCCATCATACGTTACCAAGGCCTTATTTTCCTCAATGGCCGCCCTCAGATTGCTTATTGCTTTTTCCACAACAAGCGAGCAATCAATAGGTCCGATGCTCTTTGCTTTCATTCCAATTTGTGAATACTCTAAAAGGTCTTTAATAAGCTCCTGCATTCTCTGAATTCCATCAACAATGCACTGAATAAACTCGTCTGCTTTCGTATCCATTTTCCCTTTATAACGGCGAGCCAACAGTTTTGCAAAGCCATCGATTGTATATAAAGGTCCTTTCAGATCATGAGAAACCACATGAGCAAAATCTTTCAGTTCAGCATTGGAATGCGCTAACTCTTCATTAGTTCTTAATAGTTCGGCAGTCCGTTCCCTGACCTTTATTTCTAATTCATCACGACTTTCCTTAAGCTTTCGTTCGCTTTCTCTCAGCGCCTCTTCCGTCTTTCTGTGATCGGAGATCTCTCTGTCAACGGTTTTTATCGTCTCGTTAGAGACCTCCTTCAGAGCTTCCAAAAGTTCTACTTTTGACTTTCCGGATACCCTGGCACTCAGGTCTCCCTTTGTAACCCTGTGCAATACATCAAAATGCTCGGCAAGTACCATGGCAAATTCATGGGATTGGTCAACAATCTCTCCGATTTCTGCAGCCGTCATATTGACCATGTGTTTTAAATGTGAAATCAACTCAACTCCTGATTCTTCGGGAATTCTTACAGTCGGGTCTCCAGCAGAAATCTTCTTTAACGCCTCGAACACCTCGGACAGGCTTAAAGCCAGTTCCATGCTGACACTTTCCAAAGCAGATGTTTCCTCCAGTTCAAGAACCCGCAGGCGCAATTCCATCAATTCATTTATGAGTTGCGCTTTTGTCTTATCTTCATCTCTCATCATATGTCGTTCCAAAGCTCCGGATTACTCCACGAATTGTGGACCAACCTAAACATATAATATTTTAGCACGCGTATTTCTTGAAAGAAGACGCAGGTTTAAAAAAATTTTCAGCCAATCCCCCAGGTGCTGTCATTATTGAATTTACTTGACTAACCATCGGCGGACGTGGTAACGTAACAATGAGATTTTAGAAGTTTTTGCGTTCACAAGAGGCCACAAAGACTTTTAGCTTTGTGACCTCTTTTTTTGTTGCGACCCTTCTGAGATTTTAGTTTATAAATAAGGAGGTAAACAAAATGGCACAAGGAACTGTGAAGTGGTTTAATGACAGCAAGGGTTTTGGCTTTATTACGAATGAAGACGGAAGCGAAGCATTTGTCCACCATACGTCTATCCAGGGCAGCGGATTTAAGAGCCTCGCCGAAGGCGACAAGGTCAGTTTTGATACCGAAAAGGGCCCGAAAGGTCCCAAGGCGATCAATGTTGTCAAACTCTAATTAGCTGGAAAAGGTCCCTTCCCAAGGAGGGGGCCTTTTAATACAGGAGGAACATGAACAACAGAAGATATGCTGCTCGGACAGAAAGAATGCAGCAGAGACTTGAAGCAGGCTCTGTGGCTGAACATTTTCCCGAAGTCGCAGGAATCGTCATTAAGATGACGTACAACCAGAAGGGTGCAAAATCAATATTGAGGACATTTAATTTCTTCCCCGGCAGTTATTCTTTTTTCAGGATAGACTGTTTAAGAAAAGACTGTATTGATGGCGGGTTTGATTTAACCCAGGTCATAACCGCGATGATCGGGAACCAGAAAGCGGAGGCAAAAGGAGCACTCGGGTGTGAAGGCAGTGAGCCTTCTTTAAGCCACTCAGATATAGTCTATGAAGTTGCCATACAATACACATAATTAGTGATTGGCTGACAGCTGCAATATTTCTTTATCCGGATAAGACATATACATAAAATCACTGCTCCGGTTGCAATCATCGTTATTTTCATTACCTTTACCTCTTCTGTGCTTTTTTATGAATTCAATAATTTCCTCTATCTTTTCATCTGAACCATGAACAAACTGGATGCCGACGGTATAGATTGGAACAAAGTCACCATTCGAATCGTTTCTGGATTCGCTCAGCAGGGACCAGACAACCTTACCTTTTACTGAAATGAAATTGTCTTTAACTTTCATCTTGACCGTATATTCTTTGCCGACATTCAGTCTCCTGTCCGCCCTGAGCGAAATACCCCCGAGGCTTATATTGAGAATCGTCACTTCATTGGCAAACATGATATCCCCGCTGATTTCCGTGATATCTACGTCCAATCGCTCATATTGTCTTTTGTTCATGCTGTTATCCTCTCGCAAGACGTAATTAAAAAATTGTAAATTTAAATAAAAGTTGAAGGTGGTAAACTTACTTCGTCCATTTCTTTGCCCTGATCGGAAAAATAATAAGGTTTATGGACCATGACACGGTTTCTTCCTTCAGATTTAGCCTGATAGAGCGATACGTCTGAAAGCTGAATGACCTTGTACAGAGAATCCCCGTCAATTGGAAAAGCTGCAACACCTCCGCTTATTGACAGACAGCCGAGTGGCTGTTTTTCCCTGTGCGGGAAAGGATGTTCCGAGATTTTTTCCCTCACACGATTGGCATAGATAAAGGCGTCTTCTTTTGATATCCCCGGTAGCATGACGATAAACTCCTCACCGCCGTATCGGGCAAAAACCGCATTTTTCCGTGTTATCCCCTCCACAATCTGACTCAGCTCTATTAACAGTTTGTCGCCCGCATCGTGGCCGTTTGTGTCGTTATAATGTTTGAAATTATCAATATCAAAGAGGAATACGGAGATAGGAGAGCCTTCTCTTATTGCTTTTTCTACTGAAGTTTGAGCCATCTGGAAGAAATAATTGCGGTTACTGAGTCCGGTTAAGGGGTCAGTATTGGCTTTATGTTTTGCTTCTCCGAGCATAGCGGTGTTTACAAGGGTTACAGCGGCTATGTCGGCGATCATCTTCATGATATTGCTTTCGTTACCCGTGGGATTTTTAATCTTTCCGATACCGATAACTCCGAGTAGTCTCTCCTTGAAGACAATCGGGACCGCCATCCAGATCGGTGATCCGGAATGCGCGGCGTCTTTTTCGCTTGCGGCGGACCTGTTAAAATGTCCATTGAATCTGACTATACGATCCTGACCGGCCAGGCCTACAAGACCTTCCCCAATGACATATGAATTTTTTTCATTCTGAATGTCACTCTGTAAATGCGCCTTTTTAAGAATGTTATCTGATGCGTCAAGCATATAGATCTCAACCAGATCGGTGAGAATAATGTCTTTTACCAGATTGACTATGGATAAAATGATTTCCTCGGATCTCATTGTCGAATTCAACCGCTGCACAGTCATGGGGATCTTGAACATAAATGACAAATAACGGGAATTAAGCTCATTCAGATTATCTAATCTGGCATGAAGTTCCCGTATTTCCTGATCTCTTGAGACTATTTCCCTCGCATATGCAGCATCCTGCTCTTTACTTTCAATTTTCTGCCCCTCTTGTCGTCCGACTGATTTGCCTCTGCGATAAGAAATGACGCTGATAATAATTGATGCAAGTAGCGCGCTCCCAATTACGAAGTAGTTCACGAAATTTGCCCCATTTCAGTAATTGAAATTTTCCTCTAATCACAATGCTAAGGATAAGCATATTTTTAAGGATAAACATAAGACAGTCAATCCTACCAGGGTAGGGCAAAACAAATATTATTTTTGAACTCTCCGGGTCTTTAGCTGAATTTTGCCCATGTCCTTTGCGGGTAAGAGAAGTCGCATTATAGAATTTCCAAAAATTGCTCATTTTGATGTAAAATCATCTCAGATGAACACATTCGAAGGTGTCGTTGATTTTCATGGCCATTCCTGTCCCGGTCTTGCACTGGGTTACAGGGTATCAGTGTGTGCTCTGAGAGAACTAGGTGAGAGGGCCGGGGATGAAGAGCTTGTTGCGATTGTGGAAAATAATTCGTGTGCGGTTGATGCGGTTCAAGTACTTACAGGATGTACATTCGGGAAGGGCAACCTTATTTTCAGGGATTACGGAAAGCAGGTCTATACGTTTATACGGAGACCCTCGGGGGACGGCGTGCGGATTTCCATCGACTGGAGACCTCCTGAAGAAACGGACGAGGAAAAGAGTATTTGGGATCGATACAGAAGAGGCGACCGTTCGGGAGAGGTTTTGAAAAAGGTGCATAATAGAAAGGCGAAGAAGATTGAAGTGATTCTTTCTGCAAGGGATGATGAGCTTTTTAAAGTTGTGAAAAGCAGAATGGATCTCCCTGAGGAAGCGAAGATTTATCCGAGCCTGAGGTGTGATGCATGCGGAGAAAAGGTGATGGAGCCGAGGGCGAGGGTGAAGGATGGCAAGATTGTATGTATTCCCTGTTTTGAAAAATGAATTTTTCCACAACATTTAAATAGTCTAATGGGGACGGATATGAAGGACATAATTACGAAAGCAGAGATACTGACAGAGGCGCTCCCTTATATCAGGAATTTTTACGGAAAGACGTTTGTGATTAAATACGGCGGTGCAGCGCAGGTAAAAGAAGACCTCAAGGGGTCTTTTGCCAAGGATATTGTCATGCTCAATTTTATTGGTATCAGTACAACGATTGTTCACGGCGGAGGGCCCAAGATATCTGCAATGATGGAAAAGATGGGAAAGAAGCCTGAATTTGTGCAGGGTCAGCGCGTCACCGATGAAGAGACTATGAATATCGTGGAAATGGTGCTCGGCGGTCTTGTGAACAAGGAGATAGTTTCCCTGATCAACAGCCGCGGCGGAAAGGCCGTCGGTCTGAGCGGCAAAGACGGAGAACTCATAAAGGCTAAAAAGAAATTAATCAAAAAGACTGCAGAAACAGGCGCTGATGAAATAATTGATATCGGCCTTGTCGGTGAGGTCAGCCGCATCGATCCCCACATTATAACCAGCTTGCAGCGAGAAGGTTTTATCCCCGTCATCTCGCCGGTCGGAGCGGGGCGGGACGGCGAGACATTAAATATTAACGCCGACTTTGTAGCTGCATCCATTGCATCAGCCCTCCAGGCCGAAAAGCTGATACTCCTTACCGATGTGCCGGGTATTATGGATAAGAATGACAAGATCCTCTCAACCCTGCGCAAGGAGCAGATAAAAAGGCTCATCGCTAACGGTACAATAACGGGTGGTATGCTTCCAAAGGTTCAGGCATGTCTTAAGGCAGTGGAAGGAGGGGTCTCTAAAACACATATCATAGATGGACGGATTCCTCATTGCCTGTTACTTGAGATATTTACCGAAGAAGGAATTGGCACTGAGATCCAGGCATAAAAGGCTTTTCTTCTTTTTTTCTCTTATCCTATTTGGCGGTTTTGTAATCTATTTATTGTTCGTGCCCGATGTTTCAAAACTGAAAAAAGGAAACCCTAAGAAGACGTCCTTTATGGAATATTGTGAAAGGGAGTGGAAGCATGAGGGGAAGAGATACAGGATTCAGCAGAGATGGGTCCCCCTCTCACGTATATCGCCGTACCTCATTAAAGCCGTGCTGATTGCGGAAGACGATAAATTCTGGAGCCATGAGGGATTTGATTATGAGGCGATGCAGAAGGCAATGGAGAAGGATATAAAGGCAAAAAAGTTCAAGTTGGGAGGCAGCACCATCAGTCAGCAACTCGTAAAGAACCTCTATCTGTCTCCCGCGAAGAATCCCATCAGAAAGATCAGGGAGGCGATTATTACCTGGAGAATGGAAAGGGTATTGACCAAAAGGAGAATCCTTGAACTTTATTTAAATGTTGTTGAATGGGGTGAGGGAGGTTTATTCGGTATAGAAGCTGCTTCAGGACACTATTATGGAAAACCATCATCTGAGCTCGGTCCTGAAGAAGCGGCAAGACTCGCTGCGGTGCTGCCGAATCCAAGGAAATTCAGCCCCTTAGGTGAAAGCAGATATGTTGTTCACAGGGCCAACCTCATTTACAGCATTATGGTCAGGCGTGGAATTGTAGTCCCCGAATATGAAGATGTTGTTAAAGACGAAGACAAAACTACGGAATCCGGACAGTCACCCGAAATAGGACCCCTTAAAGAATCACCTATAGAAACTCCTGCGCATTAAATAGAGGTTCTTAGGCGATGCGCTTTGTTTGCGGAATACATATTGTACGATCATGGTTGCTGTTCCA
>Ga0316628_100003011_pt1 | contig 12790 bp, 10 predicted proteins | sample OWC_Aug_M2_C1_D5_FD_207648 | JGI IMG/M metagenome (GOLD analysis project Ga0316628, IMG submission 207648) | Wetland soil microbial communities from Old Woman Creek delta, Ohio, United States - OWC_Aug_M2_C1_D5_C | ecosystem: Environmental > Terrestrial > Soil > Wetlands | place: USA: Ohio...
CGATTCGTTCATGCGGGCGTAAGCACTCTCTCACCGCAGAGATGCAGAGCACGCAGAGAGATGTACCAATAAATCTTCTGGACCTTCTGCGCCTCCGCGGTGAGTATTCTGATCACGCTGACCGGAAGGAGCAACCATGGAAATGACCTACGGGTACGGCAGGGCGCTGGACCTCCCATACGCCGGTGCCGTCCAGCGCGCACGCGAAGCTCTCAAGGCAGAGGGTTTTGGCGTCCTGTGCGAAATCGATGTGCGCGAGAAGATGAAGGAAAAGCTGGGGGTCGATTTTCGCAATTACCTCATCCTCGGCGCATGCAATCCGCCGATTGCCTATCAGACTCTCCAGCAGGACATCAACATCGGCCTTCTGCTGCCCTGCAACGTGGTGGTATACGAAGAGGGCGGGCGCACCGTCGTCGCCGCAATTGACGCAATCAAAATGCTTTCGATCGTAGGCAGACCTGAACTGGCCGGGGCCGCCGGCCAGGTCAACGAAAAGTTGCGGCGCGTGATTGACAGCCTGTAGCCCGTTGACGTACTCTGCTGACCCTCAAGAGGAGAAGTCAGCCAATGCCGGACTGGGGATGGTTTGTGCTGGTGCTTGCCGCCTATATCGGGTTGACTCGCTGGGTTTTTCCTCGCCTGGGGATCCCCACCTGAGCGTCCAACACTTGCAGCGTCGAGTCTCGACGCGACCGTGCAGGCGATCCCCGGACAGCTGACGACAAACCTCAGGCCTGAACCGCAAAAACCTGCAGAAACGATGCAATCTCCGAGATCTCTGAAAGACCTGGCCCGCTCTGTTCTCCTTGTGACCTGGTGTGTGGCTTTTCCTCTCTGCCCTCGACTGCCCGCGGTCCAGAAAAGGCCGTTTTCCGTCAAACCTCTCCGCGAGTACAGCTTCGCCGCCCTCAGGATGGGGACGGAATTTCGAATAGTTCTTTTTGCCTCCGACCCTTCGGCTGCGCAAAAGGCGGCGCTCGCCGCCTTCAACCGAGTGGAGGAGCTGGAAAACATCATGAGCGACTACCGCGAGGACAGCGAGGTTATGCTCCTCTGCCGGGCCCCGGCGGGGACTCCGCGGGTAGTCACTCCGGAGCTCTTCCACGTCCTTGAAACCGCGCTGCGCATCTCGAGGCTGTCCGGCGGCGCGTTCGATGTCACCATCGGCCCGGTGAGCCGGCTCTGGCGCGAAGCGCGCAAAAACAAGCGGCCCCCTTCCGCCCAGGAGATTGCGAGTGCGCGGCGGTTCGTCGGATATACCAACATCACGCTCGAGCCGGACGCGCGGGCCGTCTCGCTCAAGCTCGAAGGAATGAGGATCGACCTGGGCGGAATCGGGAAGGGATACGCCGCGGATGAGGCGCTCGAGGTCCTGAATTCGCGGGGTTTCACGGCTGCCCTGGTCCAGGCCGGGGGAGAGGTCGTTGCAGGAAAATCCCCCCCGGGGAAACCGGGGTGGAGGATCGCCATTCGCGAGCCGGATTCCGCAGATCCGAGTGCACCGGGAGAGCTGGTGCTGCACGATCGCGGAGTCTCCACCTCCGGCGACGCCTTTCAATATTTGGAGATCGACGGGGCGCGTTATTCGCATATAATCGACCCCGCCAACGGCACCGGCCTGAAGGGTTCGCCCGTCGTCACGGTAGTCGCGCGCGACGGAGTCACGGCGGACGCGCTCGCAACAGCGCTCGACGTCATGCCTGCACCCGATGGCCTGAGACTGGTCGAATCGATCGAGGGCGCCTCTGCGCTTATCACGCGCCACAGCCCGGGCGGCCTCCACCACCTGTACTCGAAAGGATTTCCCGGGGGCCCGGACCGCAAACTGAAGCCCAGGGAGACGCCAAAGCGCAAAGGAACCGGATAGATGGGCACGGATCTCCCCCAGAAGACCTCCCGCAGGAAGGGCCGACTGCTCCTGGCTGCCGGCGTCCTCATCGGCTTTGCGCTGACCTTGGGGGCAAAGGCGGGGATCGACTACACGTCGACGGACACTTTTTGCGACAAGGCTTGCCACTCCCATTCCCACGCCACGCAGTCCTGGATCAAATCGACACACTACACCACGAAGAGCGGAGTGACGACACACTGCGTCCAGTGCCACCTCCCTCCGGAAGGGATCGACTTTCTCGTGGAGAAGGCGCGCCTCGGCGCGCAGGACGCCTATGGCAAGTGGTTCAAGAACGCCGCCAAAATCGATTGGCTCTCCAAGCGCAGCTTCGACCACGCGAAGGCCTTCACCTACGACGAAGCCTGCGTCAAATGTCACAGCATCCTGTTCAGCAGCAAACTCTCGAAAAAAGGGGTCGACGGGCATCTCCATTACCAGAGAGCCGGCGACAGATTGCGCTGCATCAGCTGCCACATGAGCGTGGGGCATTGGACGGACCAGAAGGCTTCGGAAATGGTCGAGGGCGCGGAGGCGCTGGACGCATACGATCCTGCGGCGTTCCCGCCCGTCGCCGGCGGATTCAAAAACTATTCGGAGACCATCCCCGGCACGGACGTCAAATTCGAAATGGTCGCCATCCCCGGAGGCGAATTCACGATGGGAAGCCCGGCCACGGAGTCCTTGCGCCGGGCGGATGAAGGTCCGCCCCACAGGGTGCGGCTACAGCAGTTCTGGATGGGCAAGACTGAGGTGCGCTGGAGAGAATGGGACGTTTTTTACGCACAACGAGGAACTCCGGGCAAAGAGAAGGAGGACGCCAATTACGGTGCCGACGCGGCCACCGGCCCCACCCCGCCGTACGGCTCCCCGGACCAGGGCTGGGGGAAAGGTGCGCAGCCGGCCATCACGATGACACACCACTCTGCCGTGGTCTATTGCGAGTGGCTGTCTGCTGTGACCGGGAAGAAATACCGGCTGCCGACTGAGGCAGAGTGGGAATACGCCTGCCGGGCCGGCACAAACACACCCTATTTCTTCCCCGGCGATCCTGCGACCTTCAGCGCCGACTCCTGGTGGCGCAGGCTGGTCGGTGCGAGGCTCGAACCTATCGGGCAGTTTGCGGAGTTTCGGGGGAACAGCAACGGCCGGTCGCATCCTCCCTCGACGGTCAAGCCAAATCCGTGGGGGCTGCTGAACATGATCGGGAACGTCGCCGAGTTCTGCTTCGATTACTACGATCCGCAGGGCTACTCTCAATACCCGGAGGGGGTCGTGGACAATCCGCGCGGACCGGAAAGCGGCAAGGAGCACGTCGTCCGGGGGGGCTCCTACCGGAGCGACGCCTCGGAGTTGCGCTCTGCGGCGCGCGACCAGACAAAAACGGACGATTGGCTGATGACCGATCCGCAGTCCCCCAAGAGCATCTGGTGGTACTCGGACTGCACCAGCGTAGGATTCAGAGTCGTGCGCGAGTACGAACCGGACAGTAAGCCAGCGCCGGTGTCTATCGCCGGGTCAAAGGTGAAATGAAGTGGGCGGAGGGCGGTGGGCAGTGAGCAGTAATAGGTCGATAATGGGTGGCAGACGAAAAGACGTGAAATTCGGATTGGCACTGAAGCCAACAACCGGCACGTTCGACTGCGCACTGCTCACTGCCTACTGCCCACTGAGTTTTCTGCCCACTGCTCACTGCCCTCTGCTCACTTTAGGCAGTATGAGTACATACGCTCAACTTTGAAGGAACCATCATAATCAGGTTCTCAAACAACAACAGGAGGTATTGAATGAAAGAATCGGATTTCACACGCCGCGATTTTATCGGGGCTGCAACTGTCGCCGGGGCGGGGCTGCTCCTCGCCTCCTGCGCAGGGAAGACTTATCCCAAGGTTTCGTTCGTCGACAAGGCGCCGGACGGACCGCTGCTCAAGGCGGGCCTCGTGGGCTGCGGCGGCCGCGGAACCGGGGCGGCAAACCAGTTCATGAAGGCGGGCAACAATCTCCAGATCGTCGCGCTCGCCGACATGTTTGAAGATCGTCTGCAGCAGGCACGCAAGAGCATCGAGAGCAAGAGTAACCAGAAAGTCGAGGACAGCCGCTGCTACCTCGGATTCGACGCCTACAAGAAGCTGATCGAATCGGATGTCGATGTCGTCCTGCTGGCTACTCCCCCGCACTTCCGCCCCTTGCACTTCGAGGCGGCGGTCGACGCCAAGAAGCACATCTTCATGGAAAAGCCGGTGGCCGTGGATCCGACAGGCGCGCGCTCGATCCTGGCTTCGGCGGAGAAGGCGAAGGCCTACAACCTGTGCGTGGTCACGGGTACCCAGCGTAGGCACCAGCGGCCCTATGTCGAAACCCAGAGCCGCGTGGCGGCAGGCGCGATCGGGAAGATCGTCGCCGCACGGGCGAGCTGGATGCAGGGGCAGCTCTGGTTCAAGCCCCGACAGGACGGCTGGTCGGACATGGAAGCCATGCTGCGCGACTGGGTGAACTGGACCTGGCTTTCCGGGGACCATATCGTCGAACAGCACGTCCACAATATCGACGTCATCAACTGGTTCGCCGGCGCATTCCCCGTGAAGGCGGTCGGGCTTGGAGCCCGCCACCGCCGTGTCACCGGCGATCAATACGATTTCTTTACGGTGGACTTCACATTCGCAGGGGCGAAAGACAAGGACGGCAAGGACACGGATGGTTTCCACATGACCAGCCTCTGCCGGCAGATCGACGGCTGCAAGAACGACGTCTCGGAGTTTGTCTGGGGAACCGAGGGCTCCACAAACTGCAAAGACAAGATCTTCGACAAGGACGGCAACGTCGTCTGGCAGTATCAGGAAATCTCGAAGGATCCGAACGAGAAACTCGATCCGGGCAAGTCCAAATTCGATCCCTACGAACAGGAGCACGTCGACCTGGTCACCGCCATTCGCACCAACCAGCCCATCAACGAAGCCGAGGGTACGGCCAAGTCGACTCTTGCCGCGATTATGGGCAGGATATCGGCCTATACCGGTAAGGAAGTGACTCTCGAGCAGGTGATGTCGTCCGATCTCAAGATTGGTCCGAAGGAATACGTGCTCGGACCTTCCGAACTGATAAAGCCTGAAATTGCCGTTCCCGGAACCAGCAAGACAGCCAAACCGGCCGACGCATAGTTCACGCAGTCCCGGGGAGGGAGGACTCCGTCAAAAACGGCTCCGGGCAGGGGAACGAAGCCCTGCCCGGACTTCTTGTCCTGCACGATGCCAAAAGCCAACGCCGCAAACATCAGGCTCGTGGTCGCGCTCGTTCTCTATCTGATCCTCGCCCTGGTCGCGACCTTCACGCTCGACGGTGTGCTGCGCACGGTGATGTGGCTGTTCTTCATCCTCCTGGCAGTCAAGACCATAATTGCTGCCAAGAACGACCGCACGATGGACTGACTATTCCAAAGCCGCCACCAGGGCACCAAGTCTCAACACAGTCTTCATTGCTCCTGGTGTCAGGGTGCCTTGGTGGTGGAGGCTTAGTCAGGAAAGGGAGGGGCCGCGGGTGACGCCGAGCTGGCTTTGGAGCTTGAGCTGCCTCCACAGCTGAGCGCCGCCGAGGTCGCCGCAGAGAAGCCGCCGGTAATAGTCCGTGATCCGGACGAGCTGCCCTGCGGACTCGTCCAGGAACTCGATTCTGAACCGACGCAGGCCAAGGCTCATCAGCCTGGGGACGGCTTCGGCTCCCGTCTGCGCGAGAGCGTTGAAAACCGTGTTTCTGCAACCCGCGTCCGCCTTGACAGGGTGCTCCGCACCCATCCGGTCCCGGAGTCTCACCTCGCGGTAGTCGCAGGGCCGCCCGCAGTTGGTGTAATCCGTGCCATCTGAAAGAAAGGCGCAGAAGACGCAGTGCTCCATGTGGAACATGGGCATGTGCTGATGGATCGTCACCTCGAACCAGGATGCAGGCGCGGTTTTGAGCAGGCTCTCGAGTTGCTCGGGATTGAGGTCGTACGAGGCCGTCACGCGCTCCAGCCCGTGGTGCCTGACGAAGTGTTCCGCGCTGAGCGCATTCGCGACATTGAGCGAATAGTCTCCGATGCGTCGGCAGTCCGCGAAGCGGCCGAGATGGTCGTAGTTCCGGACCAGGTAGCCGTCGGCGTTGCAGGAGCGAACCAGGCGCGTGATCCAATCCTCGCCCGGTTTGCTGATGCGCGGAGGTGCGACCCAGATTTCCGTGCGCGGGGCGGAGGGGAGCCTTCCCTGCCAGCTCCGGAAGCTTGCGACGGCGTCCCTGTACTTCTTCGGATCTTCAAACTCGCAGTAAACCGCCGCGAGATCGGAGCTCAGGGCCGCTTCGAGCTGGGCCATAGTCCTCACCAGGACGACGAGCTCGGCTCCGGAAACGGCAGGCTCCGAACAGGCCATACCCGTCTCCGCCCGCCCGCCCGGGGTCAGCGCAGCCGAGGGAAGTCCGCTTTCCTCATCCGTCAGAGTCCAGCTGCGCGCCTGCTCACGCTCCTCGTCGAGCCGCCTCACCGCCTCGCGGCGCAGCCGGTTCAATTCGCTGAGCGGAAGCATGACCTCCCCTTCGAGCCGATTTACCAGCTTTCCCAGGCGGAACGCCGTGCCGCCCAGGCGGCCCAGCTGTGCCCGCAAAGCGGCTTCCGAGAGCGGGCGATTCGAAGCCGGTTCCAGCGCCGTCCCCGAAACCAGGCGGACCTCGTGTCCCAGCTCGTCCCGGACCGAGAGCTCCAGTTTCCGTCCTGCCCGCCCCAGGACTTCGAAATCCAGCGGGCGCCGGAAGCGAGGGCCGCCTCCCGAAAAGCTGCGAAGCAGGCGCCTGCTCAGCTCGGGATCGCTCGTCTTCCAGATTCTGTCTCCCGCACGGATTCTTTTTAAGTCCAGGTCCCCGCGGCCGAATTCGAGGCGCATTTCGGCGTCTTCGGCCGTCGCTGCGTAGACGCGCCCGCCTTCTTCGTCTTGCTCCGGTCTGCCGGCGTCAAAGACCACGCCGTCGCCTGGTTTGAGCGATGCGCCGAGACGTGCGAAAACCGAGTTCCCGCGGATCCGGGTGACCTCCCCGAGAAAAACGCCGCGCTTTTTTCCGAAGCGTGCATGCACCAGTTCCTGATTGTTGACGCCGCCGAGCCAGCCGGTGTGAAGGCCGCGCGAGAAAGCCATCTCCATGTCGTAGTGCGCTCCACGAACGAGCTCGCGGACAAGCGCAGCAGCCGCTTCTTCCGCCCCGGGTGTCCCCGGCGCGGAGCGGGCCAGCTGCTCGCAGATCCGGTCTATGGCATCGCGATATATGCGGGTGATGTTGGCCACGTACTCGGGGGACTTGAGGCGCCCTTCGATCTTGAGCGCCGCCACACCCGCCCGAATCAGGTCCGGAAGGACCTCGAGCCCTGCCAGGTCCCGGGGACTGAGGAGATAGCGGCGGTCGCCCAGAGGAACGGGACTCCCGTCGGCGATCAGGTCGTAGGGCATCCGGCACGCCTGGGCGCAGACGCCCCGGTTCGCGGAACGCCCGCCCAGCGACTCGCTGGTGAGGCACTGGCCGGAATATGCCACGCAGAGAGCGCCGTGGACAAACGTCTCGATCCGGCATTCCAAGGCGGCATCGCCTTGCCGGGCAAGCTCCTCACGGATCTTCGCAATTTCCGCGACCGAACATTCCCGGGCGATAATGACGACGGAGCACCCGAGCTCACGTGCAAAACGGAGACCGTCGGCGCTTGTAATGGTCATCTGCGTCGAAGCATGGATGGGAAAATCAGGGGACAACCGGCGCACCAGCCTGCAGACGCCGACATCCTGGACGATCACCGCATCTGCCCCGGCGGAGATGATCCCGCGCAGCCAGTCCCGGGCTTCCCGCATCTCCTCCGGGAAGACGAGCGTATTGAAGGTGACGTATCCCCGCACTCCGCGGCGGTGCAGGAATGTCATGAGCTCGGGAAGACGGGCAAGCGTGAAGTTGGCGGCGCGCATGCGCGCGTTGTGCCGCTCCAGCCCAAAGTAGATCGCGTCAGCCCCGTTCTCCACCGCGGCGCGAGCGCATTCCCAGTCGCCGGCCGGAGCAACCAGCTCCGGCGCCCGGATTCCCTGTACGGTTCCCAAGGTCGTGGACATATCCCGCGGCACCCAGCCGGATACGGGCCCCTGAAACACAAAGGCACGAAGACACAATAAATATATATTCTTTTGTGTCTTCGTGCCTTTGTGTCTTTGTGTCTTTGTGTCCCGGTGACGGCTGACGCTCAGGAGGCGACGGCTTCGCCCTCCTCTACGACCTTCCCGTCAAACAGATGTATCGTGCGATCCGCGTGCCGCGCGTAACGGGGATCGTGCGTGACCATGCAGAGCGTGGCGCCCTGTTTGTGCAGATCGGTCATCAGCTCCATGACCGCCTCGCCGTTTTTGGAGTCCAGGTTCCCGGTGGGCTCGTCTGCCAGGAGAATGAGCGGATGCCCCCCCAGGGCCCTGGCCACGGCGACACGCTGTTGCTGACCGCCCGACAACTGGCTTGGCAGGTGTTTCGCGCGATGGGCCATGCCGACCTTTTCAAGCGCCTCGTTGACGCGCTCTTTTCGCTCGGACGACTTCATCCCGCGATAGGTCAGAGGCAACTCGACGTTCTCGAAGACCGTCAGGTCCCCGATGAGGTTGAAACTCTGGAAAATGAACCCGATCTCGCGGTTGCGGATGCGCGCGCGCTCGGCGTGATTCAGCTTTTCCACCGGCTTCCCGTTAAGGAGATAGGCGCCGTCCGTGGGCGAATCCAGCAGACCCAGGATGGACAGCAAGGTGGATTTGCCGCACCCGGACGGGCCGGAAATCGAAACGTATTCGCCGGGCTTGATCTCCAGGCTGATCCCTGCAAGAGCGTGGGTCTCGACCTCATCGGTGTAGAAGATCTTGGTCACATTGTCGAGGTGAATCAAAAACTGGTCCGATCCATTCATCATCTCCCCCTGTGATTTCTATTTGATCATCAGTTCAGGACAACGATCAACCCTCTAGCGGGGATCAGGTTCGGAATCGGGGTCGTAACCGGCACCGTGACCGCAGTTGATCCCATTCCTGAGGATCGACGGCCAGGCATTATCCCGAATCACGACAGCGATTGCGACCCCGATTCCGATGCCGACCTCGATTCCGTGTCCTCGTTTGCTCCCCATCAATTCAGGCGAATCCGGTCATACCCGTCGTGCGCCGCCATGTCGGACAGAATGACCTGGTCGCCGGTTTTCAACCCGTCGCGAATTTCGATCGTGTTTACCGAGCTCCGACCCAGCTTCACCGTGACTCGTGAGGCGTGCTTGCCGTCAGCCTCGAGCTTGAAGAGCCCTACCTGGCTGTCAGGCTGTCCCTGGACCGGACGCCCGACATAGACGACGTTTTTGAGTTCTTCGAGCACGATCGTGCCGTCCACGCTGAGATCCGGGCGAGCGCCCGCAGGCAGGTCCCCTTCGAGGGCGACATCGACGGTGACTGTCCCGTTCTGGACGGAAGGATCGATCCGGATCACGCGACCCGGGATAAGCCCGTTGCGCGTGTCGACGGAGGCCACCTGCCCGATCTGGACATCCTTTGCCTGGGTCTCCGGGATCTTCAGCTCCGCTTTGAGCTTTCTCGGGTCGGCGACCCGCGCAAGATTCGTGCCCACCGAGACCCGCTGCCCTTCCTCGACAGGCACCACCTGAAGCACTCCCGTCACGCCGGCGCGCACCTTGAGCTGATCGAGATTGCTCTTCTTGAGGTCATAGATGGCTTTCAGTTGCTCGACACGGGCCTCCTGGACGGCGAGCTGGGCACGGATCGAATCCTTGTTGATCTCGAGACGCTTCTTTTCGATCTGCAGCCGGTTCGCCAGCTGGCTGGCGGTTTCCTTTTCGAGCCTGACATTCAGCTCCGGAACCAGCCCGTCTTTGGCCAACTGGGCGTCCGCTTCGTGGCGCAGCACGGCCTGGCTGTATTCGGATTGGATCCTGGCAGTCTCGGCTTCCTGCGTCAGCTGATCGCGCTCGAGTCTCACCTTCAAGTCCGTATAGGAGGTCTGGGCCGCCTTCCAGTCCCACTCGGCGTTCAGCGTTTCCTGTTGGAGCTGCGGGTTGCTCAGCTCCAGGATGACCGTGTCGGCTCTGACATGCGCCCCCGGCTGAACCAGCCTGGTCTCGACCCTGCCTTCGGTCACGGCAGGCAGCCAGCGGATGTCCAGCGGAACCAGAGTGCCCAACCCGCGCACCTGGCGGAGCATGTCCCCCCTCTTCACTGTGTCGATCCAGATCGTCGCCCGGTCGACGTCCGGATCAGCAGGTTTCAAACGGGAAACAAACCAGCTGATGCCGCCCACGGCACCCAAAAGGATGATGCCGTATGCGATACGCTTAATCATTCGCCGGCGGGCTTGTGACTGTCGCGGGATGTCCATCCAATCCTCCCTTTTCGGAGCGAAGAGGGCCTTGCGGTGTAAAGAGGTCTCGTGATCGCTCACAAGACCTATACGGACAAATCATAGTTGCGGTTCGGTGTTTTACCAAAGAACTTCTTTGCTTGAAACAGGTATGAGGTCTGAATACGCCGGATTTGCACGGCGCCACTTCCCTATTGACGCAAAAACCAGTGGAAAAGTTATGTTTTTTGTCTCCAGGGCCTCGCGACAGCCTTGCGCACGGAAACAAGCTGCCCACCAGGTTACTCGTGGCGCAGGGCCGCCATCGGATCGATGCGCGTTGCGCGCCGCGCAGGAATGAAGCCCGCGACCACCGCAACCGCCGCCAGGAGGATCGATACCCCGACGATGGTAACCGGATCGCCCGGGCCGATCCCATAGAGCAGGCTGGAGACTAGGCGAGTCAGCGCCAACGCTGCGCCGAGACCGGCCGCGAGCCCGATGAGGACAAGAGCTAACCCTCGGCCAAGCACGAGGCGCACTACCCTCCCGGCATCCGCACCAAGCGCAATCCGAACCCCGATCTCCCGGGTGCGCTGCGCCACTCCGAAGGACAGGACGCCGTACAGCCCGATGGCAGCCAGGGCAAGCGCAAGCGCCCCGAAAACGCTGAGCAGCGAAGCCACCAGCCGCTCCTGGGCGAGGCTTGCGTCTCGATGCGACTTCCAGGTCGAGATGTCGGTAAACTCGAGGGATGGGTCGATGGTTCTGGCCACGCCCCGGACCGCGGCCACCTGTTGCAGTGGGTCGCCGGCGGTCCGGACGATGAGGTTCATTTCGGGGGTACGGAAGCTTTGCGCAAGTGAAAGATAGAAACTGGGCCGAAAGGGGTCGCGCAGATTTCGGAAATGGCCGTCCTTCACGATCCCGACCACTTCGGCGGAACCTGCACCTCGGTCGGCGGGCCCGAAATAGGTGAGTCCAAAACGCTTGCCGACAGCAACCTGGCCCGGCCAGAAGCGCGCGGCCATCACCTCGTTGATGACCGCCACCATCGCAGATCCCCTGCGATCGTCCGCTGTGAATTCGCGTCCCTGCCGAAGGGGAATCCCGGTCATCTTGAAATAGCCCGGCGTCACCAGGTTGAAATCCACCTGTACGGTCTGAAGCCGCCCGGCCTGCTCCGGCAGCTCAATCTCGATATTCGTACCCCCGCGCCTGCCGCCGAGAGGCATGACGTAAACGAGGGCGGCTCCGTCGACTCCCGGGAGAGCCCGGACCTGCTCCAGAAACTGCGGGTAGAACGTGCGGCATCTCGCCTCGTTGTAGCCCTGGGTCGCCAGATCAAGATTGACGAGCAGCAGGTTTTCGGGGCCCGCCATGACATCGGCGGCTTTCGCATTTCGCAGCGTCCTCAGGAACAGTCCCGCGCCAACCAGCATCACGAGAGAGAGTGCGACCTGCGCCACGACCAGGATGTCGCGCAGCGCGAGGTTGCCGCTCCGTCGGCTTGAAGCAATAGTCTCGCTCTTCATCGCTGCGGCAAGGTCGAGATTCGTCACCCCTCGCAAAGGAGCCAACCCGAAGAGCACGCCGGTAATAATCGAAACCGCCAGGGTGAAGCCGAGAACCCGCGCCTCAGGACCGCCTGCGGCGGCCAGCGGCACCAGAAATGCCTTGGGAAACGACGCAAGAAACCGTGTGGTCCAATCCGCGAGGATGAGGCCCACCGTTCCGCCAAACAGAGAAAGCAACAGGCCCTCCGCCAGCAGCTGCCTCGCAACACGGCCTCGGGAAGCGCCCAGGGAGACACGCAGCGCAAGTTCCCTTCCTCTCCGCGACGCCCGGGCCAGAAGCAGGTTTGCTACATTGAAACAGGCGATCAGCAGCACCAGTCCGACCACTGCCGCGAGAATCGAAAGATACTGCACGACGGATCCGCGATACGCGGGCCAGAAACGCGCCTTCTGAACCGGATAGAGAATCGGGCTGTACTGCGACGGGCCCGAGGATGCCGTGTCGCGCAGCGGCGCCGCCTGCGCACACAGCACGGCGAGCCCGGCCCGCGCATGCTCCAGTGTCGCCCCCGCGCGGAGCCGTCCCAGCACGAGGAATGACTGCATGCCCCAGGCACGCGTCACGTCGACGATCGCGAGCGCCGGAACGGCGGCGCGATACAGGGAAACAGGCAGCCAGATCTCGGGCGTTCTGCCCCAGTCGAGCGTGACGCCCCGAAATCCGCGCGGCGCCACACCGATGATTGTAAGAGGCTGCCTTCCGATGGTAATCCTGGAGCCGATGACGCCGGGATCACCTCCGAAGCGGCGCTGCCATAGGTCGTAACTCACGACAGCAACGTGTCCGGCGCCGGTTTCGCCGCCGTCGTGCTCTTTAAAAAAGCGACCGAGCGGGGGCTGAACTCCGAGCATCGAGAAGTAGTCCGGACTTACCAGCTCTCCCGAGATGTTCTCCGACGTTTCGTTTGCGCGCAGGATCATGGGAACGCGCAGATAGGCCGTCATCCCGGAG
>Ga0316628_100003012_pt1 | contig 12786 bp, 9 predicted proteins | sample OWC_Aug_M2_C1_D5_FD_207648 | JGI IMG/M metagenome (GOLD analysis project Ga0316628, IMG submission 207648) | Wetland soil microbial communities from Old Woman Creek delta, Ohio, United States - OWC_Aug_M2_C1_D5_C | ecosystem: Environmental > Terrestrial > Soil > Wetlands | place: USA: Ohio...
TAGCCGCCGCTGCCGCCGACCAAGGACAGGAGGATCAGCCAGTAAGTCGGATGCCGGAGCGCCTCGCGAGCCGTCCATTCGCGGCGCGTGACGAACGGCGGCCGCGTGTCTTTTGGTTCTGCGCCGGCCCGAAGCCGCGGCCCGAAGCCGTCCGCGACCTGGCCGACATCCTCGGGCCGCTCGCGCACGAAGATCGCGGCGATGCACGCGGCCAGCGCGGACAGGCCCGCGATCACCCACCAGCCGGCGCGCCAGTCGTGCATCGTCGAGATCACGCGGTTCAGGAGCGGCGCCGCGACGAAGCCGCCGATCGCTCCCGCGGAATAGAGCACCGACAGGGCGAGCGAACGCCGGCGCACGAACCAGCGCGCGAGTCCCGCCTGCGCCGCGAGCGCAGCGCCGGTCGCGACGCCGGCGCCCACGAGCAGGCCGAACGCGATCATGCCGCCGATGCCGCTGCTGACGACCGTCGCCATCAGCACGGCGCCCGCGATGATCATCAGGCTTCCGAGCAGCAGGGTCCGCCGCACGCCGAATCGATTGACGCTGAGCGCGACCGCCGGGCCCGGCAATCCCGACATGATCATGTAGACGGAGAACATGTCGCCGAGCGTCTCGCGGTGCAGGCCGAGCGACTCGGCCATCGCCGCATTGATCACCGCGGGTCCGTAAGCCGGGAACCCCAGGTTCAAGAACATCACGGCCCAGAGCGCGCCGAGCATCGTCCAGCCATAGAAACGCCGTTCAGCCATGTCCGCCCTCCTCGGAGCCCTTGCGTCCGCGCATGAGATCGGCGGCCTTTTCGGCGATCATGATGACCGGCGCATTGGTGTTGCCGCCGACGATCGTCGGCATGACCGATGCGTCCGCGATGCGCAGGCGCTCCAGGCCGCGCACGCGTAGCTCCCCATCGACGACCGCGTCCTCGCCGGCGCCCATCGCGCAGCTGCCCGCCGGGTGCATCGCCGTGCGCACGGTCGCGCGCACGTACGCGTCGATGTCGGCGTCGCTCGCGACCGCCGCGCCGGGCATCGCCTCGTCGCGCACCAAGGCCCGCACTTCGGGCACCGCGAAGAACCGGCGCACGAATTTCACGATGCGCCGCATCGCGGCACGATCCTCGGGCGCCTCGAGGAGATTGAGGAGGATGCGCGGCGCGGCCGCGGGGTCCGCCGAGCGCAAGCCGACCCGCCCGCGGCTCATCGGGTGCAGCAGTACGCAGGCGACCGAAAGCACGTGGCCGACGCCGCGCCGCCAGCCGGGAAACCACGGGCGTGCCAGCATCGACACGGGACTGACGAGCATTTGTAGATCGGGCCGGTCGAGATGCTCCGCGGTGCGCACGAAGCCCTGCACCGAGACCGGCAGGCCCGCGACCGGGCCGCTGCGGAACAGGTACCACTGCAGCATCGCGCGCGCGAGGCGGTCGGCGCGCAAGCTTGCGTCGAACGTGATCGGCGATTGCGTCGGATACAGCATCGCGATCGATTGATGTTCCTGCAGGTTGCGGCCGACGCCCGGAAGCGCGTGCGCGACCGAGATGCCGTGCGGCTCGATCGCCTCGGGAGCGCCGATCCCCGACAACAGCAACAGCTGCGGCGTATTGAACGCGCCGGCGGCGAGCACGATCTCGCGGCTTGCGCCGAGCCGCTTGGTCTCGCCGCGTTCGCGGTACTCGACGCCGACGGCGCGCTTACCATCGAGAATGAGCCGCGATACGAGCGCATCGGTGATGACCCGCAGGTTCGGCCGGCGCTCCGCCGGATGCAGGTAGCGCGCCGCGGTGCTCGCACGCTCGCCGCGATGAACCGTGAAATCCGGCACCGCGAAGCCTTCCGCTTCGGTGCCGTGGAAATCCTCGAGTTCGGCAAAGCCCAGCGCGCGCGCCGCCGCGATCATCCGCGGATAGATGAGCTCGTCCGGCGCGTGGCGCGACACCGTGAGCGGGCCGTCGCCGCCGTGGTAGGCGGAGGATCCGCGCCAATTCGACTCGGAACGGCGGAAATACGGCAGCACGTCCGCATGGCTCCAACCGGCAAGGCCCGCCTTCGCCCAATCGTCATAGTCGGCGGCGCAGCCCCGCGAATACATCATGCCGTTGACCGAGCCCGAACCGCCGAGCACCTTGCCGCGCGGCGCGGGCACGCGGCGATGCTCCGCGAACGGTTCCGGTTCGCTCTCGAAGCCCCAGCTGACGGTCGGGTCCATGAACGTATCGCGCCACGCGAGCGGCATGCGCATCCTTAAGCGGCCGCGATCGGTGGGACCGGCTTCGATGAGCGTGACGCGCGCGCCCGGATCCTCCGACAACCGCGCCGCGAGCACGCAGCCGGCGGATCCCGCGCCGACGACGATGTAGTCCGCGTCGGTCATAAGACCGCGTAATAGCGAAACAGCGTATGGTCCGGATCGTTGTGGCGCTCGCCGCCGCCGACGATCACGGTGCGGTTCATCCAGTCGTGCGGACCTGCGGGCGCGCGGAAATACGGCGTGCAGCGGAAATAACCGCTCGCCGCGGGGTTCGCCGGCGAGCGCGCGGATTCCTCGGCCGAGCGCGGCCCGTAGACATAGCCTAAGTTGCGGATGTAGATCAGCGCGCCGTCGTCGGCTTCGAGGACGTAATGCGCATTCAATTCGACGACGCCGTCGCCGCGCACGGTCGGCCAGTCGGCGCCGCTGTAGTCGAGGACCTTGCCGTTGAGGCGCGGCCCGAAGACGCGTCCGGTCTTCACCGAGGTGTAGGCCAGCCGCTGTCCGCCCGGCATGGGCTCGAAGATCAGGCGCCGGTCGAAATCGATGCGGATGTCGAACACATGCTGCAAATCGAGACGCAGCGTGCCGGCGGGTTCCGTTAAATTGCCATTGTCCATCGGCACTCCGCTGTGACTAGCTCAAACCGACGGTCACCGATTTGATCTCGGTGTAGATTTCCGTGCCTGCGCGCCCGTTCTCGCGCCCCCAACCGGACTGCTTGTAGCCGCCGAGCGGCAGCGCCGGGTCGACCGTACCCGGCGTATTGATGCGCACGGAGCCCGCCTTGATGCGGCGCGCGAGCCGGTGCGCGACGCCGATGTCGCGCGTCCAGATGCTCGCCGCAAGGCCGTATTCCGTGTCGTTCGCGAGCCGCGCGATCGCATCGACATCCTCGTCCTTGAACTTCATCGCGCAGAGCACGGGGCCGAAGATTTCCTCGCGCATGACCTTCATCGCGCCGCTGGTCTCGACCAGCACGGTCGGCTCGATGAAATAGCCGGGCCCGTCGACCGCACGTCCACCGGTCAAGCACTTCGCGCCGTCGGCGAGACCGCTCTCGATGTAGCCCGTCACGCGCTCGCGCTGCGCCTCGGAGACGACGGGCCCAAGATCGGTCGCCGCGTCGATGCCCGGACCGAGCCGCAAGCGCCGCGCGCGTTCGACGACGCCCTCGATGACCTGATCGAAGACTCGTTCATGGACATAGAGCCGCGAACCGGCGGCGCAGACCTGCCCCGTATTCATGAAGATGCCGCGCGCCGCGACCTCGGTCGCGGGCGCAAGCGCCGCATCGGCGAAGATGATGACCGGCGACTTGCCGCCGAGTTCGAGCGTCACGCGCTTCAGGTTCCCGGCGCACGCGCGCAGGATCTCCTTGCCGACCGCCGTCGATCCGGTGAACGCGATCTTGTCGACTCCCGCGTGCGCGACGAGCGCGCGGCCGGCGGTTTCGCCATAGCCGGTGACGATGTTGACGACGCCCGGCGGAAAGCCCGCCTCCAGAATCAATTCACCGAGCCTCAACGTGCTGAGCGGCGTCTGCTCGGCGGGCTTCAGCACGACCGTGCAGCCGACCGCGAGCGCGGGCGCGATCTTCCCGACCGCCATGGCGAGCGGGAAATTCCATGGCACGATCTGGCCGACGACGCCGACGGGCTCCCGGAGCGTATAGGCGTGCCACTCGCCGGGCGCGCTCAAATTGACGGTTTCACCACCGATCTTCGTCGCCCAGCCGGCGTGGTAGCGCAGGCTGTCGGCCGCGCCGAACGCCGCCACCATGCGCGCCATGCGAAACGGCATGCCGTTGTCCTGCGTCTCGAGCAGCGCGAGCTCATCGGCATTCGCCTCGATCAAGTCGGCGAGCTTGAGCAAGAGCCGCGCGCGCGCCGACGGCGTCGCCGTGCTCCAGGCCGGCCCCTCGAACGCGGCACGCGCCGCCGCGACCGCGGCATCGACGTCCGCGACATCGCCGGCCGCCGCCTTCGCGAAGGACTTTCCCGTCGCCGGGTCGACGACTTCGAAGGTCGCGCCGGACCGCGCCGGCAGCCAGCGCCCGCCGATCAGCAATCCCTTCGGACGGGCGGCGAATGCGCTTGCCTTGGCGGCAAGCTCGGCACAAATCAGCGGGTCATTCATCGGCTCACGGTACCTTGAAATGGTGGATGCGGCCGCCTTTCGGCGGCGCCTGCCGCGCTGCTGCGCGCATCGATCAGGCGTCGCGCCAGACTTCCCGGGCGATGCCGACGATCAGTTCGAGCTTGCGCCATTGTTCGTCTTCGGACACGGCATTGCCGTGGTGCGTGCTCGAGAACCCGCACTGCGGCGACAGACACAGGCTCTCGAGCGGCACGTAGGCCGTCGCCGCATCGATGCGCCGTTTGATCTCGTCGGCGCTCTCGATCGCGCCCTGTTTCGTCGTCACGAGACCGAGCACCGCTTTCTTGCCGGCGGGAAGGTAGCGCAGCGGCTCGAACGTGCCGGCACGCGCCGAGTCGAACTCCATGAAGAAGCCGTCGACGGCGGTCGAGAACATCGCTTCCGCGACCGCCTCATAGCCGCCCTCCGCGACCCAGGAGCTCTTGAAGTTGCCGCGGCAGGTGTGCATCGTCACGGTCAGCCCTTCGGGCCTCTGCGCGAGGGCCGCGTTGACCGCATCCGCGTAGATGCGCGGCAGCGCGTCCGGGTCGTCACCGTTGCGGCGGCAGTTCTCGCGAAACTTGGCGTCGCAGAGGTAAGCGAACGAGACGTCGTCGAGCTGCAGATAGGTGCAGCCGCGATCCGCGAAATATTGGATCGCGCGCTGATACGCGGTCGCGACATCGCGCCAGAATTCGCCGAGGTCCGGATAGACCGCGGCCGACACGGAGGCACGGCCGCCGCGCATGTAGAGCATGGACGGCGAGGGAATCGTGACCTTCGCGGTCTGCCGCGTCACGGATTTCAGGAAATCGAACGCGTCCGTCATGATCGGCTTCGAACAGCCGACCTTGCCGGTCACGGTCGCGATCGGCGGCTGCTCTTCGGTGCCGCCGAAGCGGTTCTCGGCGGGCATCGCGACGATCGTGACGCCGTCGAGCTCGCGCAGGAAATCGATATGCCAGTAATCGCGGCGCAGTTCGCCGTCGGTGATGGAACGGAGCCCGATCGCCTCCTGGCTGGCGACGACGGCGCGGATGCATTCGTCCTCGACCTGGCGCAGCGCATCGGCGGTCGCCCGGCCTTTCTTGAAGAGAGAGCGCGCTTCGGCGAGCGCCGCGGGGCGGAGCAGGCTGCCGACGTGATCGGCTCTGAACGGGGGTTTCGTCATGACGCTCATCCGCCGAAGGTGCGCAGCACTTCGGGCACCTTGTTCGGCATCGCGAGCGCATCCTGCACCGCCGGCCGTGCGTTCATCTCGTTAAGCCAGCGCCACGCGCGCGGCGTCTTCTCCGGATTCATGATCTCGGGGAACATCCGCGGCACGCCCGCGACCATCGAATAGCTGTTGACTTCCGCGAGCGAATAGGTGTCGCCGGCGATCCAGCGGGAGTTCGCGAGGATCTTCTCCATGCGGTCGATCGAGACGCCGAGCTTGCGCTTCGAGTCTTCGAGCTGCGCGGGCGTGAACGACTCGCTGGCGACGGTCGCCCACTTGTCGCGCTGCTCTTGCAGCGGGATCCGCCCGAGGATCTGTTCGAGTTCGTTCTTCGACAGGCTTTGCGCGACCTTGCGCACCATCAGATGCCAGCCCCACATGCTCAAGGCCGGGCAGAAATACTCGTCGACGAACTTGCTCCAGACGCGCATTTTGGCGCGGTCGACGGGATTCCGCGGGCGCAGCGGCACCTGCGGAAATACGTCCTCCAAGTACTCGTTGATGACGGTCGACTCGGTGATGACGGCGCCGTCGTGCACGAGGACCGGCACCTGCCCGTTCGGGTTCAATTTGACGAATTCCGGCCGATGCTGCTCGAAGCGCAGCAAATCGACGTAGTGGCTGACGAACGGCAGCCCCTTCTCCTTCAGGCAGAGGATGGACTTCATCGAGTTGGCGACGGGTTCGGCGTGATAGAGCTCTAGCATGATTGGGGTCGGTTCGCTTCGGGCAGTTGTCCGGTAAATACCGCCCATGAGGCGACGGCGGCGGTTTTTACGCTCGACCCTGCGGGAAGGCTCGCTCCACCGAAAGCGAACCCATGACCGTGGCCGCGGCCTCGATCTGTTAAAATGATTGAAATATCAAACCAGTACGCCCGATGCAATTTCACCGCTTCGACCTGAATTTGTTGATCGCGCTCGATACCTTGTTGCGCGAGAAGAACATCACCCGGGCCGCCGAGAAGGTATTCGTCTCGCAGCCGGCGATGAGTGCGGCACTGCACCGCCTGCGCGACTACTTCGGCGATCCGCTGCTGGTCCGTGTCGGCCGCGACATGGAACTCTCGCCGCGCGCCCTGTCGCTGGTCGAGCCCGTGCGCGAGGTCTTGCTGCTGATTCAAACGACGCTCGGCACGCAGCCGACGTTCACCGCGGCGACGACGCAGCGCGAGTTCACGGTGATCGTTTCCGAGGAGGCGGTCCCGGGACTGCTGCCGGCGATCCTCGAGCGCGTCTCGACCGAGGCGCCGGGCATCCGCATCAACATCGAACTGGTCTCGCATGCGGCCTTGTCGCGGCTGGAATACGGCGATGCGGACCTGTGCCTCTGCCTCGACAGCCTGCGGCTGTTCGAGACGCGCGCCTACCCGGACACGCTGCACAGCGTCCGCCTGCGCCCCGTCCGGTGGGTCTGTGCGGTCGACCGCAACCATCCGAGCGTCGGCGACTCGATCACGGCCGAGCAGTATTTCTCGCTGCCCCACGTGTTCGGCCGCCCGGGCGGATATTCCGCGCCGACCGAGGAACTCGCGCGCCGGCTGCTGGACGTGGACCTCCCCGTGCACATCACGGTCCCGAGCCTGCTGCATCTACCCTACGTCCTGCCCGGCACGCGGCTCATCGCGACGCTGCCCGAGCGGGTCGCGAAGATGTTTGCCGACGCGCTGCCGATCAAGACGTTTCCGTTGCCGTTCGAGACCCCGCCGCTCGCGGAAATTCTCCTGTGGCACAAGCGCAATGAGGCGGATCCGGCGCACGTCTGGCTGCGCGAACTCGTGATCCGATTGACGCAGGAATTGCCCGCCTGACGTGCGCCGCGCGGTCAGTTCGCTCTACGGCGATTCGCCGCTCGCGCTCGATACAGACTCCCCACCCCGGGCGTAGAAGAGTAGGACCATGAGCCACTATCCCAATACCCGCGGATTCACGGGCACGCTGCGCCCCCTGCGCTTCGAAGGCGACATTCACGACCTCGAGATCGACGGCGAGGTGCCGCCGCAGCTCCACGGCACGTTCCACCGCGTGCATCCGGATGCGCAATTCCCGCCGCTGTTCGAGAACGACCAGTTCTTCAACGGCGACGGCATGATCAGCCTGTTCCGTTTCCGCGGCGGCAAGATCGATTTTCGCCAGCGTTACGCGCAAACCGACAAGTGGAAGCTCGAGCGGCGCGCCGAACGCTCGCTGTTCGGCGCCTACCGCAATCCCCTGACCGACGACCCCTCGGTCGCCGGCAAGATCCGCGGCACCGCGAATACGAATGTGATCGTGCACGCAGGCCAGTTGTTGGCGTTGAAGGAAGACAGCCCCGCCTTGGTCATGGACCCGCTGTCGCTCGAAACCAAGGGCTACACGGATTTCGGCGGCAAGATGCGCAGTCAGACCTTTTGCGCGCACCCGAAGATCGACCCGGTCAGCGGCAACATGTGCGCGTTCAGCTACGCATCCAAGGGCCTGCTCACACGCGACTGCACCTACATGGAGGTGAGTCCGGGCGGCGAACTCCTGCAGGAAACCTGGTTCGAAGCGCCGTACTACTGCATGATGCACGACTTCGGCGTCACCGAGGACTACGCGGTATTTCACATCGTGCCGAGCATCGGCTCGTGGGAACGATTGAAGGCCGGCCTGCCGCATTTCGGCTTCGATACGTCGCTGCCGGTCTATCTCGGCGTGCTGCCGCGACGCGGCGAGTCCCGCGCGATGCGCTGGTTCAAGTCGCCGACCTTGTTCGCGAGCCACGTGATGAATGCGTTCAACGACGGCACGAAGATTCACTTCGACATCCCGGTCGCGAAGAACAACATGTTCCCGTTCTTTCCCGACGTGCGCGGCGCGCCGTTCAATCCGGCCGAGGCGATGAGCTTCCTCACGCGTTGGACGGTCGACCTGTCCTCGCCCGGCGAGGACTTCGAGAAGTCGGAGCGCCTCACGGATCTATTCGGCGAGTTCCCTCGGATCGACGACCGTTATGCGACGCGGGCCCACCACCACGGCTGGCTGCTGGTCTCCGATCTGCAGAGGCCGTTCGATGGCCCCGGCGGCCGCGCCTCCGGTCTCGTGATGAATTGCCTCGCGCACGTCGATTACGCATCCGGCAAGCAGACGACCTGGTGGGCCGGCCCGCAGACGATCGTGCAGGAGTCGTGCTTCATACCGCGCGCGCCGGACGCCGCGGAAGGCGACGGCTATTTGATCGCGGTGGCCGACAACGTCGTCACGAACTACTCCGAGCTTCTGATGTTCGATGCGCGGCGCTTGGACGAAGGCCCGTTCGCGCGCGCAAAGCTGCCGTTTCGCCTGCGGCCGGGCTTGCACGGCAACTGGGCGGACGCGAGCCACTTGCCCGGTTGGACGACGCAGACCTGACCCGCGCCGGTCCATAAGGATCGGCGCCGGGCGCCGCGTCACAGGCGGTTGGCGGCGATCTCGCGGCTGATGTAATCGGCCTGGCGCAGCACGAGCGAGACGATCGTCAACGTCGGGTTCGCCGCTCCCGCGGTCGTGTGCAGGCTGCCGTCCGAGATGAACAGATTCGGCACGTCGTGACAACGGCCGTACGGATCGGTGACGCCCTGGCCCGGGTCGACGCTCATGCGCGCCGTGCCCATTTGATGCGTCGCCGGCGGCGTTTCGCTGAACAGCGTGCGCTTCGCGCCGACCGCCTCGTAGATGCGCCGACCCTGATTCAGCGCATGCGTGCGCAACGCGATGTCGTTCGGGTGTTCTTCGCAATTGATGTGCGCGACCGGCAAGCCGTGCGGGTCTTTCACGGTCTTCGACAGCGTGATGCGGTTGCCCGGCCTCGGCATGTCCTCGCCGTTGATCAAGAGGCCCGCCATGTTGCGGTAATTGTCGATGATCGACGCGAAATCCCGGCCCCAGCCGTAACGCAGGCCGACGAGCGGCAGCGTCGGCAAGTCGAGCGCGCAGAGTTCGAGATGGTAGCCGCCGACGAAGCCGCGCTTGGGGTTGAACACGTTCTCGTCCTCGACGACGCCCGCGAGCACGGCGCCGCGCCACATGCTCACCGGCTTGTCGAAGATCCCCCAGACGAAGCCGGTCAAATGATGGCAATAGTTGCGCCCGAGCTGGTCCGAGCTGTTGGCGAGGCCGTGCGGAAAGCGGCCGGATTCCGACAACAGCAGCAGCCGCGCGCTTTCGATCGCGTTGCCGGCGACGCAAATGAAGCGTGCCTTCTGCCGTTGTTCGCGGCCCTCGGCGTCGCGGTAGACGACGCCGGTCGCGCGTCCCGACGCGTCGTGTTCGATGCGCGTGACGAAGCTGCCGATGCGCAAGTCGAGTTTGCCCGTCGCCTCGGCGCGCGGTATCTCCGTGTACAGCGTGCTCCACTTCGCGCCGGTCTTGCACCCTTGGACGCAAAACCCCTGCTGGATGCAGAAACTGCGGTCGTCGCGCGCGCGCGAGTTGATTGCGAGGAAATTCGTGTGCACGCGCTTGTAGCCCAGGCGCCGGGCGCCTGCGTACATGACCTTGAAATTGTTCGACGCCGGCATCCCCGGGTTGCCGTTGCGGCGCGTGACGCCCATGCGCTTCTCGGCGACGCGGTACCAGCGCTTCAATTCGGCGTGTTCGATCGGCCAATCGGCGAGCGAGGTGCCCGGCACGTCGCCGTAGGTCGTGCGTGCCTTCATTTCGTACGGCCGCAGGCGCGGCGTCGCCGCGGTCCAATGCACCGTCGTGCCGCCGACCGTGCGGCAATGCCATGCGGGCATCGTCGGCGAATTCTTCACCGGATCCCAGGTCCCGCTTTGCGTGCGCGGCTCGAGCCAGGTCAACTGTCCGAACGCCTCGCCCGGGTTTTGCGAAAAACTCGCGAGCGACTGGCGCTTCCCGGCCTCGAACAGGACGACCTTGTGGCCGCGCCGCGAAAGTTCATGGGCCATCGTGCCGCCGCCGGCGCCGGAGCCGACGATGACGACGACGTCTTCGTCGTTCAGGGCAAACTTGGTCATTGGGGCTCAGGACCGCTCGCCGCGGGCGGAACCTCGGGCAACCACTTCAGATCGTTGAAACCGCGGAACAGGTAGCCCCCCTTGGAGAATGCCTCGCCCTGATAACCGAAATGCGCCCAGGCGATCGGGTTGCTATAGAGCACGAGCACGGTCTTGAGGCGCACCGATTGGAAGAACCCGGAGGACTCGATCGCCTGCAGGCGCCGCACGCGTTCCGCTTCGACGGCTTGCTGGAACTCCACGCCGAGGCTCGCGAGCCCTGCGGTCATTTGACGGCCGGCCTCGGGGGATGCGGCCGCGTCCTTGTCGAGCGCGCCGACGACGAGCGCATACGCCGCCTCGTCGAGACCGTCATGCGGCGCGATCGTGTGAATCATCGCGGCGAGCGTCGCGGCTTGCGCGTTCGTGAGCACGCGCATCTCCACCGCCCAGGCGCGCGACGGCACGAGCGCTGCGAGCGGGCTCATTGCGCCGATCACGCCGCCGATCGCGCCGCTCACTCCCTGAACGAACTGGCGCCGGTCCAGGCTCAAATCAGTCGGCATGACGGTGTCTCGATCCGGTCGATGGCCCGATGCGGCCGGTGCCCTGCACCGGCCGCATCATCCATTGCCGCGCCCTTTACTTCGAGCCGCCCAATTTGAAGTTCACCGTCGCATACCACTCGCGCGGCGCGTTGTAGCTCGCGTCGATGACCGCGACGCCGCCCTGGTTCTGGCCGCTGACCACGTAGCGCTTGTCGGACAGGTTCGTGCCGCCCACCGAGAGGTCCCATTCCCGGCTCGGCGCCTTGTACGTGATGCCGGCGTTGACCAGGCTCAGGTCCGGACGGGCGAGCTGCCAGGTGTTGCCGATGTCGTTGTACTCCTTCGTGATGTAGGTGTAATCGACGTTGAACTCGATGGCGCCCTCGTTCGGCAGGTCGACGACGTATTGCGGGCTCAAGCTCGCCTTGAATTTCGGCGTCTTCGGCAATTCGCAATGCCCATTTTGCACTTGCGTCGCGGCATTGCCCGTCGGCGGCGGCGAATTCGGATCGCGCTCCGGACAGGAAGTCAGCGTCAGGGAATAGCCGTTGTCGCCGACATTGTTCATGCGGTCGTACTTCGCGTGGGTATAACCCAGGCCCGCCGTGAACGAGAAGCCGCCGCCGACGATCGCTTGCGCTTCAGCCTCGAAGCCGTAGATCGTCGCGTCGCCCGCGTTGATGATCGTCGGCGAGATGCCTTGCTGCGAGTTCAGCTGAATGTTGTCGTACTTCGTATGGAACGCGGCCAGGTTCAAGCGCAGCCGGTGATGCAAGAGTTCCGACTTGAAGCCGAGTTCCGACGATTTCGCGAATTCCGGATCGAAGTGCAGGCTCGCATCGTAGGTCGGGTGCGGGCTCGACAGGCGCGTCGTCCAGCTGCCGGTCTTGTAGCCCTTCGAGTACGACGCATACAGCATCATGTCCGGCGTGAAATGGTACTCCAAGCCGAACGTCGGCGAGAAATTCCGGTAGTTCTGGTGGAACGGCCCCGTCGGATAATAAGTGTACGGCGCGCCGATGACGGGAAAGCCGAGTACCTGCTGGCAGGTCAGGTTCGCGGGGGCACCGAGATTGTTCGGGGCGTACGGATCGGCACAACCGGAAGCCTTGTACGAAAGGCCGTTGTCGTCGGTCTGATAGCCCTGGAACGTCTTGTGCTCGAAGGTCTCGCGGCCGCCGAGCGTAGCCGCCCAATGATCGGTGATCTTGAAATTCAAGTGCGCATAGATCGCTTCGGCCGACGTCGACAAGTCGTTCGGGCCGTCGACCTGCAGAACCCCCATCGGGAACGTGACGAAGTCATGCAAATGACCCGCTTCCTGGAAATAGTAGGCGCCGACGGCGTAATTCAGGCGGTCGTTGACCGCATTGCCGTTCAACTGCAACTCCTCGGACACCTGATGTTGAATCATGTCGAACGAGGTATGCAGGATGGGCTCGGGCGAACCGTCGAGATCCATGCCCGCATCGAAGTGCAGCGCGCGGTACGACTGGATCCATTTCACCGCCGCCGCATCGCTGATCTTCCAGTCGAGGACCGTCGCGAAACCCGGATTCTTCAGTTTCGAGAAGTTGTTGCCGTTCGCGTAGGTCGTGTCGATGTTGTTGGTCTGGAACCTGGCGTCGTACGGCAAATAGTTGTTGTACGGATTGCCGTCGACGTTCGCTCCG